>CABECI010000347.1_pt1 | contig 11202 bp, 7 predicted proteins | sample 3132851 | NCBI WGS metagenome assembly CABECI01 (sample SAMEA5534348, study PRJEB31848) | metagenome | biome: tundra; feature: field; material: soil | place: USA | collected 2013-05 | depth 0.45 m | reverse complement strand
CAGTTTCTCAATAGGAGACTGCGATGAGCGAATCCCGCCCCGCCCCCGATGTCCGTGCCCGCGGAGTCCTCCTCCCCTGGCAGAGGCGCGTCTACACCTTAGTCGTCATTCCGCTCCTCGGCCTGATGGCGGCCAACGCGATCTACCTGCTCGCATTCACGAGGATCTCGTCCTTCTACATGACGATGCTCCTCGTCCACCTCGTGGCCGGCATCACGGTCGTCGTCCCGTTCGCGGTCTTCGCGGGGACGCACGCCCCGCGGATGATGGGGATCCGGAACAGGCGGGCCAAGGCCGCCGGGCTGACGATTGCGGCGCTGGCCCTGGCCTGTGCCATTACGGGCGTGATCATGGTCTTCAAGGGGGCGACGCTGAACAACCGCGTCGTCTACCTGATCCACGTCTTCTCGATCCCCCTCGCCCTCGTCGCCTTCATCCTCCACCGCCGGGCTGCGGTCCACCAGCTCCACCTCCGGCGCCTTTTCCAGTGGGGCGGGGCAGTGGCCGGGTTCTTGGTTCTGATGGGGATCGCCCACAAACTCGAAAAGCCGTCGAAGCGGATCGCCAACATGAACGGCGACACGCAGTTCTTCCTCTCGTCGGCCGAGACGTGGGACGGCGGCCTGATGGACGGCGCGAAGCTGGCGAACAACCAATACTGCGGGCAGTCCGGCTGTCACCCCGACTCGCTCAAGAGGTGGGAGAAGGGGGCGCATCGCTTCACCTCGTTCAACAACCCGTTCTACCGCCGGGCCGTCGAGCTGATGGCCGACACCCACGGTCGGGAAAAGACGAAGTGGTGCGCCGGCTGCCACGACCCGGTGGTCCTCTTCACGGGGCAGATGGGAAAGGCGAAGCTGAAGGACTTCTCTTACGACCAGGTCGAGGGGCAGCAGAGCCTCACCTGCATGGCGTGCCACTCGATCGTCGACCTCAAGGACAAGCGGGGGAACGGTGGGTACGTGATCGAGGAGTCCAAGCAGTACCCCTTCGCCTTCACCAAGAGCAAGTGGCTGATGGAGGTCAACAAGCTCCTCGTCCGGATGGAGCCGTCGCTGCACCGGCAGACCTTCCTGAAGGACTTCATGAAGACGCCGGAGTTCTGCGCCACCTGCCACAAGGTTGGGCTCCTGCCTCCGCTGAACGAGTACCGCTGGCTGCGCGGCCAGAACCACTACGACAGCTGGTACGACTCCGGGGTGTCGGGTCTCGGCGTCCGGTCGTTCTACGACCCGCCGCAGCCGAAACAATGTCGCGACTGCCACCTCCCCCCGTACGAATCAACCGAGTTCGGGGCGCGCGGCGGGAAGCTGCACGACCACCTCTTCCCGGCCGCGGCGACCCACCTCGCCACGATGCGGAACGACCCCGAGGCGATGGCAGGTATCCGGAAGATCCTCGAGAAGTCGCTGTCGGTCGACATCTTCGCCGTCCGGCGCGGCGGCAAGCTCGTCCCGCTGGGACCGGAGCTGCCGGCGCTCAGGCCGGGCGAGACGGTGGACGTCGAGGTCGTCATCCGGACGCGGACGCTGGGCCACCCATTCACGCAGGGGACCTCCGACTCGAACGAGGCGTGGGTCGCCTTCGCCGCGGCGAATGGGGAGAGGAAGCTGATGGAGTCCGGGACGCTCGACGAGGCGGGGCGTCTCGACCCGGCGGCGGACCGGCTCTGGCAGCTGGTCCTGGGGCACGACGGCGAGCACGTCGATCGGCGCCAGCCCAACGCCATCCACGTCCCGCTCTATAACAACCAGATTCCGCCCGGCGCCGACCGGGTCGTCCACTACCGGTTCACGGTCCCGAAGGACGCGATGGGGAGCGTGACTCTCAGCGCGGCCGTCAATTATCGAAAGGCCTCGCGCGACTACTCGATCTTTGTGGGCGGCCCCGACGCCCTGACGCTGCCCGTCGTGACGATCACGGCTGACTCGGTGACGCTTCCCGTGGCTTCAGCCTCAGCTCCGGCCGCGGACGCGGTGCTGGCCAGGGACGTCCAGCGGGGCAACCCCGACTGGCCCGAGAAGAGCTGGATCCGGTTCAACGACTACGGCATCGGCCTCCTCCTGCAGGGCGACCTGAAGGGAGCTTCGGCTATATTCGCGAACGTGACCGAGATGGCAGCGGACAAGCCCGATGGGCCGCTCAACCTGGCGCGAGCGAAGGTGCAGGAGGGAGACCTGCCGGGGGCGAAGGCGGCCCTCGCCGAGGCGGAGAGGCGGAAGCCGGGCTGGGCGAAGACCGCCTTCTTCCGGGCGATCGTCTCGAAGGAGGAGGGGCGCGTCGACGACGCCATGGCCGACCTCCAGCTCGTCGAGAAGAAGTTCCCGAAGGATCGGAACGTCCTGAACCAGATGGCCCGGCTCCTCTATGTGGAGGGGAAGTACGCCGACGCGCTCCCCTTCATCGACCGCGTTCTCGACATCGACGGCGAGGACCTGACGGCCCACTACAACGCGATGCTCTGCCTCAAGGCGGTGGGGCGCACCCAGGAAGCCGCGGCCGAAGAGAAGTGGTACCGCTACTTCAAGGACGACGAGCAGGCCCGGTCGCTGGCCGTCGCGTTCCGGCAGAAAAACCCGATCGCGAACCGCGAGTCGCAGCCGGTTCACGTCCACGACGACCCGTTCCCGCCGAGGGCCGAGGTGCCGGCCTGGATGGCCGAGATCGGGCCGAAGGGGTATGCGTACAAGGGGACGCCGGTCGCGGGGGAGAGAATGCTGGCAGACGACCGGCCGCAGGGCGCCCTTCGGCCGTTTGCGAAGCCGAAGGCGTCGGAGAAGACGGCCCACAGGCCCGGCGAAACGCCGGCTGACGCTCCAATCGACCGGAAGGCCGAGAAGGGCGGCGAGAGGGCTGGGAAGGGGCAGTCATGAGCGTCGTGAAGATCTCGAAAAAGGACGTCGCGCAGCTGGTCGAGCCGTACCGGGTCGAGGACGGGAAGAGATTCCGCCTGAAGGATCACGACCCTGGGAATACGGGGGGCGTGAAATCGAAGGACCGGGCGAAGGAGCTCCTGGCCCATGGCATCGAGCAGCTCGCTGAGGTACAGGACAAGCTCTACGCGCAAGACAGCCGGGCGCTCCTCCTCGTCTTCCAGGCGATGGACGCGGCGGGGAAGGACGGGACGATCAAGCACGTCATGTCGGGGATCAACCCGCAGGGGTGCCAGGTCTACTCGTTCAAGGCACCTTCGGCCGAGGAGCTGGACCACGACTATCTCTGGCGGACCTCGAAATGCCTGCCCGAACTGGGCCGGATCGGAATCTTCAATCGGTCGTACTACGAGGAGGTCCTGGTCGTACGGGTCCATCCGGAGCTCCTGGCGATGCAGCACCTGCCGCCGTCGCTGGTGACGAAGAGGATCTGGGAGGAACGCTTCGAGGACATCATGAGCTTCGAGCGCTACCTCCACCGGAACGGGATCACGGTCCGGAAGTTCTTTCTGAACGTGTCGCGCGCGGAGCAGAAGAAACGCTTCCTCGCCCGGCTCGACGACCCGGACAAGAACTGGAAGTTCTCGCTGGCCGACGCCCAGGAGCGGAAGCGCTGGGACGCCTACATGTCGGCCTACGAAGAGATGATCCGGGCGACGGCGACGCCGCATGCCCCCTGGTACGTCGTGCCGGCCGACAACAAGTGGTTCACGCGTCTCGTCGTGGCCGCGGCGACCGTGGACGCTCTCGAGCGGATGAACCTGGCCTACCCGGCGGTCGGGCCGGAAAAACGGAAAGAGCTGGAGGCCGCCCGGAAGGAGCTGGCGGGTCCCCGCCGCCTATAATCGATTCGGTTCCGGAAAGGGCCGGATCGGCGGGCAGGCCGGGATCCCAACAGGCCGGCGCCGGGGAGGCTGTCGTTGAGAATGTTCGTTCGTCCGTTCGTGGTTGCCTTGGCGCTCGCGGCGGTGCCGGTGCTGGCTGAAGAAACGAAGGAGCTTCCGCAGGTCTGGACCGGCAGCATCGGTGCCGGACTGGTTTTCACCGGGGGGAACTCGTCGACCACCGGCGTGAATCTCGCGTTCGACGCGAAGTACCTCTTCAGCGAAAAGAGCCTCCTGAACGTGACCGGGTTCTGGATCTACCAGAGCTCCGGCGGGACGAGCACCGTGGACAAGAACCGGGCGGAGGCGCGGTACGAGGCCGGGCTCACCGAGAAGGTCTACGCCTTCGGCGAGGTGACCTACCTGCGCGACGTCTTCAAGAACGTCACCTACCTGGTCGCCCCGCTGGTGGGCGGGGGCTACCGGTTCATCAAGACGCCGCAGATGACGCTCTCCGCCGACGCCGGGATCGGCATGGCGTTCGAGAAGAATCCGAACTTAGATGCGCGATCCGGCGGGGCGTTCGCGCTCGGACAGTCGTTCTCCTACCAGCTCGGGCCCGGCACGTTGTTCAACGAGAAGGTCGCGGCCCTCTGGAGGACGAACGACACGACCGACTACAACGTCCACTTCGAGGCCGGGGTCGCGACGTCGGTCTCGCGGCGCAGCGAGCTGAAGGTGACCTACATCCTCGACTACAAGAACATGCCGACGGGGGTCGTGCTCCGGTCCGACTCGACGGTCCTCCTCACCTTCATCCTGAAGCTGTAGCCGTCGCGGCCGGGTGCTGTGATGCGGCCCGAGCTGCACAGCCGCTAGACTCCCCGCAAGGAGCTCCCATGCGACGCGTTCTGTTGCCCGCTCTCTCCCTGCTCGTCCTCGTCTCCTGCGGCAAGGAGAAGGAGGTCGCCGTCTCGCCGACGCCGGCTCCCGAGCCGACGCCGGTCTCCTCGACGATCCGCTTCGAGGACGTCACGAAGGAGTCGGGTGTAGCGTTCATCCACCAGAACGGGGCCTCCGGGAAGAAGTGGATGCCCGAGACGATGGGCTCGGGAGTGGCAGCCTTCGACGCGGACGGGGACGGGAAGATCGACCTCCTCTTCGTGAACGGCCGCTTCTGGAGTGACGACCCGCGCGGCGCGAAAGGGCAGCCGACGCTCGCGTTCTACCGGAACGTGACGGCGCCCGGCGGCCCGATTCGGTTCGTCGACGCGACGAAGGAGGCCGGCCTGGCGGTCTCGCTCTACGGGATGGGGGTCGCGGTCGGCGACGTGAACGACGATGGGGCGCCGGATCTCTTCGTCTCCGGCCTCAACGGGAACCGGCTCTTCCTGAACGACGGCAAGGGGCACTTCCGCGACGTGACCAAGGGGTCGGGCCTCGAATCGACCGGTTGGTCGACCTCGGCCGCTTTCTCCGACTTCGACGGTGACGGCATCCTCGACCTCTTCGTCGCGCGGTATGTCGACTGGACCGAGAAGACCGACCTTTTCTGCACGCTGGATGGGAAGACGAAAGCCTACTGCACGCCGGAGCGTTACCCGGGCGTCTCGTCGCGCCTCTTCAAAGGGCTCGGCGGCGGAAAGTTCCAGGACGTCACCAAAGCCGCCGGCGTCGAGAACCCGCTCGGGAAGGCGCTCGGCGTGGCGGTCCGCGACATCGACGGCGACGGGCGACCCGACATCCTGGTCGCCAACGACACGTCGCCGAACAACCTCTACAGGAACGTGAAGACCGTTGACGGCATCCCCTTGTTCACCGACATCGCCATCGAGACGGGCGTGGCGGTCGGGGAGGACGGCCGGGCGCGCGGCGCGATGGGGGCGGTGTTCGGCGACACTAAGAACGACGGCGGCGTGTCGCTCGTCGTCGGGAACTTCTCCAACGAGATGTGGTCCTTCTGGAGCGCGGGTCCGAAGGGCGACTTCTTCGCCGACGAATCGGTCATCGCGGGCGTTGGCCGGACGTCGCTTCTCCCGCTGACCTTCGGCGTCCAGTTCGCCGACTTCGACCTGGATGGCATCCTCGACCTAGTCGGCGTGAACGGGCACGTCGAGACCTCTGTCCAGGACGTTCAGCCGACGGTGACGTACCGGCAGGCGCCGCTCCTCTTCCGCGGGATGGGCGGCGGGAAGTTCGCCGACGTGACGGCGCAGTCCGGGGCGTCGTTCGTCGTCCCGATCGTCGGGCGGGGGCTGGCGGTTGCCGACCTGGACGGCGACGGCAGGCCGGACCTCGTCGTGACGGAAGGGGGTGGCCCCGCACGGATCTTTCGAAACGTCACCGACTCGAAGAACCGCGCGGTCGTCCTGACGCTGCGCTGCCCAGGGAAGAACCGGCTGGCGATCGGGGCTCGCGTGACGTCGACGGTGGGGAGCCGGAGCCGGATCGACGAGGTGTCGGGCGGTGACGGCTACCTCTCCGCTTCCGAGCGGTCGATCTGTGTCGGCCTCGGGACGGCGGCGAAGCTCGACAAGGTCGTCGTCCGCTGGCCCGACGGCCAGACGGCGGAGGCGAAGGATCTCGCGCCGGGACGGTACCTCTGGATCGAGGGCGGAAGCCCGGGGACGGCCGACGCACCGCGCCCTGGGGTCCTGCGGTGATCACGGCCAGCGCCAGCCCCGGACGGGGTGCGGGTGGTAGGGCGCTTCGAGGGCGGCGACATCGTCGGGAGACAGCTCGACGTCCACCGCAGCGATGGCGGACTCGAGATGGTCGAGCTTCGTCGCGCCGACGATGGGCGCCGTGACGGCCGGCTGCGAAAGAAGCCATGCCAGGGCGACCTGGGCCGGAGGGAGGCCCCGGGCTTGGGCCACCTGCCTGACGGCATCGACGACGTCGCCGTCGTTCGGATGGTCGTAGAGGAGCCGCGTGTAGTCGTCGCTCTCGGCGCGTTTGGTCGACGCCTTGTCCGCGGGCGTGACGCGTGTCCCGGCGAGAAGCCCCCGGGCCAGGGGCGACCAGGGGATGACGGCGATTCCCTCGGCCTGGCAGAGGGGGAGCATCTCGCGCTCCTCCTCGCGGTAGACCAGGTTGTAGTGGTTCTGCATCGAGACGAAGCGCGCCCACCCGTTCCGATCCGAGGCGTAGAGCGCCCTTGCGAAGATCCATGCGGCCCCCGAACTCGCCCCGATGTACCGGACCTTTCCCTGCCTCACGAGGAGGTCGAGTGCCGCGAGCGTCTCCTCGATCGGGACCTCCGGGTCGAACCGGTGGATCTGGTAGAGGTCGATCGTCTCGATCCCGAGCCGCTTCAAGCTCGCCTCGCATCCCTGGACGACGTGCTTGCGGGAGAGGCCGCCCATGTTCGGCCCGTCGCCCATCGGAAAGTGAACCTTCGACGTGATCACGACTTCGTCGCGGCGCATCAGCTCCTTGAGCGCCCGGCCGGTGATCTCCTCGCTCCGGCCCATCGAGTACATGTCGGCGGTGTCGAAGAAGTTGATTCCCGCCTCGACCGCCCGGCGAAAGAAGGGCCTGGCGGCTTCCTCGTCCAGGACCCACGGGCGCCAGCCGGGGTCTCCGTAGCTCATGCAGCCGAGACAGATGCGGGAGACGGTGACGCCGGTGCGGCCGAGCTTCGTGTACTTCATAGCGTGGTCCTCATAGGGCGATCCTCCCGAGCGACCGGGCGAGCCGGTCGAGGTCCGCCAGCGTGTTGTAGTGGACTGCCCCGACGCGGACCATCCCGCCCTGGTTTTCGAGGCCGAGCCGTTCCGAGAGCGACAGGGCGTAGTAATTGCCATCCCACGCCGCGATGTAGTCGTGGTCCAGCTCCTCGCAGACCTGCCGGGGCGTCCGGCCGTCGAGGGTGAAGGAGAACGTCGGGACCCGGTGGACGAAGCGCGCCCGGTCGGTGATTCCCCGGATGGTGAGTCCCTTGATCGCCCCGAGCCGGTCGGCGAGGGCGGCCGTGAGCGCGGCCTCCTGTTCGTGGATGGCTTCCATTCCGGCCTTCAGGGCCAGGCGGCGGCCGGAGAAGCGGGGCGCGAGCCGCTCGCGGAAGGGGGCGCCGAAGGTCTCGCCGATCCAGGCGAGGTACTCGACGGCCCCGAACATTCCGGTGATCGCCTCGAAGCTTTGCGTCCCGGTCTCGAACTTATCCGGCGGGAGATTCCCGGCCGGACGGACCTTGTAGGCGGTCAGCGACTCGAGAAGGTCGTATCGGCCCCAGAGCAGACCGAGGTGCGGCCCGAAGAACTTGTAGGCGGAGCAGGTGAGGAAATCGCAGCCGATGGCCTGGACGTCGATCGGCCCGTGGGGAGCCCAGTGGACGGCGTCGACGAACGAGAGGGCTCCCGCCTCATGGGCGATCCGGCACGCGCCCGCCACGTCGTTCACCGTCCCCGCCGCGTTCGACGCCCAGCCGACGGCTACGATCTTCGTTCTCGGCGAGATCGCCGACCGGAGCGCGTCGAGATTCCACGTGCAGTCCGAGACGTCGACGTCGACCCACCGGACGATCGACCCGCGGTCCTCGGCGATCAGGAGCCACGGGGCGACATTCGCGTCGTGGTCGAGCCGGGTCACGACCACCTCGTCGTCAGGGGCGAGCGTCCTCGCGAGGCTCCGGCTCAGGTGGAGCGTCAGCGTCGTCATGTTTGGCCCGAAGACGATCTCCTCCGGGCGAGGGGCGTTCAGGAAGTCAGCGGCGGCCGTGCGGGCCTCGGCGACTATCGCATCCGACTCCCGGCTTGCCCGGAAGGCCCCGCCATGGTTAGCGTTCGTCAACTTGAGGTAGTGCTCCATTCGCAAGAGGGCGCTCCGAACGATCTGCGTCCCGCCAGGGTTGTCTAGGAACACGGTGCTGGACGAGAGGGCCGGGAACCGAGATCGGACGAGGTCGACGTCGATCACGGGTGGAATTATGGCCTCTTGCCGGCGAAGCCCGCGAACAGGCGCGAACAGGCGCGCTCTCGTCCCTGGGGCTCTAAACACGACCTGGCGCCGGTCTCCGATAATGGCGGCTTCTGAAAGGAGCCCCCGATGTCGAGACCGGCGCCGTTTCTTTTCGCCCTCGGGGTCAGCCCAGCGGCTCGAACTCGGCCGTGAAGTGGCGGAGTACGTTCGGCGCCTTCGTGATCCGGTAGCCTCTCAGCTTCTCGCGGTTCCGGAAGACCTCCAGCACCCCTTCCGCGGCGTAGTCGATGTGGCTCTGGGTATAGACGCGGCGCGGGATGGCGAGGCGGACGAGGTCCATTGCGCCCGGGGTCTCGGTCCCGTCGGGGTGCATCCCGAACATCACCGTCCCGATCTCGACGCCGCGGATCCCCGCCTCGACGTAGAGCTGGTTGACGACCGCGATGCCCGGGTATTGGAGCGGCGGGACGTGAGGCAGCATCGCCCGCGCATCTATGTAGACGGCATGGCCGCCGGGCGGCTGGATGATCGGGACACCGCCCGAGATCAGCTTCTCGGCGAAGTACGCGGTGGAGCGGATCCGGTAGTGGAGGTAGCTCTCCTCGACCACCTCGACGAGGCCCTGGGCCACTGCCTCCAGGTCGTACCCCGCGAGGCCGCCATACGTCGGGAACCCCTCGGTCAAGATCAGGAGATTCCGGGCGTTCTGGGCCCACGTGTCGTCGTTCATCGCCAAAAAGCCGCCGATGTTGGCCAGCCCGTCCTTCTTCGCCGACATCGTGCAGCCGTCGGCGAGCGAGAACATCTCCTGGGCAATCTCCTTCGGCGTCCGGTGCGCCTGCCCTTCCTCGCGCGTCTTGATGAACCAGGCGTTCTCGGCGAAGCGGCAGGCGTCCAGGAAGAAAGGCTTGCCATACCGGTGGCAGACCTCGCGGACGGCACGGAGGTTGGCGAGCGAGACCGGTTGCCCGCCGCCTGAGTTGTTCGTCACCGTCACCATCACGAGCGGGACATGGTCGCCCTTCTCCTTCAGCAGCTGCTCCAGGCAGGCGAGATCGACGTTTCCCTTGAATGGGTGGATCAGCGACGGGACCTTCCCCTCGGGGATGACCAGGTCGACCGCCTCGGCGTCCTCCACCTCGATGTTGGCGCGGGTCGTGTCGAAGTGGGTGTTGCTCGGGACGATGTCCCACGGCTTCAGGATCGTGTGAAAGAGGATTCGCTCCGCCGCGCGCCCCTGGTGGGTGGGGATGATGTGCTTGAAGCCGGTCAGATCCTGGATGACGCTCTGGAACCGGTAGAACGACCGGCTCCCGGCGTAGGTCTCGTCCCCCTGCATCATGGCGCCCCACTGCGCGGCCGACATGGCGCCAGTGCCGGAGTCGGTGAGGAGGTCGATCAGGACGTCCTCCCCGCGCAGGAGGAAGACGTTGTAGTGAGCGGCGCAGAGGGCCCTCTCGCGCTCGTCCCGCGTCGTGAACTTGACGGCCTCGACCGACTTGATGCGGAACGGCTCGATGATGGTGCGGAAATTCATCGGCGCCATTATGGATCGGTCCAGGGTGACGAAAGCCCCCACCCGCGCCGATCAGGCTGAGTAGCGAGCCGACGTCGTCGGGTAATCTCCGCCGGTGGCGAGCGGCATCCTCCTTGCGGCGACCGGCCTCACGAAGGCCTTCGGCTCGCGTCCCCTCTTCGAGCGGATCTCGGTTTCGATCGACGCCGGGGACCGGATCGGCCTGATCGGCCCGAACGGGGCGGGAAAGTCGACCCTCCTGTCGCTCCTCGCCGCGGTCGAGACGCCGGACGAAGGGACAGTGACGGCGACGAGGGGCCTCGTCATCGGTTACCTGGCGCAGGTGCCGGCTTTTCGAGAGGGAGCTTCGATCCGCGAGACGGTCCTGGAAGGGGCGAAGGACCATGGCGCGGGGGAAGAGGAGTGGAAAGCGGGACTCGCCGCCGACGAGTACATCGCCCGGCTCACTCTGACCGCGGAAGACCGGACCCCCGAGACGCCGGTCACCCGCCTCTCCGGCGGCTGGAAGAAGAGGGTAGCTCTGGCGAGGGAGCTGGTGAGGCGCCCCGACCTCCTTCTCCTCGACGAGCCGACGAACCATCTAGACGTCGAGGCGATCCTCTGGCTCGAGGGGCTCCTCGCGAAGGCCCCGTTCGCCACGGTGACGGTGACGCATGACCGGCTCTTCCTCCAGCGTGTGGCAAACCGGATCCTGGAGCTCGACCCCCGAAACCCGGGCGGCCTTCTCGACGTCCGGGGCAACTACGAGACCTACCTCTACGTGAAGGAGGCGCGCCTCTCGGCGGACGTCGAGCGCGAGGCGTCGCTCCAAAACCGCCTCCGCCGCGAGACGGAGTGGCTGCGGCGCGGCGCGAAGGCTCGTTCGACGAAGCAGCAGGCGAGGATCCAACGGGCGGGGGCGCTGGAAGGCGAGGTGGAGGAGCTGGCGACGCGGACCCGGTCGGCGTCCGTCCGGCTCGACTTCCAGTCTTCGGGGAGAAGCCCGAAG
>CABECI010000340.1_pt1 | contig 11354 bp, 9 predicted proteins | sample 3132851 | NCBI WGS metagenome assembly CABECI01 (sample SAMEA5534348, study PRJEB31848) | metagenome | biome: tundra; feature: field; material: soil | place: USA | collected 2013-05 | depth 0.45 m | reverse complement strand
CGCCGCGCCTCCTCGGCCTCCACGCCTTCACCAAGATCCTCCTCGGCTACCTCCTGGCGACCGCCGAGGCCCGGTTCGTGGTGGAGAGACCCTCGTGGGTGGGGGGGCTTCTGGCCGGCGCGGTGCTCGTCGAGAGTCTGACCCTCGCCCTGCTGCTGTCGGTTTTCCGTGGCGAGCCGCTCCTCTGGGGCAGCAAAGAGGTGGTGGCGCGGGCGCTGCTGACGGCTGCGGCCGGCGCGGCGATCGCCGTCTTGCTCCGCATTCCCTGGAGGGCCCGCTTCGCCGCGCGCCGGCGGAGGAGGATCGCGTGACCGAGAGCGCTCGCGAGGACCGGCGGCCGGTCCTGGTGCGGCTCGGGCGGCTCGCGATCGGCGCCTGGGTCGTGTTTACCGCCCTCTTCGGCGTCTACTGGATCGAGCAGGTCTTGCGGGGCGACGAGTTCGCGAGGCAGGCGGAGAACAATCGGGAGCGCTCGGTCCCCGTGACGGCCCCCCGGGGCCTGATCCTCGACCGGAACGGGACCGCGATGGCCGAGAACGAGCCCTCCTTCGCCCTCCTCCTCTACCGCCGGGAGACCCTGGACCTGGACGGGTCGCTCCAGTTCATCGCGGGGCTCCTGGGGCATTCGCGGGACGACTTCCTCAAGAAGGTCGAGCGGGACCGAACGAACTACGACTTCGTCCCGGTCGTGCTCGAGGAGAACCTCACGCTCGCCGAGGTGGGGGCGATCCAGGCGCGGGCGCTGGAGCACCCGGAATTCGTCGTCCAGATCTCCAAGCGGAGGATCTACAAGAACGGGACGGTCGCCGCCCATGCCCTCGGCCAGCTCGGCGAGGTCACGTCGAACCAGCTCGTGAAGCTGTCGGGCCGGGTCCGGCCCGGCGAGGCGGTGGGACAGAAGGGCGTGGAGGCTGCCTACCAGGATCTCCTCGCGGGATCGTCGGGGGCGAGGACGTTCATCATCGACTCGTATGGGCGCGAGACGGCCGAGCTGGAGCGCGTCGAACCGGTCCCCGGCAACACCCTCACCCTGACGATCGACCTCGAGCTCCAGCAGATTGCCGAGGCCTACTTCGCCAACCGCGTCGGTGCGGCGATCGCGCTCGACCCGAGGACGGGCGAGATCCTCGCGTTCGTCTCGGCCCCCTCGGTCGACCCGAACCTCTTCACGAGAAGGGTCTCGCGGAAGGAATGGTCGGAGATCCTGGAGAACCCCAACCACCCGTTGAACGACCGAGTGTTACAGAACCTCTACTCGCCGGGGTCGGCCTGGAAGCCCTTCGTCGCGTACGCGATCCTCAAGCGGGGAATCCAGCCGGGCGAGCGAGTCTTCTGCTCGGGCGCCGCCACGTTCTACGGCCGGAGCTTCCGCTGCCACGGGGTCCACGGAAGCGTCGACCTCCCGACCGCGCTTCAGGTCTCGTGCGACGTCTACTTCTACACGATGGGGAAGCGCCTCGGCATCGACGAGCTCGCCGAGGCCGGACATGCGTTTGGTTTCGGGCGTCTCACCGGAATCGATCTCTCCCACGAAAAGGCGGGAATCGTGCCATCGAACGAGTGGAGCCTCTCGGTGCGGAAGCACCCGTGGTACCCGGGCGAGACGATCTCGGCCGCGATCGGCCAGGGGCCCGTTCTCGTCTCGCCGCTCCAGATGGCCCGGGCCTTCGCGGCGCTCGCGAACACGGACGGGGCGCTCCCAACGCCCCACCTGTTCCACATCGGCGAGAACTTTCGGTCGGGGGAGCGCTTCATCTATCGTCCGCCCGTCCGGGAATCGGTACGTTTCACGCCGGGGGTCCGCGAGACGATCGTCGAGGGGCTCTGGCGGGTCGTCAACGTGCCGGGTGGCACGGCCTACGCTTCTCGGGTGGCCGGCCTCGACATCTGCGGGAAGACCGGCTCGGTTCAGGTGATCGGGCAGAAAGACACCAAGAAAGCGCACCTTCTCCCCAACGAGCTGAAGGACCACGGCTGGTTCGCCGGGTTCGCCCCTCGGAACAACCCGAAGATCGTGGTGGTCGTGTTCGTGGAGCACGGCGAGCACGGTTCGAGCGCGGCCGCCCCTCTCGCGGCGAGGCTCTGCGCGGCGTGGCTCCAGAAGAACCGCCCCGCCGTGCCCGAGGCACCCGGAATCGCGCGGGCCGGTGCGGGCCCGGAAACGCCGCCGGTGGGCGCGGGGAACGGAGGCTGACCGGTGTCGAGGCTTGCGGTCGTCCTCCCGCGCCGGATCGACCTTATATTCCTTCTGGCCCTCGTCGTCCTGACGGCCGTCGGAGTTGCCATGGTCTACTCGACCACGTTCGGCACCTTCCGCGCCGACCTGTCGAGTCGCCAGCTCCTCTTCGCGGGCCTCGGGCTGGCCGCGGCGGCGGTCCTCGTGTCGATCGACTACCGGATCCTCCTTCAATACTCGCCGTGGATGTACGGGGTCTCGCTCCTGGTCCTCGTCTGCCTTCCGCTCTTCGGTCCCCGGATCGCCGGAGCGAAGTCCTGGATCAGGCTTTGGGGGGGCTTCCAAATCCAGCCCTCGGAGTTCGTGAAGCTCTCGGCGGCGCTCCTTATCGCCTGGGTCCTGGAGAACGACGACCGGACATACGCGTCAGGCAAGACGATCGCGGCGATCGCGGGAGCGGTCGGGGCGCCCGTCGTCCTGATCCTCCTCCAGCCGGATCTCGGAGGGGCGCTCACGTACTTCCCCATGGCGCTGACGGCACTCTTTTTCGGAGGGCTCCGGGCGCGGTGGTGGATTCTGCTGATCGTCGTGGGGGCGGTGCTGGGCGGCGGGTCGTGGTTCCTGCTGAAGGAGTACCAGAAGGACCGGATTCGGACGTTCCTCGACCCGAACCTCGCCGCGCAGGGCGCCGGCTACCAGGTCCGCCAGGCTCGGATCGCGATCGGGTCGGGTGGGATCGCCGGCAAGGGCTGGATGAAGGGGTCCCAGAGCCGCCTCGGGTTTCTCCCGGTCCGCCACACCGACTTCATCTTCGCGGCCCTCGCCGAGGAGTGGGGCTTCCTGGGGGTCTCCGGGGTCCTGGCGCTTTACGGGCTGGTCCTGGCTCGGGGCTTTGCGATCGCGCGGGACGCGCGAGACCGGGGGGGAGCCATGCTCACGCTCATCCTGAGCATCAACATCACGGTCGAAGCCCTGGTCAACGTCGCCATGAACGTCGGTGTCCTGCCGACGACCGGTATCACGCTCCCGTTCGTCTCGTACGGGGGCTCTTCGCTGATCGCGTGCTGGGGGATGGCAGGTCTCTGCCTGTCCGTCGCCTACCGCCGGTTCGTGAACGTCTGAGAGGACCATGCAGAAAGAACTTCTCGTCTCCACCAGCGACCGCGAGACCCGCGTCGCCCTCCTCGAGGACGGCCACGTCGCGGAGGTTCAGATCGAGCGGCGCCGGCAGCGCGGGGTCGTCGGCAACATCTACAAGGGGAGGGTGACGAGGGTGCTGCCGGGGATGCAGTCCGCGTTCGTCGACGTCGGCCTCGAAAAGGACGCCTTCCTATACGTGGCGGACGTCGGGGAGGAGGTCGAGGACTTCGACCGGTTCGGCGGCGGCGCGGAGGTGGTGGACGTCGCGCCGGCGCCGGCCCCGGCCGAAGGAGGGAGCGAGGTGGAGACCGCCCGGCCCCTTCCGTCGATCGACGAGCTCCTGCGGGAAGGGCAGGAGCTGGTGGTCCAGGTGATCAAGGACACGATCGCGAACAAGGGGGTCCGGATCACTACGCACGTCACGCTTCCCGGGCGGACCCTCGTCTACATGCCGACGATCGACCACATCGGGATCTCCAGGCGCATCGAGAACGAGGACGAGAGGGTCCGGCTCAAGGAGATCCTCGAGGGGTTCCACAAGGGGCCCGGCGGCTACATCGTCCGGACGGCCGGTGAAGGGCGGTCCGCCGAGGACTTGAATGCCGACCGCCGATACCTCATCAAGCTCTGGGAGCAGATCCGACGGAAGGGCGAGCGCTCCGGCGCGCCAGCGCTCCTCCACCGCGACATCGACCTGACCCTTCGGGCGGCGCGGGACATCTTCGGCTCGGACTTCGCGACGCTTTGGGTCGACGACGACGAGGACTACCAGCGGATCGTCGAGTTCCTCGACCAGGTCCAGCCGGCGCTCGCCTCCAAGGTCAAGCTCTACGTGAAGTCCCGCCCCCTGTTCGAGGAATACGGGATCGACAGTGAGATCGAGAACGCTCTGAAGTCGAAGGTATGGCTGAAATCGGGCGGGTACATCGTCATCAATCAGACTGAGGCTCTGGTGGCGATCGACGTCAACACCGGGAAGTTCGTCGGAAACAAACGTCTCGAGGAGACGGTCATGAAGACCAACGTCGAGGCGGTTCAGGAGATCGTCCGGCAAATCCGACTCCGGGACCTTGGCGGCCTGCTGGTGGTCGATTTCATCGACATGGAGGAGGAGGGAAACCGGAACATCCTGGTCGAAGCGCTCGAGACCGAGCTAAAGAAGGACCGATCGAAGAACCGGATGCTTCCCGTCTCCGAGTTCGGCCTGGTCGAGATCACCCGAAAGCGGCAGAGGCAGAGTCTCGAGAGGGCCCTGACGATGCCCTGTCCCTATTGCTCCGGCGTCGGTCGGATCAAGAGCGTCCCGACGATCATCTTCGAGATCCGGCGGGAGATCCTCCGAAAGGTCCAGGCGGAGGAGGGGCACGCCCTCCTCGTGCGCGTCCACCCGGAGATCCACCGCTACCTTGCGAATGACGAGAAACGTCTCATTGAGGAGGTAGAGGAACGGATCGGCATTCCAATTCGAGTTCAGGCCGACGAGCATCTCCATCACGAAGGTTTTGATATAGTATTGGAAACATAGGGTTTAACGACCACGAAGCAAGAAGGAATGAGAGGGTGGCCGGAAGAGCCGATTCGGCGCGGTGGGATTGGCACGCGTACTGCTTATAGAGAGGCAGGCGCACACTCCAGCCTCTCCTCCCTAACAGCCGCCCCGATGGGCGGCTCTTTTTCTTGAGTCGAGTCCCAGGCAGTAGAATCCAGCCGTGAGCACCGCCCCGCGTCCTGCCGCCCCCCGTCGTGATCGAACGGCCCTTCGCGCCGAGGTCGAACGGCGGAAGGCTGCCCGCGACGCCCGAGACATCGAGATCCTGGAGCAGCGGCGGAAGGAGCAGGCGGGGCAGTCCGTCGAGACGATCGAGACCCTCCGGAAGCGCCTCGGCTTCAAGTAGCCGGCGTGTACCGGGTCGTCATACCGAGAGACGTCTCCCGCTCGATCGAACGCCTTCCCCGGTCCGTCGCGGACAACGTGTCGCGACGAATCCTCGCCCTCACGGACAACCCCCGGCCCCAGGGGACGAAACCGCTGCGAGGCTTTCGCGCCTTCCGGCTCCGGGTCGGAAATTACCGCGTCATCTACGAGATCGACGACCAGGAGCACGTCGTCACCGTCCGGGACGTGGGACACCGTCGGGAGATCTACCGGGGGCTCTGACGCCCTGGCGTCACCCGGTGGATTCGAGGGGATTCCGGCGCGAAACCCCGCCCCTAAACCAGCCGAAAGGCAATCGGCTTCCGGAGCCCATTCGGGCGAGAGGCCGCAAGTCCTTTAGATTCAATGGTGCGCCCGCCGCGATTCGAACGCGGGACCTTTAGATCCGGAGTCTAACGCTCTATCCGGGCTGAGCTACGGGCGCCTCTGATTCCAAAGAGCCGTTCCGATCGGTTAATGGGGTGAGAGACGGGGCTCGAACCCGCGACCATCGGAGCCACAGTCCGATGCTCTACCGACTGAGCTACTCTCACCATGCCCGATCGGATCGCGGAGGATAGCAGAAATAGGGCTGCACTGGGCAAGACGGCGGGAAGGCCACGTGAAGACCGCCTGAGGACCGTATGAAGACCGTCTGATATCGTGCCGACCCGACGGAGGGGACCTTGTTCCGACTTTTTCCAAAAGAGGAGAATTTCCTTCCCCAGTTCAACCAGGGTGCGCAGGTCATTGTGGATGCCGCCAAGGCTCTTGACGCCCTCGCGGCGGACTTCCAGGACATCGAGCTGAAGGTTGCGAGGATCAAGCAGCTCGAGCACCAGGGGGACCAGATCGCCCACCAGACCTACGACCTCCTGAACCGGACGTGGATCACCCCCATCGACCGGCAGGACATCCACGTCCTCGTCGCGTCCCTCGACGACGTCCTCGACTTCATCGACGCCGCAGCTGCCCGGCTGATGCTCTACAAGGTCGCCGGCCCGACTCCCGAGCTCAAGGCGGCCACTTCCCTGATCGTCCAGTCGACGGAGGCGGTGCAGCGGGCGATCGCCCTGCTCGGCGACCTTAAGAACTCGAAGCGGATCCTCGACGCCTGCGTCGAGATCAACCGCCTGGAGAACGAGGCCGACACGGTCAACCGGATCGCGATCGGCAAGCTCTTCGAGACCTCCACCGACCCGATCCACATCATGAAGTGGAAGGAGATCTACGAGTACGTCGAGGAGGCGACCGATCGCTGTGAAGACGTGGCGAACGTCATCGAGACGATCGTAATGAAGGCGTCCTAGCCAAACGTCAGCCGCGCCGTGACCCTCATCTTCTTCATCATCTTCCTGGCCCTCGCGTTCGACTTCATCAACGGCTTCCACGACGCGGCGAACTCCATTGCCACCGTCGTCGGGACGCGGGTTCTCTCGCCGAAGATCGCGGTCGTCTGGGCGGCCTTCTTCAATTTCGTGGCCGCCTTCGCGTTCGGGACCCACGTCGCGAGGACCATCGGGAAGGGCATCGTCGACCCGAAGATCGTCGAGCCGCAGCTGATCCTGGCCGCCCTCGTCGGTGCCACGATCTGGAATCTCTTGACCTGGGTATGGGGGCTGCCGTCCTCCTCGTCCCACGCCCTGATTGGGGGGCTGGCGGGTGCGGCGATGGCAAAGGCCGGTGTCGGAAGCCTCGTCTTCGCCGGCCTTGCCAAGACGGCGGTCTTCATCTTCTTGTCGCCGATTCTCGGGATGGCGCTCGGATTCGGGTTCTATCTCGCGGTCTCGTGGCTCTGCCGCGGCTGGAGGCCGGACAAGGTCGACCGGGTGTTTCGGAAGGTCCAGCTCGTATCGGCGGCCGCGTTCTCGCTCGGGCATGGAGGGAACGATGCGCAGAAGACGATGGGGATCATCTTCGCCCTCCTGGTTTCCGTCGGGCAGCTCCGCGGCGACCACATCCCCTTCTGGATCATCCTGATCTGCCACGCCGCGATCGGCCTCGGAACGCTGTCCGGCGGCTGGCGGATCGTCCGGACGATGTCGATGCGGATCACGCCCCTGAAACCGGTCGGCGGCTCGAGCGCCGAGTTCGCCGGCGCCCTGACGATCTTCGGGGCGACGTGGGCCGGGATCCCGGTCTCCACCACCCACACCATCACGGGCGCCATCATGGGCGTCGGCGCGACGCACGGGCTGTCGGCCGTACGCTGGGGCGTGGCCCGCAACATCATCGTCGCGTGGATCGTCACGATTCCCGCTTCCGCCGCGATGGCCTGGGCGACCTGGGCCCTGATCGGGGTGTTCAGGTAGGTCGGCTACGGACCAGGCTGGAAGGGCGTTCCCGCATCGGCTCGGATTCCTTCCGCGACCCGGTCCGCCAGGGCCATGATCGTCAAATACGGGTTGATCTCGAGGGAGTCCGGGAAGAGGCTCGAATCGGCCACGCGGAGCCATGGCCGCCCGTGGACCCGTCCGAAGGAGTCGGTGACCGAGTCCTCCGGCCCCCGGCCCATTCCGCAGCCGCCCATCAGGTGGGCCGCCGAGACCGAGATTTTCCCGGGCCGGAAGTGACGCTCAGAGATCCGCTGGTCGACCCGGGCCGCGTCGGCGGCTTCGAGGAGGGGCGGATCGGCGGATGGGGCATGGACGCGGATCGCCCCCGCACCGAAAAAGATCCTCGCAGAGGCACGGGTGGCTCGGACGAGGGCGGCCACCGTCTCGGGGGTGAACCGGTAGTGAACGACCGGCTTTCCGCTCCGGTCGACCGACACGCGGTTTCCGGGGACCGCCTTGTCGCAGGCCAGGACGAGGATCATCTGAAGCCGCCGGAAAGCCCGCATCAACGTCGAGTGAGGTGCGCCGAAGCCGGCAAGGTTCTTGGCCGTGGTGAAAGGGAAGTACATGCACGTCTCGAGGACGAACCCCTCCTCCACGGCCCGGTCGAGGAAGAAGCTCTTCGGGTGCCCGACGTCGTTCGTGATCTCGCGCGGGTGCTCGCCGACGAGGATGTGGGCGGGGTGGCAGGTGAACCCCTCGCCTACCCGGCGGGGGAGGCCTGCCAGAGCCGACCGGAGGAGAAGGGCCGGCGTGCCGACGGCGCCGCCGGCCAGGACGACGGCGCCGGCGCGGATCCGGTAATCCCCCGGAGGCCATTCCGGCGGCAGGCCCTTCCCGCCTTCGGGCCGGGCCGAGACGCGGACGACGACGGCGCGCTCCTCCACCCGGAGGGCCTGGGCGCGGGTGATCACCTCGACGCCGGCCTGCTCGGCGGCCGGGAGCTGCACCTGGTGCGTCCCCTGCTTGGCGCCGTTCGGACAGCCGAGGTTGCACAGGCTCGATCCGCGGCAACCCTTCACGTTGATCGGAAACTGCTCCGCCCGGAAGCCGGCCTTCCGGCACCCCTCGACGAAGAGACGATTGTTCTCGTTGAGGAGGTCCTCTGAAAGCTGGTGGACGTTGTTTTCAGCCGCGAAGCGGCGCGCCCGGGCTTCCAGATCCCCGTGGTCGAGCCCGGGAACGCCCCATGCCCGGATCACCCGCTCCGGCGGCTGCATCGAGGTCCCTGTGTACACGACGGTCGAACCGCCGTAGACCCGCCCGAACGCAAGCGTCATCGTCCCGTCTGCGGTCAGGAACCCGCCGTCGTCCTCGTAGAGAGCCGGTGCCATCTCGATCTCCCGCCCGGTGAACTCCTCGAGCATCAGGCGAGGCCCCTGCTCGACCACGAGCACTTTCCTTCCATCCCGAACGAGAGGGGCCATCGCCTGCGCGACCGTGCCGCCTCCCGCGCCGGAGCCGACGATCACGACGTCGTAGCGCTTCTCGTTCACCGGCGCGCCCCCCACCCGCGCGGGTCCGCTCGGTAGCCGATCGCGTCGCGGGCTTCCTGCCGGCTGTAGTAGCCCATGTAGACGAGCGTCCTGAGCCCCCAGAAGCCGCGCCTGAGGAGGAGGACCGGGGCATCCTGGACCGCCAGGAGAAAAGCCGTCCGCCGGGATGGGTCGAGCGAGCGGAAGGTCCTCCCGAACCGAAAAACCGGGAGGAGGTCGAGGAGGCGGACGAAAAGCCGCAGCTGCCGCCGGATGGCGTCCGGGCGAGACGCGAGGCCCTCCTCGACGATCCGCTCGAGATCGTCCCAGGCCCCGGCATCGAGCGAGATGGCCTCAGGGACGATCGTCACCGCCAAGGCCCGAAAGCTCTCGCGCACCGGACCGAACGTCAGGTCGTCGAGGAGCCGAGTCATCGCATCTCGGCCGGCGTTGTCACGGGGCACTCGTCGCGGTCCAGCGCGTGGCGCACCCGCCTTGTGATCCGGAGGACTTCCGGTCGACTCACCTTCGCTCCGGGACCTGCTGCCTCGACCCGATCGAGGGAGGCCCATGCCAGCTCGGAAGGAAGCGCGGTGAACTCGACGAAGCCGCGGGGAGCGCCCGCTCGCTGGAGAGCGGAGACGTATTCCCCGGCAATGGTTAGATCGCGGCGGGCGAGAGCGAAGACGTCGCTCCGCGGGACCCCCTCGGGCAGGTACCGTCTCCCTTCGGCGCGGTCGGCGTCGGCGTCCTTGAGAATGTTCACCAGCTGGAGCGCCTCCCCGAAGGCGGCCGCCCGCTCCCGGAGGAACGGCGCCACGTTCTCGAGGGCCGGTCGGCCGATCAGGAACAGGTCGGTCAGCATCTCGCCGACAAGCCCCGCGACGACGTAGCAGTAGTCCTTCAGCTCCGCGATCGACGACAGCGTGAGTCGGTTCCCCTCGGTCAAGGCGACGAAGCGCGCCATCCCGCGGGCGGAGGCGACGACGTGGGTTCGGATCGAATCGATCGCCGAGCCCCGCAGGCGGCTGAACTCCGCGAGGACTGCCGGGGTGCAGGCGACGAGCTCGGCGTAACCGAGATGGGAAGAGGCGCCGGCAGCGGTCCACACGGCCGCGCGGCGGGAGGCCTCGGTAGGGGAGTGCGACTCAAGGAGGCTCTCGAGCTCGGCCAGCGCTTCGATTCGCCGAGAGGGAACCCAGTGCGCCGCGTCCTCGAATGTGTCGGCGATGCGGAACAGGAGGTAGGCGAGTGTCACCTCGCGTCGGGTCGGTTCGGGGAGGACCGGGATCGCCAGCGCGAAAGTACGGCTCGTTCGCTCGAGGAGGCGTTCCAGGTCCGTCATGTTCGACACTTGGAGAGTATCGCTCCGGACCGCTTCGGTGTGGCTCATGGACTCGGGCACCGGCTGTGGCACGGTGAGGTCTCGCACAGGACGTCCGGCATGGCGGCGATTAGACTCCTGGCCAGGAGCAAATCCATGAAGCGGTCCAATTCGACGATTCGGCGGAGGCTCGCCCTCCCGCTCGCCCTCCTGACCTTGGCTTGCGCCGGGACCTGGACGGAGCACGCCCTCGCCGACCGGTCACCGGTTCCCCCGAAGCCGGACCGCTACGTTACGGACCTTGCCGGGGTGATCGGTTCGGGGCGGGCCGACGCGCTGAACGAGAAGCTCGCGGCCTTCGAGCGAGAGACCTCCGCTCAGGTCCTCGTCTACGTTGCGCCCAAGGTTCCCGAGGGAACGACTCTCGAAGAGCTGGGCGCGGCGGCGATCCGGGCCTGGGGCGTCGGGCAGAAGGGGAAGAGCAACGGCCTCGTCTTCTTCGTCTTTCCGGAGGACCGGAAGATGCGGATCGCCACGGGATATGGGCTCGAGGGGGCGGTCCCCGACGCGACGACGAAGCGGATACAGAGCGACGTCGTGAAGCCGCTGTTTCTAAAGGGAGACTTCGCCGGGGGGATCGAGGCGGGGGTGGAGGCTCTCCTGCAGGCCATCCGCGGCGAAGGGACGAAAGGAACTGGGCGGACCGCCGCCGAGTCGGGAATGGGCCACGACACCGTGTGGGACGTCCTTCGCTGGGCGACGTGGGGGACGCTCGCGACCGTCCTGCTGATGGCCTTCTTCCGCCGCTCCATCGGTGCCGGCATCCTTGGCGTCCTCGCCGGGTTTGTTGCCGTCTTTATCCCGCTCGCGGTGTTCAACAATTCGCGACTGCTCGGACCGGCTGTCTGCCTCCTCTTCGGCTCGGCCGGGGCGGTAATCATCGGGGCGATTTGCCAAAACGCGGCGGCGGGCTCCGGCGGCCGGAGGT
>CABECI010000337.1_pt1 | contig 11467 bp, 8 predicted proteins | sample 3132851 | NCBI WGS metagenome assembly CABECI01 (sample SAMEA5534348, study PRJEB31848) | metagenome | biome: tundra; feature: field; material: soil | place: USA | collected 2013-05 | depth 0.45 m | reverse complement strand
GCCCCTGGTAGTCGTCCGGCATTCTCAGCTGAAACGTGTGGTAGGACATTTCCCGGTCGACATCGGTGTCGAGGTAGTTGACGACGTAGAGGTCGACGCGGCCGTCGCCATTCACGTCCCCGGCGGCGAGGCCGACCGCGTACCCAGGAGCCGCCAGCTTCCGCGCCTCGGTCACGTCGCGGAACGTCCCGTCGCCGCAATTCTTCCAGATCGCCGTCCTGCCGAGGCCGGTCACGACGAGGTCGAGCAGGCCTTCGGAGTCGAGATCGACCCAGAAGGCGCCATTCGCCCAGCCGCAGGAATGGATCCCGGACCGGACGGTCGCGTCCTCGAAGGTGCCGTCGCCGCGGTTATGAAAGAGCGCCCCGCAGGGACCCGATTCCGGTCTCTTCCAATTCGCCACCGATCCCGTGACGAACAGGTCGAGGTACCCATCGCCGTCGTAATCGCCCATCGCCACCCCCCCGCCCATCGTGGCGACGAGGCGGCCGTGCTGCAGGTCGGTCTTGAACTTGAAGCGAAACCCCGCCTCCTTCGTCACGTCGTCCAGACGGATCTGAGGGACGCCGTCCCCGAGCGGCCCGACCCCCGAAAGAGCTGCGATCAGGGCAAGCCCCGCCGCCGCGGTCCCGACGACACGGGAGGGCGTCAATTTGAGCGGCTCTCTCGCAGCGCGCCGCGAAATGCCTCCGGCCCGGTCGGCCGAGTGAGCCACTCCTGGAGGAAGGCCGGGTCGGGGTGGGACTCGGAGTCTGGATATGGATACCGGCTCATCCCGTGGAAGGGCCATGGCTCGACCGACTGGCCCGTCACCGTGTTCCGGTCGAAGTCCTTGTCCCACCCGTCGGAAATCAGGATCCAGTCCCGCCGCCAGCCCGGCTTCAGCGGGGGCAGCGTCGAGGCGTCGTACTCGAGGCGGATGGCGTCCCCCCCCTGGAAGGCCACCCACCGGTCGTCCGTAGTCTGGAGAAGCTCAGTCACATCACCGAGGCGGGTCAGCCTCCCCGGCACGTCTTCCCAGAGCGGCGCCTGCGTCACGTCGGAGTGATCGAAGAGGTGCGGGCCGTCTTGCGTCTCGCGGTAACGGTGGGAGAAGCCGCGGACGGAAAGCGTCGCCTTCGACGGAGAGAGCGTCGTCGTGACGAAGGCGACCGGCGGATCGTCCACGGTGACGTACGCCTCGTCCCAGTAGATCGCGAGGTTCGTCCGGATGCGGACGCGAGGATCGGCGGGGTCGACGAGGCCGGTCAGGTCGACCGGGATCGTCTTCGTCTTTCCCGCCGGGAAGCCGAACGACTCGAGAGCGGTCTTCCACCCACCCGCGCCATCCGGGACTTCGAGGAGCGGCGGGAAGGGGTGGAGATCGTTTCGCTGCGAGATCGAAACGTTGATCGACGTGTCGGTGTAGAAGATCCAGCCGGTCATGAAGAGGATGACGCGGGCCTTCTCGGGAATCGGACCGAGGTCGAGGACGAGCGCGTGCTCGTCCCGGATCCCCTGGTAATACGTCTCCGGCCCTGGGTCGACGTAGACGCCATCTTTCCGCCGGAGGTTCGCGGTGACCTCTTCCCGCAGGCCCCCGCTCTCCGTCCAGGCGCCGCGGAGGTCGCGCCGGTTCGCCACGGTGTGGAGCATCTTCGGGAGGACGAACGGGACCATTCGCTCGTTCGGCACGATCCCCGTTCCCTCCGGGTGGTCGACCGCCATCAGCGTCGCCTCGTCGAGGAAAGCGACCTCCCAGAGCTCTTCGGTGTAGTCGAGGAGAAGCTTGTGGTCGCGCGTCTCCCTCAGGAGGGACCCGTCCACGAAGAGCCATTCTCGGGGCACGGCCCCGGCCGTGTGGATGCCGTCGTAGAGGAGTCCGAGCGGGGCGTTGCCGAGCGCATCACTGACGAAACTCCAGGCTCCCGTCTCGCCGTCGTAGGCGTAGACGAACGGGCAGGAGCCTTTCAGCTGCTGGATCTCTCGGACGATCGACCGCGCCCTCTGGTCGAAGGAGTTTTGCGGGACGCCGTTCGTGAAGAGGACGCGGACGACGTCGGCTTTGGTGCGCGTCCCGAGGCCGACGTGCGTCGGGAGGACGCCGACGGTCTTCGCGACGTAGAGGTCCCCCGCCTTGACCTCGACCTGTGAGCCGACGCCCGCCCGGTTCACCTTCCCCGAACCGGTCGGGAGCCCTTCGAGGACCATGTCCAGCCATCCGTTCGCGTTCCCGCCGTCGTTCTGGAGGACCACGGTCTTCGATCCCGCGCGGAGGACGAGGTCAAGGTCTCCGTCGTGGTCGACGTCGATCGCGATCATCCGAGAGGCGGGCGGAACGCCTCCCGGGAGAATCGGCCAGGCGCGAAAGGTTGACGGTCCCGCACGGCGGAATGCCGCCATCCCCTTCTCGCCCGAGACGACAAGGTCGGGAAAGCCGTCGTTGTCGAGGTCGGCGAGGGCGATCGACCTCGGGGAGAGTTCGGCGATTCGCGCGAGATCGGCGCTCTCCTCGCGGACGAACGTCCCATCCCCCTTGTTGATCAGGACGACGACCCCCTCCTTCGTCGCGATGACGAGGTCGAGGGCCCCGTCGGCGTTCAGGTCGTCGGTGGCGAGAGCGAGCGCGCCCTTCACTCCGAGGGGAATGGTCCGAAACCTCCCCTGCCGGAGATTCGACCGGAGGACGACATCGCCCTTGGCGTCGATCGCGGCGAGGTCGAGGTCGCCATCCCTGTCGAAGTCGCCCACGACCACGTCCCGGGAGGCGAACTCGGGGTCTCCGGTACCCGCCGTCACGTCGGTCCAGGTCCCGTCCAGGTTGTTTCGGAGGAGGCGGTCCGCCCGCCCTCCGCCGTAGAGGTAGACGTCGAGGTCCCCGTCCAGGTCGAAGTCGAAGAAGGCCGCGCCGGTGAACGGCGCCGGGATCGCATAGACCTCCCGTTTGCCGGTGTTCTTCAAGTCGACGCGCCGGACCGTGATCGCGGGGTCCTCGGCGGTCGCAGCTACAACCCTGAAGGAGAGTGGGATAGCGGCGCCCCCTTGCGGCCTCAGAGCCGACTCGAGGGCAGGAGCGAAGGCGGCCATCGGCATCCCGACGACGTTCGTCTGGAGCTCGGCGAGTGACTGCTGATAGCGCGGCGTCACGCGGAGGAGGTTTTCCAGGATCCGCGCCTTCAGCGCCCCCTGCCTCAGGTCTCCCTTCTCGACGAACGCCGACGCCTCGGCCAGAAATTGCTTCGTTTTCGGGTCGGCGTCCTCCAGAAGAGCGCGCACCTCGGCCAGGTCCTTCCGAGCTGTCGCGGCGTCAGCTGCCTCCAGTCCCGCGAGGAGCAGCTTCAATCGGGCGGGGATGTTCGCCGGCGAAGCGGCAGAGATCTCCGCGAGGGCCTTCCGGCGGGCTTCCTTCTGCGGCGGCGTCTGCGCCGGAAGAGTCTCGATCGACCGTACAAGGCGCCAACGGGATTCGAGGTCCCTAGGGTCGAGGGCCGCGGCGCGCCCGAGCGCGGCGCGCGCCTCTTCGGGATGGTTCTTAGCCTCCTCGATCGTCGCGCGCAGCGCCTCCAGGTCCGGACGAGGCCCGCCGGCCTTTCGCGCCCGGTCGAGCAGCTTCTCGGCGGCGACGAGGTCGTTGTCCCGGAGCGCGGCGATCGCTCCGTTTGCCCACGGGAGGGGGTCGTCGGGGACCAGCTTGGCGAGGCGGTCGAAGGTCTTTCGGGCTTCCTTCGTCTTCCCTTCCTCGAGCTGCGCCAGCCCGAGGTTCCGGGCGGAAAGGATGCGAGCGGCGCGGTCCGGAGGGAGGGGCGCGGCGATAGCCAGGGCCGACAGGGCGGCAATGGCCGGCAGGAGCAGGAGCAAGGCGAGCCGATTGGACGGCTCCAAGCGCGTCAGGTGGCGTTTCGCTGTTCGGATCACGGCCTGCTCCCCCTCGTCCGGGCTCGGTGTTCCGGAACCCCGGGCCGGCCTGGATTATGGATCGGCGACCGCTAGGACCTCGGCCTCCCGGTCCGGTCCGAGTTTGCGTATCCTGTTCCCATAAGGAGGCGCCATGAAGGTCTTCGTCACTGGGGCCACCGGATACATCGGACGGGCCGTCCTGACGGCCCTTCACCGTGCCGGGCATTCCGCCGTCGGGCTCGCGCGAGAGAAGGAGCGGGCCGCCGCGGCACTCGGACCAGGCCGCGAGTGGGTCATCGGGAATCTCCGCGACGCCCGGACGTACGCGTTCGAGGCGTCGGCGTGCGATGCCATCCTCCACCTCGGCGCCGACATGAGCAGCTTCGCCACGGTGGACAAGATCTCCCTCGAGACGCTCCTTTCGGCCGCGGCAAAAGGCGACGGAAAGAAGGTCTTCGTCTACACCTCGGGAGTCTGGGTGCTCGGGGCCACCGGCGAGACGCCGGTCGACGAGGATTCGGCGCTGAACCCCGTCCCACTGATCGCCGCTCGCGTGCGGCACGAGCAGCTGGCGCTCGGCGCCTCGAGTGACCAGCTGACGGCTGCGGTCGTAAGGCCAGGGATCGTCTACGGCGGGCGAGGGGGGATCGTCTCGGGCTTCTTCGCCGATGCCGTCTCGAGCGGCCGCCCGACCGTGGTGGGCGACGGGAACAACCGATGGGCAGGGGTCTACCTCGGCGACCTGTGTGACCTCTACGTCCGCCTCCTCGAGTCGGCCTTCTCCCCCGCCGTTCGGAGGCTCGCCCCCAAGGAGCGGGTCTTCCACGCCGTCACCCCACCTTCCGAGACCGTCTCCTCGATCGCCCGTGCCGCGAGTCGTGCGGCCGGCCGGGAGGACACCGTCCACTTCTGGCCTATCGACGAGGCCCGAGAGAAGCTGGGTGGCTACGCCGATGCTCTCGCCCTCGATCAGGTCGTCGGGTCGAAACGCTCGGAGGCGGTCCTCGGGTGGCGGCCCCGCGTCCGGGGATTCGTTCCGAACGCTCCGGAGCTGTTCGAGGAGTGGAGGGCCGGAGTCTAGCGGCCGAAGCTGGGCCCTTGACAGAAGGCCCGCTTCGTGAATAAATATCCCTTGGTGTGAATATTAATGCATCCGGCAACGCCCTCCGGCGGCGCGACGAGATCCTGAGGCTGGTCAGGGAAGTGCCGGTTCGGTCTCAAGAGAAGCTGGCCGCGCTCCTCCAGTCGCGCGGGTATTCGGTCGCCCAGCCGACACTCTCCCGCGATCTGAAGGACCTCGGCCTCGCAAAATCGCCTTCGGGCTACGTCGTCCCGGAGACGGCGCCCGTGGGGGCGCCCGGGCGAGCGTTCGAGCGCCTCTCTCGCGTCCTCCGGGAGTTCACCGTCTCCATCGCCCCGGCGGCCGCGCTCGTGGTCGTGAAGACCTCCGCGGCCGGGGCCGACCCGGTCGCTCGCGCCCTGGATGAGTGGAACGACCCGCACGTCTCCGGGACGATCGCCGGCGAGGACACCGTCTTCGTGGCGACTCCCGGCAGGGCGGAGGCCGCCGCTCTCGCCCGGCGTCTGACCGACCTCCTCTCCCCGTCGCGAACTTCGCGGCAACCGCGGCAGTCGCGGGAACGACGCGCCTGAAACGTGGCGCGGGCGACCGCTCGCGCCGGAAGGACCACTCTGGATGAAGAAACGTGTCTCCATTGCAGGGGCGACCGGGTACAGCGGGGGAGAGCTGACCGCACTGCTGTTTAAGCACCCGCACGCCGAGATCGTGGGGGCCTTCTCGTCGGGTAGCGGGAAGGAGACCCCGTTCGAGCGGCTCCACCCCTCGCTCGGGAAGACGTCGGGCCCGGCGGCAAAGCCCCTCTCCGTCGAAGCGGTCCTCAGCGGAAAGCCCGACGCGGTTTTCCTCGCGACCCCGAACGAGGTCTCGGCCGAGATCGCCCCCGCCCTCCTGGAGGCCGGCGTCACCGTCATCGACCTCGCCGGTTCGTTCCGGCTCCGCGACGCGGCCGCCTATCCCGGCTGGTACGGCTTCTCGCATCCGGCCCCCGCGCTGCTCGAGCAGGCGGTCTACGGGCTGACGGAGTGGTGCGGCGACGAGCTTCGGGGGGCGAGGCTGGTCGCTAACCCCGGCTGCTACCCGACCTCGGTCCTCCTAGCCCTTCGGCCCCTCCGCGCCCTTCTCGACCTGTCGGTCCCGCTGATCTGCGACAGCAAGAGCGGCGTCTCCGGCGCCGGCAAGAAGAGCGACCTCGCCTTCTCGTTCACCGAGATGGCCGGCAACTTCAAGGCGTACGGCGTCTCGGGGCACCGGCACGAGGCGGAGATGCGGCAGGAGCTTCACGTGCCGGTCGACGCCCCATTCAGCTTCGTCCCGCACCTCCTCCCCGTCGCGCGGGGGATCCTCTCGACGATGCACGTCACCTTCACCCGTGCGGTGACGGGCGCGGAGGTCGCCGCGCTCTTCGACGCGGCTTACGTCTCCGCCCCGTTCGTCTCAGCCCTGCCGGAGGGAAGCCTCCCCGAGCTGGGCGACATCGTCCAGACCCCCCGGGCGGCGATCGGGTTCGTCTTGAAGGGGGGCGGACGACGCGCCGTCGTCGTCTCCGCGATCGACAACCTCCTGAAGGGGGCCGCCTCGCAGGCCGTCCAGAATTTCAACCGGGTCTTCTCGTTCGCCGAGACCGAGGGGCTCGTATGAGCGCATCCGCGCCGCTGAGCGTCGTCAAGCTGGGGGGAAGCCTGCTCGAGAACGCCACGATGCGCGGCCAGGCGCTGGAGGCGATCGCGGCCGCCTTTACGTCCGGGGAGCGGCTCGTGATGGTCCACGGGGGCGGCAAGGAGATCGACCGAAACCTCTCGATCCTCGGCATCCCGAAGCGGACGCAGGGCGGTCTCCGGATCACGGACCCCGCCACGCTCGACGTCGTCATCAAGGTTCTCTCCGGGACCGTCAACAAGTCGCTGGTCGGCCAGCTGAAGGAGCGCGGCGTCATCGCGGCGGGGCTCTCCGGAGCCGACGGCGCGACGCTCTTCGCCGAGTTCCACCCGCCGGTGGACGGGGTCGACCTCGGCTTCGTCGGGCGGGTCGTCTCGTGCAGCCCGGCGCTGGTGGAGGCGATCCTCGGGGCGGGGCTCTTGCCCGCCTTGGCGTCGATCGCGCTGGGACGCGACGGCGTCCTCCTGAACGTCAACGCCGACTCCGCGGCGTCAGCCCTCGCTGGCGCCCTGAAGGCTCAGCGCCTCGTTTTCATGACCGATGTCGAGGGGGTGAAGGACGCCTCCGGCCACGTCCTCGACCGGCTGACCGCAGCGGAGATCCGCTATCTGCTCGGCTCGTCGGTGATCACCGGGGGGATGCGCCCCAAGCTGCAGGCCTGCCTCGAGGCCATCGAGGCGGGCGTCGGCGAGGTGATCATCGCCGGACCCGAACGTCACACCACCGTCCTGGTCGACGGAAAGGGAGGGACTCACCTTGTCGCTGCCTGAAATCTCCCCGCAAGAGGTCGAGGCGAAGGACTCGGCCTACATTCTCGGAACGTACGCCCGCACCTCGTTCCACCCGCGCCGCGGGAAGGGAGCTCAGCTCATCGACGCCGGCGGGAAGGTCTACTGGGACCTTCTCGCGGGCATCGCCGTCAACGCGCTCGGCTACGCCCACCCTCGCCTCGTCCGCGCCATGAAGGAGGAGGCGTCGAAGCTCTACCACGTCTCGAACCTTTACTACCAGCCGGCGCAGGTGCTCCTGGCCGAGAAGCTGATCACGGCATCGGGCATGGCGAAGGTCTTTTTCTGCAACAGCGGGACGGAGGCGATCGAGGCCTCGCTGAAGTTCGCCCGGCTCGCCACGCCCGGCCGCCATGGGGTCGTATCGTTCACCGGGAGCTTTCACGGCCGGACGTTCGGCGCCCTCTCGATGACCGGCAACGAGGGGTACCGGGCGCCGTTCGAGCCGCTCGTCCCCGGCACCTTCTTCATCCCGCCGAACGACATCGCGGCCCTCGACGCCGCGGTGAACGAGACGACCTCGGCGATTGTCATGGAGCCGATCCAGGGGGAGGGAGGCATCGTCCCCTTCTCCAACGACTTCCTCAAGGCCGCGCGGGCCGCCGCTGACCGCGTCGGCGCCGCACTGATCCTCGACGAGATCCAGTCGGGCCTCGGCCGGACCGGGTCGCTCTTCGTCTTCAAGCAGAAGGGGATCGTCCCCGACATGGTCACCCTGGCGAAACCTCTCGGCGGCGGCCTCCCTCTCGGCGCGGTCCTAGTCACCGAGCGGATCGCGGCGCTCCTGAAGCCGGGCCTCCACGGGACGACCTTCGGCGGGAACCCGGTCGCCTGCCGGCTCGGCCTGGAGCTATTGTCGGAGCTGGAGGAGAAAGACTATCCCGCGAAGGTCGCCGCGCTCGGGGCTTGGTTCGAGCGGCGCCTCAAGAGGTTAAAGAAGGTCGCGCCCGGCATCGTTGACATCCGCGGCACCGGGCTGATCTGGGGAATCGAGCTGGACCGGGAAGCCGCTCCCATCGCCAAGGCGCTTCTTGCGAAGGGCTTCGTCGTCGGGACCGCGCGGAAGAACGTCCTCAGGCTCCTCCCGCCGTACGTCGTCCCAAAGAAGGCGCTGACCGCCTTCGTGGACGCCCTCGAAGTCACCCTGAAGGAGGAAGTGAAGTGAGCGCCGAGAAGAAGAAGAGCGCGAAGAAGGTGGCCCTCGCCTACTCAGGAGGGCTCGACACGTCGGTCATCATCCCCTGGCTCAAGGAGAACTACGGCTGCGAGGTCGTCGCCGTCGCGGTCGACGTCGGGCAGGCCGAGGAGACCGACGGCCTGGAGGCCAAGGCGCGGAAGACCGGCGCCGTCGACTTCCACCTGATCGACGTTCGCGAGGAGTTCGCCAAGGACTTCATCTTCCCGGTCCTCAAGGCCGGCGCGATCTACGAGCGTGACTACCTCCTCGGCACTGCCATGGCACGGCCGCTGATCGCCAGGAAACAGGTCGAGATCGCCCTGGCGACAGGATGCGACGCTCTCTCCCACGGCTGCACCGGGAAGGGGAACGACCAGGTCCGGTTCGAGCTGGCCTATTCGACCCTCGCGCCGGAGCTTCAGGTCATCGCCCCCTGGCGGGAGTGGTCGATCCGCTCGCGCGAGGACGCCATCGACTACGCGACCGCGCGGGGGATCCCCGTCCCGGTGACGAAGAAAGACTCCTATTCGCGCGACCGGAACCTCTGGCACATCTCCCATGAGGGCGGGCCGCTCGAGGAACCGGGGTTCGAGCCCGAGGAGTCGATGTTCAAGCTGACCACCGACCCGGAGAAGGCGCCTGACAAGCCCGAGCGGGTGACGATCGGCTTCGAGAAGGGGATCCCGGTCTCGGTGAACGGCGAGGCGCTCTCGCCGGCCACCCTGATCGGGCGGCTGAACGTCCTCGGCGCCCGCCACGGCGTCGGTCGCGTCGACGTCGTCGAGAACCGGCTGATCGGCATCAAGTCGCGCGGCGTGTACGAGACCCCCGGCGGAACGCTCCTCGTGCAGGCCGTCAAGGCGCTCGAGTCGCTGACGCTCGACCGGGATGCGATGCACGAGAAGGAGCGCCTCGCGATCCGTTACGCAGAGCTCGTCTACTACGGCCAGTGGTACTCGCCGCTGAAGGAGGCCCTCGACGCCTTCATGGACAAGCTCGCCGAGAACGTCACGGGCGACGCGACGCTGAAGCTCTTCAAAGGCACCGCGACCGTGATCGGCCGGACCTCCCCATACGCCCTCTACTCGCACAAGCTCGCCTCCTTCGACATGACCGGCTTCACGCCGCAGGACTCGGAGGGCTTCATCCGGCTCTTCGGGCTCCCGACGAAGGGACGGAAGCGGCTCGCCGCGTCCCCCCTCCCGGCGGTCGTGGCGGGAGAGGGCTGATCCCGGTGTCGCCGTCGCTCTGGGGGGGGCGGTTCTCGGCCCCGCCCGCCGAGGTCCTGAAGCGGTTCAATGACTCGCTCTCGTTCGACCGTGCCCTCCTCGCTGAGGATGTCGCGGGGTCGATCGCGTGGGCGCGCGCTCTCGAGAAGGCCGGCGCGCTGACCCCGACCGAAGGCGCGAAGCTGGTCCGCGGGCTGGAGGCGATCGCCCGAAAGGCCGCGGAGGACCCGGCGTCGGTCCCGAAGGAAGGGCACGAGGACGTCCACTCGTACGTCGAGGCAACCCTTTTCGCCACCGTCGGGCCGGTCGCGGGGAAGCTTCACACGGGCCGCTCCCGGAACGACCAGGTCGCGACCGACCTGAGGCTCTGGCTAAAGGAGGCGATCGAGGAGGCGCGTGGTGACCTCCTCGGCCTCGCGGCGATGCTCGCGTCGAGGGCGCTGGAGGAGGCGGCGTCGCCCCTGCCGGGCTATACCCACATGAAGCGCGCCGAGCCGGTGACGTTCGGCCATTGGGCCCTCGCGTACGTCGAGATGCTCCTTAGGGACGCCGACCGGCTCGACGCCGCCCTCCGGCGGGGCGACGAGTGCCCGCTGGGGGCCGGGGCGCTGTCGGGCACGCCCGTCGCGGTCAACCGGGGCGCGCTCGCCCGGTCGCTCGGGTTCGCCCGACCGACCGCGAACTCGCTGGACGCGGTCTCGGACCGCGACATGGGCGCCGACTACCTGCACGCCGCGGCGGTGCTCCTCGGACACCTGTCGCGGCTGGCCGAGGACCTGATCTTCTTCTCGTCGGACGAATGCCGGTTCGTCGAGCTCCCGGACGCCCTCGCGACCGGGTCGTCCCGGATGCCGCAGAAGAAGAACCCCGACGTCTTGGAGCTGGTCCGCGGGCACGCGGGGCGTGCGATCGGCGAGCTGGCGGGGTTCCTCGCCCTGACGAAGGGAATCCCGCTCGCGTACGACAAGGACCTGCAGCTCGACAAGGAGCCCCTCTTCCGGACGCGCGAGACGCTCGCGCTCGCCCTCGCGGCGCTCTCGCCGCTGATCGGCGGGCTCGAGCTCGACCGGGAGGCCATGGCCTCGGCTGCGTCCGACGATCGGCTTCTCGCGACCGCCCTGGCCGATGCGCTCGCCCGCCGGGGCGTGGCGTTCCGGAAGGCGCATGAGATCGTGGGAAAACGGTTCGCCGAAGCCGAGCGGGCGGGGAAGACGCTTCGCGAGCTGGGCCCCGGGGACGGGATCACTGCGAAGGACCTCGAGGCGATCGACCTGGCGCGGGTGCTCGCGCGCCGCGACGTCTCGGGCGGGACCGCGCCGCGGCGTGTGGATCAAGCGGCGCGCTTCGCTTCCGCCCGAATCGCCCGGATGGCCCGGATGGCCCGGGCCTCCGGAAAGGCGTGAAAGAGTGAACATGAGGCTTCCCAAGGGATTCGTCGCTTCGGGGGTCCGGGCGGGGATCCGGAAGAAACGCCCCGACGTGGCGCTGATCGTGGCGGAGGGGGGCGCAAATGCTGCCGCCGTCTTCACCCGGAACCGGTACCTCGCGGCGCCTGTCGTCCTCGCCAAGGCGGCGCTGAAGGGCTCGGGGGGTCGCGTTCGCGGCGTCGTCGTGAACTCGGGCTGTGCGAACGCGATCACGGGTCCGGAGGGGATGGCCG
>CABECI010000335.1_pt1 | contig 11512 bp, 7 predicted proteins | sample 3132851 | NCBI WGS metagenome assembly CABECI01 (sample SAMEA5534348, study PRJEB31848) | metagenome | biome: tundra; feature: field; material: soil | place: USA | collected 2013-05 | depth 0.45 m | reverse complement strand
GGGGTCGTCTTCGCGAAGCCTCTGGCAGCGGCCTATCCGTCGCTGCGGGCGGTCCTTGGCCCGTTTGCCGGCATCGCCTGGCCCTGGTATGTCCTGATCGGCGTCACGATCACGCTGGCCGTCGGGTCGCTCTCCTCGCTCACGCACGACCCCCGCCGGCCCGGTAGGCTAGTCGTTTAGGGTTTCTCGACCCCTTCCGTTCCCCCCGCCTCGACCTCCGAGGTCAGGAGCTTTCCGTCGCCAGCGTCGACCGCGATCTCCTGAACGCCCTTCGTGTCGCCAAAGCGGAGGAAGAACGTCCAGACGAGGCATCCCTCGTAGACCTCCACCTCGCCCGTGATGACGGAGACCGGCTTCTTCGGCGCCACGAAGTCCAGGGCGCGGCGCTCGGCCGCCGCCTGCGAGACATTCGCGAGCCGGGCGAGCTCCGCGGCGGTGGCGCCGCGGGCCGGGCGGACCGAGCACTTCGCCATGCCCGCGGGAGGAACGGCCGGAGCCGCGGGAGCGATGGGCTCCACCGGGGGGGCGGCGGTCGCCACCTGCGGAGTGGCGGGCGTCGCCAGCGGCACCGCCTTGGGGGGCCCGTCAGGAGCCGGGTCGTAGAGCCGTTTCACCGTGAACGACTTCCGGCTGGACACCTTCGTCGTGACGAGAAGGCGACGCGGGCTCGAGAGAAGCTCCCACGTCTCGCTCGCCGACCGCCCGGTCGGCCACTTGGACGAGACCATGATGCGCTCGCCGCTCGCCCCCTTGCGTTTCGCGGTCACCGCAGCGGGCCCTTCCCCGTCGTCCAGCTCCCGCTCCTCGCCGTCCGGGTAGAGCACCCTCTTCTTGCCGCCCACCCGAGTGATCCTGACTGTCTCGCCCTCGTCGGCGACGACGAGGCGTCGTTCGTCCTCCAGCAGCTGGTACGCGGAGTCCCCCAGTCCGCTCCCTCCGCTCGAGCCGCCGCGCCCCCCTCCATGGCGTCCCGCGCTCTCCCCGCGGCCTCCGGCCGTTTCCCCACTCGGGACCATCCCATCCTTCCCCAGGATGTCCGCAACCCGGGTGCTCTGCTCCTCGTTCAGCTGCCAGGTCCCCGAGAAGTCGGCGCGGCCCGGCGTCGGCGGCGAAGGAGAGGCGCTCCCCGGCCGAGCCCCTGCAAATCCACAGAGCGTCAGAACGATCACGGGCAGGGAACGAATGAGTCGCATTCCGTCTCCTCCGGGCGTCTAGATCGCCGCCTTCACTATGGACTTCCCGACCGGATAGGATATAGAATTTCGATAACCCGCAAGGAAACTATATGCAGAGATGGCTGGCTTCGTGTGCTCTTTCCGCCGTTCTCTTCGTGTCTTCGACTCCGTGCCAGGTGAATCCATCGCGCGGGCGGAGCCTTCACCCCACGCTCGGCGTCGAACCTTCGCTCCTTCGCGCAGCCAGGGACTTCTCGCTCCCCTCCCCTAGTCCGGCGGAAGCCCAAACATCTTTCTCTGTTTGAGTCGGTCTAGGAGGTCTCGATGTTCTTCAAGCGTTGGCTCTCGTCCCTCCTCCTCCTCGTCGCCCTGCCGGCCCAGCTCCTTGCCGTGCCTCCGCAGGGGAAGGACCGGATGGCGGCGGTCACCGCCGTGCCGGGCCAGCCCCCCGCGCCCGGCGACGAGAAGATCGACCCGCTCCTCCGGATGACCATCGACCAGGTCGCCGAACGCTGGACCCGAACGCAGCCGCTCGCCGTCGAGCTCCCTCCGAGGAACCTCCCCGTCGTCCTCGAGCAAGATGGCTTGTCGGAGCCGCTCGCACAGGTGTTCGTCCGGACGGATGACGTCGAGTCAACCCTCCGGGCGATCGACGAGGCCGGAGGTCATCACTCGACGGTCACACCCGGCATCGTGGTCGGAGCGATTCCACTCTCCGCCGTCCGCCCCTTCGCGGCCCGGCCGGAAATCCGGTTTATCGAGGGGAGTCGCTGGCTAAAGGCCACGCTCGACGTGAGCCGCGGGGAGATCCACGCCGACCAGGTCCAGGCGGGGACGGGGCTCGCGCAGCCCTACGACGGGACCGGTGTGATCGTCGGCGTCGTCGACTCCGGGATCGACTGGTCCCACGCCGACTTCAAGGACGCGAGCGGCAAGAGCCGCATGCAGTTCCTCTGGGACAGGTCTGGCACCGGGAGCCCCCCGGCGGGCTACACCACCGGCCGCGAGTACACGGCGGCGCAGATCGACGGCGGTCTGTGCACGGAGGTGGACAAGGTCGGTCACGGGACCCACGTGACGGGCACGGCCGCCGGCAACGGCAATCTGCGCTCCGGACAGTACAAGGGCATCGCTCCGGAAGCGGACATCTTCTTCGTCAAGGGGCAATTCGGGGACAAGGGAAGTTTCTCGACTGCAGACGAAATCGAAGGATGCGACTACATCTTCAAGAAGGCGGTTGATGACGGCACGCTTGCCCATGGCGTCCGCCTTCTTGAAGATGAAGACCCCACGAGGTCTTCGGAAAGAGGTCGATCGTGAAGAAGCTCACCCTGATCCTGCTTTCGTTCCTGCTCTTCTCGTTCTCGCCCGCCGGGGCTCAGGCCGGGGGCGGGCCATCCAAGCTCGATCCGCTGCTCCGGAAGGCCGTCCGCGAGGAACGAGAGCGCGGTGGGCTCCGGAGCCTCGAGGCGGGCACCTCCGGGGTCCATTCCGTCATCGCGCTCGCGCCATCGCCTCTGGGGTCTCTCGCGGATGTGTTCGTCCAGGCCGCGGACGTGGATGCCGCGGCTCGCGAGGTCGTCGTCGTGGGCGGGACGGTGGGAACGCGGGTGGGCGAGTTCTTCACCGCGAGCATCCCCGTCACGGCTCTCGAGGAGGTCGCCGGGCACCCGTCGGTCGCCTCGCTCCAGGCGAGCATCCTCGCTCACCCACAGCTGAACGTGAGCCGCCCCGAGGTGAAGGTGGACGCCATCCTCGCGGGCACGGGACTCCCCCGCGCCATCCGCGGGGCTGGGGTCGTCGTGGGCGTGGTCGACACCGGGATCGACTGGAGCCACGGCGACTTCAAGACGGCGGCGGGGAGCCGCATCCAGTACCTGTGGGACATGTCCGGGACCTCGAGCCCTCCCGCGGGCTACACCTATGGGCGCGAGTACACGAAGGCACAGATCGACGCGGGACAGTGTCTGGAGAAGGACGGGGTCGGCGGCGGCGGGCACGGCACCCACGTCTCGGGAACCGCGGCAGGCAACGGGGCCACCCTCGCCGGCTACAGCGGGATGGCGCCCGAGGCCGACATCGTCTTCGTGAAGGGCTCGACCGACCCGGACAGCAAAAGCCTCGTCTCCTCGGCGAAGATCGTGGACGCCTGCGCGTACATCTTCAGCAAGGCCGGAGCGAAGCCGGCCGTCATCAACTTGAGCCTCGGATCGGGTTTTGGCTCGCACGACGGGATGTCGTCATACGAGCAGATGATGAGCGGCCTCACCGGGCCGGGCCGCATCATCGTCGTCGCGAATGGCAATGACGGCTCGCACCGATATCACGTCTCGTACACGGCTGATCCGGCCAAGGTCATGGAGACGGGCTGGGCCTTCTCACAGGGCGCGACCTCGGGCTACGCCGACGTCTGGTACAACACCGGCAGCCTCGGGATCGGTGTCCGCGCTTACTCGGTTGCGAACAACCAGCTCTCCTACGTCGGCCAGAGCGCCGAGATCGCCCCGGGCGGAAGCCTGAACCCGACCCCGATCAAGAACGCCAGCGGACAGACGCTGGGCCTCGTCTCGATCGACGCGACCTCGAACCCCGATCCGAGCAACGGCGCCAACGAAGTCCTCGTCACCATCATCAACCCGAACGAGGGGACCGACATCTCGGAGACGTACTGGACGCTCTACGCGCACGGGACCGGGACGCTCGACGCCTGGACCTCCGGCGGCTCGTTCAGGGCCGAAGCGTTCGCGAACTGGGTGCCCGGGGACACGAACAAGACCGTGGGGGTCCCCGCGACCGCCAAGAAGGTGATCGCGGTCGGAGCGTATGTGACGAAGGACACCTGGACGGATGTCGACGGGAGGAGCCAGACGGTGAACAGCTGGTGCGCCGACCCGCCCCCGAACGACACGGTTATCACGCAAGCGGCTTGCTTCTCGAGCCACGGACCGACCCGCGACGGGCGGATCAAACCCGAGATCGCCGCCCCGGGTCAGTTCATCCTCGCGCCCCTCTCCCGGGACGTGACGGTGGTCGCGAACGGATCCGGCCTCGCGGGCGTCGAGCGCCAGTACGTCCTCTCCGGCGGGAAGTACCGGGTGGAGCAGGGTACGAGCATGGCGGCTCCGCACATCACGGGGATCGTCGCCCTCCTGCTCGCGGCCAATCCGGCGCTGACGTACGAAACGGCGCTCGCGGCGCTCCAGCAGACCGCCCGGACGGATGCCGCGACCGGTGCGGTGCCCAACAACACCTGGGGCGCGGGGCGTGTCGATGCCCTGGCCGCGGTGAAGGCCGTCGCCCCGGCCACCCAGCCCGATTTCACGATCTCCGCGTCCCCGACGTCGCTTTCCGTGACCGCCGGGGGAGGCGCGAGCAGCCAGATCACGACGGCGGTCTCGGGCGGCTTCTCGAGCGGGATCTCGCTGTCCGCCTCCGGGCTCCCGGCCGGCGCAACGGCCTCGTTCAGTCCCGCGACGATCTCCTCGCCGGGGAGCGGCACCTCGACGATGTCGATCTCGACCTCGTCATCGACGCCGGCCGACACCTACGACGTAACCGTGACGGGGAGCGGCGGCGGGAAGAGCCACGCGGCGACCATCTTCCTCGCTGTCAGGGTCTCGTCGGTGGGACCGAGCTCCTGCGTGGAAGACGCGGCCACCATGTGCCTCACCGGCGGGCGCTATCAGATCCGCAGCCACTGGAAGAACCAGTATGCGGGCGGCGCCATGTCGACCCTGTCGAAAGCGAAGCTGACCGACGTCACGGGCGCCTTCTGGATCGCGAACTCGAGCACGTACGAGTACCTGATCCGCTTCAACACGGCGACGGACAACGGCCGGGTCTGGATCACGATCCCGACGTTCACAGACGTGGAGTTCTGGATCGGCGTCACGGACACCCGGACGGGACAGTCGAACGAGTACCACAGCCCCGCCGGCAACCGGACGCTTCTCTACGACACGAACACCTTCGTGTACCCGTGATCGCGCCGATGTGCACCTTTCGGAAAGGACGTCTGTCGTGAAGCAATTCGAATTTGTTCCTTCGTGGGGGCTCGTGGTCGCGGCCCTGTGCCTGTCGGCCGGGATCGCCGAACCTGGCCGCGCCGAAGAAACGACGGCGGTGGTTACGGGCGCTCCGGCAAGCCAGGGCTCTGAGGCACCGCTCCCCGGGCCGACGTTTCTGCGCGTTGATAAAACGCGGAAGCCCGTCGTAGAGGGAGTCGGACTCCCAAAAGAGGTGGCTAAGGCGCGGGACGTCGCCGACTCGGTGTACAAGCCGGATTCGGCTCTGCGCTATACGGACCCGCCGGCATCCGCGACCGGTTCTAGCAGCGCGGCGCCGAAGCGCGTCCCCGCGCTGGCCGGTAACATCAACATCGAGGGCAACGTCCTTTACAGCCTCGGCCCGACGACCGGCTACTTCACGGCCGACCAAGTCGCGAATAATCGCTCGAGCGGCACATCCGGAACGCTGCGACTCGAGCTGTGGGCGACGACGGGTTCCCCGGCGAGCGGTTCCGTCAGCGGTTATCAGCTAGCGATCGACAGGCTGGGAACCCTCCCGGCGGGCTATTCCTTCTACAACATCAACTCGGGGACGTTCACCTACACGCAACCCCCGGCCGGCTGTTACTACATCAGTCTTTTCCTCACGGAGTTCGATGGCACGGGCTACCCCTACACCGACTACGTCGTCTTCCCGACTCTGGTGACCTTCCGGGGAGGAACGTGCTCTGGCTGCACAGAGGACGCCTACACGATGTGTCTCTCCGGCGGCCGCTACCGCGTGACGGGGCGATGGAAGAACCAGTACGCTGGCGGCGCGCAGGCGAACCTCTCGAAGGCAAAGCTCACGGACGTGACGGGCGCGTTCTGGATCGCGGACGCGAACACATACGAATTCATGGTCCGGATCAGCACGGCGACGGACAACGGCAAGGCGTGGATCTCGATCCTGATGTTCACGGACGTGGAGTTCTGGGTCGCCGTCACGGACGTCACGAACGGACAGTCGAAGGAGTACCACAGCAACCCGGGGAATCGAACGCTGATCTACGACCCGTCGTTCTTCGTTTACCCGTAATCTCTCCCTGCGGATGGGCCCACGCGCGGCGCGACGTCCGGCCTGGGTGCTCGTGTTCCTCGGGGTTGCCGGGACGCTCCCCGTGCTGCGTTCGCTCTTCGTGGCCGACCTGAACTGGTGCTATCCGTACCTCTCGCCCGACTCCTACGACTGGATTGCGAACGGGCTTTACCTCGCCGGCGAGAAGGTGGCCTCCTCGTGGCGTCCGCCCGGATTGCCGCTTCTCATCGCGGCGCTCTTCAAGCTGGGGTTGCTGTCCTGGCTTCCGGTCGCGAACGTCGCGGTGCTCGGCCTGACGACGGCCGCTCTCTATCTGCTCCTGCGCGAGAGGCACGGCGCGTGGATTTCCGCCTGTGCCGCCTGGTTCTTCTTCGCGAACGACTATGTGCAGGACTTGACGAAGTACGTCATGGCGGAGATCTACTGCACGCTCTTCATCGTGCTCGCGGCACGCGCCTTTTTTCGCTCTTCGCGGGACCCACGCGGGTACCGGACCTGCACGCTCCTGCTCGGTGTCGGTTTCCTCTTTCATAACGCGACGCTCATCGTGGGGATCGGTTTCGCGATCGCCTTTCTCGTCACGCGCCGGGCCGACGTCAGACGCCGGGAGGTCTGGCAGGGACTGGGCGGCGCTGCCCTCATCGTCGGAGGCTGGGTTGTGGCGCGGTGGCTGCACTATCGCGCGAACCCGGGCGGCCCGCGGCACGGAGTCGAGGATCTGCTGCGCTTCGCCCCGGAGAACATCCGTTTCTATGCCATCGCGGGCACTGCGCTTCTGGGCCTCGCGATCCTTCCGCTCTACGGGGCGGGATTCCTGAGGTTCGCGGCGAGAGACTTTCCGGACCGCGCGTACCGGACCGCCGTCGCCGTGCCTCTTCTCGCCCTCGCGGTCTTCTGGTTCTTCTTCTATGATTGGACCGACAAGCGTTTTCTCTACTACCTGTTTCCGTTCTGTGTTTGCCTTCTCGCCGAAGGGCTCGAGTCCCTCGCCGCGTATGCGCGCCGCGGACGTCTCGCGGCTGCCTTGGCGGGTGCCTTCCTCCTCGTGGCGATTCTCTGGAACCAGATCCGTTACCCGAGCTACGGAATCCAGTATCTCGCGCTGACGCCACGGGACTTCCTCGAAACATCGATCACGCAGGACGCCAGATTCAAATCCACCCTTCATCTCGCCGGCGCGCGCGTTAGCCGCTTTCATGAGTCCATGCCCTCGGCTTTTTCCCGAGGCTTGTTCGACTTCCGCCTGCGCTCCCCCGAATGTTCCCTCTCCGCGCCGGCGTACGCGTGTCTCGCCACTCTCAAACGCGAGGCCGACCAGCTCATCGAGCCCGGCGAGCCGATCGGTCTCGAGCCGCTTCCTGGCTGGCCGGCCGACTACTACGCAAGCCTCAATCGGCTCGGGAACACGTTTCGTAGGCCCGTTCGCCTTCCGAAGGACGCCCGTGTTGCTCTCGTCAGTCGCGGGTCGGCTCGCACGCCGCCGCTCGCGTCGTGCGGGCCCTACGCTCTCGTAGCTGGACGCTGAGGCGCGGCTACAATGCTAAGGCGCCGTCCATAAATAACATGTCGAAAGCGATGGCCTACGGTGCGATTGTGTAGTTCCACTCGCCGTGGAGCTTGGCGGGCTTCAAATCCACAGCGGCACGTGCCCGGCGCGGAAAGTGTAGGATGCCTCTCGATGACACGTCCTTTCAGAGACAGGAGCCGCGGGGCGTGGCTCCCCCTGCTCGTCCTGGTCCCGCTGGCGGCGACCGGTCTCCTCTCCGCCTTCCTCGCCGATGGCGCGGCGGCGGCGCCCGCCTCCGAGACCGACTGGGCCGCCGCCTTCGCGAAAGCCAGGGCAGACAATCCGGTCTTCGCCGTCGAGTCGGTCGAGGAGTTCCAGAAGATTTTCCTCTACTACCAGGACGTCCTCTCGGACGGCATCGCCCTCCACTCGTTCGAGCTTCCCAGCGGCGACCAGATTCGGTGCGTGGACGTGACGACCCAACGGTCGCTTGCCGCCTCAGGCATCTCGCTGCAGCGAGCGCCCGGAACGCTTCCCGGCGGCTTCCCGGGACAGCTCCCACGAGGGCCGCAGACCCTCGCCGACCGGCCCGGTGCCGAGTTCGGCCTCGACGGGAGCCCCGACACCGACGGCAACACCCGCGCCTGCCCGGCGACCACCTTCCCGAAGCTGATGCCGCGTCTCTCGAACCTCTACAAGCTCCGCCGCCTGGACGACCTCTTCCGTAAGGAGCCGGAAGGCGTCTTGGGCAGGCCCGTGAACCCGCCGCCCCCGGTGACGGCCGGCGACGCCCGGCTCCCGCCGGAGATCCAGGCCACCCCTGTCCACGAGTACGCCCACGCCTACCGCTGGGTGAACAACATCGGCCTGCGGGCCGACTTCAACCTCTGGTCCCCCTTCGTCGAGCAGAACGACGAGTTCTCCCTCTCGCAGCTCTGGGTCGCCCGCGGCAACACGAACGACAACAGCCTCCAGACCGCTGAGACCGGCTGGCAAAGATGCAGGCTGATCTACGGCGACGATGTCCCGCACCTCTTCATCTACCACACGCGGGCGAACTACACGGCGAACTCCGGCTGCTACAACCTCTCCTGCACCGCCTTCGTCCAGACCGACTCGTCGGTCGTCATCGGAGGGGGCTGGACCACCTTCAGCAGCCAAGGGGGGACGCAGTACGGCATCTCTCTCGGCTACTACCGAGACCCCTCCCCGCCGAACAACTGGTGGCTCATGTATGGCAGCACGTTCGTCGGCTACTTCCCGAACAGCCTCTACAACTCGGCCGGGATCGCCAACTACTGCGACCACATCGACTATGGCGGCGAGATCGTCAACGACGCGACCGGCGGCCTCCACACCACGACCGTCATGGGGAGCGGCCGCTTCCCGAGCGAGGGGTTCGGCCACGCGGCCTACATCAAGCGGATCCAGTACTACGATATGAGCGCGGCCCTCCAGAACGCCACCGGCCTGACCCCCTCGGCCACGTACCCCAGCTACTACGACATCACGCTCGTCTCTTCCAGCGACACGAACTGGTACCAGTACTTCTACTTCGGAGGCCCGGGGCGGGCCGCGTCGTCGTGCAGCTACTCTCTCGCGCCCGCCAGTGCCTCCTCCGGCGCCTCCGGCGGCAACGGGAGCTTCGCCGTCAGCACCTCCTCCGGATGCTCCTGGTCCGCCACGAGCAACTCGGCGTGGCTCACGGTCACCTCCGGCAGCGGGAGCGGGAGCGGTTCCGTCTCGTACGCCGTCGCCGCCAACGGCTCGAGCTCGTCTCGCACCGGCACCATCACCGTCGGCGGGCAGGCCTTCACCGTCACCCAGCCCGGGACCACCTCGGGCTGTATGGCCGACGCCAACACCCTCTGCCTCAGCAACAACCGCTTCAAGGTCCAGGCGGCGTACCGGGACTACGGCGGCAACACCGGGATGGGCTCGGTCCAGAAGCTGACCGACCTGGCCGGGTACTTCTACTTCTTCGACGCCTCCAACCCCGAGGTCCTCGCCAAGTTCGTCAGCTTCTGCAGCGGCAGCTCCGGGAACTGGACGATCTATGCCTCCGGCCTCACCGATGTCGAGGTGACCTTCAAGGTGACCGACACGAAGACGAGCCTCTACAAGGAATACAAGAACCCTCTCGGGAACAAGTTCTGCACGATCGGCGACGGCCCCTTCAGCTGTCCGTGATCCGATGACAGAAGGCGCGGCGCAGTCGTATGAGCCGAGAATCGATCTGACGGACTTCGGGCGCTCCTGGTTTGTCAGCCGACCAGCATGGTCGACGTTGCCCTCGGGCACCTCGCAGCATGTTCGGCAACCTCGGAGAGAGGCCAGGCTGGATGCGCTCGAGGACAGCTACGGCAGGAATCCAACGAGCGCCTGCGAGTACGCTTCGAACGCTTCCACCTGTGGCAGGTGTCCCACCCCCGGAATCTCGACCAGCCTGGCGCCCGGGATCGCGGCTGCCACTCGCCTTCCAAGCGCCGGGTAGTCGCCGAGCGTCGCGGCCACATCCTTCGGTGCCCATGCGCGGCCGAGCGCGGTCCGATCGCGCTGACCGATGATGAGTAGCGTGGGCACCTTGAGGAGCGGAAACTCGTAGACCACCGGCTGAGTGAAAATCATGTCGTAGGTGAGCGCAGAGCACCACGCGACTTTCGGGTAATCGGGGTGCTGCGTCACGCCGGCAGACACTTCAATGAGCCGCTCGTACTCCGGCTTCCACTGCCCGCCGTAATAGCTCTGCTTTTGATACTCGCGCACCGTCTCGATGGTGGCCTTGAGCTCCTGCGCGTACCACTCGTCGATGGTCTTGTAGGGAACGACGGTCTTCCAATCTTCGAGCCCGATGGGGTTCACCAGCACGAGCTTCTCGACGCGCGATCCGTGGAGGAGCGCGTAACGAGTCGCGAGCATGCCCCCCATCGAATGGCCAATCACGATCACTTCTTTGACCCTCGCTGCGTCGAGGAGGGCATTCGTGTTCTCGGCCAACGCGTGAAAGCTGAACTGATACGCGTTCGGCTTGCTCGACTTGCCGAAGCCGATCTGGTCGGGCGCGATCACGCGGTAGCCGCGAGCGGTGAGAAGGCGAATCGTCGCGTCCCAGTAAGAAGCCGGGAAGTTCTTTCCGTGAAGGAGGAGCACCGTATGGCCGTTGGGTTTTTCCGATCCGACGTCCATGTAGGCCATCTTGAGCGCCTGATTCTGCGCCCTGAACTCGTAGAAGCGGACAGGAAACGGGTACGCGTATCCGGTCAGCTCCGCGTCGAAGCGCGGATCTCCAGCAGCAGTAGCTCGCGCTCTTTCGCTGACGGAAGAGGAAGCATGGGGCGGAGCGGTCGAGGATCCTCCGGCAGATGCGCCGCATCCGAGCGAGGCGCAGGCGATCGTGATGGCGGCGAGAAAGGCGAGGAGCACGTCGCATGAGGCAGGCATAGGGACGATCCGGTGGACAAGCATCGCCCGCAAGCTTATCTTCACTTGTACCAGGAGTCTATTCGGGAGCCTGCTGCGGGCGGCGGCGAGGATCCGAGGTTTGCGCGCGGCGGGCTGGGGCGCCAAGCGGATCGCCCGCGCAAATCGTCGCTGTTCGTGGCCTTGCGCCCTCCATTGGGCCATACTGACCGCGGGTACCATGTTCGATCTCACCTTCCCTCGCGCCTCGCGGCGTCTTGCCACGGTGGGCTTCCTCCTCGGGTTCCTCCTCGGGCTGGGGGGACACGTCGCCGCTCAGGAAGCC
>CABECI010000333.1_pt1 | contig 11537 bp, 9 predicted proteins | sample 3132851 | NCBI WGS metagenome assembly CABECI01 (sample SAMEA5534348, study PRJEB31848) | metagenome | biome: tundra; feature: field; material: soil | place: USA | collected 2013-05 | depth 0.45 m | reverse complement strand
CTTCATGGGGATGGGAGAGCCTCTCCTGAACACCACGAACGTGATGGCCGCGCTCGACCTCCTCGAGCGAGAGGTCTCGAATCGCCGGATCACCGTCTCGACGGCTGGCATCGTCCCGGGAATCGAGCAGCTCGCGCAGCGGAAACGGCTACCGAATCTCGCAGTCTCGCTCTCGGCACCGGACGACGAGACGCGGACGCGCCTCATGCCCGTCAACCGGACCTGGCCCATCGCCGACCTTTTCAGGGCTCTCCGCGCATGGCCGCTCGAGCCCGGACGACGAATCACCTTCGAGTACGTCCTCGTCGACGCGGTCAACGATTCCGAGGCGGCGGCGGCTCGCCTGGCGCAGCTCGTCAGGCCGCTCCCGTCGAAGGTGAACCTGATCCCGCTGAACGAGTCGCCTGAGTGGCTCCCTGGTCTCCGGCGCCCTCCCGTCGACCGTGTGGACCAGTTCGCGCGGACCCTGGCGGCGGCCGGGGTGCCGGTCACGGTCCGCTGGTCGAAGGGTCTCGGAGCCGCTGCCGCATGCGGACAGCTGAAGGGGCGGGAGACCCCCCGGCCGCCCCGGAAGGAGCGAGGGGCAAGAAGTCCACATCGTTGACGGAACGGGCTGGCGCGCATCCTTTTCTCTTTGCGACACGTATCCTGCGGAGATGACTCGCCGTCCCAGAGCTCCTCGTACCCTCGCGGCGCTTCTCGGCCTCTCCCTCGCCAGCGCGCTGTTCATCGGACGCAACTCGGCTCTCGCCCAGCCGCCCAACTCGTACAGCTCGGGCGAGGTCGCCCTGGCGCTGCGCCGTCTCCTCGTCGTCGGAAAAGTCCTTTACGTTGGAGCCCACCCGGACGACGAGAACACCGCGATGCTCTCCTGGCTCTCCCGCGGCCGGCTCTATCGGGCGGCCTATCTCTCCCTGACCCGGGGGGACGGTGGGCAGAACCTCATCGGGTCCGAGCGGGGAGAGCTGATCGGGCTGATCCGGACTCAGGAGCTCCTCGCCGCGAGGCGGATCGACGGAGCCGAACAGTACTTTACGCGTGCGATCGACTTCGGCTACTCGAAGTCGCCGGAGGAGACGCTCTCGGTCTGGGGCAAGGACGAGGTCCTCTCGGACATCGTGCGCGTCATTCGGACCTTTCGGCCCGACGTGATCATCACGCGCTTCCCGACGAACGGGGACGGCGGCCACGGCCACCACACGGCCTCCGCGCTCCTCGCCGAGGAGGCGTTTCGGGCCGCGGCGGACCCGGCCCGGTTTCCGGAGCAGATCACCCGGGACGGTCTCGCTCCCTGGGCGGCGCGGCGGCTGATGTGGAATGCCTGGCGGGTAAAGCCTGAAGAGCGGGACCCCAGGCTCCCCAAGCTGCTCGAGGTCGACCTCGGCGCCTACAACTCATTCCTGGGGCGGTCGTACTCGGAGATCGCCGCCGAGAGCCGGTCGATGCACAAGAGCCAGGGGTTCGGGTCCGCCGAACGCCGCGGGACGCTCGTCAATACCCTGGAGCCTCGGCTCGGGGACTCGGCAACTTCGGACCTGATGGAAGGGGTCGACACGACGTGGCGGAGGGTGCCTGACGGGGAAGCGGTCATCGCGCCCCTCGAGAAGGCGGTCCGGACGTTCCGGCCGGACCGTCCCGCTGACGTGATCCCCCTCCTCATCGAGGCCCGCCGGACCATGGCCACCCTCGCCCCGTCGCCCTGGGTCGCGGGGAAGGAACGGGAGGTCGACGAAGCGATCCGAGCGGCCGCGGGGTTATGGATCGAGGCGATCGCGGCGCGATTCGCGGCGACGCCAGGCTCCGAGCTCCCGGTCTCGGTCGTCGTCCTCAGCCGTTCCGACGCCCCCATCGTCGTCCGAAAGATCGAGCTCCCATGGGCGACCAAGCCCTTTGAGGGCGCGACGCGACTGGAGAACAACCGGCCGATGAAGACCGACTTCTTGGTCCGGATTCCGGAAACAGCGGACGAGACGAATCCCTACTGGCTCGACGCCCCTCCGACGCTCGGTCTCTTCCACGTCGCGGACCCCCGGTCCATCGGCCGCCCCGAGAGCCCGCCGGCGCTGATGGCCCACGTCACCCTGGAAGTGTCCGACGAGGTACTCGGCTTCGACGTCCCCGTCCAGCACCGCTCCACCGACCCGGTGATCGGCGAGCGTTACCGTCCGCTGGAGATCACGCCGAAGGTGTCGCTCCACCTCGCCGCGCCGGTCCTCTTCTTCCCCGATCGGAACGCCCGCGAGGTCGGCGTCACTGTCCGGGCCGGAAGGAAGGAGGTCTTGGGCGTCGCCTCGTTGAAGGTCCCGCCGGGCTGGACCGCGTCTGGAGCCCAGTCGTTCTCCCTTCGAAACGAAGGAGACGAAACGCTCCTTCGCTTCACCGTGACTCCCCCAGCGGGCCCGGCCGCCGGCATCGCCCGCGCCGAGGCGACCGTGGACGGCGCGACCTTCTCGCACGACTTCGTCCGGATCGACTACCCACACATCCCGCCGATCGCCCTCGCGCCGGCCGCGGAGGCGAGGCTCGTCCGGGAGGACACCCTCGTCCGCGCCAAACGGATCGGATACGTCATGGGATCTGGTGACGAGGTCCCCGAGGCCCTGCGCCAGCTCGGTCTCGAAGTGACCCTCCTCTCGGACGAGGAGCTGGCCACCGCGCCGCTCGGACGCTACGATGCCATCGTGGCGGGCGTGCGCGCCTACAACACGAGGAAACGCCTCGCCACCGTCCAGTCCCGGCTCCTCGATTACGTGAAGGACGGCGGGACGTACGTCGTCCAGTACAACACCAGCCAGGAGCTCGTCACGCCGGACGCGGGCCCCTTCCCGCTGAAGCTTTCGCGCGACCGCGTCACCGTCGAAGAGGCTCCGGTTCGGCTCCTCGACCCGGACCACCCGCTGCTTTCCGTCCCGAACCGAATCGGTCCAAGGGACTTCGAGGGCTGGGTCCAGGAGCGAGGGCTCTACTTCCCGGGAAGCTGGGACGAGCGGTACGAGGCGCTCCTCGCGATGGCCGACCCGGGCGAGAAGGAGACGAAGGGAGCGCTCCTCGTAGCGCGGCACGGCAAGGGGACCTTCGTCTACACCGGACTCGCGTTCTTCCGGCAGCTCCCCGCGGGTGTCCCGGGGGCCTATCGCCTCTTCGCCAACCTGGTGTCTGCCGCGAAGAGGTGAAGGCCAAGCCCTCCCTCCGTCCCGAGGACGCCGGGGACCGGCCGCCATTCGGACGGAGCTGGGGAGTCCTGTATGTCGGAGTACTGCTGAACCTCGCGCTCCTCGTGGTCCTCTTCTCGCTTCTTTCGAAGGCGTTTCGTTGAAGACAGCCGACTGGCTGATCCTCGCAGCGACGCTCACTTTCATTGTCGTTTATGGTACGTGGAGGACGCGCCGGCAGCGGGATATGAACTCGTTCGTCCTCGCTGGGCGCTCCCTCCCCTGGTGGATGGTTGCCCTGTCGGTGATGGCGACCCAGGCCAGCGCCATCACGTTCCTCTCCGTGCCCGGACAGGCGTTCGCGGACGGCCTCCGGTTCGTCCAGTTCTATTTCGGTCTCCCGCTCGCGATGGTCGTCCTCTGCATCACCGTTGTGCCGATCTACCACCGGCTGAAAGTCCTGACGGCGTACGAGTACCTGGAGCGGCGATTCGACGCGAAGACAAGAGCGCTGGCTGCCGGGCTCTTCCTATTGCAGCGGGGACTGGCCACCGGGCTGACGATCTACGCCCCGGCGGTCGTCCTGTCGGTCCTCCTCGACTGGCCCGTCTCGGTGACCACGGCAGGGGTCGGCCTCCTCGTGGTCGTCTACACCGCTACGGGAGGCTCCAAGGCCGTGAGCGTCACGCAGCTCCAGCAGATGCTCGTCATCCTCGCCGGGATGGGCCTGGCCCTGGTGGCGATCCTCAGGCTGCTTCCCGCCGGGGTCTCGTTCTCCGAGGCGGTCGCGGTCGCCGGAGTCTCGGGAAAGCTGAACGCCGTCGACTTCTCCTTCGACCTCTCCAATCGGTACAATTTCTGGTCGGGGCTGATCGGCGGTTTCTTCCTGGCCCTGTCGTACTTCGGCACCGACCAGTCCCAGGTGGGCCGATATCTCTCCGGCCGTTCCATAACCGAGAGCCGGCTGGGACTTCTTTTCAACGGTCTCGCGAAGGTTCCGATGCAGTTTCTGATCCTCTTCGTCGGGGCGATGGTCTTCGTTGTCTTCCTCTTCGTCCCCCCACCGGTCAATTTCAATCCGGTCGAGACCCGGCGCCTCGCCTCGGGGCCGCTGTCGGCGGAATACGCGAAGGCAGAGGCGGAGCATCGGGCGGTGGTGGACGCGAGGCGGGACGCGGTCGGTCGGTTCCTGGTCGCCCGCCGGAATGGTGAGCCGTCGGCGGTTCAGGCGGCCCGAGACGAGATCCACGCGGCCGGCGGGCGCTACGACGCGGTCAGGGAGCGGGTGGCGGCGCTCGTCCGGAAGAGCAACCCGCTTTCCGACGGCCGCGACACGAACTACGTCTTCCTCCGGTTCGTCCTCGAGCACCTCCCCACGGGGCTCGTCGGGCTGATCCTGGCCGCGGTCTTCTCGGCTGCGATGTCGTCGGCCTCGGCCGAGCTGACCGCCCTCGCCTCCACGACGGTCGTGGACGGGTACAAACGGTTCGTCTGCCCGGACGGGAGCGACGCGCACTACGTCGCCATGTCGCGCTGGGCGACGGTCCTCTGGGGTCTCGTCGCTGTGGCGTTCGCTCAGTTCGCGAGCCGTCTCGGCACCCTCGTGGAGGCGGTGAACGTCCTGGGGTCGCTCTTTTACGGGACGATCCTCGGGATCTTCCTCGTGGCCTTCTATGCAAAGCGGGTGGCGGGCACGGCGGTCTTCGCGGCAGCGGTGGCCTCGGAGGCCGCGGTCCTCCTCCTCTTCGCCTTCACGAGGATCTCGTTCCTCTGGTTCAACGTCGTCGGGTGTCTGCTCGTCGTCGCCCTGTCGATGGCGCTCCAGGCATGGAAGGGAGAGGCGGCCGGCCGTTCTGTCGAGCCGGCCGCCTGACAAGCTATTTCTTGGACTTCCACTCCGCGATCAGCTTCTCGAGCGACTCCGTGCTGGGCTTCTCGGGAGAGGTCTTCGCGAGCTGGATTGCGTCCTCGCCGGTCTTCACGGCCTCGGGGAGCTTGCCGTCCAGCGCGAGAATCCGCGCCTTCCACGCGAGGTTCGTCCATCCCTTCTTGATGGTGATCGACTTCTCGGCGAGCGCCAGCGCCTCGGGGAAGTTGATCTTCTCGGTCGCGTAGTACCGGGCCACCGCGAGCGGCGTCTCCCAGTCGTCGGCCTTCGCCTTCGCGACGGCCTCACGCGCCTTCGCGACCGCTCGCCCCTTCGTGTCGACCTGGAGGGAGATCGGCACGGCCAGTTTCTCCCAGGCGAGGACCAGACGGGCGGAGTCGGGGCCGACGTTCTGGAAGCCGATCTCGAAGCTCTCCCGGAGCTCCGCCGGCACCGGCTTCACCTTTACCCGTAGAACGTCGAGCCCCGGGTTGTAGTCGGTCCGGAACCAGAGGGCGGTGTCGAGGTTGAAGACGACGGTCCACTCATCCTTCCCGGGGATCGTCACGAGGGAGTAGGTTCCGGCGGCGAGCTTCTTCCCCTCGACCATCACGTCGTCCCCGAACGTGACCGTGGTCGCCTGGTTCGCCCCGGTTCGCCACGGCTTGTCGAACGGGACCAGCTCACCCCAGATCTTCCGTCCCTTGACGAGGGGCCGGCTGTAGGAGACGGAGACATCGGTCACGCCGATCGTCTGCGTGACGGTCTGCTTCGGGCTCGGAAATGGCGCCTGGAACTGGGCGAGGGCGGGGAGGGCCGAGACGGCGAGTGCGCCGAGGAAGGGAACGAGAGTACGTTTCATCGGGGCTCCTTTCATTGTTGAGAGTCGGAATCTACCGGATCACGGTCCCGTCCGGGCAATCGCGGTGGCGATCCGACCAGTCCCGGGGCCGTCCCGCCGATAGGACGGGAAGAGGAGCGATTCGCTCGCGGTGCAGTGCGCCGTCCGGGTAATGCAGGCGGGCCGGACCCCGCGCTCGAGGAGCAGCGCCTCGTTCAGGAGGGCGAGGTCGACGTGCCACCGGTCCTCCCGGCCCGGGACAACGGCCCCGTGAGGGAGGTCCCGATCGCGGAACGCGGCCCGGAGCGTGCCGACCACCTCCGGCCCGACCTCGTAGGACGGACCCGAGATCGAGGGGCCGAACAGGGCGTAGAGGGAGGATGCGGCGACGCCGCGGAGCGCCAGCTGGTCGAGGACCGCGTCGACGATCCGGAGCGCGGTCCCGCGCCAGCCGGCGTGGATGGCCGCCATCCACCCCCTTTCCGGGTCGGCGAGGAGCATCGGAACGCAGTCCGCGGTGAAGACGGTCAAGAGCCGCCCATTAGCGCGGCTGATCACCGCATCCGCAACGCCGAGTAGCCGGTCGCCCCAAGGCTCCGCGACCCCGGCGGCCTCGAGCACGTCCCGGCCGTGGACTTGCGAGAGCCGGACCACCTCGGCCTCCGGAATTCCGAGCGACCGGGCCAGCGCCCGGGGGACCTCGGTCACACCGGCACGGTCGGAGACGATCTCGCGCGTCGTGAACCCAGCGACAAACCCGGGCGGCGCGTCCGGAAACCTCCCCGCGCCGTGCCCTCCGGCGGGACGATCGAGCCACACGACCCCATTCTAGAGGTTAGAATCGATCTCAAACGGAGGGAGCCCCGATGGCCGAGCCGGAAGGGGTCTGGACAGGGTATCTGTCGACGGCGCCGATGGCCGCCTACGAAGCGGTCCCCCAGATCGCGGAGCCCCCGTCCTGGTACCAACGGGTCGTGGCGACCGCAAGGCTGGCTGGATGAGCCGGATGAGAAGCATGCCCGGCGGCTGGACGCAGGAGGAGCGGCGCCTCCTCAATCGCCTGAAAAGCCCAGAGAGGATCCAGCGGTTCCTGGACGATGAGGTCCGCTACAACAAGGAGCCCGACGGCGAGACGTGTCGCTCCCCGAGGCGGGTCCTGCGCGACCGGGTCGCCCACTGCATCGAGGCGGCCTTCTTCGGGGCAGCCGCCCTCCGTCATCACGGCCGGCGTCCCCTCGTCCTGCTGCTCCGGGCCGACCGGGACGATGATCATGTCATCACCCTCTTCCGCGAGAGGAGCAATGCCGGCGCGTGGGGCGCGGTCGCGAAGTCGAACTACGCCGGCCTCCGGTTTCGCGAACCGGTCTACCGAACCCTTCGCGAGCTGGCGATGAGCTACTTCGAGCACTACTACAACGTCCAGGCGGAGAAGTCGCTCCGAGCCAGGGGCCGTCCGGTGGACCTCTCCCTCTTCGACCGGATCGGGTGGGAGCGCGCGGAAACGGACCTATGGGAGGTCAGCGAAGGGCTAGCGAACCGGCCGCTCATCCCCCTCCTGACGCCAGCTCAGACGCGTCGTCTGACGCGGGTCGATCGCCGCCTGGAAGAGGCGGGGTTGCACGGCGCGGTCGAGCCCCCGCCATTCTGGGCGAGGCGCGCCAAGGCCGCGTCCGTTCAGCGGTAGCGGATCTCGGCCGGCGAAGGGTCAGCCGAGAGCGGCGATCCCGCAGCGAAGACGCTCCACCCCCGCCTCGAAGAGCGAGGGATTTGGAAGGAGGCTGAGGACGAGGAACGCCTCGTGGGGGAACTCGAAGAAGTAGCCGGGATGGACGAGGACGCCATGCCGCTCGACGAGGGAGACGGCGAGCTCCTCCTCGGGGACGACGGCGGGGACGCGGAGGACGGCAGTCCAGCCGGCCCGGAGGGGGAGGACATCGACGGGCCCCCCGGCCGGGAACGCGGCGCGGAGCCGCCGGTCGTTCTCTAGAATGCGGTCGCGGACCTCGGAGGCGGCCCGGTGCCGTCCACCGATCATGGAGGCCAGGGCGTTCTGGACGGGAGTCCCGACGGAAAGGAAGGAGTCGGCGACCCACTCCAGCCTTTCCAGAGCTTCTTCAAGGAGAACGGCGGGGCCGTTGGCGAGAATCCAACCGAGCTTCATCTGTGGGAGCGCGGCCGCCTTCGAGAGACCGCCGAGGGAGAAGACCAGCGCCCGGTCTCGCGCGGCGGCGATGCGGACGTCGCTGGGGCGGTCGGCGAAGCGGTAGTCGAGGAAGACCTCGTCCGAAATGAGAGCAAAGCCGTGGCAGAGCGCCGTCTCCTCGAGACGCTCTAGCTCTGGCTCGCCGACCGAGCTCCCGGTCGGGTTGTTGGGATTCACGAGGACAACCGCCTTCACTCTCTTTCCGGAGGCGGCCAGCCGGTCGACGCATTCGACGATAGCGCCGGTATGGACGGCCCAGCCGTCCTCCGGCGGCAGGCGGTAGCGCGCCAGCTCGACCGACTCCAGCTCCGCGAGGGCGTCGAGGAGCGGGTAGCTCGGTGCAGGGACGAGAACGGAGTCGCCCGGATCGCAGAGGACCTTGAAGAGCCAGGAATAGGCCTCGCTGGAGGAGGCGGTCAGGACGAGGCGCTCCACTGCGGCCTCGACGCCGTGCCCCGCGTAGTAGCCCGAAACCGCGCGCCGGGCGAGCGCGGTTCCCCGGGGATCGGGCTCGTAGAACGCGTTCGCCGGCGAGCGAAGCGCCTCGATGTCCGGCGGCGCCGTCGTGAGGCCTACTGTCGTCGGATTCGAGACCGTCAAGTCGACGAGAGTTCGCCCGCGCCTCGCCGCTGCCCGCGTGAGGCGGTTCGCTGCATGGCTGTCCGGGGTCCTCCGTGAGAACACTGTTCGCCGAGATTACCTTGCCGCGGATCTCAGGTAACCTCCGCCCGCCATGGCCCAGCAATACATCTTCACGATGCAGAACCTCCGGAAGGTCGTCCCTCCCCAGCGCGAGATCCTGAAGGGGATCTACCTCGCCTTCTACCCCGGGGCCAAGATCGGCGTCCTCGGCCTGAACGGGGCCGGGAAGTCGACGCTTCTCCGGATCATGGCCGGCGTGGAGAAGGAGTTCAGCGGCGAGGCCAATCCGGCGGAGGGGACGCGGATCGGCTTCCTGTCCCAGGATCCGTACCTCGACCCGAAGAAGACGGCCCTCCAGAACGTGGAAGAGGCCGTCGCCCCGATCAAGGCTCTGCTGGCCCGGTTCGACGAGCTGGGCGAGAAGATGGGCGAGTCGCTCCCCGACGCCGAGATGGACAAGGTGATGGCGGAGTACGGGAAGGTCCAGGACGCCATAGAGGCGGCGAACGGCTGGGAGCTGGACCGGACCTTGGAGACGGCGATGGACGCCCTCCGCTGTCCGCCTCCCGATGCCGACGTCACGAAGATCTCGGGCGGCGAGCGCCGGCGCGTCGCCCTCTGCCGGGTTCTCCTCGAGCGTCCCGACCTCCTGCTGCTCGACGAACCGACGAACCACCTCGACGCCGAGTCGGTCGCCTGGCTCGAGCACCACCTCGCTGAATACCCCGGCACCGTTGTCGCCGTGACCCACGACCGCTACTTCCTCGATAACGTGGCAGGGTGGATCCTCGAGCTGGATCGCGGTGCCGGCATCCCGTGGAAGGGAAACTACTCGTCGTGGCTGGAGCAGAAGGAGGCGCGGCTCGCCATCGAGGAGAAGACCGAGACGGCCCGCCAGAGGACTCTCAAGCACGAGCTCGAGTGGGTCCGGATGTCGCCGCGTGCCCGCCAAGCCAAGAGCAAGGCGCGCCTACAGGCCTACGAGCAGCTCCTGGACCAGTCGGGCGCAGAGGACCGGGGAGAGACGAACGAGATCTACATCCCCGCAGGGCCACGTCTTGGAGACGTCGTCGTCCGGGCGGAGGGGGTGAAGAAGGCCTACGGCGACAAGCTCCTCTTCGACGACCTGACCTTCGACCTCCCGCGCGGCGGCATCGTCGGCGTGATCGGCGCGAACGGGGCCGGGAAGACGACGCTCTTCAAGATGATCATGGGCCTCGAGAAACCGGACGGCGGCGTTCTCCAGGTGGGGGAAACGGTCGTCCCGTCCTACGTAGACCAGAACCGGGAGCGTCCCGACCCGAAGCGGACCGTCTGGGAGGAGCTGTCCGGAGGCGAGGAGAAGATCATGGTCGGAAAGCGCGAGATGCCTTCGCGCGCCTGGTGCTCCATGTTCAATTTCCGCGGCGCCGACCAGCAGAAGCGGATTGGCGACCTCTCCGGCGGCGAGATGAACCGGCTCCACCTCGCGCGGACACTGAGGAAAGGGGGAAACCTCCTCCTGCTCGACGAGCCAACCAACGACCTCGACGTCGATACCCTGCGGGCGCTGGAGGACGCGCTCCTCGAGTTCGGAGGCTGCGCGGTCGTCATCAGCCACGACCGATGGTTCATGGACCGGGTCGCGACGCACATGCTCGCGTTCGAGGGCGACTCAAAGACTGTCTGGTACCAGGGGAACTATCAGGACTACGAGGCCGACCGGAAGAAGCGCCTCGGCGCGGCCGCCGACATCCCGCACCGGATCAAATACCGGAAGCTGACGACGGGCTAGCGGGACCGAACACCAGGAGAGCGTCACGTGCCCCAAGAGGACGCGGTCTTTCCGTCTCTCGTCGAGGCGCGCTTTCCGCTGGCCGCCCGCCGCGACGCGGCCCGTCTTCTGGCGCGAGGCCGGGTGGAGGCGGCCACCTTCTTTCGGCTCGGGATCGCGGGCCGCGTGGTGGCCCCGAACGGACGCGGAGTGCCCGCACTCCTCGCAGTGGACCGAAAAGGGGCCCTCCTGGCGGCGACCTGCGGCTGTACGCCGAAGCTGCTGCCGGACCAGCTCTGCATGCACCTGGGGGCGCTCGTCCTCTCGCTCTCGAGACCGGCGCGCCCCGGCGGGCCCCCGGCGCTCCCTGGCGAGCGATTCGAGAGGAGCGTTTGGTTCCGGGCCGCCGAGGAGCTCCACGACCAGCGTGGGACAGTGGCGTCGGGATACGGAGTCGGGGCAGGCGACGCGTCCGACCTCGCTGGCCTCCCTGACCTTGCGCCCTTCGAACCTTACGAGAAGCGTCTCATGAACGTGACCCGGACTCCTGACGAGGCGCTCCTCAACCAGCGGGGGGCCAAGACCCAGCGGCAGTCCTTCGAGGCCTCGAACGTCTTCCTTCTCGCCAAGCGGGCGTTCGAGGCGATCGGAGACGATCCGTCGCGCGTCGACGTCGAGGTGGCCAATAGCGCCCTTCGTCTCGTGACGCGGCACGGCCCCCCCTTCTATCACCTGCCGCTGACCGTGGGGGCAATCGAGGTTCTCCTCCGCGAGGCACCAACCTTCTTCGCCGAACGCGGAATTGCGTTGGGCGGAGTGGCCCGGGAGTCGCTGCGTTTGACTCTCGAGCGAAACGGGTCGCTTCTCCTCTCGCCCGTCTACCTTGTCGGTGACGGAACGAGTCCCACGGTTCTTTCGCGCGAAGAATCGGCCGCTGGGCGTTGCGGCCGGTATCTCGTCTTCCCGGAGACCCGGACCCTCGTTCCGCTCGCCGAGAGCCGGCGCCCCTTCGTCGAACGATCGGCTTCCGCGCAGACCGGCTTCGAGTTCGACGATGTCTGGCGCTCCTCGTCCTTGGG
>CABECI010000320.1_pt1 | contig 11856 bp, 9 predicted proteins | sample 3132851 | NCBI WGS metagenome assembly CABECI01 (sample SAMEA5534348, study PRJEB31848) | metagenome | biome: tundra; feature: field; material: soil | place: USA | collected 2013-05 | depth 0.45 m | reverse complement strand
TCTTGGCCGAGTCGGGCCTCGGCCCGACCGACTCGGGGAAGGGGGTCACGCCGACGGCCGCGCTCGATCTCGTCTCTCGGCTGGCCGATGCGTGCGGGCTCGAGGGGCTCTCGTCCGGGCAAGCGCTCGACCTCCGCGTGGCCGGCTCCGACGCCACGTTCGACCGCCTGGAGACGATTCACGCCCGGAAGACCGGGGCGCTCTTCGTCGCCTGCGCGGAATTCGGCGCGGTGGTGGGAGGGGCGCGCGAACGGGAGCTGGCGGCGGTCCGGTCTTACGCCCGCAACCTCGGTCTCGCCTTCCAGATCATCGACGACCTTCTGGAGAAGGGTCCGGCGTCGGCGACCGGGAAGGAGTCCCGGCGAGCGCCGGTCCCCTCTTTCGCCCGGCACGTCGGGACCGAAGGGGCGAGACGCCTAGTCGGAGAGCTGACGGCCCATGCCGTCGAGGCGATCGCGCCGTTCGGAGCCCGGGGGCGGCTCCTCGCGGACTTCGCGGCGCTTCTCCGGGACCGGACGAGCTGAGCCCCCAACCTGCTAAGGTCGGAGCGTAGTGTGCCCTGAAGCCGAGCCCCCTCTGTCGTTCGAGGCAGCCCGGGAACGCCTCCGGCAGCGGGGGTACCTCGACCGCGGCGTCGAGGGCGCGGTCCTCAAGGGTGCCCTCGCGGCGAGGACGCGCGCTCGCGCCCTGCTGAAGGCGGCATTCATCGCCACCCTCTTCCTGGCGTTCTCCCTCGCCGCGGCCCAGGCCGCCATGACGGCCGTCGCCTCCGGCCTCGCGCTCGGGGACGCCCTGGTCCTCTTCGCGTGGCTGCTCGCTGGGGCGTTGGCCTTCGGCGCGCTCGTCGTCTCGTGCCTGATGACCCTCGCCTGGCTGCGCGGCCGTTCCCGCGGGGGCGGCGACCACGTGACGACGGAGATCGGAATCGCCTTTGGTCTCGTCTCGGGAGGGTTCGCGGCCGTCGCCGCGGCGCCCGCCCTGGAGATCGCGGGGCCGATCGGAGCTGTCGTCCTCCTCGCCGTTGTCGGTCTCCTGGTCTTCCTCTCGGTCCGCATCGCTCGCAGCGTCACGCTCACGGTGCTCGTCGCCTCGGGACGGGCGGTCCTGGGACGACCCGGCAGGATGGGGGCTCTGGCGGCCCTCGGCCTCGCCCTGCTGGCGGCCGGGGGCGCCTTTTTCGGCGCTTCGGGCGGGCGCCAGAGCGAGGGCGTTGACGAGCCGCTCGTCGTGACGTCGGGAAACACCCGGGCCGTCGTCGTCGGCGTCGATGGCTGGTCCGACCGGTTCCTCCCGGCCGGGGCTGCCGGATTCGGTGTCGCCGGGACCTCGTACGCGAAGGAGCAGCTAGATCCAGCGGCGGTCTGGACGACCGTCGCGACCGGCGAAGAGGTGGCGCGCCACGGCGTCGGATCTCTCGACCTGGTCCGGGTGAGAGGGGTGGGCGTTCCGGTGAAGCCAGAAGCGGGGACCGGCTGGTATCTCCGCCGCCTCCTCCCCGCGATCCGGCTGGCCCGGCTCGAGTCGGTGACCTCGGCCTCCCGGCGCGTGCCAGCGGCATGGGACGTGGCGGCCCGGACGGGGATCGCCGCGCTCGTCGTCGGGTGGTGGACCACGTACCCGGCGACCGGGCCCGCGACCGTCCTGTCGAACCACCTCTACTTCGCCGCCCGGGCCGGCGCACCGCTGGCGGGCGAAGGGTGGCCGCCAAAGTCGGCGGCGAGGGCGGCTGTCCTGGCCCGCGGAACGGCTGCCCCGGCCGGATCGGTCGAGCGCCTCGTCGCCGACGCATCCGGCCTCGACGCGTTCTCGATCGCCGCGTTCGAGCAGGCGTGGGAGAGGGATCGCCCCCGGCTCGGGTTGGTCTACCTTCCCGGGCTCGACATCCTGGCCTCGGCCCTCTCGGAGCCCGGCCGGAGCGCCCCGGAGCGCGTCATGCTCGCGAGGGCGCTCACCGCCGAGGCCGACAGGGTCCGCGACTTCGCCTCGAGGCCCTTACCCGGGGGGGACGCCGACCTGAGACTCCTGCTACTCGACGGGGGACGCCACGACCGGTCGGGGCGTCTGATCGCCGCGGGACCGCTGGCCGCTGCTGCCCCCGCAGGTCCCTTCCGGCTCGTCGATCTTGCTCCGACCGTCCTCGCCGCTCTCGGGGTTCCTGCGTCGCGGTCGTGCGAAGGCCGGGTCGCTGCCGGCCTGCTCTCCCCGGGAACCGCCACGTCTGCGACGGTCGCATCGTGGGGCCGGCGTCGGGCGACCGGGCCGCCTCCGATCGACCCGAAGGAGTACGTCGAAAATCTCCGGAGCCTCGGCTACCTCAAGTAGCAGCGCTTCGCGCCTCACCAGAGCTTGCTGCCGTTGATTAGGGGAACCCGGCGCGGCCGGTTTTCCCCTGCGGCCCTTCGGGCCTACCCCTCCGGGGGGCCATGGGCCGAGGCCACGCACCCCGGGGCGCTTCTCCATGATGCCAGCCCGCGCGGGTTCTCTGACGGCTGCGTCCAGCCGTCAGAGAACCCGCGTCTTCGTCATCATCGAGACGAGCCGGGCTCCCTTCGAGACCGACGAGAAGGCGTGGAACAGCAGGACGACGCCGTCCTCGGGAGCGCGGACCTCCACGATCGCGTCGCGGGAGCGGGGCGGGAGGCTGCGGCACCGGGATGGGTCGACCAGCCGCGCCACGAGGTCGCCCGCCCGCACGGGCGTCCCGGGGCTCACGGCCGCGTCGACCAGGCCGGAGGCCGGGGCGTAGATCGACCGATAGTCGTTGACGTTGCACGCGACGATCCGGTGGGAAGGAGTCTCCGGGTCGCCGTCGAGGACCCCGTAGTGCCGCAATGCGGACACGATGCGGCGCGCGTCCTCCACGCCCTGCGAGAGGGAGAAGGTGTTCATCGACCCCAGCTCGACGGTGAAGCCGTCGACGAGCCTCGGCACGTCGGTGCGTCCCAGCTTCGCGAAGGCGTTCGCAAGGTCCTGCCACGGGACGAACGCGGCCTCGTCGAGGGCCCCGGCGAACCGGTGGGGGACCTCCAGGACGAAGGGGATCCCGAAGGCCCGCGCCCCGGCCGACGCGCCTTCCGGGGCATAGAGGTACCGAGGCGTCCGGTCGCCCGTGTGGAGGTCCAGGACGACATCGGCCTCTACCGCCATCTCCTGCACCTGGAGGGCGAACTCCAGCTTCATGTCGAGACCCCAGGCCGCCGCTTCCGAGCGGACGGTGCCCAGGGCCGCCCGGAGCGCCTCGCGGAACCCGTCGCGGATCTCGCGGATCGTGGCGTCCCGATTGACGGACGCGAACGAGTCGACATCGACATAGCAGGCGGAGGAGCTCGAGCGGGAGGGGCCGGTCAGGTTCAAGTAGCTCCGGTTGAAGTTGTTCCCGGTCTGGAGGTCGTATACTCCGGCGACGTAGTCCCCGACCTGCTGGTTCGCCGAGACCGGGTTCACCCGCGGGACGATGACGAGGCTTCCCCGCGGGGACTCCTTCTCGAGCATGTCGAACAGGGCGAGCAAGGCGGCGTTCCCTTGCAGCTCGCCCCCGTGGACGTTGGCCTGTAGGTAGGCGAGGGGGGACTCGTTTCGCCCGTAACAGTGAAAGACCGGTGCAGTCAGCTCGTGGCCGGTCGCGTTCGTCCGGACGACGATCTCCCGGCGCTCCCATCGGGCCATGCCTTCCCTCCCTGAGCTCGAGGGCGGATCTTACCCCCCTCCTCGGGGTCGTCTCGACCCGAATCGTGCGGGGGAGCCATTTGGGGGATTGACACGCACCGGTCCCGCGGAGAAAACTCCCACGACTTTTTGAGACATGTGCCGTGTGCGCCGCCTTCGAGGGGTTCTCTCGGTTTCGATTTAACGGAAGGATGAGGAGGAAATGATGAGGCGATACCTGGTGAACTGGTCTGCGATGGTCGCCGTGGGGATGGTCGCTGTGCTCGCTCTCCCGGCTGCGGCCCAGCCGGCAGCTCCTGCTCCGGCCGACGCTCCAAAGCCGGCCGCTGAGGCAACGAAGCCTGCCGCCGAAGCCCCTAAGCTCGCGGAGACCGAGCTCGCTGCCCCGAAGGGCATGACCCTGAAGATCGGCGACACCGCGTGGTTCAAGTTCGGCGGGATGTTTCAGGCATGGGGGGACTGGAACCAGGACCCGGTGACCGAGGGGTACATGGAGAACTTCTATCTCCGGCGCACCCGTTTCAACATCGCCGGCAAGGTCGCGAACGGCGTCTACTTCTATTTCCAGACGGAGAACGCGAACCTCGGGAAGAGCCCGAAGAGTCTCGGTACCGGGTTCCAGGTCCTGGACGCGGCCGCCGAGTGGCGCATCGACAAGGCGTTCAACATCCAGGCGGGCCTGATCTACGTCCCGGACTCGCGGGAGGCGATCAAATCGAGCGTTACCAACGCCATGCTCGACACGTCCGCGTATGCCACCCTCGCCACTGCCGGGTTGCAGGGCAACTCGAATCGGGATACCGGCTTGGGGGTGCGTGGCTTTGTGCTCGACGACCACCTCGAGTACCGCGTGCTCGCCCTCCAGGGCATCCGGGACGCCACCTCGAAATACGCGTACCGCTACGTCGGCCGCCTCTCGTACAACTTCTTCGACAGGGAGATGTACACCCCCGGCTTCACGGCGATCCAGACCTCGTACAACGGCACGACCAAGAAGATCCTCGCCGTCGGGACCTCCTACGACGTCCAGCGGGACTACGAGCTCTACTCGGGCGACGTCTTCCTGAGCATGCCGTTCAAGACGGGCCGATTCGAGTTCACAACGTGGTACCAGTCGATCAATGGCGGCACGCTGACGACGGCTCTTCCGAAGCAGAACACGTTCACGGTGGAAGCGGGCTGGTACTTCGAAGCGGTGAAGACGGCGGCCTGGGGCCGCTACGAGCGCCGCCAGTACAGCGCCAACGACCTGAAGGACGAGAAGAGGTACATGGCCGGCATGACCTACTACGTCTACGGGAACAATCTGAACCTCAAGGGGGCCTACCAGCGCCTCATGCCGAACGTCGGCACCTCCACCAACGAGTTCACCCTCGCGATTCAGATGAGCTACTAGTCGAGTAACGATTCAAGAAGAGGGGGCACCATGAGAAAGACGTTCGTCGCCGCCGTCGCCGCCTTGGCGATGACGGCCGGGCCCGCGGGGGCCCAGGAGAAGGTCGTCAAGATCGGAGTTCCGCTTCCGCTCACCGGAGCCGAGGCGAAATTCGGCGAGATGGAGAAACAGGCCTACGAGATGGCCGCCGAGGAGATCAACGCCAAGGGCGGCGTCAAGGGGCACAAGCTCTCCTTCGATATCCAGGACTCCGGAGGCAAAGCCGAGACGGCCACGGCGATCGTCGAGAAGTTTGTCTCGATCAACAAGTACCCATTCGTCGTCGGCGAATACTCGAGCCAGTGCAGCTACTCGGTGGCGGCGGTGGCCGAGAAGTACAAGGTCCCCTACCTCGTCGTCACCGGGGCGGCCGACAAGATCACCCAGCAGGGCTGGAAGTACGTCTTCCGGCTCAACCCACCGTCGAGCCTCTACAACATGGGCGTCTTCAGCTTCTTCGAGACGGTCGCCAAGCCGAAGTCGATCGCGATCCTCTACGAGAACACCGACTTCGGGAACAGCACCTCGAAGGCGATGAAGGAGTACTGCAAGGCCAAGGGTATCAACATCGTCCTCGACGAGGGGTACCAGGCCGGCGCGGTCGACTTCAAGCCGATCCTCCAGAAAGTCAAGTCCCTGCGGCCCGACATCGTCTACATGGTGTCGTACCTGATGGACGCGTCGCTCCTGATGAGGCAGTCCAAGGAGCTCGACATCAATCCGCAGTCCTTCATCGGCGGCGGGGCCGGCCACACGCTCCCCGAGTTCCTCCAGAACGCGGCGGAGGCCTCGGAGTACTGCATGTCGGCGACCCTCTGGACGCCTCAAGTGAAGTATCCAGGCGCGAAGGAGTTCTTTGACAAGTTCAGGGCGAAGTTCGGCAAGGAGCCCGACTACCATGGCGTCGAGGCCTACGCGGCCGCCTACGTCACGGCCGACACCCTAAAGCGGGCGAAGGAATGGACCCCGGAAGCGATCCGGACCGCCCTGGCCGCGACGAACATGATGACCGCGTTCGGACCGATCAAGTTCATCGCGTGGGACCAGTTCACCAACCAGAACAGGATGGAGACCCTCGTCCTCCAGGTGCAGAAGAAAAAGTACGAGACGATCTGGCCCAAGGATGCCGCGTCGGCGAAGTACGTCTACCCTGTCCCCAGGTGGCGTGACCGCAAGTAGCTGACCGTCCCAACTACCGGTTCGAGGAGGCGAGAAGCATGACGCCGCAATTGGCGGGCCAGATCGAGCTGTTCCTTCAGGTCGTGATCGCTGGCATCCTGCTCGGCGGTCTCTACAGCCTGATCGGGCTCGGGATGTCCCTGATCATGGGGGTGATGCGGATCATCAATCTCGCTCACGGCGAGCTGATGATGGTCGCGATGTACATCACGTACCTGGCATTCTCGCTCGTCCACGTCGACCCTTACGTCTCGCTCTTCATCGTCCTTCCCGCCCTGTTCCTGATCGGGGCAGGGCTCCAGAAGTACCTCATCACGCCGGTCATGGACGTCGAGTCGGTCCTCCCGCAGAACCAGGTCCTCCTCACGGTCGGGATCGGGATCGTCCTGTCCAACCTGGCACAGCTCCTCTTCTCGGCCGACTACATGTCCGTGCCGGTCAGCTACGCCTCGAAGACGATCTACTGGGACGTGAACGCGGGTGGCCAGACGATCTCGCTCTCGTTCAACTTCCCGTTCCTAGTCGCTTTCGCCATCGCCATCGGCCTCGGCGCGGCGCTGTTCCTCTTCCTCGGGAAGACCGACATCGGCCGGATGATCCGGGCGACCGCCCAGGACAAGCGGGCGGCGGCGATCATGGGGATCAATACGAAGCGGATCACCTACATCACCTTCGGCCTGGGAGCGGCCCTCGTCGGCGCGGCGGGGACGCTGCTGGCCCCGGTCTACTACATCTACCCTGCCATCGGCGGGCCATTCACGTCGAAGGCCTTCATCATCACGGTCCTCGGCGGAATGGGGAACATCGCGGGGGCCGTCCTGGGAGGCCTAGTCCTGGGTCTGGGCGAGTCGCTCGGCTCGGTCTATATCTCGCTCGGCTACAAGGACGCCTTCGGCTTCATCATCTTCGTCCTCGTCCTGATCTTCCTGCCCAAGGGTCTCCTCGGGAAGTCGAGCGTCTGAGGAAGCACGCATGACCAAGAAGGCCGTGTTCCTCGCTGTCCCCGCGCTCCTCATCCTGATCTTCCCGCTCGCCTTCAAGAACCCCTACATCCTCCACATGCTCATCCTCTCCATGCTCTGGATCGTCCTCGGGGTGGCCTGGAACCTCCTCGGAGGCTTCACGGGGCAGGTGTCGTACGGACATGCCGCCTTTTTCGGGACCGGCGCCTACGCCACCGCGATTCTGGTCAAGTCGGGGCAGCCGGCGGCCACCGCCTGGTGGGGGCTTCTCGTCGGGGGCCTCGCGGCGGCCCTCCTCGCGACCTTCATCGGCTGGATCTGCTTCCGGCTGCGCGGACCCTACTTTTCGCTTTCGGTGCTGGCGCTGTCGGAAGTGCTTCGCCTCGTCGCCCTCAACTGGAAAGGGGTGACGAACGGGGCGGAAGGGATCCTCTTCCTCCCGGCGTTCAACGACAAAGGCGCCTACTACTACATCATCTTCGCCATCGCGGCGATCACCATCTTCACGGTCCGCCGCGTGATGAAGAGCAAGCTCGGCTTCTACTTCCTGGCGATCCGGGAGGATCAGGACGCGGCTGAGTCGCTCGGCATCGACACGACGAAGTACAAGCTGGTCTCGCTCATGATCAGCGCCTTCTTCACCGGTGTGGCCGGGTCGTTCTACATGAACTACATGGGCTTCATCGACCCGGGCATCGTGTTCGACCTGAGCAAGATCTCCATCATGATGATCCTTGTGACCATGCTCGGCGGAGCGGCGACGCTCTGGGGCCCGGCGCTCGGCGCGGTCATCTACATCCTCGTGTCGGAGGGCTTCCGCGTCTACGTCGGATCAGGTCACCTGGTCTTCTTCGGCGTTCTCATCATCGTGATCATCCTTTTCTTCCCGAACGGCATCGTAGGGTCGATCTTGGAGGCGAAGGGGCGAAGGGACCGCCGGACCGACAACAAGGACCCGAAGCAGGTGGCCGCGTGAGTCTGCTCGAGCTGACCGGCGTCTCGAAGCGGTTCGGGGGCCTACAGGCCGTCGGCGACATAACCTTCTCGGTGGAGAAGGGCGAGATCCTCGGCCTCATCGGCCCGAACGGCGCCGGCAAGACGACGATCTTCAACCTGATCAACGGCTATTACGCCCCCGACGTGGGCGAGATCAAGCTCAAGGGCGAGCCGATCCAGGGGCTGAAGCCGTACAAGGTCTGCCGGAAGGGGCTCGCGAGGACGTTCCAGGTCGTCAAGCCGCTCGGCCGGCTGTCGGTCCTGGAGAACGTGATGGTCTCAGCGTTCAGCAAGACGAACCACCTTCCCGAGGCGAGGCAGATCGCTCTCGAGGCGATCTCGTTCACCGGGATGGACGCCTGGAAGGACAACCTGGCGAAGAGCCTCCCGCTCGGGATGCGCAAGCGGCTCGAAATGGCCCGCGCGCTGGCCACGAAGCCCCAGCTCCTCCTCCTCGACGAGAACTTCGCGGGCCTCAACCCGTCGGAGGTGGAGCGGACGATCGAGATCGTGAAGAAGATCCACACGACAGGGATAACGATCCTGATCATCGAGCACAATATGAGAGTCATCATGGCGATCTCCCAGCGGCTTCTCGCGATCAATTACGGAGTAAAGATCGCCGAAGGGTCGCCCGAAGAGGTGGCCAACAACGAGAAGGTGATCGAGGCCTACCTGGGGGTCGCCCATGCTTGAGGTGAAGAGCCTCGACGTTTTCTACGGCGACGTCCAGGTCCTCTGGGACGTCAACTGCGAGGTAAAGCAGGGGGAGATCGTGGCGATGATCGGGGCGAACGGCTCGGGCAAGAGCACGACGCTCGCGACGATCTCGAGCCTTCTCAGGCCGAAGCGGGGCTCGGTCACCTTCGAGGGCAAGCCGCTTCACACGCGCGCGGCGCACGAGATCATCTCCCTCGGGATCTCTCACGTTCCCGAGGCACGGCGTCTCTTTCCGGACATGACCGTCGAGGAGAACTTCCTGCTAGGGGCTCTCGCGCCGGAGGCGAAGAAGACCCGTCTTGAGATGCTCGAGAAGGTCTACACGCTTTTCCCACGCATGCGGGAGCGGGCCAGGCAGGCGGCGGGAACCCTGAGCGGAGGCGAGCAGCAGATGGTGGCGATCGGCCGCGGCCTGATGTGCAAGCCGCGCCTCCTGATGCTCGACGAGCCGTCGCTCGGTCTATCGCCCCTCCTCGTCGGCGAAATCTTCCGCGTCATCCAGGAGGTCCACGCGCAGGGGGTCACGGTCCTTCTCGTCGAGCAGAACGTCTTCAAGACCCTCACCATCGCGGACAGGGCGTACGTCCTCGAAAACGGCCAGATCGTCCACAGCGGAACCGGGAAGGACCTGCTGAATGACGAACACGTCAAGAAGGCGTATCTTGGTCTTTAGGGTCTTTAGGGTCTTTAGGCTTGCCGAGCCGGACCTGATAGGAGAGGCAGCACCATGCTCGTAGAGAAGTGGATGACCCGTGCAGCGATCACGATCGAGGAGAACGAGTCGGTCGCCGCGGCGGTGCGCTTGCTGAAGGAAAAACAGATCCGGAGGCTCCCCGTGCTCCGGAAGGGGAAGCTCTGCGGCATCGTCTCCGACCGGGATCTCAAGGCCGCGTCGCCCTCGGTCGCCACCTCGCTCGACATCTGGGAGCTCCACGCCCTCCTCGACAAGCTGAGGGTCAAGGACGTGATGACGAAGAAGCTCCTGACGATCACGCCGAAGGACACGATCGAGAAGGCGGCGATGATCATGATGGAGAAGAAGGTCGGCGGGCTCCCGGTCTTGGACGAGAACGGTTCGCTGATCGGGATTCTGACCGCGGACGACGTCTTCCGGGCGCTCGTGGAGGTCACCGGCGCCAACCGGCAAAAGACCCGCGTCAGCCTCCTCATCCCAGACGAAGCGGGAACGATCCGTCAGGTGGCCGATATCTGCCGGAAGGGGGGCGGGAAGATCATCTCGATCCTCACTTCCTATATGAAGGTCCCGGCCGGAATGCGCGAGCTGATCATGCGGATCGACTGCCCCGACACCGAGGCCCTCCGGACCGACCTCGCCAAGAAGTTCGGCTCGGTCACGGTCACGAAGGACCAGTAGCCTCCCCCCCGCGCCCTTCCGCTCCCGGCCTGCGGGCGCTACCATTCCCCCCCTATGCTGCCAAAACCGGTGGTTTGAAGGGGATTCTCATGTCTCGACTGGACGAAGAGACGCTCGAAACGATCCTGTCGACCCTCCGCGACTACGCGGCGGACGAGCTGAAGCCGGAGGTTCTCCTCCAGCTCGACCACGACGACGAGTTCCCGATGAAGGTCCTCCGGGACCTGTACGACCCCTCCAGGATCGGCCTCCACCTCCTGTTCGTCGAGGAGCGGCACGGCGGCCTCGGCGGGGGCGCCTACGACATCTACCGGGTCTCGGCGCAGATGGCGGCGATTGACCTCGGGATCGCCACCGGGGTCCTTGCGACCTTCCTGGGAGCCGACCCGATCCTCTTCGGCGGGACGGAGGAGCAGAAGGCGCACTGGATGGGGCGGCTGGCGGCTGAGGGGCTGCTGATGGCGTACGGGGCCACGGAGGCGCAGGCCGGAAGCGACCTCGCGTCGCTCACGACGAAAGCGGTCCCTGTGGTGGATGACGGCAGGGTGACCGGTTACCGGATCACCGGCCGGAAGCAGTGGATCTCGAACGGCGGAGTGGCCGATCTCTACACGATTCTCGCGAACGCCCCGGGCGGGCCGAGCTGGTTCATCCTCGAGAAGGGGGCGGCCGGGTTCGCGGCGGGCAAGCCCGAGGACAAGCACGGCATTCGGGCCAGCAATACCGCTGCCCTGTTCCTGGAGGACGTCTACGTCCCCGCCCTGAACCTGGTGGGCGGCGTGGAAGGACGGGGCCTGGCGCAGGCCCAGGCGGTCTTCGGCTTCACCCGCTTGATGGTCGCGGCGTTCGGTCTCGGTGGCGGGTGGGCGGCGCTGGAGCGGGCGATCCGGTACGCGCAGACCCGCGTCCAGGGCGGGGCCCCCTTGAGCAAGAAGCAGGGCTACACCCACAAGCTCCTGGCGCCACACGCATGCCGGCTCGAGGCCGCCCGGGCCTACATCGAGTTCACCGCCGACCGGATCGACGCCGGGATGCCGGACCAGGCGACGGAGGGGGCGATCGCGAAGTATCTGGCGACCGAGGCGGGAAACGCGGCGGCCGACGCCTCGATCCAGGCGCTCGGCGGCTACGGCTACACCCGCGAGTACTTCGTGGAGAAGATCAAGCGGGACCTCCGGATCACCACGATCTACGAGGGGACGAGCGAGATCATGGAGTGGACCATCGCCCGCGACCGGTGGCAGCTCCACCTGAAGACGAAGGGAGCCCACTTCATCGAGGAGGCCGCGCGGCTGGAGAAGCTGGCCAAGGAGCAGACGTCCACGGGCCTGGCGGTGGCAGCAGGGACGCTGCGGGGGCTCGCCGCGCTCTTGGAGCGGTGCCGGCTCGACCGGCTGACGCGGAACCAGCACGTCCTCTTCCGCCTCGGCGAGGCCATTGCCTATGCCGAGACGGCGGCCGTCTTCTCCGAGCGGGCGACGCTGAAGCCGACGCGGGCGATCTCGCTGCCGGAAGGGACGCTG
>CABECI010000317.1_pt1 | contig 11888 bp, 11 predicted proteins | sample 3132851 | NCBI WGS metagenome assembly CABECI01 (sample SAMEA5534348, study PRJEB31848) | metagenome | biome: tundra; feature: field; material: soil | place: USA | collected 2013-05 | depth 0.45 m | reverse complement strand
AGGCGGTCATCACGATCCGGGTGACGGCGTCGAAGCCGGGGGAGGCGGCCGGGAGCGTGAAGTCCGCCCGGTTCGAGGTCTCGGTGAAGGGGCGCGACCGGACGCGGATCCGGTTCCTGGAGCCGGAGGACGAGGGAAAGGCGCTCGTGATGAACGGCCCGGACACCTGGCTCCTCTTCCCGAAGGCGCGGCCGGTGAAGGTGCCGAAGAGCCAGCGGGTCTCGGGCGGATTCGCCGTGTCGGATGTCTCCCGCATCCGCTTCGCCGAGGACTACGACGCCGTGATCGAGCGGCCCGATACGCTCGACGGCCTGGAGTGCGACGTCTTCCGCCTGAATGCGCGGAAGGGGAGGAGCCCGTCGTTTCCCATCGTACGCCTCTGGGTCGACCGCAAGGACTCGCTCTACCGGAAGGCTGTCTTCCTGCTGAGCTCCGGGCGGACGGCACGCGAGGTCGCTTTCGACTCCTACCGAAGACAGGACGGAAAGGCTGTCCTCGCGAAAATGACGATCGTTGACGCCCTGAGGCCAGGGACCACCGTCGTCGAGTACCTGTCGTACGAGAGAAGGAAGCTGCCGGACACCCTCTTCGAGGTGCGGCCGGCCGAATGAACGAGTCGTCAGCTCGAACGGAGGGCCGATGCCACCCAGGGTGACCGTCGTCAGGGGAGACATCTCTCGAATGGACGTGGACGCCGTCGTCAACGCTGCCAACAGCTCGCTGCTCGGGGGCGGAGGGGTCGACGGGGCAATCCACGCGGCCGCGGGTCCGGAGCTGCTCGAGGAATGCCGGGCCCTCGGCGGATGCCCCACCGGCGAAGCGCGAATCACGAAGGGGTATCACCTCCCGTCCCGGTGGGTCATCCATACCGTCGGCCCGGTCTGGCGCGGCGGAGCCGACGGCGAGGACGACGCGCTGGCAGGGGCCTACAGGAGCTGCTTCGCGATTGCCCGGGAGAAGAGCTTCAAGACCATCGCCTTCCCATCGATCAGCACCGGCGCCTACGGCTTCCCCCTCGAGCGGGCCTGCAAGATCGCGGTCCGCGAGACACTGGAGGAGCTGAAGACGAACCGGACCTTCGAACGGGTCTACTTCGTCTACTACGACTCGAAGACATTCGACGCGTACCTGGAGGCGACGAAGGGGCCCTTCCCGGAGGCGCCTGCAAAACCCTGAGACCCGTTTTGTCGTAAATTCAGTGCATGAACGGTGTCAAGACTTTCATTCTCCTCGCGGCCCTGACGGCCCTCATCCTCGCGATCGGGCAGATGCTCGGCGGACGGGGCGGCATGATGCTCGCCCTGATCTTCGCCGCCGTGATGAACCTCGGGAGCTACTGGTTTTCCGACAAGATCGTCCTCGCGATGTACCACGCCCAGCCGGTCACCGAGGCCGAGGCGCCGGAGCTGTACCGGATCGTCGCCGACCTCGTCCAGCGGGCGTCGCTCCCGATGCCGAAGGTCTACATCATCCCGGAGGAGGCCCCTAACGCCTTCGCGACCGGCCGGAATCCCGAGCATGCCGCGGTGGCGGTGACGCAGGGAATCCTGCGGGTCCTCGACCGCAACGAGCTTTCGGGCGTCCTCGGACACGAGCTGGGCCACGTGAAACACCGCGACACGCTCATCATGGCGATCGCGGCCACGATCGCCGGCGCCATCAGCCATCTCGCGACCATGGCGATGTGGGGGGCGATGCTCGGCGGGCGACACTCGGACGACGACGAGGGAGGCAACCCGATCGCCGCCCTGGTCGCCATGATCGTCGCCCCCTTCGCCGCGATGCTGATCCAGATGGCCATCTCCCGCTCCCGCGAGTACCTGGCGGACGACGCGGGGGCCGAGATCAGCGGGAACCCGATCTACCTCGCGAACGCTCTCCGGAAGCTGGAGGCGTGGAAGAAGGAGATCCCGATGCAGGCCGGGTCGCCGGCCACCGCGCACCTCTTCATCGTCAACCCGTTCGCCGGTGGCGGCATGGCAAAGCTGTTCAGCACTCACCCGGCGACCGAGGAGCGGATCGCGCGGTTGGAGGCGATGGCGGTCGGCGGCCAGGCGCTGCGGCCGAGCTGACACGGATCGGGGGGTCCGAGGGTCGTGCGCCGGGGCGGCACGTTCGAGTCGTTCCGGCACCGTGACTACACGCTCTTCTGGAGCGGCGCGTTCGTAAGCAACATCGGCACGTGGATGCAGAACTACGCACTCGGGCTCGTCGTGTACGCGTTTCGGAACTCCGAGTTCGACCTAGGCGTCGTTAACTTCCTGTCCGGCATCCCGGTGCTCTTCCTCGCGCTGTGGGCGGGCGGGCTCGCCGATCGCGTCGACCGCAAACGGCTCATCATCTGGACGCAGGCGGTGCTGCTCGTGCAGGCCGCGGCATTCGGCTGGCTGTACAACGCCGGGCATCTGTCGTCGCGCACACCGATCGCGTCGCTGGTGTGGGTCTCGGGCCTCGGGATCCTCGGCGGCATCATGTCCGCGCTCGCCTTCCCGTCGTGGCAGTCGATGCTGCCCGACCTCGTGCCGAAAGACTCACTGCTGAACGCCATCGCGCTGAACTCGGCGCAGTTCCAGTCGGCGCGGCTGGTAGGCCCGCTGCTGGGCGGCGCGCTGTTCATCGCCGGCCTCACGATGGGTGGCATCTTCTACGTCAACTCGGTGAGCTTCCTGTTCGTGATCTGGGCCCTGTGGGTGATCCGCCCGAGGAAGCAGGAGCACCATGCCGCGTCCGGCGCCGAGACCGACTGGCAGCGGCTGACCGCCGGGCTGCGGTACACCTGCGAAAATCACGTCGTGCGGGTGCTGATCCTCAGCACCGCGCTCATGACGATCTTCGCGATGCCATACATGATGCTGCTGCCGGCCGTCGTGGACAAAGCGCTCATCGGGCCCTCCATCCACGGTCTCGCGCGCAGTGCCCTGCACGGGCGGCTGCTCGCCTACGTGATGGCTGCCAACGGCCTCGGCGCCGTGTTTGGATCGCTCGCCGTCGCCAGCCTGCCCAAGACCATCGTCCGCGAGCGCATCATGCGATGGAGCCTGCTCGCGATGGCGCTGCTGCTGATCGCGTTCTCGGTGTCGCGGTCCCTTGCGCTGACGATGGCGATATCCGCGCTCGCGGGCGCCGCGCTGCTCACGACGAACTCGCTGGTGAACACGTCGATCCAATCGGCCGTGCCGAACCACCTTCGCGGGCGTGTGATGGCGGTGTTCATCATGTCGTTCATGGGGCTCATGCCGATTAGCGCGGCGATCTTCGGCCCGCTCGGCGAAGTGATCGGCCCGACGAACGCCATCGGCGGCGGCGCGGTTGTGCTGCTCGCCTGGGCGATCACACTCCTGCTGCGGCCGAGACTGCTGGGGCTGGAGCGGAAAGCCGCCTAGACACCGAAGGTTCCGCGGTGGAGATTTTGCCCGGAGACCTTGCGTTCGAGAACCTCGGTCGGAACCGTGTCCGACATCATTTTGATTTTACGCGGCTTGCCCTGGCGCGCCGTAAACTCGCCCGTAGATGACGATCAAGCTGCTGATCACGGGTGGGACGTTCGACAAGGAGTACGACGAGGTCCACGGCACCCTGAAGTTCAAGGACACTCACATCCACGAGATGCTGAAGCTTGGACGGTGCCGGCTCGACGTGAAGGTCCGCACGGTGATGATGATCGACAGTCTGGAGATGACTGACGAGGACCGCGGGCTGATCGTCCAGAACTGCCGGAAAGCACCGGAGGGGAAGATCGTCGTGACGCATGGGACCGACACGATGTCCGAGACAGCGAAGGCGCTCGGGGAGGCGAACATCGAGGGGAAGACGATCGTCCTGACCGGGGCGATGGTGCCGTACGCGTTCGGCAGCTCAGACGGCCTCTTCAACCTCGGAAGCGCGCTCTCGTTCGTCCAGGTGCTGCCGCACGGCGTCTACGTGGCGATGCACGGCATGGTCTTCCCCTCGGACAACGTCCGGAAGATCCGTCAGCTGGGCGTGTTCGAGCGCGAGCGCTGAGCTCCGCTCAGGAGCCGGGGAGTCGGCCCCGGTGCAAGAGAGTCTCGGTTCGTACTCGGTCGGGACGGATTCGCAAAATTGCTTTTCGCTGCGGCGCTCCTAGAATGGTTGATGGCCCCGGATGGGGACCAAAACGAAATTGGAGGGCAATGATGAAGAAGTTCCTGGCAGCGCTCGCGATGATCGCGTTCTCGACCTCGGTCCTGGCCACGATGGAGGTCCAGAAGGATCTGAACGCCAAGTACCCCACAGCCAAGGCGAACTGCGCCACCTGCCACGTCAAGAAGATGGTGAAGAAGGGTGACGCCGAGCTGAACGTGTTTGGCAAGGACCTGGTCGCCAAGGCGCTCATCGACCCGAAGGCGGAGAAGAAGGCGTACGACTACAAGAAGATCGAAGCTCTCGACAGCGATAAGGACGGGAAGACCAACCTCGAGGAGCTGAAGGCCGGCACGAACCCCGGCGATCCGGCCTCGAAGAAGTAGCTACGAACCAGAGCCCCGGAAACGAAGCGGCCGGCCCTCGACGGGCCGGCCGCGGTGTTTCGTGACGGTAGGAATCTCAGCTCTTCTTCTTGGATTCCTTCTTGTCGCCCTTCTTAGCCTCGTCCTTGACCTCGATCGACGTCGCAACCATCTTGAACTTGACCTCCACCTTGGAGTCCTTCTTCACATCGCCAGAGATCTTGGTGTCTTTGTCGATAGTGAACTCGTGCTTTTCCTTACCGCCCTTGAGTATCGTGATCGACTTGTCCTTTTCGAAGTCCGTGACCGGGCCGGTGGCCTGGTACTTGTCGACGGCGTAAGCGATTGACGGGACCACGAGGGCGAGGACGATCGCAACCGCGAGAATCGTGCGCTTCATTCTGCTTCTCCTTTCAAGTTCCGCTTTTCGTCATTGTACTGGGGAGGGCAGTAGCCCGCACGACGACAGGAACCGGCCGGCTTCGGCCACGACGGCCTCTCCCGCTTCCAGATGCGGGACGTGGCCCACCCCCGGGAACAGGTGCGTCCCGACCGGGCCCGACACTGAGGTCCGGATCGACTCGACCTGCAGCTCGGTCCCGAATTGATCGTCGGTTCCCTGAAGGACGAGGAGGGGGCGGCGGATCGAGGAGAGCTTCCCCACGATGTTCCAGCGGCGGAACCCGGGTGCCTGCCAGGTGTCGGCCCAGCCGCTAAAGACGTCGGCGGTCTTCTCGCCGTGGTACCGCGAGAGGCCGCGCAGGAGGCGGCCGTCCTTCGAGCTTTCGACGACGTCCCGGATTCCCGAGAGCGTGATCTCCTCGACCAGCACGTGGGCGGCCTCGGAGACGACGGCCTCGGCCTTGTCGGGGAACGCCGCGGCGAAAAGGAGCGCGATCGTCCCGCCGTCGCTGTGTCCGAAGAGGACCGGATGCTCGATCCCGGCGGCCGTGAGCACCTTGTCCAGGACCGTGGCCTCCTTCTCGAGGTAGTCCGGCGGCCACGGGCCGGGGCCCCGCCGTTCGGACTTCCCGAAGCCCCATCGCTCGTAGACGAAGCCGGGAAGACCGGTCCGGTTACAGAGGTCGGCCGGGAAGCCCTTCCACTGGCCGATGCTACCGAGAGCCTCGTGGAGGAAGACGAGCGTGGGGCCCGCCGCGGCGGACGGCGACGGCAGCCGCTGCACGTGGAGGCGGCGCCCGCCGATCATCATGTCGGTACTCGACGTCATCCCAGCCCCAGGGCGGCCTCGCCGCGTTCTCCGGTCTTGAGCCGGAGGGCATCGAGAACGGGGAGGACGAAGACCTTTCCGTCGCCCCGCCGGCCGCTATGGGCGGCGGTATAGATCGCGTTGAGGATCAGGTCGACCTCCTCATCGCGGCAGATGATCTCGATCCGGGTCTTCTTCGTCATCTCGATTCCCATGTGCTCCCGATGCTCCGGGTGCGCGGCGTCGTGCTCCTGCCCGAACCCCTGGGCGTCCGATACGGTCATGCCGTGGACATGGATCTCGGAGAGCGCGTCCACGAGGGCGAAGATGCGGTCCGGAGGGAAGAAGCCGACGACGTATCTCATGGTCAGTATTCCTCCTCTTCTCGTTCGAAGACGCCGTAGATGACGGGAAGGATGAAGAGCGTCAGAAGGGTGGCCGTCACGAGGCCACCGATGATAACCACCGCGAAGGGGCGCTGGGTCTCGCCCCCCACCGCCCGAGAAAGGGCGGCCGGCAGCAGACCGAAGGCGGCCATGGCGGCAGTCATCAGGACGGGACGGAAACGGGACCAGGCCCCCTCCCGGATCGCCTCGATCGTCTCCCGTCCTTCCCGCCTCAGCTCCCTGATCCGCTCGACGAGAAGCACTCCGTTCTGAACCGAGACTCCGAACAGGGCGATGAATCCGACGAGGGCGGAGACCGAGAAGGTGAGGCCGGCGACCGGAAGGGCCAGGATCCCTCCCACTGCGGCGAAAGGCACGTTGAGGAGAATCAGGAGCGCCAGCCGTGGCGAGTCGAAGGCGATAAACAGGAGGAAGAAGATCGCTCCGAGGGTGATCGGCACGATGACCATCAGGCGCCGCACGGCCCTCTGCTGGTTCTCGAACGACCCGGTCCACTCCATGTGGTAGCCGGTCGGCATCGGGACGGCCGCCTCGACCTTCGCCTGTCCTTCCCGAACGAGGGACCCGAGGTCGCGGCCACGCACCGAAAGCTTCACCGCGATGCGGCGGGAGTTCTCTTCGCGAAAGACGCGGGCGGACCCGGGCCGGATGGCGACCTGGGCGACCGACCCGAGCGTCAGCTTCTCGCCGTTCGGCCCGAGGATCGGAAGGGTCCGGATGGAGTCGACGTCGGAGACCGAGCCGGGGTCCATCCGAACCACGAGGTCGAACGTCCGCTCGCCTTCCAGGACCTGAGTGGCGACCGCCCCGCCGAGGGCCGTCTCGATGACCGTCTCGACATCGCTCACCGTCAGACCAACGCGGCCGGCGGCCGAGCGGTCGACAGCGATCTGGATCTGCGACTGGCCCGAGAGCTGCTCGGCTGCAACGTCGGCCGCGCCCGGGACTTTCTCGAGAACAGCGGCGGCGCGGTCCGCGAGACTCTGGAGGGTGGCGGGGTCCTCGCCGAAGATCTTGATCGAGAGCTCGGCCTTGATCCCGGACACGGCTTCGTTGACGTTGTCCTCGATGACCTGCGAAAAGCTGAACTCGCACCCGGGAATCTCCGAGAGCTTCCGGTTCATCACCTCGGAGAGGCCTTCGCGGTTTTTCGCGGTCGTCCACGTCTCCCGCGGAGCGAGGTCCACGTAGAACTCCGCCGTCTCGAACCCGTTGATGTCGGTGCCGTCGTCGGGCCTCCCCAGCTGACTCACGACAGTCTTCACCTCGGGGAAGGAGGCGAGCGTCCGGCGCACGTGCGCCGTCAGCTTCGCCGACTCGGTCGGCGAGATCGACCCAGGCATCGTCACGCGGACCCAGAGCGCACCCTCGTCGAGCTTGGGCAGGAACTCCGAGCCGGTCTTCGCCGCGACGAGGCCGGCGACGACTAGCGAAAGTGCGGCGACGACCAGGCTCTGCTTCCGGTGGCCGAGCACGGCGTCGAGGGCCGGGTGGTAGAGGCGGTTCAGGAACCCGACGAGCATCGACTCGTGGGGGACGGAGGCCTTCGGGGAATGCTCCTTTGATCCCCGGAAGCTCGCCAGGACCGGCACCACGGCAATCGCAAGGACGGTCCCGCAGACGAGGGCGAACGTCAGCGTGAAGGCCATCGGCCGGAAAATCCGCCCTTCCACTCGCTGGAGCGTGAAGAGGGGCAGAAAGGCGGTGATCAGGATCGCCTTCGAGAAGAGGATCGGCTTCCCGACCTCGGTCGTCGCCTGGACGATGGCGGCCGGGAGCGATCGGATCTTCTCGCCCTTCTCGCCGAGGATCCGGAGCAGGTTCTCGACGACGACCACGGACGAGTCGACGATGATCCCGAAGTCGATCGCCCCCATCGAGATCAGGTTCGCCGGGATGCCGCGGAGGTCGAGCAGGAGGAAGGCGCCGAGGAGGGAGAGCGGCACGACCGCTGCCACGACGAGGGCCGACCTCAGGTTTGAAAGACCCAGGAACGCTACGAGGACGAGGAGAACCAGGAGGATCCCCTCGATCATGTTCCGGCGCACCGTCTGCAGCGTCCGGTCGATCAGGTCGGTCCGGTCGTAGTGGGGGACGATCTTCACGCCAGGTGGCAGCGCGGTCCGGTTGATCTCCAGGACCTTCGCCCGGACGGCCTTCAGGACCTCGAGGGCGTTTTCACCCTTGCGGAGGAGGACGATTCCCTGGACGACGTCGTCCTGGTCGTCCCGTCCGACCGTCTTCCCGACTCGTCCGAGGCGGATCCGTGGACCCGTGTCGACGTGCGCGACGTCGCGAATGCGAATCGGCGTTCCGCCCCGGCTCGTCACCGGAATGTCGCCTATGTCGTCGAGGCTCTGGACGAGGCCGAGGCCGCGGACAACATACATCTCGGACCCGTGCTCGATGTAGGAGCCTCCCGCGTTGCGGTTGCCCTTCGACAGGGCGTCGAAGATCTGGGAGAGGGTCAGCCCGAAGGACTTGAGCTTCGCCGGGTCGACGATGACCTGGAACTGTTTCGTCGGCCCGCCGAAGCCGACGACGTCGACAATGCCGGGGACCGTCCGAAGCTTCCTCTCTACCACCCATTCCTCGAGGGATTTCAGCTCGAGCGACGAGAAGCCCTCCGGCCCGACGATCGTGTACCGGTAGATCTCGCCGACCGGGGTCGAGTCGGGGGAGAGATTCGCCTGAGCACCCGCCGGTAGGGTGACCGACTGGAGGCGCTCGAACGCCTGGCTCCTCACGTAGGCGCGGTCGGCGGAATCCTCGAAGACGATCGTCACGACCGAAAGGCCGAAGATAGAGACGGACCTCATGGACGCCCGCATGGGGATTCCGTTCATCTCGTTCTCGACCGGGATCGTCACGAGCCGTTCGACCTCCTCGGCCGCGTGACCCGGGAAGAGCGTGATGATCTGGGCCTGAACGTTCGTGACGTCCGGATACGCCTCAACCGGAAGCCGCTGGAAGGCGACGACGGAGAAGACGACGAAGAGGCCGAGCAGCGCCAGGACGATCGCGCGCCGGTGCAGGGTCCAGGAGACGATCGCCCGGATCACGCTCCGGCCCCAGGACCGAGGAGACCGGACAGGAGGATGCTCCCCTCGGTCACCACCCGGGATCCGCCCGAGAGCCCGGAGGTGACGGCGATCCACCCATCCCGCTCGCGGCCGACCGAGACCACCGTCTTCACGAACTGGCCGGGCTTCTCCTCGACGAAGACGTAGCGCACCTCGCCGGCCGAGAGGACCGCCCGGGCGGGAACGACGACTGCCTTCGGAGCGTGCTGGCGGAGAACCTCGACCGTCACGTACATCTCGGCTTTCAGCTGGCCGCCTTTGTTCTCGACTGCGCCGCGCGCCTTCAACGTCCGGGTGGCGGGGTCCAGCGATTCGCCGACGTAGTCGAGGCGGCCCGGGAACGGTCGGCCGGGGAACACGGGGGAACTGATCGAAAGGGCCGCGCCTCGCTCGACCGAGGAGAGGTCCGCCTCCGGGACGTCGAGGGCCACCCAGAGGTGGGACGGGTCGGTCACGACGAACAGCGGGGCCGGGAGGTCGGGACGCACCTCCATCCCGGGGTTGACGGTCCGCTCGACGATCACCCCGGCGATCGGGGAACGGATGACGAACGACTGGTCTACCGTCCGCCCTTCCTCGCCGCCCCAACGGCGCAGCTTCGCGGCCGTGCGGGTCGCTTCGGCCCGCGCGCGGGCCATGTCGGACGAGGCGGCGTCAAGGTCCTTCCTCGGAGCGGCCCCACGCTCGACCAGCCGCGTCAGGCGGTCGTAGGTCCTCCGCGCGGCGTCGAGATCCGCGGCGGAACGGGCCGCGTCCGACTGGGCCTGGCCGAAGTCAGGAGAGGAGATCGTGGCCAACGGCGCCCCTTCAGCCACCCCGGCTCCGAGCTTGGCCCGAATCTCGACGACCCGGCCTGAGACCGGCGCCGTGACGCGGGCGGTCCGGTCCTCGTCCCAGACGAGGCGCCCGGTCAGCTTCAGGGGGGTCTCGTCCTTGAGAGCCGCTGCCTCGACCTTCAGCGATCCGACCTGGGCCGATCCGGCAGGGAACGACACGCGGTCCTTCTCCACGGTCGGGGCAGGCTCTGCCGCCGTCGTCTTGGGACCCGAGCAGGCGAGGGTAAGGCCGGCGAGGAGGAGGCCGGCAGCAAGGGAAAGGACGGATGGTCGTCTCGAGGTCATCGTTTCTCCTGGGGATCGACGGGCAGGAAGCCCCTGGCGGCGCGTTCGTCAGCGGCGGCCTGGACCAGGTCACCCTGGGCCGTCGCGGCGGCCAGCTTCAGGTCGTTGAGGCTCCGCTCGGCCTCCAGAAGCTCGAGGAGGGAGGCGCTGCCTTCGTTCCACGCGAAGGCGACGGTGTCCCGGACCTGGTGGGCCTTCTCGAGCAGCTCGCCGGCCAGGGCGCGGACTCGGCGTCTCGTCGTCTCCAGGCTCGAGGCGGCGGTGGCCAGCTCGCCGGCGGCCTTGGAACGGACCCGCTGAAGCTCCACGCGGGATGCATCCCTGGCAGCTTCAGCGGCCCGGATCGCCCCCGTGTTCTGGTTGAAGAGAGGCACGGTGAAGGAGACCCCGACTCCGGCCGAGCTCGAACGATCGGGCGGCTCCCGCTCGTACTGGACCAGGATCGTCGGATCGGGAATCCGGAAGGCGACCTGGAGAGCGCGATCGGCTTCGGCCTTCTCGACGTTGAGTCGGGCGGAGTCGACGTCCGGTCGTCGTTCGATCACGTCCGTTGGCCCGGGCTCTTCCCGTGAAGGGGCGAGAGCAGGGGTTAGAGAAGCGCCGACCAGGGTCTCGAGCGTGCCCGACAACTGAAGCGACGCGGCCTGGCTGGAATCTCCCAGAAGGACTGTTAGGGCCACCAGGCTCGTCCGCGCGTTGCCCTCGGCGGTTTCGGCGTCCGCCCGAAAACGACCTTCCGCGATCTCGATCTGGAGACGGTCGGCAGCCGAGATGTCGCCAGCGTCGTAACGGACCTTTGCGAGATCTGCGCTATGGGAGAGCGAGGCGGCGGTCTCCCGCGCGATCCCGGCGCTCTCCCTGGCGACCAGGGCCGCGACGTATGCCCGGGCGACGGCGTTTCCCACCGACCGTTCGGCGTCCCGTACGCGAGCGCGTGCCGCCGCGAGGGACGCGTCGGCTGAAAGCCTTCGGTCTCGCCGCTTGCCGCCGATCTCCAGGGGCTGACCGAGCGAGACGACGGTGTCGTAGCTCCGGTCAAAGAATCCGTTCCCGAGAGGAGTCCCCACCTGGCTTCCGCCCGTCGGAATCTTCGTCGTCGACGCCGACAGCGTCGGGTTGGGCAGCTGCCTCGCTATGACGAGCTGGGCTTCGGCCTGCGCGACGTCAGTGCGGGCTGCCTCGACGCCCGGGTTGCGAGCGAGGGCCCGCACGACGGCCTCACGGAGGGAAAGCTCTTCGGGGACCGGCGGCCCGGCGGCGGCGAAGCAGGGCAGGGCGACGAGCAGCACGGTAAGAACGGAGCAAACCTTCAGGGAAGGCCGAGCCTGCAGAGACGGCCGAGCCTGTCGGAATGGCACTGTCATCGCAACCGAGACGCCGTCTAGCAATTCGGCGGCCAAAGGTATCACGTCGCCGGCCGCCTCCCCTCCGGCGTTCGCTCAGTTGGCTCAGTTGACCGTGATGTGGTCCTTGATCTTCGCGAAGTTCTTTTCCTTGATCCCCTTGATCTTCATGATGTCCTCGATCTTCTGGTAGGGACGCCCGTCGATGATCTCCTGTGCCCTCACGCTGCCGATCTCGGGCAGCAGGTCGAGCTGCTC
>CABECI010000313.1_pt1 | contig 11950 bp, 8 predicted proteins | sample 3132851 | NCBI WGS metagenome assembly CABECI01 (sample SAMEA5534348, study PRJEB31848) | metagenome | biome: tundra; feature: field; material: soil | place: USA | collected 2013-05 | depth 0.45 m | reverse complement strand
GTCGAAGACGGTGTCGGCCGTCATCGGCTCCGTCTGCGGCTCGACGGCCCGCTTCCCGTATGCGCGGCGGAAGACGACCTTCCCGTGCCGCCCGACGAGAACGACCGCGCCGGGAAGCTCCTTGCGTCCGACCGCCTCCGTGACCACGGCGTCGATCCGGTCGAGCCGCGAGGCCGACATGCCGGCCGACGCCGGGGAGACCACGGGGAGCGGGCCGGAGGGCTTCGGCGCGGAAGTTTCCTGCGCCTCGCCGGCGGCCGCTGCGAGCGGCGCCAGGAGGATGGCGGCGAGGAAGCGGTTCGCTCTCACCTGGCCTTCGAGGTGACCCGGACCTCTCCGCGGAAGAGATCGTCGACCGTCCCCCTGCGGCGGATGACGCGCGCGTCATCTCCATCGACGAGGACCTCGGCGGGCAGCGGCCGCGCGTTGTACTCGCTCGCCATGGAGAAGCCGTACGCCCCCGCGTCGAGGATGACCACCAGGTCGCCCGCCTTCGGCCGCGGCAGCATCCGGTCAGCCGCCAGGATGTCGCCCGTCTCGCAGACGTCTCCGGCGATGTCGAGCTTCTCCACTTCCCCAGCCCGCCCGATGACGCGCACGCGGTGGTACGCCTGGTACATCGCGGGGCGCATCAGCGTCTCGAAGCCGGCGTCGACGTTGACGAACGTCTTCACCGGCGTCGTCTTCACCGAGTTGACCCGGGCCAGAAGGAAGCCCGACGGCGCCACGAAGAAGCGGCCCGGCTCCAGCCAGAGGACCGGCTCGTACCCGAGGGCCTTCACCCCCTCGTCCCAGATCGGCTTCAGCGCCTTTGCCAGATCCTCGGGACCCATCACCGTCTCGCCGTCGTGGTACGGGATCCCCAGGCCACCGCCGAGGTCGAGGAATTCCACCTTCACCCCGAGCTTCTCCTTCAGCTCGCGGACGAACGCGAGCATTTTTTTCGCGGTCGCCTCATAGCCGGACGTCTCCGTGATCTGGGAGCCGATGTGGCAATGGATGCCCGTGATCTTGACGTGCGGGAGCTCCTTCGCCCGGGCGTACCCCGCAAGCGCGATCCCGTTCTCGAGGTGGAGGCCGAACTTCGACTCGGAGATGCCGGTGTTGATCTGGTGGATCGTGTGCGGGTCGACCCCCGGGTTGATGCGGAACGAGATCCGCGCTGTCTTCCCGACGCGTCCGGCGATCAGGCTCACCTGCTCCAGCTCGTCGCGCGAGTCCACGTTCAGGACGGAGTCGTTCCGGATCGCCAGCTCGATCTCCTCGGGCCGCTTCGAGGAGGACGTGAACATGATCTCGTTCCCCGGCACCCCGACCCGCCAGGCCGCGACCAGCTCGCCGCCCGAGACGACCTCGGCGCCGAGCCCCTCGTTTCGAAGGAGCGAGACGATCGTCCCATTCGTGTTCGCCTTGACCGCGTAGAAGATCTTCAACTTCGGGAACCGGGGCGCGAACGCGGCCTTCAGCGCCCGGGCCTGCCCGACGATCGAGGCCTTGTCGTAGACGTAGAGCGGCGTCCCGAACTTCGCGGCCAGCGTCTGGAACGCGCGCGTCGCCTCGGGACTCCCGGTCCGGTCGGCTCGGGCCGCCTGGAGGCCGTCGTGGAGCGTGGACGCCGGGGCGACCGCTCCGGGCGGAAGCGGGGCCGGAAACTCGGCCCGGGCCTGAGCGGCGGCCTGCGCGAAGGCACCGGCGCTGGCGAGAACCGGTGAGATGAAGAGGGCCAACGCGGCGACGAGACGGGACGGCGTGCGATTCGGCACGGGAACCTCCTGTACGCGGGTGCGGGTCGATTCTCCGGGAGGGGCGCCGCTCTGTCTAGAATCGGCGCCATGCTGAATCGCAGAGGGTTCCTCGGCCAGGTCTCCACCGCCTCCGTCCTCGCCGCCTTTCCCGCCGGTCTCAAGGAGACGCTCGCGCGCGTCGAGAAGGGGTCTTTGCCGGTGATCCGGCCGAAGGCGCTCAGGAAGGGCGCGAAGGTGGCGCTCGTCGCCCCAGCCAGCCCGGCGTCCGACTCGGAGAACCTTCGGATCGCCGAGGAGGTGATGGTCTCTCTCGGGTTCGTTCCGAAGGCGATGCCGAACGCCGCTCGGGCGACGATGTACCTCGCGGGCACCGACCAGGAACGGGCCGCCGACGTCAACGCCGCCTTCGCAGACCCGTCGGTCGACGCGGTCTGGTGTCTCCGCGGCGGGTACGGCTCGCCTCGCATCCTCCCCTACCTCGACTACGAGCTGATCCGGAAGAACCCGAAGCCGTTCATCGGCTACAGCGACATCACCGCCCCGCTGAACGCGATCCACCGGATGACCGGGCTCGTCACGTTCCACGGGCCGAACGGCGCGGACAACCAGACCGACTTCACCCTCTCGGAGCTGAAGAAGGTGCTCTTCGAGGCGAAGGCCGCCGGGTCGATCGCCGCGCCGCCGCCGCCGGTCCCCCGCGAGGCCTACGGCGAGCGCGAGAATCGCCTCCGGCGGCTAGTTTCGGGAAAGGCCCGAGGCCCCCTCGTCGGCGGGAACATCAGCGTCTTCGCGACACTCGTCGGGACGCCGTTCGAGCCCGACCTGAAAGGGAAGATCCTCTTCCTCGAGGAGGTCGGCGAGGAACCCTACCGGATCGACCGCTGGCTCACCCACTTCCTCCTGACCGGCCGCTTATCGGGCCTCGCCGGCATCGTCCTCGGCAAGTTCCACGACTGCGGCCCGAAAGACTTCCACCCCAGCTTCAACGGGACCTGGACCTGGCAGGAGGTCTGCGCCGACCGGCTCGGGGCGCTCGGGATCCCGGTCCTCGCCGGCCTCCGCTTCGGACACGTCCCCGACAAGGCGACGCTCCCGCTTGGCGTCCAGGCCGAGCTGGACGTGGAGGCGGGAACGCTCAGCTTGCTCGAAGCAGCCGTTTCCTGAGGTATCCTCCGCCAAACTTCGGAACCGGTCCCTGAGGAGCAGTCGGATGAACGAGACGACCAGCGGACGATTCCCGGGAGAGTGCCTCTGGACACGTATGTCCATGCTGTCCGGACTCCTTGCGATCGGATCTCTTGTGGCGAGCGGCGCGCTGGCCCAGGTCCCCACCGCCACCTTCGGCGGGCGGACCTCCGCCGACGGGCAGGCGCTCCCCGGAGTCTCGGTCGCCATCAAGTCCCCCTCGCTCCAGGGAGAACGGACGACGGTGACGACCACAGCCGGCGACTACACCTTCGTCAACCTCCCCCCTGGGGACTACTCGGCCTCGTTCAAGCTGGACGGCTTCCAGACGCAGAGCCGAACGATCAGGCTCTCGGCGTCTCAGGCGAGCCGGCTCGACGTCGTCCTGCGCCTTGCCGGGATGGCGACCGAGACGACGGTCGTCGGGAAGACCGAGCCGATTTCGCAGTCGGCGTCCGGGGCGTCGACGTCCACCGGCGATCTCCTCTCGAAGCTGCCGACCACGCGGACGATCACTGAAGCGGTCCGCCTCGCCCCTGGCGTGAACACCAACGCCCCCTTCGGCGTGTCGATTTCGGGGGGGCAGTCGATCGAGAACCTCTATACCGTCAATGGCGTCGTCGTCCAGGACAACGTCAAGGGGTCGCTGCTCGATCTCTACATCGAGGACGCGGTCCTCGAAACGACGACGCTGACATCGGCCGTGTCCGCCGAATTCGGCCGCTTCACCGGCGGCGTGATCAATACGGTGACCCGGTCCGGCGGAAACACCTTCAGCGGCTCGTTCCGGGCCTCTCTCGCGAACGATAGCTGGCGTTCGACGTCGGCGTACCGGACGGCCAGTGGTGCCAACCCGGAGGAAGGAACTTTCATCCAGAAGCTGCTGCCGACATGGGAGGCCACGATCGGAGGGCCGATCGTCCAGGACCGGCTCTGGTTCTTCCTCGCGGGGCGGATCAACGACACCGAGCAGGCGAAGCTGACCTATCAGACCAACATCCCCTATTCTTACGACACCCGGGAGACCCGGTACGAGGCCAAGCTGACCGCCACTCCGTTCCAGGGGCAGACGGTCACCGGCTCCTACACCGGGATCGCGCGGCATGAGGACAATTTCGTCCCGGTTCGCCCGTACGACCTCGATACGTTGACGAATCAGGACCTCCCTCAGTCGCTCCTGGCGATCAACTACAACGGCGTCCTGTCCCGCTCACTATTCGTCGACGCCCAGTATTCGCGGCGGAAGGCCTCCACCGAAGGGCTGGGAGGGCAGTATTCCGACTTTCTCCGAGGAACCCCTCTGATGGATGTGACCGGCGCGGTCATGAACACCTCGGTCTACTGCGGCTACTGCGACGCCAAGGAGCGGAACAACGACAACGTCGTCGTGAAGGGGACCGCTTTCCTTTCGTCCCCCTCCCTCGGATCGCATAACGTCGTGCTCGGCTACGACGACTTCGGGGGGCAGCGGAAGGAGAACCAGTACCAGTCGGGGAGCAACTTCATCTTCCTCAGCTTCGCCGCGCCGATCGTCCGGGGGAGTTCGGTCTACCCGGTGATCGACGTCGGGGAGACCGCGGAGCTCGACTGGATGCCCCTCTTCGCCGTGAGCCAGGGCTCGAGCATCCGGACCCGGTCGGCGTACCTCAACGACACCTGGCGAGCGAGCGACCGGCTCTCGGTCAACCTCGGCCTCCGCTACGACAAAAACCGGGCCGAGGACACGCTCGGCGTCGTCACGTCGAGTGACTCCGCCTGGAGCCCCCGCCTTGCCGCGACGTGGGACGCCACCGGCGACGCGAAGCTGCGCGTCACCGCGAGCTATGCGAAGTACGTCACGGCGCTCCAGGACACGCAGGCGACGGGGGGGGCCCTCGGAGGGAACCCGGTCGACTTCTGGTGGTACTACGGCGGGAACGGGGCGAGGCCGATCAACGTCGACCCGACGAAGCCGCTCTTGTCGCCTCGCGATGCGCTCGGGATGGTCCAGGACTGGTTCGCGGCGGCCGGATGTCTCCCCGATCCGCTCGCCGCCTCGTGCAAGATTCCGCTCGCCGCGGCCCGGATCAGCGGCACCAACGTCCAGCTCCGTGGATCTCTCGCCTCCCCCTACGCCGACGAGATCGTCTTCGGGCTGTCGGGGAATCTCGGGCCGAGCGGCTCGTTCCGCTCCGACTTCGTCCGCAGGACGTTCGGCAATTTCTACGACCTCCGCCGCAACCTCTCGACCGGCCCGGTCACCGACGCCGTCGGGAACCGCTACGACCTGGGGCTGATCGAAGTCTCCAACGACTACCGCCGGGAATACACCGGCCTCCACTCCCAGTTCGCCCTTAGGGCCTCAAATCGGTTCTCTCTCGGAGGGAGCTGGACTTGGTCCCACCTGATCGGGAACGCGATCGGAGAATCGGCGGCGGCCGCCGGATCTTCACAGCTCCACGCCCACGACTACCCCGAATACAAGGACCCGCGCTGGAATAACCCGGTCGGGAGCCTATCCAGCGATACCCGCCATCGCGTCCGGCTGACCGCGATCTATGACCTGCCGGTCCCGGCCCGCTTCGGAGCGGTCAACCTCGCGCTACTCCAGGCTTGGGATACCGGGACCCCCTATGGTGCGAGAGGAAATGTCGATACCCGCTCGTACGTGACGAATCCCGGATATCTGACTCCTCCCGCGGCGACTGCTGGCAGCGACCAGACTTACTGGTACACCGCTCGCGACGCCTTCCGGACCGAGGATGTCTTCTCGACCGACCTCTCCCTCAACTACTCGTACAAGGTGGCCGGGGCGGTCGAGATCTTCGTCTCGCCGCAGGTCCTGAACGTCCTCAACGCGCAGCACATTGTTTCGGTCGACCAGACTGTCGAGAACGCCGCCAACCAGCCAAAGTACTATGCGAAGGTCAACCCGTTCACTACGGTCCCAGTGCAGGGGGCACGAGGAACCGGCGCGAACTGGAACACCGGCCCCCTCTTCGGCCAGCCAACCGGTCCGGAAAGCTATCAGGCCCCCCGGACCTTCCGCATTTCGGCCGGAGTCCGCTTCTAGGAACGGGTCAACGCTTCCGGAACAGGTAGCAGTGCCCGTCCGCCCGCACGCCGACGCTGACTCCCTGGAACCCTGCCGCGAAAAGGGCGTTAGCGCCTTTCGCGAAGACGCGCCGCGCCCTCATGGCCCCCTCGGGGTCCGTCTTGTAGGTCCCTGGAGCACCGGCCGGGAACGGCAGGACGACGCGTGACGGGTTCTTTTCGGACCGCGGACGGAAGGTCGGAATCCCCTCCAGCGCCGGGGTCTTCAGCGTGGGGTCTCCGGCTGCCGCGCGCTGTACCTCCCGGTCTTCGAGCCGCCAGTTCACCTCGAACCGGTCGGACGGGAGGTGCCCGTAGATCCCCCCCATCTCGCCGTAGAAGTTCGGCAGCAGCCGCCGGACATGCGCGCGGAGCTTCACCAGGTTCAGGCTCGCGTTCTTCAGGAGGAACGGGTCGTAGGTCCACGTCACGAGCCGGATCCCGTGGTCGAGGCACCAGGAGCGCTGGAAGAGCTTCAACAGCGTGGAGAGGCCCCGCCCCTGCGCGTCGCGCCGCACCGCGAGGAGGTGGGAGTGCAGACACGGCTCGCCCATGTTCACGCGGGGAAGGCCATGGACGAAGGCCAGCATTCTCTTCCCCTCGAAGGCCCCGGCCGTCAGCCCGCCCGCGTGCGTCCCCGCGACGAGGTCGGCTGCCGGCGGGGTCATCCTCGGCGCGAAATCCCAGGCATCCTGCGAGACGTCCATGGTCTCGAGGAACTCCTCAGGCCTGGACAGCTCCCGGATGACGAGCGTCGGCTTCACTTCGGCGCCGGCCTCCAGACGAATTGGGTCATGTGCGGTACTCCCTCTTCTCCGTGGTGAAGCGCGAGAGAATACCAGCCCTCACCTCGACGCCGGTGCCGGGGCCCGTCGGGACGGGCATGAGGCCGACCGACGCCTCGAGACGCGGCTCGACGACATCCTCCTCGAAGTAACGCGACGAGGACGAGGTGTCGCCAGGCTTGCTGAAACCCATGAGCGACGCGATCGCCACGTTGTGGGCGCGTCCGACCCCTGCTTCCAGCATTCCGCCGCACCAGAGCGGGATCCCCGCGGCCGCGGCCACCTCGTGAATCGCGAGCGCCTCGCCGTGGCCGCCCACGCGCCCGATCTTCACGTTGATCACTTTGCACGCGCGGAGGGCGATCGCCGTCTTCGCGTCGGCCGCCGACCGGATCGACTCGTCGAGGCAGATCGGCGTCTTGATCCTCCGGGCCAGCTCGGCGTGGCCGGCGATGTCCTCGTGGTGGAGCGGCTGCTCCATGTAGTCGAGGCCGAAGGCGTCGAGGGCGGCAAGCGTCGGCGTGTCGTCGAGGGTATAGGCCGCGTTCGCGTCGACTGTGAGGACGATCGATGGGAAGGCCTCGCGGACCGCCCGAAGCCGTTCCACGTCACATCCTGGCTCGATCTTCAGCTTGATCCGCCGGTACCCCTGCGCCACGTGCTTCCCAACATTTTCGATGGCTGCCTCGACCGTCGGCGCGATGCCGAGGGAAACGCCCACTTCGATGGTGGTTCGCGTCCCCCCGAGCGCCTTCGACAGCGAGACCCCCTGGGCCCGGGCGAACAGGTCCCGCAGAGCCGTTTCGACCGTCCCCTTCGCCATCCGGTTCCCCCGGACCCGCGCGGCCACCCGATCGAACGCCCCGGGGCTCGCGGTCTCCTGGCCGAGGACGAGAGGGAGGAGGTTCTTCTCGAGGATCGCGCCGGCCGTGTCGAGCGTCTCGGACGAGTAGAACGGGTTCTCCTCGGCGACGCATTCGCCCCACCCCGCCAGACCGCCGGCCCTGAGCTCCAGGAGGAGGAACTTCTTGACGTTCGTCTCCCCGAACGACGTCTTGAACCGGAACTTCAGAGGCATCTCCACCGTCCTCAGGACAGCCAGGTCGACTTTCACGCGATCACCCTCCCTTCCGATCATCGCATCTCGATGCCGACCTCCTGACACCGGAAGTCCAGCTCCACAGGGTTCGCGAGCGGCGCGAAAGACTAAGATTGCATGACACGGCGACCAGCGGGCCGCCCGGGGGGGTAACTGTGAGCGAAGCGACACACGAGTCCCAGCCACCCGAAGCCGCCGAACCGGAGACGGAAGCCTTCGACGGCCATGCCAAGGTCGAAAGGCTCTCCGGTCTCCAGGCGCCATCCGGCGCCGGCGAATCGGGCGCCTCCGATCCGAGAGTCGCCGCCCTCACCGATCCGTGGTTTCGCCCGCTCCTCGACCTCCCCTACCTCGACAACTACTACAACGAGACCTATCTCTATCTCGTCCCGTCCGACCCGAAGAGCCTCTTCGTCCTCTGGGAGGTGAGCCAGGGAACCCGGGAAGAGATGACGCGCCGGTTCGGGCCCGACTTCCTCGAGAAGAACCACCTGGTCCTCCGCGTCTACGACGTGACGGGCGTCCTGTTCGACGGGTACAACGCGAATTCGTTTTTCGAAGTGGACGACTACCTGAACGACAAGGTCCAGTACTGGGTAGCCGTCGAAGGGGGCCGCGACTACGTCGCCGAGATAGGGTTCCGGGCGGCCGGCACCTCCTATTTCGAGATGGTGGCGCGGTCGAACGCCGTGAGGACCCCGCGAGGAGCTCCCCAGCCGGACGAGACCTATGCCTCGTGGGGCTCGGTCCAGGTCGACGCGAACGACGTCGAGGTCCCGGTGGGAACCGACCAGTGGCGCTTCAACCAGTACCTCTACTGGAAGCGGCGGACTCGCGACGTGCCGGCCGAGAAGGGGACATGGGCACTCGTCCTCCACCAGCACCTACCGTTCGTCCGCCACCCGGAGTATGCCGTGAGCCTGGAGGAGCAGTGGTTCTTCGAGGCGGTCGTCTCCGTCTACACGCAGCTCCTCGACATGTTCTGGAGGCTGGAGCGGGACAAGATCGACTTCCGCGTCACGCTCAGCCTGACGCCGCCGCTCCTGTCGATGATGCAGGACCCGCTCTTGAAGGTCCGCGCGGCGCGGCACATCGATGAGTGCATCCGCCTCGCCGAGCGCGAGGTGGGGAACGCCGGCGGCCGCCCCTGGCAGGCCACGGCCCAGCAGACGCTGGACCGCTTCTGGGCCGCCAAGAGGGTCTTCGAAACCTACGACGGCGACCTGACGCAGGGGTACCGTGCCTTCCAGGACCTCGGGAAGATCGAGGTGATCACATGCCCGGCGACGCACATGATCCTGCCGCTGTTCAAGCACTTCCCGGAGATGGTCCGAGCCCAGATCCAGACCGCCTGCAAGCAGTACCGGCGGACGTTCGGGCGGAGCCCCCGCGGCCTCTGGCTCGCCGAGAACGCCTGGACACCGGGCCTCGACGAGTTCCTGGCAGCCGAGGGGATCCGGTGGTTCCTCCTGAACGACCTCGCCGTCCTCGAGGGCGACACGCGCCCCTTCTACGGGACCGCTGGACCGGTCATCACACCGGCCGGCGTCGCCGCCTTCGGCATCGACACCGACACGCGGGCGAAGATTTGGTCGCGCGAGGGGGGCTATCCGGGGCACGTCGACTACAAGGAGTGGTACCGCGACCTGGGCTACGACGCCGACGAGAGCTACCTCCCCGCCTACTGGAAGACCGCCAACGTACGGCGCAACACCGGGATCAAGTACTACCGGATCACCGACAAGAACCTCGACAGCAGCCAGAAGGCCTACTACGACCCAGCGCGCGCCTACGAGACCGTCCACCAGCACGCCGGCCAGTTCGTCTTCGAGCGCGGCGCCCAGGCGAACTACTTCCTCGGCCGCGACGGCGGGCACCGCCCGTGCGTCGTCTCGGCCTACGACGCCGAGCTGTACGGCCACTGGTGGCAGGAGGGCCCGGACTTCCTCGAGTCGGTCTTCCGGAAGATGGCCTTCGACCAGACCGAGGTCCGCCCCGTCACGCCAGGGGAGTACCTCGCCGAGCAGCCGACCCACCAGCGGATGGTCCCCGGCGCCGGCTCGTGGGGGAAGGGCCACTACTTCCAGACCTGGGTCGACGACCGGTCGCACCAGCCGAACACCTGGGTCTTTCGGCATCTCTTCCGCCTCTGCGGCCGGATGGCCGATGCGGCGACGCGGTCCAAGGACACCACGGACCCGGTCCTGACGCGCGCGCTCGACCAGGCGGCGCGAAGCCTCTTCCTCGCCGGCGCCTCCGACTGGGGCTTCCTGATCTCGACCGGCCAGGCGATTCGCTACTCCGAGGTCCAGATCCTGACGCACATCGACCGGGCCAAGGAGCTGCTTCGCCAGGTCGAGACAGGGGAGGTCCGCGAGGAGTATCTGGCCCTCCTCGAGAGCGTCGACTGCATCTTCCCGTGGGGGGACATGGACTTCCGGGTCTTCTGCCGAGGCTGAGAGCTGTGCCTCGCCACCGCCGGCTTGAATGCCTCGTTTCCACGCTTGCTGCGCTCGTCACGCTCGGCTCCCTGATCGTTCCTGCCGCCTGCCACAAGCCGGCCGATCCGGTTCGCGGCGCGCTCGACGAGATCGCGGCGGCCGCGGGGAAACGGGACGCGGGCGCGATCTTGAAGCGGGTCTCGCCGGACTACCGCGATCTGCACGGCGACACCCGCGCCGAGGTCGAGCAAACGATCCGGCGGACCCTCGCCTCCTACGAGGCGCTCTCCGTCAGGCTGTCCGACGTGACGATTGACCGGAAGGAGAAGGAGGCGTGGGCCTTGTTTCGGGCCGACCTCTCGGGGACGCCCACGAAGCTGGGGGGACTCGATACCTGGCTCCCCCGCTCCTCGTCCTGGCGCTTCGAGGTCCGGCTCGTCGAGGAAGGCAGCGGCTGGAACGTCGCCTGGGCAGCGTGGACGCGCGCCGATCGAGGGGCGGGCGCGTCAGGGTAAACGAACGGCCGCCTCCTCCGTATAGAAGAGGCATGACCGGAACGGAGCTCCCCCCGCGACGCCCCTGCCACGGCAGCCCCTCTTCTCGCGCGATGAGGGCTGGCCCCGATCCTGCAAACGGGAGCACGGCGTCATGAGGAGAGGACAAAGCGGCATCGCGCCCATTCAGAGAGCCCTTAGGGCGCGCACGGTCTCGTCCGATGAGGACTCCGACCGCGAGTGGCTTTCGTCCCTCTTCGACGCGTTCGAGAAGACCGAGCGCGACCTCGACACGCTGGTCGCCTGGAGAACGAGGAGGATCGCGAAAGCACGAGAAGCGGGTCTTTCGACTCGCATTCGACGGACCGTCGCGACCGTTCCCTCGCACGGGCGCCGACTGGAAGACCTCTTTCGGGATTTCGGAAGGATGGACCGAGAGGGTCTGACGTGACCTTGGAAGGGGCCGCGCGGGCGGGCTTGGGAGACGAAGCCCAGGCCCCTACGCCGGCCGCTCCTGGATCGGGCGGATCGCTTGGGCCCGGCCGGTCGTCTCGTCGACGTCCACGATCGCGCCGCACATCCTCACATCGCGCGTGGCCGTCTCCATCGAGCGAGGCGTCTGCATCAGGAACTTCTCGAGGATGTTCTTCGGGTCGAACCCGATGACCCCCTCGTAGGCGCCGCACATCCCGGCGTCGGTCTGGTAAGCGGTCCCCTTCGGCAGAATCCGCGCGTCAGCAGTTGGCACGTGCGTGTGTGTCCCGATCACGAGCGACACCCGTCCGTCGAACCAGAATCCGGTGGCCTGCTTCTCGGAGGTCGCCTCGGCGTGGATGTCGATCACGATGACCTTCAGGTCCGGGCGCTTCTCCCTCATCTCGGCGATCGCCTGATCCCCCACCCGGAAGGGGGAGTCGGTGTTCACCATGAAGACCTGCCCCTGCAGGTTTAGGACTCCCACGGGGATTCCCGCCGGCGTCTCCTGGAGCGTCCACCCCTTGCCGGGGTTCCCCGGCGGGTAGTTGGCCGGGCGGATCAGGTTCCCGAGGTCGCCCAGGAGCGGGACGAACTCCTTCTTGTCCCAGATGTGGTTGCCGCTCGTGAAGACGTCGATCGGAAGCTTCGACAG
>CABECI010000309.1_pt1 | contig 12059 bp, 11 predicted proteins | sample 3132851 | NCBI WGS metagenome assembly CABECI01 (sample SAMEA5534348, study PRJEB31848) | metagenome | biome: tundra; feature: field; material: soil | place: USA | collected 2013-05 | depth 0.45 m | reverse complement strand
CGCCGCAGCATCGAGCGCCGGATGAACGACAGGCTCGAGGGCTACGACGTCCTCCTCCCGAAGCTGCGCGTTCGCGTCTTCTCACTTTCGATCGCGCTCGACGGGCTCACCGTAAGGCAGAAGGCGCACCCCGAACCCCCGGTTCTCCGCATCGAACGCCTGACGACGAGCGTCCACTGGCGCGCGCTGCTGTCGGGGCGTCTCGTGGCGGAGATCCTCCTGGACCGGCCGCGGGTCGACCTCGATCTCGTCCAGCTGCGACAGGAAGTGAAGGACGGCGTTCCTGTGAACGAACGGGGCTGGCAGGAAGCGTTGCAGGAGGTCACTCCCCTCAAGATCGACCTCTTTCGGGTCGAGGACGGGACGGTCACATACGTCGATGCGGACCCGGCGCATCCCATCCGCATGACGTCGCTCCGGATCCGCGCGAGCGACATCCGAAACGTCCAGTCGAAGCCCCAGGTGTATCCGTCGCCCGTTCATGCCGAGGCGACGCTCTTCGGATCGGGCCGCGGCATTCTCGACGGGAACGCCGACTTTCTTGCTGAGCCCTACCCGGGCTTTCATGCTCTCTTTCGCCTCGATGCCGTTCCTCTCGAGGCGCTCTCCCTCCCGGTAATGACGCACACGGCATTCGTCCTCAAGGGCGGAATTCTCGCCGCCAGGGGAGAGCTGGAGACGTCCTCGAAGGTGCGCAACGCGAGGCTCTCCAACCTTTCGCTTTCGGGCGTGCGATTGGACTACGTGTACGCGAAAACGGCTCCCGCGGAACCGCTCGCGGCGGCCAAGCATCCGCCCGTGAAGCGGAGCGCGAAAGAGAAGAAGACGCCGTCGTCAGACCCGGACTGGACCCTCAGGCTGGACAAGGCCCTGATCTCGGCGAGCGAGATCGGATTCGTGAATCACGCGAAAGATCCTGGGTATCGCGCGTACGTCTCTCGACTCGAGGGGTCGATCTCGGACCTCGGAAACCATGCCTCGGGGGCCCGGGCTCGCTTCGACGCCCGCGGCCTGTTCCTCGGAAGCGGAGGCACCCGGCTCACCGGATCGTTTCGGGAGGGCGCCGCAAACCCGGACTTCGACCTGAATCTGCGGATCGAAGGCACGGACATGACGCGCATGAACGATCTCCTCAGGACATATGGAAAGTTCGACGTGGTGGCCGGCTCGTTCTCGTTCTATTCGGAGCTGAAGGCCAGGGACGGCAAACTCGACGGCTACGTCAAGCCGCTGTTCAAGGGAATGAAGGTCTATGACCGAAGGCAGGACCGGGACAAGACTCTTTTCCGGCAGCTCTACGAGATGCTCGTGGGCGGAGTCGCCGGCCTCCTCAAGAACCACGAGCGGGGGGAGGTGGCTACCGTGGCGACCGTCTCGGGACGGATCGACCAACCGCAGACGAGCGGATGGCAGATTGCGCTGCGGCTCGTCGGAAACGCCTTCTTCCGTTCGATCCTGCCCGGCTTCGACCTGGAGTTGCGCCGTCCGGTGCCTAAACAGAAGGCGCCGTGAGCACGAGGTGACGGCCGGCGCAATCGAGGGCGTCGAGGCTCCGAAACCCGCGTCCGGACTTCTGGAATTCCGAATCGTCCGGCCTAGATCGGTGCCCGCGTTCCTGAGCGTGCTGACGGTGATCCCGACCAGGCGCGCGAAGTCGACGTCTTCCTACTCATGTTGAAGACCAAGTGCTTTCCGTACTCGGCCGACCTCGCCCGTGCTGATCCCGGGCGCATGATTGCCCCAGCTACCTCGGACAAAGCTGAGCACATCCGCCAACTCCTGATCAGTGAGTCTCCACCCGAACTCAGGCATGGCGATAGCGGAAGGCGCCGTCCGTGTGCATGGCATGGCGGACCCGGACAGCACCAGGTGAATCAGCGAGATCGGGTCCTTCGCGTTGATCGCCTCGTTCTTGATCAGACTGGGGAAGGTTCGATTCGCGCCGGACCCGTCCGAACGGTGGCAGGCGTTGCAATTGTCCAGATAGACCTGAGCCCCGCGCATCCCGGTCGCACCCTCGCGAAGCGCGTTCGTCGTCGCCGCATCATTCGCGTACAGGGCCGAATCCGGACGGCCATGGTCTTTCTCATCGGAAGGAGGCAGCGTCTTCAAGTAATCGGCAATCGCCATCAGGTCCTCGTCCGTCATGTACTGGGTACTCTTGGCCACCACCTCCGCCATCGCGCCGAACGCCGCGACGCGAGCCGTACGACCCGTTCCGAGGAATTCGGCGATCTCGTTTCTCGACCAGGCATGCAGACCAGTGTCGAGAGTCCCGGTCAGCGGAGAGGCTTCCCATCCGTCGAGCGTGGCTCCCCGGAGAAAGTGCTTCCTCCCCTTCTCGCTCTCCGCTTTCTCCTGGCCGGTAACGCCCCGCGGCGTGTGACATCCGCCGCAATGCCCGAGTCCCTGCACGAGATAGGCGCCGCGGTTCCAGGACAAGCTTTGATCGGGATGAACGACGAACTCACCCTTCTTCAAATAGAGCCCATTCCAGACTGCCATGAGGGCACGCACGCTGAGCGGCCACTTCAGGTGCGTCCGGCGGTTGATCTGCCGGACCGGCGATATCCCTTGCATGAAGTAGGCATAGAGCGCCGACAGGTCTTCCTGCGACACTTTTGCGTAGGAGGGATAAGGCATGGCCGGATACAGGCGATGGCCGTCCTTTGCGACGCCTTCGTGCATGACCTTTACGAATTCGGCTTCGCTGTAGCGGCCGATCCCGGTTTCGAGGTCAGGCGTGATGTTGGTCGAGTAGACGATCCCGATCGGCGTGGCTAACGGCAGTCCCCCGGCGTACGGCGGTCCTCCCGGCGATGTATGGCAGGCAAAGCAATCGCCGGCAAGGGCAAGGTAGGCGCCGCGCTCCACCCGTTCCTGCGAGGAGACGGGGGGTTGCGTCATCACGTCGGTCGACCTCAGAACGGAAACGACCGTTGCGGCCATGACGGCAAAGCGAAGAGAACACCACGCGCTTCGCTCGAGGCGTTTCATATGGCTACGCCAGCGGCCCCGGTGATTTCAGATAGGTCGTACGAATGGCCTTCGCGGACCAGAAGGCCAGCGCCCCCGCCAAACCCATCGGGTTGTAGCCGATGTTCTGTGGAAAGACGCTCGAACCCATGACGAACACGTTGTACGCGTCCCAAGATTGCAGATAGCGGTTCACCACACTCTCCCGGGGGCGCTCGCCCATGATCGCGCCGCCGACATTGTGGGTGGTCTGGTAGACGCGCGAGTCGTAATGCTCACCGAAGTGCTTCGCCTTCACCTCTACCGACTTGCCACCCATCGCCTCGGCAATCCCCCTCGCCTTGCCCGCCAGGAGCTGAGTCATCCGGATGTCGTTTTCCTTCCAATCGAAGGTCATGCGCAGTAGCGGCAGACCGAATGAGTCGCGATAGGTAGGGTCGAGGTCGAGGTAATTGTCGCGGTGAGCCATGACCGTGCCATGCGTCTGAACGTTGACGGTATACAGGTAGTGGTCCTTGATCGCCTGCTTCCACCTGGCGCCCCACTGAGGCGTGTCTTTCGGAAGCATCGTCTGCTGAATGGGTCGGCCGCCCGTCTGAATCACCCCTATGTAGCCGCCACCAATGAACCCGAGCGGAGCGTGATCGAAATGATCGCCGTTGAAGTCGTCGATCACCTGGCCGCCCGCGCCGGAGCCGATGAAGGGGTTCATCGGCTTGTCCTTGCCGAAGAAGACCTGGACGCCGCCGGTCATCTGATAGGTATAGTTGCGCCCCACGACCCCCTGGCCGGTCGCAGGGTTGTACGGCTCGCCGATTCCCGACAGGAGCAGAAGCTTCGTGTTATTGAGCTGGAAGGCGGACAGGACAACGAGATCGGCAGGCTGGAAGACCTCGCGGCCCTGTCCGTCGACGTAGGTGACGCCGGTGGCGCGCTTGCCCGAGGCGTCCAGATTGATGCGCAAGACGTTCGACCGGGTACGTAATTCGAAGTTCGGCTTCTTCAGGAGCACCGGCAGAATGGTGGTTTGCGGCGAGGCCTTGGCATACATGTAGCAGCCAAAGCGTTCGCAGTAGCCACAGAAGTTGCACGGACCGAGCTGAGCGCCATAGGGGTTGGTATATGCGCGGGAGGCATTCGAGGCTGGCTCTGAGAATGGATGGTAGCCCAGCTCCTTCGCCGCCTTGGCAAACAGGGAGGCTCCGTGGACGTCTGCCAGCGGTGGCAATGGAAATTCCCGGGAGCGGGACCCCTCGAAGGGATTTCCCCCGTCGACCAGGGCGCCCTTCAAGTTGCCGGCCTTGCCCGAGGTGCCGCAGACGCGCTCGAACTCGTCGAAGCAAGGTTCAAGATCGTCGTAGGTGACGCCGAAATCCTGGATGGTCATGCCGTCGGGTATGAAGTTCTTCCCGTAGCGTTCCGAGATGTGGCTCCTGAGTCGCAGTTCTTCGGGCAGCACGCGCCAGTGCTGGCCGTTCCAGTGCACACCCCCGCCACCGACACCGTTTCCCGGCAGAAAGGACCCCAGCTGCCTATAGGGGTGAGCCTTGTCCCCAGGCGAATGGCGAATCGTCAGCGTTTCACGCGAGAGATTTTGGAACAGTCTGTGGCGGATGCCGTATGTCAGTTCGTCGGCGATGCGCGGATAGGCGAAGTCCGGATTGGTATCGCGGCTCTCTCCCCGCTCGAGGGCGACGACGTTCAGGCCGGCTCCGGCGAGTTCCATACCCATGATGGCGCCGGTCCAGCCGAAGCCGGCCAGCACCGCATCGGCCCGGGGTTTCTTGATGTCGGCCACGGCCATCAGCCCTTGCTGCCCGCGATGCCAACCGGGCCGAGCGGATATCGCGCGCCGTGCCTCTCCACCCAGTCGAGAAAATCCGCTCGCGCGCCAGGAAAGCCGATCATCTTCCAGCTCCCCAGGTTCTTGTTGCCTCCATGGATCGGATCTGCGAGATAGCCCTCCTTGGTGTTCTGCAACAGAAAGCCGAAGAAAGAAATGCCTGAGACGGTCTCGAAATCGAGCGTCCCCTTTTCGATTGCGGTGAGTACCGAGTCCTGCGTCGAGGCGGGGAGCTCGGCAAACGACCTGTCTCCGAACGTCCGTCGGCAGTGCCCGTTCACCGCGGCTATCCCGGCGCGGTAAACCTCGCGCGGCGTGAGCGGAGACTGATAGCCGAACTCGGGAAGAGCGGACGCGAACGGTCCCTGCATGTACCAGCTCGCGGCATGCCCGAACGGGCCATCCATTTCCCGATCGATGAATTCAGGCACGCCCAGTTCCACGGCACTTGGACCGTTCTCATCGGAAGGAATCAGACGGGCGCAGGCAGCGAGAAGGAAGGCCCATTCCTGCTCGGAGAAATACGTGGGCGAATAGGCGCTCGCGGGGGGTACCGGCGAACCCGAAGCGGGTGAATCAGCCGCGATCGAAATGCTCGGGACCAAGACGGCCATTTTGCTCAAGAAATCGCGACGACTCGACGATCTTCCGGATCTGCTCATATCGATCCTTTCAAGCCAGAGGCAACGTCCCCGTTCGGATTGTAGTCGGCACTGCCATTGCGTCGCGATCAGCGGCATCAGGAGGGAGAGGACGTCGTTACCGTCAGCGGGACGGATCACGTTGATGAAATGCCGCAGCAGAAGTCCTCGAAACGGCCGGAGAGACGGCAGAAGCGGAGGGCCAGGATGGCATCGGCGCCGCTGAGGGACCATGCCTCCCGGCTCTTTTGAGACGAGCGCCGGCAAAGACCTTGCAGCCGGCCTGGACGACGCCGGAGCTGGTGCAGAGGCCCTGACGGTCGAAGGAAGGGTGGCCTATCCGGAGGCGGTTGCGATCGATATATTCGGCGCGCCTCCAGGCCTCGTCGCAGGTAGAGGCGTGGAGCCTTCGACTTTTCAGCCGTGCACCCGAACCCGTATCGGCAGCTGGATGACCTCCCAGGACCGCTGGTTCTGGGTTCCTGTGCCGACGACCGTGTCGTCCAGCATCACGAAAAACCGCCTCTCCTCGGCCGTCCAGCCGAACACCTTGCCCCCGAGACAGAGCGGGAGAAGGTCGATGGACGTGGTCCCGATCCTCGTCATGAGTCCTCAATGCGCCTCGCTGGCCGCATCAACATTGCCGTGCGAGCCAATTTGCGGTATTCGAACCCGCGAGACCCTCCTTCAGGCGGGACGACCTCCATTGACTTCCGTTGGCCCGGGGGCCTACGGTGACTCTCGATGTGGTGGCACTACCTGCTGGTGTTTGTCGGGGCTCTGCTGGTCGATGTTTCCCCGTTTCCCTTGCCGCCGGCATTCACGGTGATGATCCTGTTGCAGGCCGTCTTCGACCTCCAGATATGGTTGGTGATCGTCGTCGGCGTGGCCGGCTCCATTCTGGGCAGGTACGTTCTCACGCTCTACATTCCCAAGCTATCTGGGAAGTACCTGAGGGCGTCGAAGAACGAGGATGCCGAGTTCCTGGGAAAGAAACTGAGGGAGAAGGGATGGAAGAGCCACCTCCTGGCGCTCGTCTATTCCCTTCTGCCGCTGCCCACCACACCGTTGTTCGTGGCTGCCGGGATGGTAAAGCTTAAGCCGTGGCACATCCTGCCAGGGTTCGTCGTAGGGAAACTCATCAGCGACACGGTTGCGGTGCTCACCGGCAAGTATGCCGCGGAGAACACGGAGAGCCTCGTTCGCGGGATGGTCTCCTGGAAGTCCATTGCCGGATTCGCCGCGGGACTGCTGCTGGTGTTCGTATTCGTGTTCGTGGACTGGCGATCGCTGATCCAGAAGAAGAAATTCGCGCTCAAATTCAAGATCTGGAAATGAAACGTGTCGACATGGCGCGCATCGCGACGCCGTTATCAGAGACGGAGCGTGAGCAGCTTCCGATCGTAGTCTACGAAGCCGAGCCGGACGTAGAGCGCCGCTGCCCGTTGATTCGAGCGCTCCGCCTCGAGGTGGACCGCGATGAGGCCCATCGCCCGCGCTGTCAAGAGGGCGCTCCGGAGGGCGGCCGACCCCAAGCCGGCGGCCCGATGGTCCGGGTGCACGAAGATCTCATCGACGAACGCGGTGCGGCCGCCGTACTCGAGGCTGAAGTAGAACGAAAGGAACAGGTAGCCGGCAACTTCGCCGTCGCGCGAGAGGATCAGCGAGAGCCGGCCCAGGGACGGCTCGGCCAGGACCCTCGCCAGGGCGTCACGCTTGATTGACTCCACGTATGGGTAGTCGAAGTGAGCGCAGAAGTCTCGCCCCAGGGCGACCAGGGCCTCGAGGTCGGCGAGGGTCGCGTCGCGAAGAACCTTCACTGTTCCTTCCTCCTGAGAGGCGTCTCGTCACGATCCGGGCCGAACCACCGCCTCTCCGCCGGAAGCGGAACTTCGCGGACGCGGTCGATTCCCATCCGGATCACCGTCCACATGGCTGCCACGGCGGTGGTCTACCCGGCGCACGTCAGTTGCTCCCGGAAATGATGTCCGATAAGGTGACTCCATGTCTACTCGCAATCATCGACAGAAGAGGCCCGGAGGTGCTGAAGGAGCAGTCGCCCCGAAGACCCGTCTGAGAGACCCATGCTCGCGGCTCGTCAGCCATCTCGAGTCGAGGAATGACGTCCTGCTGCTGACCACGAGCAACCGGTACAAAGAGCACACGTGGGATATCCCGAAGACCACACAGCTGGCGCTTCGAATCAGAGATCACTTGAGACGACGAGGAAAGCAGGTGACGCTGGTCGATGTCGCCAAGCTCGAGATTCATGTCTGCGAGGGCAACATCAGCGGCAAGCGCGGCAACAACTGCGGCGTGCTCGAAGCGAAGCTGCCCGATCGTGGCAAGAACCCGACGGGCCAGCACCGATGCTGGGCCTCCATCAACAACAAGGACGACGAGCTCTACAAGGTCAGCCGCGAGCTGTTCAGGTCGCAGGCGGTGGTCTTCTTCGTCTCCGTTCGCTGGGGACAGACCAACAGCGTCTACCAGCGCCTGTTCGAACGCCTCAGCTGGATCGAGAACAGGGTCACCACGCTGGGAGAAGCGCCGATCCCCCAGCTGAAGAATCTCGAAGCCGGCATCGTCGTCTTCGGCCACAACTGGAACGACGCGCAGGTTCTGAGGACCCAGAAGCAGAACTTCAAGTGGTTCGGGTGGAAGACGCCCGCCGCACTCAGCTTCAGCTGGCAATACACCAGGAATGCGGAGGAGGAGTCTCCCGAGCTCTACCTCGATGCCATCGAGGAGTTCGGAGGGCTGCTGCGGACGCTCCCGGCTCTTCGCCAGGAGCGCTAGCCGCGGCGGAATTTCACAGCACTCGACCCTGCGAGCGCCCCAGACCGCGTTCGGCATCGGGCGTCAGCCCCACGGCCTCGAGAAAGCGTGTCGCGACGAGCGCCACGTCGTATTGCCGGGCGCACCGGCGGCCGGCTTCGCCCATGCGGCGGCGCTCTTCGGCACTCGAGAGCAGACGATCCAGGGCCTTCGCCAGCTCGTCCGGGCGACCGGGCGGAACGAGGATTCCGCACACTCGGTCGGGAACCACCTCCGGCACCGCGGCCGCCCGCGCGGCGACGATCGGCAGGCCTGCCGCCATCGCCTCGAGGAACACGATCCCGAACGCTTCCTGTCGCGACGGTAGACAGAAGACATCGGCGCGCCGGTATTCCGCCGCCAGACGATCAAAGGGGAGGTGCCCGAGGAACTCGACGCTTCGGTCCAGCCGGAGCTCCCGTGCCTGACTCCTCAGCCTCGCTAGTTCGGGACCGGCTCCAACGATCCTGAGGACCGTTTCCTGCGAAAGCCGGGGCATCGCGGCGACGAGGGTGGCAACGTCCTTCCTGGGGTACAGGTGGGCCACGCAGAGAATCGTCCTTCCGTCCCGCGGAGGCTCGGGCACCGCTTGGACCGCTCGCTGCCAGCGACCGAGATCGATCGGCTCCGGCACCACGGCGATCCGCTCGATCGGCACGTGGTAGCTGTCCGCGATCCGCGCCGCCGAGTAGGCGCTGGGCGTCAGGATTCGGTCCACGCGGCGGACGTGGAGCCCCTCGAAGTACGACTCGATCGTGAGACGAAGACGGGAGAGACCTCGCTCGAATCTCGACTCGTCCGCCAGCACTCCCTTGATGGCTGCGACACGGCTGACGCCGCGGGACCTCACGAGGAATCCGTCGAGGTCGAATCCCACGAGGAGATCTGCGGCGGGGAGGAGCTTGCGGGCGGCTCTCCTCGCGCGAACGTTGAAGACAAGGCGGCGAGGAAGGGAGACCGGACCGCGATGCGACCTCGGTGTGAGCATCTCGACGCCGTGGCCGCGCGCCATGAGCTCCTCACGCAGGACCGAGATCCCGATGTACGTGCCGCTCCCCCCCGACACGTCGGCCGCGGTTCCAGCGACGAAGAGGAGTCGCGACACGGGAGTGGTATACACCGGCAGGCATGGTCGGGAGCGAGCCGCTCGACGAGGTTCGGGAGTATTACGGGAAGATCCTCCCGTTCTACGAGCTCGAGTCGATCGGGCGGCGCCACCTCGAATTCTGGCGGAGCCTGGCGCGACGCTGGCGCCCTAGCCGGATCCTAGATGTCGGCGCCGGTCTGGGCCGCATCACGAACGCGGTCTCGAGCGACGTTTCGGCCATCGGAATCGACGTCTCGCTCGAGATGCTCTCACGGGCGAGGCGGCGCACGGAGCCAGGGTCTCGCGCTCGATTCGTGGCGGCCGACATGCGTCGCGTCGCCTTCGCCGGAGGTATCGACCTGATCATCGCCGCGAGCGATCCGTACTCTCACCTGACATCGACCGCCGACAGACGACAGGCGCTCGGCGCTGTGGCCAGCCAGCTCTCCCCGCAGGGTCACTTCGTCCTCGAGGGTCTCTACCGGCCCCGCAAGGTCTTCGAGGCTCCCGAGCGCCATATCCGGCACGCCGCCGGAGTTCTGTCGATCTCCGAGAGCTGGCGGCCGGTGGGAGCCCGGCAGCTCTGGAACGCGCGCTACAGATACCTTGACCGCCGCGGCGAAGGAGGGGACGCGATCGTCGAAGCGTCTTTCGTCGCAAGGGCCTGGGATCCCGCTGAGATCCGCCGATTCTTCTCATCCTGTGGACTGAGTGTCGAAGATCTCTGGGGAGACTTCGACCGCCGTCCCTTCTCTCACCAGGCCACCCGGCTGGTTGTCGTCGCGCAGAGATCAGCTGGCAAGAGGACCGGAGACGGCAGCTTCGTGCCGGGTGTGATGCCGTAACGGACGTGCCAACCAGGTCGGGAGCTTCCGGCCTGGGACAATCGGCTCGATGACTGTGGGACGACTCCGACGGCTCCTGGGCCGGCTCCGCGGAGAAGCGACCGCGGAAGAGGACGACGACTTCGCGCCGATCGTCTCGGTCGTCGGCGCGCTCGGCGAAGCCGCACGTGTCGCCCGGCCGGATGTGGGCCTGTTCGTCTTCACTTCTCCCTAGCCACGATCGCCCCCGGCGACCAGCCGGTCCCCGGCAAGCCCTTCGTGCTCATCCAGTTCGTCGGCGAACCCGAGTGCTTTCTGACGGAGGCCGAGCTGAAGGAGGAGCTCCTTCGCGCCCGGTTCGAGGAGGACACGCCGGGGCCCCTCACCGAGTACAACTGCCCTGTGCCTCGCCAAAATCCCATAAGGGCGTCTGGGGGCGGGCCATACATGCCTCAACCCGTTGAACTTCCGGCTGTTCCTAGGGCCTCCGTGGCGATTAGCCTCCGGATCGTATCCTCTCCCGATGTTCCGCCTCGTTCGACTCGCTTTCGGCTCCGTCGGCTCCTTTCTTCGTTCTCGGCCCGCCCTCGTGGCCGAGAACCTGGCCCTTCGCCATCAGCTCGGCGTCCTCCTCCGGGCGAAGTCAGCCCACCTTCCCCTGACTTGCTGGGACCGAGCCCTCTGGGCTTTCGTCATTCACCGCTTCTCCGGGTGGCGCCAGATCCTGGTCATCGTCAGACCCGAGACCGTCATCTCCTGGCACCGTCAAGCATTCCGGGTCTATTGGAGACGGAAATCGCAGGCCGGGCGGCCGTGCGCTCGTGCCGAGGTCCGACGGCTCATTCGAGAGATGGCCTCAGATAACCCGACCTGGGGTGCGCCCAGAATCCACGGCGAGCTCCTCAAGCTCGGCTTCGACGTGAGCGAACGGACGGTCTCTCGGTACGTCGAACGGATCCGACCGAACCCCGACGGACCGGTTCTCAGACTTGGAGCACGTTCCTACGGAACCAGGCGAAGGGAATCGTCGCGGTCGACCTGTTTACCCTGCCGACGGCTAGGTTTGAGGTCATCTACGTCTTCGTTGTTCTGGCCCTCGAACGCCGGCGCCTTGTTTTCGCGAACGTGACCACGAACCCGACCGCTTTCTGGCTCGGCCAGCAGACGGTCAACGCCTTTCCATGGGACACGGCACCTAGATTCCTGATCAGAGATCGCGACGGTGCATATGGAGAGGAGTTCTCCCGTCGAGTCCGGAGTCTCGGCATTCGGTCCGTCAAGACGGCCGTCCGCGCGCCGAAGATGAACTGCTACATCGAGCGTTTCATCGGGACCATCCGTCGCGAGCTCTTCGATCACGTCATCGTGTCAAGTGAAGCTCACGCGAGACGGCTCCTCCGAGAGTTCCAGGCCTGGTACAACGAGGATCGCGTTCATCTCGACCTCGCGAAGGACGCGCCTGACCACAGGCCGGTCGAGACGCCCGAGATGGGCGAGGTCGTCTCTCTTCCTCGTCTCGGCGGGCTCCACCACCGGTACTCTCGTCGCGCAGCCTGAAGACGCGGCACGTCCGCCGGGGCTCTCCCACGGTCCTTCAACGGCGTCGGACTCCGCCGCGATCGCGACCACGCGTCTCGCCTCCACGATGAATACGGAGTTCCGGTGCCCAGGAAGTCTTCGGACGACATCGCCCGCGCGTTTCGTTGGCATCTCCGAGCTCGACTCTCTTCTGACTCACGCCGACGATCCGATTTTGGCGAGGCACAGGTCGTCGAACTGTTCACGCTTGGCCTGATCCCCACCCGGCGCGCTCGACCTCAGGCGTGAGCGCGGGGACGAGCGGTGATGCAGCGCGTACATCGCACGCGCCC
>CABECI010000301.1_pt1 | contig 12135 bp, 12 predicted proteins | sample 3132851 | NCBI WGS metagenome assembly CABECI01 (sample SAMEA5534348, study PRJEB31848) | metagenome | biome: tundra; feature: field; material: soil | place: USA | collected 2013-05 | depth 0.45 m | reverse complement strand
AATCGCCGTGCCGGTCCGCTCCGTCCGGGCCACGGGCCGGAGGTGGAGGTCGCCAGCGAGAAGGCGATGGCCCAGCGTCGCCGAGCCGCCGACGATCTCGCCGTCGTAGCGCGGGACCTTCGCACCCCCGGGACCGCACGCCGCCAGGAAGGCCGACAGGGCGGGGAGCCCGGCGAGGGCGGCGATGACGTCGCGTCGGGAGGGAGGGATGGCCCAGCGCATCGGGGCTACTCGAACTTCTTCCACTCCCGCTCGTAGGTCCGGACCAGCACCTGGGTGTTCAGCCGGTTCACCGGGACCTCGACCCGGTCCATGTCCGGGCCGAAGGCGAAGAGCCCGGGGAGGTTCGCTTCCGAGAGGTACCGGAGCCCCGCGGGGACCTTCGCCGGGACGTCGAACGGCTTCCTCGCCGCCAGGACGTAGCCCCACTCGCCGAACGACGGGACCGTCGCGTGGTACGGCCGCGTGACATAGCCCGCGGCGGCGATCGTCCGCTCCACGATCCAGAACGAATGGCGCGCGAAGAGCGGGGAGGTCGACTGGACGGCAATCGCCCCGTCGGGGTCGAGCCGGGCCTTCAGCATCGCGTAGAAGCGAACCGTGTAGAGCTTGCCGACCGCGAAGCTGTTCGGGTCGGGGAAGTCGACGAAGACGAGGTCGAAAAGGTCGGTCCCCTTCGGCAGCCAGACCATCGCGTCCTCGTTCACGACGGTCACCTTCGGCGAGGAGAGCGACTCTCCGTTCAGCTTCCGGAAGAGCGGGTGATTGCGGGCCAGGTCGGTCATCGCCGGATCGAGGTCGACCAGCGTCACCGACTCGACGCCCGGGTGGCGCAGGATCTCGCGAACCGCCAGGCCGTCGCCGCCTCCCAGGACCGCGATTCGTTTCGCGCCCGGGTTCACGGCGAAGGCCGGGTGGACCAGGGCCTCGTGGTAGCGGTATTCGTCGACGGAAGAGAACTGGAGGTGCCCGTTCAGGAAGAGCTGGAAGCCGGCCCGGTTTCGGGTCAGGACGATCCGCTGGTACGGGGTCGTCTTGGCGAGGAGCACCTCGTCCGCGTACTGCGTTTCCTCGGCCAGGGCGGTCAGCCGGTCGGCCGACACGAACGCCGCCAGAAGGACGGCGGTGACGAATGCCACCTTGACGACGAGGCGCCGGGGCGACCCAATCCGGTCCCGGAAGATGTGGATCGACGCGAACGCGACCGCGGCGTTCAGCAGGCCGAAAAGGACGCTCGTCCGCACCAGGCCCAGCCGCGGGACGAAGACGATGGGGAAGAGGACCGAGGCGACGAGGGCCCCGAGGTAGTCGAACGTCAGGACCTGCGAGACGAGGTCCTTGAAGACGACGGAGGTCCGGAGCAGCCGGAGCATCAGCGGGATCTCCAGGCCCACCAGGGCGCCGATCAGGACTACCACCGAGAAGAAGACCGGCTGGAAGAAACGGGGGGACGAGAACGAGAAATAGAGGATCGGCGCGGAGAGCCCGCCGACGAAGGCGACGGCGATTTCGGCCTCCACGAAGCGCTGCGCCAGGCCGCGCTCGAGGAACTTCGTCAGCCACGCCCCGAGGCCCATCGAGGTCAGGTAGACCCCGATGACCAGGGAGAACTGCGTGACCGAGTCGCCGAGGAGGTAGCTCGCGAGCGTCCCCGCCACCAGCTCGTAGACGAGCCCACAGGTGGCGATGACGAGGACCGTCAGGTAAACGGGGCCCGGCCGGATCGCGCCGGCCGGATCGGCCCCTTCGGGGAGCACTAGGCCTAGCCGCCGCCGCTGATCGCTGCCGAGATGATCAGGGCAATCCCGATCACCAGCGCCCCCAGGACGATGCCCAGCGCCGTGTTCTGGTCGTCCTCCATCTCCTTCTTCAGCGAGAAGGGGAGGATGTGCGGGAGGATCAGGAAGAAGAGCGCGAACGTCACCATCCCGATCGCCGAGAAGACCAGGGTCGAGATCACCTGGTTTCCGTGTAGGTGCCACCAGTCCATCATTTGCCTCCTGACCAGAAGTGATAGCTGCGGAATCCGCCCGTGTTTCGGGCGGAGGCGGGGATGACTCCCCGCTGCGTGTTCGAGGCGAGTTCCCACCCCGTCCACTCGGACCACGACCAGGCCGCGATCAGGGCCGACCCGAGGATCATGTAGACGCGCTTCATCGGGATCTCACCGTCCTTCCACCTTCACTCGTGGCTCGTTCCTCATCGCTCGTCACTCGTCACTTCCCGACGACTCGGATGAACTGCTGGCGCTGCTGCTCGAACCAGAAGCGTAGTCGCTCTCGGCCCATCGGCGGCTCTCGAACCGGACGTACGAGAGGCCCATCGCCAGGGGCCCCAGCGTCAACAGGAAGAGCATCAGGATGAACCGCCCGAAGTGCGTCACGCCGCTTCGGAGCGTCACGTGGTACCCCGCTGGGGCCTTCCCCTGCTCGATCTCCGGTTCCAGCCGAAGGACGTACCGCCCCTTTGGAACGCGCGAGAGGTAGACGTTCCGGTGGCGGGCCCCCTCGCTCCAGCTCTCGCCGTCATCCACCCCGTGGTAGTAGTCCGACACGAGCCCGAACGAGTGGCTCTCCCCGGTCGTCTCCTCGATCAGATCGGCCCCGACGGCCACCCATGTGTTGTCGGTCGGCGCGTCGATGTGCGCCTCTACGTTCCCACTCCGCGGGATCTCGAACGGCTCGCTCAGAAAGACCTTGTCGTCGCTCTTGTCTGAGCCTTTGTCGGGGCCCTTGTCGGCCGTCCCCGCCCCGGCCACCGCCGCCCCGGTCGCCCAGTCGGAGTCGGTAGGCTTGTCGAGGCTCTGGTCTATGTCGAAGACGATCTGCCGGGGGAAGGTGACGGTGAAGACAACGAAGAGGACCGTCGTCACCAGGGCCATGATCCCGGCGATCCGCGTGACGGCCCGCGACTCGTCGGCCCGCGGCCAGGGCTGGTTCGCACCGACCCCTTCCGGCGGCGGGAGCGGCGTCTTCAAGGCGAACGCCTGCTCGACGGTCTCCTTTTGGAGGTAGGTCCCCTCCGACCACGTGGCCTCGTTGTCGCTGATCTCTTCGGAGAGGATTCGGGGTGGGGCGATGTAGTCGGAGGCGGTGGTCGTCTCGCCCTTCCGGACCTGCCAGTAGAGCTCGCCGAGGACGGCCTCGACGACCGCCTGGGCTTTCTGGAAGTGCTTGTACTTCTTCCCGCCGTATGTGGCCGAGCGCCCCACTTCGCTCACCGTCCCGGCAGCGACCGGGGCGACGAAAGACCAGTGTCCGTTCGACTCGACGAGCCAGAGGTAGGCCTCGGTCGCCCCTTCCTTGAGGAGGTACTCCTTCCAGTAGTACCAGGTCCCGTCCACCTCGCAGGCCTTCCGGAGCGCCCCGAGCACGACGACCTTCCTCCCCTCGAGGACGCCTTCCGTGCCGAGCGGCACGTCTGGTACGAAGGGGGGCTCCGCCATCTTTTCCAGGACTGCGAACTTCCCGGCGTCCTTGCCGCTGTCCTTCGCCCAGAGGATCGACCCGCAGTAGGTGCAGGCCATCGACTTCGTCCCGACAGGGTCCCTCAGCGTCAGGGCGCCGCCACAGCTGGGACAGTTCAGCGAGGCGCTCTTGGCGGCGACCGTCCGGGCATCCCAGCCGAGCGCCCCTTCGACGTTCAGGTCCGCGAGGCCGACCTTCCGCCCGACGTAGAAGGCGTCTAACCCTGGGTCGTCCCCATAGTCGAGCGTCGCGAGACTCCCGTCGGCTCCCGATAGGTCGGCATACATGAAGACCGCCCCCGGAGGAGAGCGGAACGGCAGCTCCCCTTCGGCGGAAACGTAAAGCGCCTGCCGCCGGTCGACGACCACAAAGACGCCGTACGCGCCCAAGTCGAGCCGCATCGCCGGCTGGATCTCCGAGAACTCCGGGACCTCCGGCGGCTTCACGGGGAGCATCACGTAGAACTCTCCCTGCGCCTCCGCCAGCCAGCCGTACGAGCCGTCGGCGAAGGCGATGTGCCACTCATCCCACGTCCCTTCGCCCGTCGAGAGCTGGAGCCGACCGACGAACGTGAACGGCTTGATCCCTTTCTTCGGCTTAGCGCCCAGCCCTAGCTTGAACGGCGAAGAGGTGGCGACCAGCTCGGCGACCTGCCCGATCGTCTCCAGGTTGATCCCTCGGCGCGCAACCGCGGCCCGACAATGGGGACAGACCGACACCAGGCTCGACCCGGCGCGGAAGGAGACCTCGCCTCCACACGAAGGACAGTTTGCGACGCGGGAACTCACGCTAGGCCTGGAATTCTAGCGGATGCCCGACCTCAACGCCGCAGTGCCCTATGCCCTTGCTCGTGGGAGAGGAGCCATTTCTTGCGCTCGAGTCCGCCGCCGAAGCCCCCGAGCGTCCCGTCGGACGCAATGACGCGGTGGCACGGGATGACGATCGGGATCGGGTTGCGGCCGGCCGCCATCCCGACGGCCCGGGCCGCATTCTCTCGCCCGATCATCTTCGCCATTTCGCCGTAGGAGACGGTGGTGCCCGGTTTGATCTTCCGGAGCGCCTCCCAGACGAGGCGCTGGAAGGTCGTCCCGCCCGTGTCGGCGGGGAGGGGCTCGACGGCCCTGACATCGCCGGCGAAGTAGGCGGTGATCCGGTCGGTCACCTCGCCTAAGGAATCGTGCTGCTCGATGGCGATCTCGCCGAAGCGCTTCTCCATCCAGGCGCGGGTGGATGCGCCGTGCCCCTCGAACGTGATCCCGCACAGGATCCCTCCCTTGGTCACGACCTCGATGGGCCCGATCGGCGTCTGAAGCGTCGCGACGAAGAGCGGCATGGCGGTGTCTCCCTATGACCAGATCATCGGTCCACTAGAATCTCTACGCAATGGCGTTCGAGTCCCACCCGGCGTCGGCCGGCCTGGAAACCGAACTGGAGGAGTTCGAGCGGCTCAAGCCCCGGCTGTTCCACGTCTGGAAGACGGTCGAGGGCTCGGCCGACCAGAAGCACACCTCGGTGGTCGTCCCGTCGTTCTCCCTCGACCAGCGCGAACTGGCCAAGATCGACGGGATCAGCTTCTACGAGGAGCGGCTTCTCTTTTTCCTCATCCGCCTGCGGAATCCGCGGGCCCGGCTCGTCTACGTCACCTCGCAGCCGGTCCACCCGCTGATTCTCGAGTACTACTTCCAGCTCCTCGCGGGGATCCCGGCCAGCCACGCCCGCTCGCGCCTGACGCTCCTCTGCGCTCATGACTCCTCCCCGCGGCCGCTCACCGAGAAGATCCTCGAGCGCCCGCGGCTCGTTCAGCGGATCAAGGACGCCCTCGCCGACGCGCCGATCGCCTTCCTCACCGTCTTCAACTCCACGCCACTCGAGCGGCGCCTCGCGCTGGAGCTGGGGATCCCGCTCCTAGGAGTCGACCCGGCGCTCGCCGTCTACGGAACGAAGTCGGGGAGCCGGAAGGCGTTCCGCCTGGGCGGCATCCCGCACCCGGCCGGCTTCGAGAATCTGAAGACCGAACGCGACCTGGCCGAGGCCCTCTTCCTGCTGCGGAAGGAGCGGCCCGGGCTCGCGCGCGCTGTCGTCAAGCTCGACGACAGCTTCTCCGGCGAGGGGAACGCCCTCTTCTACTACCCGGAGGGGGAAGGCACCACGGCGATCCTCGAGGCGCTGCCGAACCTCGAGTTCATCAGCCGGAGCGAGACCTACGAGAGCTTCCTCGCACAGATGGGGGATATGGGCGCCGTCGTCGAGGAGTTCCTCGAGGGGGAGACGAAGCGCTCCCCTTCGGCCCAGCTCCAGATCGACCCGGAGGGGAACTGCCAGCTCGTCTCCACCCACGACCAGATCCTTGGCGGGCCGGGGGCGCAGATCTTCCTCGGCTGCCGCTTCCCGGCCGACGAGGCGTACCGGGCGGCCATCCAGGACGCGGGGATGCGCGTCGGAACCGTCCTCGCCGAGCTGGGCGTCATCGGGCGGTTCGGCGTCGACTTCATCGCCCGCCCCATGCTGTCGGCGCCGGGCGGCTGGGACATCCAGGCGATCGAGATCAACCTTCGGAAGGGGGGGACGACCCATCCCTTCCTCGCCCTCCAGTTTCTGACGGGAGGGGCACTAGACCCGGCGACCGGTCTCTTCGCTGCCCCCACGGGGCACGCCAAGTACTACCGGGCGACTGACAACCTCCAATCCAGGCGGCTCCGGGGCCTTCTCCCCGAGGACCTGATCGAGATCACGACCGCCAACCGCCTCCACTACAGCCCTGGGCCAGAGACCGGCGTCCTCTTCCACATGATCGGAGCGCTCTCGCAGTTCGGAAAGCTGGGGCTCACCGCGATCGGCAACAGCCGCGACGAGGTGGAGGAGCTGTATGCCCACACCCTCGCCGTCCTGGATCGCGAGGCCGGGAGGACGCGGACCGGATCGCGCAGCTGACCGGGGTTTCTACCTTAGCCGTTTGACGAGGTAGACGAACGTCCCGCCGACCGCGAGGCTCGAGGCGAGCCCTGCGATCTCGTGGACTAGGCGGGAGAACGGGATCCGGATCGTGTCGGACGGCATGTTGACGATTGCCTTCCCCGCCAGCGTCACGAAGTCCTGGTCCCACCCGAAGACCTGCAGGTAGAGCTCCGAGCCTCGCCAGAGGAAGATCAGCCCGAAACAGACGATGAAGCCGAGGAACCCTCTCGCGATCGGCGACTCCTTGATCTGGGAGTAGATCTTCATCGCCATATCGATGTTGATCAGGGCGAGGAAGACCCAGTTGACGTTCTCGATCATCTTGATCTGCCGGACGACCACCGGGCTCGGCTCCGGGTTGATCAGGAGGAACATCATCGAGGCCGCGACGACGATCGCCGTGACCAGGTAGACCATGAGCTTCGAGCCGCCGCTCTCGAGCGTCCGGCTGAAGACGTAGTACTCCTGGAAGCCGAAGGTCATCACCATGATGGCGATCGTCCCGACGATGAAGTGGATCGCCGTCAGCCGCGGATTCGTGATGGCCGGGTAGAGCAGGTATGCCTGGCTGATGAACAGGAGGAAGAACCCGGTCGAGATGCTCGTCCAGATCCGAGAGTTCCCGATGCTGAAGATAAGGGCGATCCCTCCCGCCAGGAACCAGAGGACGACCTGGATCACCTGCAAGGTCTGTGTGGCCGGGGGAGACTAAGCATTCCCGTCCTGTTCCGTGACGCGCCGTGCCAGGGTATCCAGGACCCTTGTCACCCGCGCGCACTGGTCACACTGAGCGGCGGGATTGTCGCAGGGAACGCCGTCCGGCTGAGCCTCGGGGCAGTGCGGGGCGCACGCGAATCCGAAGAGCGCGCGAAGGAGGATCAGCAGCTTCCGGCGGAGAGGGCTCTCCGGGATTTCCCGGAGAGCCTCCACCAGCTGCCGTTCCTCGGGGCTGAGGACGAGGGCGACTCCCGCGGCGCTCATGAGGTGAGCGTCTCGACCGTCTTGACCCCCCACGCGAAGGCCTCCTCGTTCAGCGGGATCATGGCGCACTTCTCCTTGAGGGCGTGCCGCACCGCCGTGAGGAAGGTCTCCTTCGGGAAGAGCCGCGTGGCGGCCTGGAGCGCCCCCAGGGCCACGATGTTCTTTACCATCGTCTTGCCCAGGTCGACGGCGGTCTCGGTCATCGGCACGCCGATCACCCTCACGCCCTCCCCGAACGTGCCTGGCTCCTTCACCACCGAGCTGTCATAGAGGATCGTCCCGCCCCGCCGCACCGTCGGCCCGAACTTGGCCAGGCTGGGGGCGTTGAAGGCGATGAGGACATGCGGGCGCGGCGCGGCCGGGTTGTGGACCTCCGTCTCGGCGACGTGGACGTCGGCGTACGAGGTGCCGCCCCGGCTCTCGGGGCCGTAGCTCGGGATGTGGGTGGCGTCGAATCCCTCGTTGATCCCGGCGTGCGCGATCAGCATCGCCGCCGTCTGGGCGCCGTCGCCACCCGACCCGGCCAGCTTCAGCGATATGTCGTGCGGGTCGAGGTGCGTCGGGAACGAGGTGCAGAACCGCTCCAGGTGCTCGGACGAGCCGCCCACCAGCTTCAGGACCTTTTCCGGCTCGAAGCTCGGCGGGGCGGGCTTGAACCAGGGCTCGAGGACCGAGTCCTTCTTCACGCCCAGCGGGAAGACGGGAAGCATGTTGTCCTTCACCCACTTCTCGGTCTCTTCGGGGTTCATCTTGAGGTGGGTGGGGCATTCGGCCAGGACCTCGACGAACGCGAGCCCGCGGCCTTCGACCTGGATCTGCAGCGCCTTCTTGATCGCCTTCTTCGCCCTCGCCCGGTTCTTGGCGTCGAACAGGGCCACCCGCTCCACATAGACCGTCCCGTCCAGGCCCGAGACCAGCTCGGCCATCTTCATCGGCTGGCCGGCCGTCACACCCCGGCCGTACGGGCTGGTGGCGGTCTTCTGCCCCATGAGCGACGTGGGAGCCATCTGTCCGCCCGTCATCCCGTAGATCGCGTTGTTCACGAAGATGACCGTCAGGGGGATCCCCATCTGCGCCGCCGAGACGATCTCGGCGAGTCCGATCGAGGCGAGGTCCCCGTCGCCCTGGTAGCTGACCACCACGGCGTTGGGGTTGGCCATCTTGTGGCCCAGGGCCACCGCGGGGGCGCGCCCGTGGGCCGCCTGCGTGTTGCCGACGTCGAGGTAGTAGTAGAGGAAGACCGAGCAGCCGACCGGGGAGACGGCCACGGTCCGGTCCTGGACGCCCAGCTCCTCGATCGCCTCGGCCAGGTACTTGTGGGCCAGCCCGTGACCGCAGCCGGGGCAGTAGTGCGTGGCGTGCGCCTTGAGGCCCTCCGCGTTGGAGTGGCGCTCGAAACGGTCGTAGAAGACCGTGCTCATACGTGCACCTCCGGCCGCGTCGCGGTCACCTGGCCGTCACTATCACTATGGGCAAGAGGGCGCGAGCCCTGCACTTTCGCCACGATGTCGTCCTGCTGCGGCAGCATCCCGCCCATCCGGCGGACGTGCTCGATCGGCACCACGTCTCGCACCTCGCTCCGGCTCAGGGCGAGGCGGATCTCGTCCTCCAGCTGCCCCGCGCTCGCCTCCACGACGACCAGGCGCTTCGCTTTCTGAGCCAGCGGCAGCAGGGCGTCGACCGGGAACGGCCAGAGCGTGATCGGCCGGAAGAGCCCGGCCTTCACCCCCTGGTGGCGGAGGTCCTGCACGGCCCCCTTGGCCGCGCGCGCCGGCGTGTTGCAGGCGATCAGGAGGACATCGGCGTCGTCGCACAGGTACGACTCCGACCGGGCCTCCACGGCCATCTTCGCGTACTTCTCGCACAGGTGCTCGTTGTGCCTCTCGAGGTCCGTCTCCGAGAGGTAGATCGACGTGATCAGGTTCTTTCGGTGGTTCCGGTCCCCGTAGACCGCCCACGCCGGGATCCCCGGCTTTTTCATCGTCCGCGGCAGCGTCACCTTGCCGGTCATCTGCCCGAGGTACCCGTCGGAGAGGATCACCACCGGGTTGCGGTACTTGAACGTCAGGTCGAAGGCCAGGATCGTCAGGTCGAGCATCTCCTGGGGCGTGGACGGGGCCAGCACGATGGCGTGCGTGTTCCCGTGGCCCAGGCCGCGGACGCCGAGCTTGATGTCGGCCTGCTCGGGGGCGATGTTCCCCAGGCCCGGCCCGCCGCGCATCACGTTCACGAAGACGCCCGGCACCTCGGACCCGATCATGTAGCTGATCCCCTCCAGCATCAGGCTGAAGCCGGGGGAGGACGTGAACGTCATGCAGGGGAGGCCGGCGCCGCCGGTCCCGTAGATGTGGTTCACGGTCGCCACCTCGCTCACCGCCTGGACGAAGACGCCGTCCAGGAGCGGCAGCAGCTTCGCCATCAGCTCGGCGCCTTCAGTCGAGGGAGTGATCGGGTAGCCGAAGAAGTGCCGGCACCCTGCCAGGATCGCCCCGATGGCCGAGGCGTAATTCCCCTTGATGACGAGCGGCTCCGAGGCCGGAAGGGGGAGGATCTCCGCCGGGATCTCCACCGGGTCGGGGGCGGTGCTGTGGCGCGTCCCGAAGAGCCTTTCGGGGTCCTCCAGCTCGAATTCGCGGGCCACGGGCGTCTCTCGGAGGCCATATGGCTCCGGGCATGCCGTGATGCAGAGTCCGCAGGCGTTGCACTGGTCCAGGTCGATCACGACCGGGACGAGCCCGGTCTGCGGGTTGATCTCCTCGCCGAATTCGATGCAGTGCTTGGCGCAGGCGCTGATGCACCGGCCGCAGCCTTTGCAGAACTCTGGGAGGAGGAACGGTTTGGGTCGCTCTTTTAGCTCTGGCATTGAACAATCCACCTCGATGAGGAAGTTTACTCCGCCGTCGCGAAGGACTCGATGGGATCAAATGATTAAGAAGGTTTTTGTGGCGGCCCTGCTATTCGATATCGTCCGAGGGGGAATAAGGAGGCCTCGAACGGTGACTGCTCCCTCGAACGACCCGAAACGTGATCTCCTCCGGCACGCCCTCGCCACACTCGCCTACCGGGCCGAGAAGACGGTCCGGGGTGTCCCGGCCGGATTCGAACGCTTCGAGGCCGGGGACCGCCCGAGGACCCCGGCGAAGATCCTCGCGCATCTCGGGGACCTCCTCGACTGGGCCCTGACGCAGGCGGAAGGGCGTCAGGTGTGGCGCGACTCGAGCCCCCTGCCCTGGTCTGAGGAAATGCACCGGTTCTTCGAGGCGCTGAAAGTCCTGGACGAGTACCTCGCGTCGGACGCTCCTCTGGCCACCACCCCCGAGAAACTGCTGCAAGGGCCGATCGCCGACGCGCTCACGCACGTGGGGCAGCTAGCGATGCTGAGGCGGATGGCGGGAGCCCCCATCCTGGGAGAGAACTACTTCAAGGCCGACATCGAGCCGGGAAGGGTGGGGCCCGAGCAACCTCCTCCGAAGGCTCCCTTCAGGTGAAGAAGCTCTTGATCACAGGGGGGGCGGGCTTCATCGGCGCGAATGCCGTTGTCCACTACGCCCGTTCTGGCTGGGATGTGACGGTCCTCGACAATCTGTCTCGGGCGGGCGCGGAGCGAAACCTGGAATGGATTAGGACCGAGGTGCCCTTCCGGTTCCACAGGGTCGACGTCCGGGACGCCAGGGCGGTCGAGGACGTCGTCTCGACCTCGAGTCCAGATGCCGTCTTGCACCTTGCCGGACAGGTTGCTGTCACGACGTCGGTGCAGAACCCTCGGGAAGACTTCGAGGTCAACGCACTCGGCTCGTTCAACGTCCTGGAGGCGATCCGGCTTCGGAGTCCCGCGAGCTTCCTCGTCTACTCCTCGACGAACAAGGTCTACGGCGACCTCTCCTCGGTCGGAGTCGAGGAAAGGGACGGACGCTGGGGCTATCGCGATCTCCCGGCAGGCGTCTCCGAAAGGCAGGGACTCGACTTCCATTCTCCGTACGGCTGCTCCAAGGGAACGGCCGACCAGTACGTTCTCGACTACGGGAAGAGCTACGGGCTACGGACGGTGACGATGCGGCAGTCGTGCATCTACGGCCTGAGACAGTTCGGGGTCGAGGATCAGGGCTGGCTGGCTTGGTTCGTGATCGCAGCGGTCACAGGGAAGCCGATAACGATCTTCGGTGACGGCAAGCAGATCAGGGACGTCCTCTGGGTCGGGGATCTCCTTACAGCCTATGACGCGGCTATCGAGAAGCCTGATGACTCAACGGGCCAGGCGTTCAATATCGGCGGGGGGCCGCGGAATACCCTGTCGCTCCTCGAGCTGATTCGCATCATCGAACGGCAGCTGGGTCTTCGCCTGGAAGTGAGCTGGGCGGGATGGCGCGTGGGGGACCAGAAGGTCTTCGTCTGCGACGTGGCCAAGGCCAAGAGAGTGCTCGGATGGGAGCCGCGGGTCGGCTCCGAAGAGGGCGTGGAAAAGTTGATCGGGTGGGTCCGGGCGAATCGAAGCCTGTTCTGAGTCGTGCGAATCGCCGTACCACGCGACGAGGCGCCGGACAATACTGAGAAGAGTGCGCGTATTCTCGAGAAGGCGTGACATCCATTGGGCTCCGCCGTACGTCAAAAGGGAGATGCGCGTGTCGATCGACCATGGACCGGGATCCGCCACCGAGCCTGCCCCTGGGGCCGGAACGGAGCCGTCCTCGTTCCTGGCCGCGCATCGCTCGGGGCTGCTCTGGACGCTCTTCGT
>CABECI010000298.1_pt1 | contig 12167 bp, 14 predicted proteins | sample 3132851 | NCBI WGS metagenome assembly CABECI01 (sample SAMEA5534348, study PRJEB31848) | metagenome | biome: tundra; feature: field; material: soil | place: USA | collected 2013-05 | depth 0.45 m | reverse complement strand
CACTGCAACGCGATTGCCAAGACCCTCAACACTCGCCCACGGAAGCGCCACGGCTTTCAGACACCAAAGGACGTCTTCGCCCGGTCTCGATAGGTGTTGCACTTAGAGGTTGAATCTAGGCCCTGGACCGAGCCGCAACGCGGACTCATCGCGGGATCTCTCGGTTAATCGGGCGAAGTGGCTAGAACCTCGGTAGCGGGACCGAGGTGAAACGACGACGGAGCGGCCATCTCGGTTAACGACGGTCGCTTCCCGATACTGACCGCCGCGCCGGGTAAGACAAGGCGACTCGCAAACTCGTTCGGCGTGGGCGAAGGAATGTACTGAGCCTTCGGCCAGACGGAATACTCCAAGATGAGGCAGCGCGCCTGGGCCTGTAGTTCCGAGGGCGATGCATTCGCGAAAGCCGGAATATGAACCGAGCCGATTTCCCGATAACAAGGCGTTTCATCGGCAAGGGCAGGTGATAGGGCGACGCCGAGGAGGGCAACGATAAGAAGACGGTGCATCGATGACTCCTTGAGAGAATGTTACGCCACTAGGGCCTAACGTTTAGGTTAAGCGGCGAGCGCAGCGAGTCCGCTTGAACCTAGTGTTAGACGGCGCGGGTTCTCCGAGTGCGGACTTCGACGCAACAGTCGGCGCGTTAATCGCATCGGCCCTTGCTACTCGGATGTCTGCCAGGCACGCATTGCCCCACATTGACGTATACAACTGAAAGCCTGCCATCGTCCCCTACCAACGCTATCGCTATCGGTTTGAGCTTGCCAGCCGTTGTCTCGACGTACGTGTAGTGAATACGCCCGATGCGTCCGTCTGGCAACGCGGCCCTTGCGATGGTCTCATAGGTATCAACGGCCTTCACACCCGCGAAGAACGGAATCACCTCGGTTTGTATCAGCGTTCGGACCGCAGCGTCGCCCGCCTGCTTCCTAGCGACCGGATCGAGTGTGCTAACGAGCGCATCAATGTTCCCCGCAGCAGCGTGCTTACTGAAACTCGCTATTACGGGCCCATCGCTGGCACTCGCCTTCATGATCTGGATACTCTCCTCCATGCTAGTCGGCGACTCGGCGCGAGCGTCGACGCACGCTGTAAGAACTAGAGCGAACAGAACGGCTTTCGTCATTTCGGCAGCCTCCTTCGACGGCATATGAGGAGAAACGTCGCGACCCATTCGCTGCTTTCGGCAGCCACGGCGGCAACCGCTCGCGCCCCCGCAACCACTCCGATACGCCGCCTAACGTTGAGGTTAACCGGCGAGCGAGCGCAGCTCGCGAGTCCGGTTCAACCTGCGGTTAGGCCCCGGTGCTCGTTTGCTTATGGTCGCGGCGTTGGCGTTCGGGCGATGCCGCAGCCCACGCTGGGTTTCGTGACCACGGCGCGTAGCGAAGTGAATGGAATCGCTTGGCAATGACGGCGCACCTTTCAGCACATCACGACGGTGGCACATGTCACAAGCCAGCCGCCGCGCAAGTCGCGTGTGAGGTGTATTTCGTACCGTAAGCCACAACCATTCCAGGCAGGGTTGCCCAGGGCGGGAACAGGGCCCAAGAGGCCTTTGAAGACAGCGCTATCACCGTTGATCGTAAGCGCTTCGATCTGGAGATACCCGCGCGGGAGGGAGTACTTTTCGAGGTCCGGCAGATCAAAGTCGTTTGCGGCGTCCCGCAAGGCTGTTACCGCGCGACGAAGCTCGGGTGGCATAGTGCGGGTCAGAACGATCACAACGGGTGCCTCGCGCGAGGACCCGCGAGAGCCAGGATTCCGGCTCTCGATCGCCGAAAGCGCGGCGTTCAGGGCTGACTCCATATCGGACTCTAAAGACAGCGAGGGGACGGACACGCACGCGACGTGGAGAAAGCCCAATGAGGCGGTTCCCCAGAAGAGCAAGGCGAGATGTCGTGGTTGCATTGTGAAAAGGCTATCAAGGCCTAACGTTTAGATTGCGCAGCGAGTCCGCTTGAACCTGGTGTTAGGCGGGGCCAGCCCCGTTTGCCTCGGATCGTGCCCACCACGCTTCCACGATAGATCCCCAGACGGCTGAATAGGGAATGATGGGCCATAGCAGCCCGCCCATTGAGAACGAGCCAGGGCTGTGCCGGCCCCAGACGAGGTTGAAATACAAAGCGAGGAGACCCGCTGCAGCACCGCCGAATAGCCCGCCGATAAACGCGCCCTCGACCCAGGCTTGATTGACAGGCCGAAAGGAAGCGCAGTGCCCGACCACGATGCCCGCGAATAGACCGAGAGCGCCTATGCCGAGAATGGGAAACGGCAGAAGCGCGAGCGCCGCCGCTACGAAGAGCATCGGCGTCCCCAGCAGGCCTATGCCGCCGATAGCGCCTCCGATGATTATCATGGTGGCCAGCGAGTACAGGTAGGCCGCTAGAAGCGCCAAGCCCATACCCTGAAACGCGCGTGTCATCTATGAGCCTTCACGAATGAGGAGCCCCGCCTAACGGTAAGGTTAAGCGGCGAGCGCAGCGAGTCCGCTTGAATGATGAAATGGACTCCTCCTGGTTCGTGAACGGCATCGAAGTGCCAACGAACCCTCGAGTCCGGCGAAGAACGTCGAAGAAAGGAGGAGCCCATGGAGAAGACTACGACGATCGCGGTGGACCTGGCAAAGAGCGTGTTCGAGGTGGCCGTCTCGGAGGTTCCGGGACGGGTGTCGGAGAGGAAGCGGCTGAGTCGCGGGGGGCTGCTGGCCTTCTTCGCGAAGCGGGCGCCGTCCGTCGTCCTGATGGAGGCATGCGGCTCGGCGCACCATTGGGGCCGAGAGCTTCAGAGGATGGGGCATGAGGTGCGCCTGCTCCCGCCGGCGTGTACCGCGAAGTACCGGATCGGGAACAAGACGGACCGTACCGATGCAGATGCTCTCCTGGAAGCGAACCGGAACGAGAAGATCCTCCCGGTCCCGGTGAAGACGACGCAGCAGCAGTCCCTGTTGTCCGTTCATCGCCTGCGGCTGGCGTGGATGGCGGCCCGGACGGCGCGCCTGAACGCGCTCCGGGGATTGCTGAGGGAATTCGGCGTTGCCATTCCCCTCGGGGCAAAGTTCGTGTTGCCGCAGATGGCAGAGGCGATTGCCGAGGGACGGGTCCCCGAGGAGCTTCATCCCCTTCTTGGGGCATCGGCGACCGAGATCCGGAAGCTCGAGGAGAACGTCAAGGAGTGCGACCGGCTGCTGGCGCGGATGGCCCGATCGATCCCGGTGGCGGCCGCACTCCAAGAGATCCCAGGGATCGGCCCCCTCGGGTCGACGGCCATCATTCCCGCCGTCGGAGATCCCCATCGCTTCCGCAGCGGGAGAAAGATGTCCGCCTTCTTCGGTATCGTCCCGCGAGAGCATTCCAGCGGGAACAGGAGACGCCTGGGCTCGATCACGAAGAGAGGCGACACCTACGTGAGGACCGTCTTCATCCACGGCGGCCGGTCCGTCCTCCAGGCCGCTCACCGGCGCAAGAACCCTGACCGGCTGCATCGATGGGCACTGGAGGTCGAACGACGGCAGGGACGCAACCGAGCCGCCGTCGCGATCGCGAACAAGATGGTCCGCATCGCCTGGGCCGTCTGGACGCGGGGAACCCGATATAACGGAGACCTGGCCGGGCCTCCGACGGTGAAGACCGAACAGACCACCAGGGATTTCTAAGAAAGAGGAAGAGACCTTCACGCTCCTGCCGGCGAAGACGCTGACGAGACGAACGATGGAACCCACGGTCCGACCGTCACGAGGGCAAGCCGATAACTCCAGTGGCTCCCTGAAGCCGTTTCGAACGATTGGCTCCTCGTGCTCAGATCCCATCATGGCCCGGACGGCCAAGGCCGCTCCACCAAGAGGCCGTAGATACGTGTGTCGTCGCGACCCTTCTTCCATCTCCGTCTTGCCTCGCCGAAGCCTGCTCTGGAGCCAATCGGTCCCGCTTGTCACCACAGGAAGGGAGTCGAACTAGCGCCTACGTAAACGCTTGACAGAGGAGTCCAGATACCTGGGGTTAGGCTGTTGGTGCCATTTAGTGGACCACCGCGGAATGGCGACGGAGGTTCAGGAGGACTTCCTCTCTTGAGCTCCAGCCGAAGCGACCGATCTCGCCTCCGCCGGGTGAGAGAACGACCACCTGAGGTACGTGGTACACACCTAGGCGCTTCGCAACGCTGCGCGCTTCGCGGGTTACGGGTGTCGGATCGCTCTCGTCGTTCTTCAGCACGAACGCGACAGGGACATAAGACCTGTTGATGAGCCTAATGCCGACCGGATTCGTAAAGAAGAGATTTTCGAGAGCGCGACAGAAATAGCAGAACGGGCTATTGAAGACCAGCAAGACGTTCCGATCGCGAAGCCGCGCCTCCTTCAGCGCGGATGAGTAGGGCCGAAGAACGACCGACTCGGAAGCGACCTCGGGCTCCGCAGCCATCGAAGACGGAGCGGCGAACATAGCCTGAGCGGCGATGAAGAACGCGACAGCGTACAGCCTTGCAGTGAGCACAGTCGTTATTACAACAGCCTAACGTGCAGGTTCACCGGCGAGCGCAGCGAGTCCGGTGCAACCTGGGGTTAGGCAGCGGGCCCCGATCGATCGAGGCCGATTTCGATTTCGATGAACGCGTGATCACTGCTTAGGTGGTGCCGATGAACGACGATGGATATGCGACTGTTCTCGATGTGGCGGTCTTCAGCAGACGCGCCGCATAAAGTGCCGAGAGAATGTAGAAGCGCAAGGGCCGGGTCGTCAGCCACGCGTGCGTCTCGCTCTGACGGGGCCGGAGGGGCTTCGGGAACCGGAATCGAGACGGTGCCGCTCAAGTCCCCGGGTTGGAATGCTAGGGTTACAAGCGATACAAGGACTCCGAAGAGAAGCAACCCCACCAGGGCATTTGCGCCCGATAGTAGCTTGCCTGCGTGCGTGAGGGCCGTGACGTCACCGAAGCCGACAGTCGTCACATTAATGACTGTGAAATATGCGGCATGCAGGTAGGACCAGCCTTCACAACGCGAGGCTGCCAGCGACGAGAGGAGCACGTACACCAACACTGTCAGCAGTGCGAGACTGATCGCCACGAGATTCCCGCGAAAGTCCCGGAGAATCGATCGCGACGGTGAGAGCACCAGGGCAAGCTTTTCAGTTCGCGAGGACACGTTCGTACCTCCAGCCTTGAAGTGGGGTGTGAGTTGTTCCGCTGCCTAACGTGGAGGTTAACCGGCGAGCGCAGCGAGTCCGGTTGAACCTGGGGTTAGGCGGAACCTACCAGGCGACCTCGCCGTTGGCGCCGCGTGGAAAGTCGGCGTCGATTCGCTCGTGAAGAAGCACTTCGGTCGGGCCCTGCCGCATGACCTTGGTAGCGAATGTCCATGCGTTGTTGACGCGACGGCACCTTAGCGACTGGATGATGAAGCCGTTCCGGGCCGAGATGAAAATATTGAAGCCCCGGCTCGAGCCCTCGCCAAGCGAGAGTTCGCCCAGGAGTTGCACCTGATGGGGGGAGAGGTTGCCGACGCTGAAGCGCGTGTCGGCTGCCAGGTACTCTCTCAAGCCTGCATCTTTCGGCACCTTATCGAAGACGTCGAGATCCACGATTCGCACCGCCACGTCGTAGAGCGGATGCTGTCCGTCGTGCACGAGGGTGAGTGCGCACGAACGAGCGTTACAGGCTACGAGGCCGAGATAAGGAAAGCTGTTTCCTCCCGTTACAAGGTCAGCGAGCGCACGGTTGAGCCGAGCAATCTCTTCGGCCTTCTCGCGCAGCGCCACTTCGGCGGTGGCGCGAGCGACGGCCGTCGTGGTGGTTAGTGCGCGAAGAGAGTCGAGTTCGCTACGAAGCCGAGTATTCTCGGCCGAGAGCCCTTGGGATTGAGCCGCGCTCTGTGAACGAACGGAATCAAACTGATTGCGGAGCGCTTCGGCACTTGCGCGTTGGTTGCGGTCGTCGACGTAGACCGAAATTGGACTCGCCAACAGGAAGATACCAAGCGCCGCAAATAACCAGATCCGTCCTTTCTTGAATTCGAGGGTGCGCTTGTCGCGATGATGATAGTCGAGCACCGCCGTGAGGATGAGGGCCACGGCTCCCACCAACGGTGGTACGAGCTTGAGTAAGAGCGTCATGATCTTGTTCCGCCTAACGTGCAGGTTAACCTGCGAGCGCAGCGAGTCCGGTTGAACCTGGGGTTAGGCCGCTGGCCACCCGTAACCGATGCCAGTCAGTAGATGCTTCGTAACGGCGTCGGCGAACGCAAAGACCGTGTAGACCTGCGCTGAATCCACTATCGGCTTCGCTTGAGCCTGTAAGACTGGGTCATCTTTTGCCGGAATGGTCTTCTCTTCGAGTGAGGCGGTCGAAACATTGACCACCTTGACGTTCCGCCAGACCACGCAAGAAGTTATCTTCCGAATGTTGTAGTGGCTGTAAGGATTCCGGACGAGCCGCTTGAAGCGTTGAAGATCGTCCGTCCACTGGTCTGTCAGCAGGCCGGCTGCCTTCGCACGTGTGATTGCAGGGTCGAACGTTATCCGCTCGAACTCATCCCAGCGGACGGGATCATAGTTCGCGAAGCCACCCGCCTCCCGAATATACGTAGCGTACTTGAGCACGAACTCGACCAATACGCCGGAGAGCGTGATCGCTGCGCCGTGCATGCCAAACACGATGCACTCCGCGATCTCGTCGTACAGCGATGCGACCGCTGGCGGAGCCAGGGTGGGAGCGACTGGTAGCGCCTTGGCACGCTCTACCGCGCCTGTTTGCCGCTCGGAGAACAGGCGCGGCACGCTCTCCTCGATACTGAGGCGTGGTACGACTTGCAGCTGCACGCCCGCCTGAAGAAGGCGTTCGAGGTCCGCTGGGTTCGCCACCATGCGGTCCGCGCCAGCTGCCAACCTGCTGAGGAGTCTCTCGAGATCTGAAGCGTCTTGCATAGCACCTACGTTGTTTCCAGCGGCCTAACGATAAGGTTAAGCGGCGAGCGCAGCGAGTCCGCTTGAACCTGTGGTTAGGCGGAGTTGCTCCGGTTGGGGACGGCTCCTCATAGGTGCAACGTGGAGCGAATGCAGGAGGACGTGGAAAGGCAACGTGGGCCCTGTTACCAGGAAGAGGGCCGTTCGGACTCTTGATTCGAGTGCATGAAGTAGGCGAGCGACGGCTACGCCCGCCGACCGCGACTATGCCTGCGACTGTCCATGACTGCGCCGACGATTAGGATGATGGCAGCCACCGGGGTAGTGAAGAAGAACCAGAGGCCGAGCCCGAGACCGTTGCTCCCAGCAAAGAGGCCGAATAAGCTCTGGAGAACGCCGAATAGGAGAAGCGGCCCGACTGCTAGGGCTAGGCAGCCGACGCCAGTGAGGACGCCAGGTATAGAACGCCACGACTTGTTGAATGGTCCGTTCACTGACGAAACGTGGGGCGCAGGATGAGATGTACTCCGCCTAACCTAGAGTAGACGGGTGGATGGGTGGGGAGGATGGGCGGAAGAGATGTCGGTGTATGAGGCGAAGGGCGAGGACTGGGGTTTGGCTTGAAAGTCCCTGCGCACGCGCAAGATGAGGTCTGATGGGCTTGGCGTAAGGGAAGACGAAAGGCAGAAAGAATGTCGGTGTAAGGGGTCGGAGGATATGCGGATCGGTCTGGCTTCGTTGGTCAGGAGCCAACGATTTCGAGGAGACCTTTCGATAACCTGACCGAGATCCTCCGGGCGGACGCGCCCGATGTGTGGATCGAGTCGCTCGGTGGAGAGGGTTCGGATCTGTCCGATCTTCACCCATGAACGCTTCGGGAGCGGAGTGTCGGTCAGATCCTGAGGGGGAAGCCGGCCCTGGGGGTCTGGCTCGTGATGGCGGCGGCGATGACGGTCCCGGACCTCTCGTTGAGCACGTCGTGACTGAGGACCAGAACGGGCCGTTTGCCGGTCTGTTCGTGGCCGCGGGCCGGGTCGAGCTCGGCCCAGAACAGGAGATCGCGATCTTGGCGCTGCTCATCGCGAGTCAATGGTATTGCCAGGAGTCACATCGGCGATTTCTTCCGTCCCGTCTCGCCGTCGGCGAGGCCGTCGAGGGGGCTGCGGACGCCGCGGCCGCCGGCCTGGTTGAGGACGTGGGTGTAGATCATGGTGGTCTTGACGTCGCTGTGGCCCAGCAGCTCCTGGATGGTGCGGATGTCGTACCCCTCCTCGAGGAGGTGGGTGGCGAACGAGTGCCGGAAGGTGTGGCAGCTGGCGGGCTTGGTCAGCCGGGCCTGCGCGACCGCCTTCTTCACCGCCTTCTGCACGGCCGACTCGTTCAGGTGGTGGCGGCGGACGGCGCCGGTGCGCGGATCGCGGCTACGTCCCGGGGCGGGGAAGAGGTACTGCCAGCCCCACTGGCGGGCGGCGTCGGGGTACTTCCGCGCGAGGGCGTCGGGGAGGAAGACCTCGCCATAGCCGTCTCTCAGGTCGGCCTCGTGAAGCGCCTTCACCGCCTCGAGGTGGATCGCAAGCGACCCCTTTAGCGACTGCGGCAGCATGGTCCGCCGGTCCTTCGCCCCTTTGCCGTCGCGGATGGTGAGCTGGTTCAGGGCGAAGTCGACGTCCTTCACACGGAGGCGCAGGGCTTCCAGGAGCCGGAGCCCGCTTCCGTAGAGGAGCGTGGCGACTAGGCGGTGGTCGCCGTCGAGCCGCGAGAGAAGGGCGCCGACCTCGCCGCGGTCGAGGACGGTCGGGAGCTTCGCCGGGCGCGTCGCCCGGACGACGTCGTCTATCCGGAGCAGCGCCTTGCCGAGGACGTGCCGGTAGAGGAAGAGGAGGGCCGAGAGGGCCTGCGTCTGCGTGGATGCCGAGACGTCGCCGCCGACCGCCAGGTGTGAGAGGAAGCGGTTGATCTCGGCCTCGCCCATCTCCATCGGGTGGCGCTTGCCGTGGAAGAGGATGAAGCGGCGGATCCAGGAGACGTATGCCTGCTCGGTTCTTAGGCTGTAGTGCCGCGTGCGGATTGCGATGCGGACCCGGTCGAGGAGGCGCGGCTTCCCGGCCCGGACGTCGGGAACTGGGGGGCGCTCGTGTCGCGGATCGGACTCAGACATGCGAAATCTCCACCGGTTTATGCGACGGGGCTGCGCGACGAGGCTGGGCGATCGACGCGGGAGGCTCCGCCCCCTTGGGTGGACATGTCGTCACACCCCCTAGGAGGCGCAAGCGGTGCCGATTACGGCCATATCGAGCCTGTCGAACGATGAGCCGGAAACCATACTCCGTGGCCGTCCAGGACCCAAGAAACGGACGACCGCTACGCTAGCCCCGACCGTTCGAATCGGTCAAGGCACATTTGGGGCCAAATGACCGGTGTCATATCCGAGGGTGCGCGGTGGCCTGTAGCATTCCGGGAAACCGCGGCGCATGGCGAGGGCGGAGTCGTTTCGGGCCTTTCCGCCGCGAACGCAGCAGTCTGATGAAAAGCCCCCGGGCGGGCTAGGGAGGAAAAGATGGACGGAAAGAACGAAAAGGAGGCGCTGCCGGTGGTGCAGGACGCGCTTTTTCGGGAACCGGTCGTCCTGGCAAAACTGGTGGAGACGCAGCCGGCGTCGGTCGTGAGCCGGACGCTAGTGAAGAAGCCGACGGGGACGATCACGCTCTTCGCGTTCGACCAGGGGCAGGCGCTGAGCGAGCACACGGCGCCGTTCGAGGCGTTGGTCCAGGTGCTCGAGGGCGAGGCCGAGATCTCGATCGGCGGCGTGCCGCACCGGGTGAAGGGGGGCGAGGCGATCCTCCTCCCGGCGGGGATCCCGCACGGCGTGAGCGCCGTGGCGCCGTTCAAGATGCTGCTGACGATGATCCGGAGCTGACTTCCTGCTCGCCCCGCGGGGATGGACACGCCCTTGGGAGCGGCTCAGACTATGCTTTCGAAATCGTTTGGCATGAGCGAGCTGGAGAAGCTGAAGAAGGAGATCCTGCGGGGCGCGATCCGCGAGAACGTGGAGCTGCTGGACGATCGCGCCTACATCGAGCGCCGCTTCCGGCGTCCGCGATGGCAGTGGCGCTGGCCGGCCCGGGCGCTGACCGCCGCGGCGGCGGGCGTGGTGGTCTTCCTGTCGGTGAACGCGATCTCGACGGGCGGCGCGGAGAAGCCCGAGGTCTTGGTCGTGACGCCGGGGACCGCGGCCCAGGCCCCGCTCGCCGGGCTGCACCAGGCCCCGCGCGCGATTGCCCCTACGCTCTTCCGGCTGGAAGTGGGGAAGGTGGTCCTCGACCCCGGCCACGGCGGAGCCGACCCAGGGGCCTCGGCCGCCTCGGGCCTCGTCGAGAAGGAGGTCACGCTCGACGTGGCCCGCCGGCTCCGGGCGCTCCTCGAGGAAGCGCGGTTCCAGGTGGGGATGACGCGGGCGGACGACCGGGCGCTGGCGCTCCGGGAGCGGGTCGCGATGGCGAACGCCGAGCACGCAGACCTGTTCGTTTCGATCCACGTGAACTCGATCCCCCAGAAGGAGGCGCGCGCGGTGGAGACCTACTTCCTGGGCGCCGCCGACGGCCCGCAGATCGCGGAGGTGGCCCGCATCGAGAACCAGGGCTCGGGCTACTCGCTCTCGGACTTCAGGCAACTGCTCGATGGGGTCTACGCCGGGGTGCGGCAGGAGGAGTCCCGCCGCCTGGCCGGGGAGGTGCAAAAGAGCCTCTTTTCCGGCCTCCACGAGGCGAACCGGGAGCTCTACGACCGCGGGGTGAAGAGCGCCCCGCTCGCGGTGCTGATCGGGACCGAGATGCCGGGTATCCTTGTAGAGGTCTCGTGCGTCTCGAACGAGGCGGAAGCGCGGCTTCTCGCCAGGACTGACTACCGGCAGCGGATCGCCGCCTCGATCTTCCAGGGGCTCAGGAGCTACATGGACTCGCGGGAACCGGCGCCGCGGACGGCGGGCCGGAAGACGGAGAAAGGGAGCTGACCGAATGGCCGGGAAGAAGGACCTCCTCCACGTGGGAATCGACCTGGGCACCTCTCGGAGCGCGATTGCCGCGTCGAACGGCTCCCGCCACGTCGTCGAGAGCTACGTCGGGTGGCCCGTCGACATGGTGGCGCGCAAGGTGGTCAAGAAGCCGATCCTCTTCGGCCGCGAGGCGCTCGAAAACCGGCCGATGCTCGACCTCCACCGCCCGCTGGAGCGCGGGCTGATCAAGGAGGGCTCCGAGAAGGACGAGGCCGCGGTGCGCGAGCTGCTCAGGCACCTGATCTCCCTCGCGGCCCCGACGGAGGGCCAGAAGGTGCAGGCGGTGGTCGGCGTGCCGGCCGAGGCGCTCCGCGTCTCGCGCCAGAACCTCAGGACCGCCGTGAAGGGAGTGGCTGACGCGCTGATGATCGTGTCGGAGCCATTCGCGGTGGCGTACGGGCTGGACGCGCTGCTCCACACGATGATCATCGACATCGGCGCGGGGACGACCGACTTCTGCGTGATGAATGGCCGCTACCCGACCGAGGAGGACCAGCGGACGCTGACGAACGCCGGCGACGCGGTGGACGACCAGCTGATGATGCTGGTGAAGGCCCGGCACCCGGAGGCCCGCTTCTCGATCCACATGATCCGGGAGTGGAAGGAAGCGAATGGCTTCGTAGGCGAGCCGGGAGCGCCGGTCCACGTGACGGCGCCGGTCTCCGGGAAGCCGACCCTCCTCGACATCACGAGCGAAATGCGGAAGGCGTGCGAGAGCCTGGTGGCACCGCTCTCCGAGACGATGCTCGACCTTCTCTCGCGGGTGGAGCCCGAGTATCAGGAGAGGGTTCGCCGGAATGTCCTCCTGGCTGGCGGCGGGTCGCAGATCCGCGGCCTGTCGGCGGCCCTGGAGAAGGCTCTCGCCGACGTGGGCGGCGGGTCGGTCCGTCCGATCGAGGACCCGGTCTTCGCCGGGGCCAGCGGCGGCCTGGCGATCGCTCTCGACGCGCCCGGCGAGGACTGGGAGCAGCTGGCCGGATGAGCGACAACGACTCCGAGTTCGAATCGACCTCCACCCGCGCCCGGAAGCGGATGCTCCCGTCGGTGGCGGAGGTCGCCCGGGAGCTGTCCCGGAGGACCGCCGCCGACGCGGCGAGCATCCTAACGACCTCGCGCAAGGTCTGCGCCGAGGAGCTGGTCCGGATCAAGGAGGGGCAGGAGTCGGTTCCGGTCGAAGTCCTCGTCGAGCGGGCGCGGGCCTTACTGGAGCAGAATTC
>CABECI010000295.1_pt1 | contig 12187 bp, 8 predicted proteins | sample 3132851 | NCBI WGS metagenome assembly CABECI01 (sample SAMEA5534348, study PRJEB31848) | metagenome | biome: tundra; feature: field; material: soil | place: USA | collected 2013-05 | depth 0.45 m | reverse complement strand
GAAAAGCGAGAGGAGCGAAACGCACTCGCGGGGAGCGACGTTCGCCACCGCCAAAATCGCCCCTTGGATCCCGAACGTCAAGCCCGGCAGCGTGGCGGCAAAGTTTCCAGAGAAGACCGAAAACGGCTCGCCGCCGCGGGTGAGGCGGACCGTGTCGGCCAGGCGGGCCACCTCGCCGGAGCTGTCCTTGACGCCGACGACGTTCGGGTGCTTCGCGAGGGCGGCGATCACCTCGACCGGGATCGAAATCCCCGTCGTGGCGGGGACGTTGTAGAGAAGGACGGGGAGGCGCGAGGCGTCGGCGACGGCCTCGAAGTGCCTTCGCAGGGCGTCGCCCGTCATGGAGCCGCGGTAGTAGAAGGGCGGCAGGACGAGCGCGGCGTGGCACCCGGCGTCGGCGGCCCGCTCGGTCATCTCGATCGTCGCCCAAGTCGAGAGCTGCCCGGTCCCGGCCAGGACCGTCATCCCGGGCGCGACCGACGCCGTGACCGCCGCGAAGACCTGGGACGCCTCGGCAGGAGAGACGTGAAATGCTTCGCCGTTCGAGCCGAGCGCGAGGTACCCCGACAAGCCCGTCCCATTGTGGCGCTCCACATTCTTGCGAAGCCGGTCGATGGCGAGCGAGCCATCTTCGCCGAATGGCGTGGGGAGCGGAGGGAAGACTCCTTCAATCATGCGGCGCGTATTATCTGCTCATGCACCCGTCCGAGCGCTTCAACAGCGTCACCAGCATCGCCGGCCTCCTCCTCGCGGGGGTGGCTCTCGCCGCCCTGATTGTCTCGGGGGTCCGGGCTGCCGACCCGTGGAAGGTGACCAGTTTCGCCGTGTACGGCGCCACCCTCGTCCTCCTCTTCGCGGCCTCGACTCTCTACCATTCGCTCGAGGGGCGGGCGAAGGTGATTTTCCAGCACATCGACCACCTGGCAATCTACCTGCTCATCGCCGGGACCTACACGCCGTTCGCCCTCGTGACGCTCCGTCGCGGGTGGGGTTGGTGGCTCTTCTCGATCGTGTGGGCGCTGGCGGCGGCCGGCATCATGATCGACCTGATCCCGAAAAAAAGACCGAGGGCGCTGGCCGTCACGTTCTACCTCGGGATGGGGTGGCTCGCGGTGGTCGCGATCCCGTCGCTCGCCCGGGCCCTGCCGCTCGCCAGCGTCCTCTGGCTGGCCGCTGGCGGCCTCCTTTATACGGCCGGGACACCGTTCTACGCCCTCGACAAGAAGCTGCGCCACGCGCACGGTGTGTGGCACCTCTTCGTCCTGGCCGGGGCGGCGAGCCACTTCCTCGCCGTGTGGCTCTACATCGCCTGAGGTGATTTCCGGAGGCTAACGGCCACGCCCCCGGCCCCCATCGCGAGCATGATGAGTGCCTGGACCAGGGTCTTCCACGAGACCTCGCTTTCGCCGAAGAGCGAGGACCGGAGGAAGAGGACGCCGACCGCCAGCAGCAGCGCGTAGATGCCGAGCATCACCTTTCGCGCCTTCTCGTTCGTCTCCGGGGTGTCGGCCGCAAAGACCCGGTCGTAGAGGACCAGGCCGACCGCGGCGACGGCGTTCAGCGCGACGAAGATCAGCCAAAAGGTCCGCGCGGCGGCCGGGCCGCCCGGCTTTCCGACTAGCGGCTTCAGCATCGAACCGTAGAGGAGGCCGCCGAAGCTCGACCCGATCAGGCTGCCGATGACGCCGTAGAGCGAGGCGTACCCCATGTAGACCGCCTTCCGATCGGACGGCGCCACCAGGCCGACGTAGCTGAAGTACTTCGGGTGGGCGGTCATCTCGCCGATCGAGAAGACCGAGAGACCGAGGATGAAGACCCAGACGTTGGTCGAGGCCGCCAGGCAAAGGAACCCGGCGGTCCCGATGACGATGCCGCCGACCATCGTCGGAAGGGGGCGGAAGTCCTTCACGATTCGGGAGACGAGGACCTGGAGCAGGATGATGGTCCCCGCGTTGATCACCGTTACATGCTCGGCGTCGAACTTCAGCGGGATCCCGATCGAGGCGAAGAGACGGTCGACCGGGCCCGCGTCGACGAAGTCGCGCAGGTACCAGAGGACGGAGCCGAAGTTCTGGAAGTAGAGGATCCAGAATCCGGAGTAGACGACGATCATCAGCATGAAACGGGCGTCGCCGAGGACGAGGGCCGCGCCGCGGAAAACCTCCGCCAGCGCCTTGGTGTTCTCGGGCTTCGGGGGGTCTTTGTAGAGGAAGACCGTCGGCAACAGCATGGCCGCGCAGTAGAGCGCCGAGGCGACGAAGACGTAGCGCCAGGAGAACCCCTTCAGCCAGCTGACGACGAGGGGGGCGATGAAGGCCCCCACGTTGATCATCCAGTAGTAGATGCCGAAGCCGAACCCCGAGTTCTCCTCGTTCGTCGTCCGTGCGAGGGTCCCGGCGATGATCGGCTTGAAGAGGCCGGCCCCGGTCGCCATCAGGAGCAGGGCCGCGAAGACCGTCCCATATGTCGTGACGCTGCCGCTGACGAAGTAGCCTGCTGACAGGAGCGAGAAGGCGAAGAGGAGCATCCGCCGGTAGCCGTACCGGTCCGCGAGCGCGCCGCCAGCGATCGGCAACACGTAGATGAAGGCGTAGATGAGGCTCTGGAGAAATCCGACCGACTGCTCGGAGAAGCCGAGCCCCCCGGTCGCCACCTTGTCCGTCAGGTAGACGGCGAGGACCGAGTTGAGCCCGTAGTAGGCGGCCCGCTCGAAGAGCTCCATGACGTTCGCGAGCCAGAACACGGGCGGAAACGTGCGAAGGACGCCCTCGGAACGCGATTGGATCGGCATCGCGCGAGTATAGACAGGGCCGTCCGCCCGCCCCTCGCGTGAGATCATTTCCTTATGGCACTCATCGACCCCCACTCGTACGCCGATTCCGACCAGCCCCGGACGCGCCACCTCGCTCTCGATCTCGTCGTCGACTTCACCGAGCGGCAGCTGATCGGCGAGGTGACTCTTCACTTCGCCGCTCCGGCGTCCGGCCCTTTGGACCTCGACTCAAAGGGGCTGAAGATCCGCTCGGTGGCGACGCCATCGGGTGTCTGTGTGCCGCACACGCTCGGGCCGGCCGACCCGATCCTGGGCGAGCGGCTCCGGCTGGAGCTGCCGGCCGGCATCTCCGCGGTGACGATCCGTTACACGACCTCTCCTGATGCCACGGCGCTCCAGTGGTTGGGGCCCGCCCAGACCGCGGGGCGCCGCCACCCCTTCCTGTTCAGCCAATGTCAGGCGATCCACGCGCGCTCGATGGTGCCGGTGCAGGACACCGCGCGGCTGCGCGTCACGTACGAGGCCGCAGTGACGCTCCCGGACGGCCTGGTGGCGGTGATGTCCGCCGGTCCGGACGGCGTGCGGCCGGGACCGCGGCCGGGCACGACGACCTTCCTCTTCCGGATGCCGCAGGCGATCCCGACCTACCTCCTGGCGCTCGCGGCAGGGCACCTCGAGGGGCGCGACCTCTCCCCGCGTTCACGCGTCTGGGCCGAGCCCGAGGTCGTGGAGGCCGCGGCGTGGGAGTTCGCCGGCATCGAGGAGATGATCGTGAAAGCCGAGCGGCTCTTCGGTCCCTACGAATGGGACCGGTACGACATGCTGGTCCTGCCCCCGTCCTTCCCGTACGGCGGGATGGAGAACCCGCGGATGACCTTCCTCACGCCGACCCTTCTCGCCGGGGACCGATCGCTGGTCGACGTTGTGGCTCACGAGCTGGCCCATTCGTGGACCGGAAACCTCGTCACGAACGCGACCGCCGAGGACTTCTGGCTGAACGAGGGGTTCACCGTCTGGGCCGAGCGCCGGATCCTCGAGGCGGTCCACGGCCCGGAGGCGGCCGTCCTCGGCTGGGCGATCGGGCAGAAGGCGCTGGACGAGTCGGTTGCCCGGTTTGGCGCGACCTCGCCGCTGACGCGACTGAAGACACAGCTTTCTGGCGTCGACCCCGACGAGGCGTTCTCGTCGATCCCGTATGAGAAGGGAGCGCGCCTGGTCGCGCTATTGGAGCGGACGGCGGGCCGGGAGGCATTCGACCGGTTCCTCCGGAGCTACATGGACATGTTCCGCTTCACGTCGATCTCGACGGAGGAGTTCCTCGCCTTCCTCGACGAGAAGCTCCCCGGCGTGTCGGCGGCGGTCGGGGCCAGACGCTGGTTCTACGAAGCAGGCCTGCCCGAGAACGCCCCGGTGTTCCGGTCGGCTGCGCTCGAGGAGCTGACGGCGCTGGCCGGCGGGTGGACGACCGGGGTCCGGCCCACCCCGGAGCAGATGGCGGGCTGGACGCCGCCGGAGCTCCTGATCTATCTCCAGCACCTCCCGCGCGAGCTGGACCGCGAGTCACTCGACTGGCTCGAGAGGTCGCTGAACCTGACCGCCCGGGGGAACTACGAGATCCTCGTGGAATGGCTCGTCATCGCAGGAGGGTCCGACTACAAGCCGGTCTTCCCGAGGATCCGGGAAGTGCTGACGCGGGTGGGCCGGATGAAGTACCTCCGCCCGCTCTACGCCGCCCTGGGACGGCACGAGCGGACCCGTGCGCTGGCAGTGGAGATCTTCGCCGCGGCGTCGCCGACGTATCACCAGCTCTCGGCGCGGGTGGTGGCCTCGGTGATGGGGAAGTATTCTTCCTGCCCCCCGGGCGCGTAAACTCCGCGCGACACGGCCGCCTCGGCGTCCGGGGAGGAAAGGGAGAGCGCCATGCGCGACCTCATGGACGGAATGCCTCGTCTGATCCAGGCGGGAATGGGAGTGCACATTTCCGGTGCGCGGCTCGCGAACGCGGCGGCCCGGCTCGGGGCGCTGGGGGTCGTGTCGGGAGCCGGCCTCCGCCATATCGTCATCGAGGAGATTCGGGCCGGGAACGAGGAAGTCCTCCGTCTGGCGAAGACCTTCCCTATCGCCCGGTACGTGGAGGACCTGCTGGCGTGGGCCCCGGGCGGACTGAAGTGGGACCGGCCGGCGCCCGTGGACGACGCCGACCCAGCCCGCGCGGGCCTCCCGCAGCGCCTGAGCGTGATCGCCACGTTCGTCGAGGTGGTCCGGGCGAAAGAGGGGCACCGTGGGAAGGTCGGCGTGAACGTGATGTGGAAGTGCGCGCTGACCGTCCTCCCGACGATCCTCGGCGCGATGCTGGGAGGGTCCGATGCGCTCCTCTGCGGCGCAGGGGTCCCCATCGAGCTGCCCGAGATCCTCCTGAAGCTGCAGGCGGGGGAGAGCGTCGCATTCAGCCCGCTGACCGGGACTGGAACCCACGTTCGCCTCGATGTCGCAGGCGAGGGGCTCGCCCCGCTGCTCGCATCGCTTCAAGCGCCGCGGATGATCCCGATCCTGTCGAACTACGCTTTCCCGCGCCGGATCCTGGACGTCTGGGAGCGGGAGCAGGGGGGCGTCCGTCCGTTCGCCTTCGTCCTCGAGGATCACCGGGCAGGCGGTCACAACGCGCCCCCCCGGAACAAGGAGAGCTTCGGCGAGAAGGACGACTTGACCGGCTACTTCGACAAGGTCGTCGGGACGGGCGTTCCGGTCTACGTCGCGGGGTCGTTCCCAGGCGGCGGGTGCCGGGACGACTTCCTGTACTGGACCGCTCGGGGGGCCTATGGGATCCAGGTTGGCTCGCGCTTCGCGCTCTGCGAGGAGTCGGGCCTCCGGGACGACTTGAAGGACGCCCTGATCGCGTCGAATGCGAGGGGCGATACCGAGGTGAGGACTGCGAAGGTCGTCTCCCCGACCGGCTACCCGTTCAAGGTGGTGGCGCTGCCGGGGACGCTGGCCGACCCCGTGATCTACGCGGCGCGCCAGCGGGTCTGCAACAAGCGATACCTCATCCAGTCGCACTTCGCCGTGCAACCCGACGGCACCACGCAGGAGACGTACATCTGTCCCGCGATGCCGGAGACCCAGTTCGTGGCCCTCGGCGGTGATGCTGCCGAGACGCCGGACCGCGTCTGTCTCTGCAACGCCCTGCTGTCGACGGCCGGGTTCGACACCGACCGGGAGCCGCCGATCGTCACGCTCGGCCTGAGCGGGCGCCTCGTGATGGAGCGGGTACCGGCCCGACGGATCATCGAGGAGATCCTGACGCCGGAGTTGGTGGCGGAGGCGGAGACGGAGCTGGCCGGGGCCTGAGGGTCAGTCCGGCGCCTGAAGCTCAATCCGGGACGTAGGCGGAGCCGGGCCGGAGGGCCCCTGACGGCCGTCATATGGATCATCGGTCTCCCTTGACACAAGCCCGCGCGATCTCGATACTTACCGGGTGAACATGCGACTTGGTCTCAGGATTAGAGGGCGGAAGGGACGGCGGAGGACTCCCGCGGTCACCTCGGTCGCCGACCTGAGCCGGGGCGAGGAAGGGACGCTCGACCGGATCGAGCTCCCCGAGGACGTGGCCCACCGCCTGATGGAGCTGGGATTCCTGCCGGGGAGCCGCATCATGGGCGCCCACCGGGCTCCGGGCGGAGGCCCCAGGGTCTATCGGGTGGACGGCTCGGAAGTGGCCTTGCGCCTCGAGACGGCCGCGCACCTGATCCTGCGGCGCGCGGCGGACCCCGCTCCCCTGGACGTGGCGTGACCACCACCGGAACGGCGGCGGTGCCGGCTAGCGTCCACGCCGGATGCGATGGGTGTGCCCTCGCCACCCATCCGGTCCGTCTGCCCACCGCGGGGCATCCCTTTCCTCGAGTCGTGGCCCTTGTGGGGCCACCGAACTGCGGGAAGTCGACGCTGTTCAACCGGTTGACAGGCCTACGGCAGAAGGTGGCGAACTACCCCGGTGTCACGGTCGACCACCGGACGGGGACGGCTCGGCTGGGCGGCGGGGCCGAGGCGCTGATCGTCGACCTGCCCGGCGTCTACGGCCTGAGCCCACGCTCCGAGGACGAGCGGGTGACCCGCAACGCCCTCCGCGGCGAGCTCCCGGGCCTCCCGAAGCCGGAGGCGGTCCTCCTCCTTCTAGACTCGACGAACCTCTCCCGCCACCTCACGCTCGCCGCGCCGGTCCTGGCCCTCGGCCTGCCGACGCTCGTCGTCCTGAACATGGCGGACGACCTTCGGAAGCGGGGGGGGGACGTCGACGTGTCGGCGCTGGCGCAGCAGCTCGGCGCGCCGGTGACGCTGATCTCGGCCGCGACCGGCGAGGGGCTCGAGACAGTCCGCCGGTTCCTCTCCGGGGCCGTCGGTGTCCCGGCCCCGATCGAGCTTCCGTCCACCGCGAACCTCCCGGCCTGCCGGGCCTGGGCCGCCCGGCTCGGCGAGGAGGCGGGCTACCGGGCTCCCGCGCCGCCGATCTGGACCCGCCGGCTCGACGGCCTCTTCCTCCATCCGATCGCCGGGCCGCTGGTCTTCATCTTCGTCGTAGTTCTCGTCTTCCAGGTCATCTTCACCGCGGCGCGGCCGTTGATGGACGCCGTCACCTTCCTCATCGCATGGTCGGGCGAGCGGCTGCTCGGGTCGTTGCCCGCTGGGGCCTTCCGGAGCCTGCTGATGGAAGGGGTCTGGAGCGGAGTCGGCTCGGTCCTCGTCTTCCTCCCGCAGATCCTCCTCCTCTTCCTCTTCCTGGGGCTCCTGGAGGACTCGGGCTACCTGGCCCGCGCGGCCCTGATCGCCGACCGGACGATGGCGAAGGTGGGTCTGCAGGGGAAGTCGTTCATCCCGCTCCTGTCGGCGTACGCCTGCGCGGTGCCGGCCGTGATGGCCACCCGGACGATCGAGAACCGCCGCGACCGGATCGCCACGATCCTGATCGCCCCGTTCATGACCTGCTCGGCGCGCCTCCCCGTCTACACACTGATCATCGCGGCCTTCATCCCGGAACGTCCTCTCGTCGGTGCGCTTCTCGGTACCCGGGCGGCGGCGATGCTAGGTCTCTATCTCCTCGGCTTCGCGGCGGCCTTTGGGACCGCGCGTGCTTTGAAGTCGTCAGTGCTCCGCAGCGACCGCGTTCCGTTCGTCCTGGAGATGCCGCCTTACCGCTGGCCGACCTCCCGGCAGACCGGCCTGCGCCTCGTCGACCGGGCGAAGGTGTTCCTGCGCCGGGCCGGGACCGTCATCCTCAGCGTTTCGATCGTCCTCTGGGTCCTCGCCCACGTCCCGATACGGAACGGCGAGCTCCCGAAGATCGGGGAGAGCGTCGCGGGGACGATCGGCCGGGCGGTCGAACCGACGATCGCGCCGCTAGGCTTCAACTGGAAGATCGGAGTCGGGCTGATCTCCTCGCTGGCGGCGCGCGAAGTGATCGTCGGGACGCTGGGGACGCTCTACGGGATCGAAAGCAAGGGGGAGTCGGTCGACCTGCAGGAGGCTCTTCGCCACGAGCTGACCCCCGGCGGGGCGGTCGCGCTCCTCGTCTTCTTCGCCTTCGCGATGCAGTGCATGTCAACGATCGCCGTCGTGCGGCGGGAGACCGGCGGGTGGAAGTGGCCCGCCGTGCAGTTCGCCTACATGGGGTCGCTGGCCTGGATCGGAGCCTTTGCCGCGAACCGGCTCGTGACGTTCTGGGTCGGCTGACCGCCGGGGTCGCGGAGTCAGGTGGGGGGCTTGGGCGCGGGCGGAGCCGCTGAAGCGGCGGCCGCGGTGGCCGCAACGGCCGGAGCCGGCGGCGTTGGGGCCGGAGCGGCCGGCGGCTCGCCGTTCGGGAACGCCTCCTTCGCGCAGAAGGCGCACTTGACCTTCGGCTGGGAGCTCCCGTCGGCGACCCAATAGGTGAACCTCTTTCCGCACGACGGGCACGAAAACATCTTGCGATGGCCATTCATCTCGTTCGGTAGGATACCGGAGGGGGGAAGACCCGCCAAGGAGGGAACCATGTCTTTCATAGCCCGCCGCCTCGCCGCAAAGGCGCTCGTCGCGCTCTTCGTCGCGGCGCTCCCGACCCTCTCCGCAGGCAGCGCTTTCGCCGCGGGGGGTGGCGCCGGCGAGACGCCCTCGCCCTCCGCGGCCGGCGGGTTTGCGATCGCCGCGGACGAGTCGCTCGACCTGGCCCCGGTCGCCACCGTCGACGCCGATGGCAACGTCTCGATCCGCTGCGTGCAGGGCGCTGCACCGAAGGCCCTGTCGCGCGAGGTCCTGGCGGCCGGCGCGCCCTTGGAAGGGAACTCGGTGATCGTCCGGGCGCCGAACGGGCTGACGATCGAGATCGTCAACGCGAACGCGGCCGGAGTCGGCTTCAACGACCCGACTCCGGTGACGCCCGTCGGCGGGAACACTGGGACGACGCGAGGGGCGCAGCGGCTGCAGGCTTTCCAGTACGCCGCGTCGCTCTGGGCGCCCCAGCTGACGAGCAGCGTGACGATCAGGGTGCAGTCGACCTTCGAGTCTCTGACCCCCTGCGATGCGACGTCGACAGTCCTCGGCTCGGCCGGCACGATGCAGTGGTTTCGGGACTACACGGGCTTCCCCCGTGCCGCGACGTGGTATTCGAGCGCCCTGGCGGCGAAGCTCTACGGCTCCGACCCTGACCCGACAACGGACGACATCCGGGCCCGATTCAACTCGGCCATTGATGACGGGACGTGCGCGTTCCCTAACCCGTGGTACTACGGGTTAGACGGCAACCCACCGAGGAGGACGATCGACCTCGTCTCGGTCGTCTACCACGAGCTGGGGCACGGCCTGGGCTTTTTGACGCCCGTCAGCGGGACGACCGGCGCCCGGTACCACGGGTACGACGACGTATTCATGATGAACCTCTTCGACGCGACGACTAACAAGGCGTGGCCCGCGATGACCGATTCCGAGCGCCTCGCGTCGACGACGAACACCGGCGGCCTTCTCTGGAAGGGCGCGGCGGTTGTGGCCAAGGCTCCAACGGTTCTCGTGAACGGGATCGGGGCCGGCGGGGGAGTCAAGATGTACGCGCCGAACCCCTACGAAGGCGGCTCGTCGGTCTCGCATTGGGACACGTCGCTGACGCCGAACGAATTGATGGAGCCGAGCTACACGAGCGCCATCCGGACCCTCCTGGTGACGGGCGAGGCGATGGCGGATATGGGCTGGAGCGCCCCGGGGCCGGTGACGCCGAACACCTGGTTTCTCCCCTCGAGCGCGCGGGCCGCGGGACAGGGCGGCTCGTTCTACACGACCGACCTGACGGTGGCGAACCGGACGGCCTCCGACGCCACCGTCACGTTCAAGTTCCTCGGCCACGACGTGGACGGCCGGAACGGCGTCGAGCAGACGCTGAGCATCGGCGCCGGCCAGGCGGTCACGCTCGGGGACGTCCTCGGGAACGTGTTCGGGGTCTTCTCGGGCTACGGGGCGATCCGGGTCAGCTCGCAGGCCGCGTCGCTGAACATCCTCGGGCAGACCTCGACCCCGGGCCCCTCCGGCGGGACCTTCGGCCAGAGCGTCTCGGCGGCAGCCCAGGCCGACCTCGTCACCGCCGCCGCGCCCCGGTCGATCGCCGGGATCCGCGAGGACGCGAGCTTCCGGACGAACCTGATCCTGGCCAACGCGACCGACGCGGCGCTCTCCGTCTCGGTCACGCTCGTCTCCGCCGATGGCACCCAGCTGGCCGCGGGAGCCTACACGCTGCTGCCGCTCGGGATGACCCAGGTCACCCAGGTCGTCCGCGACCTGGGGATTACGGCCGACGTCCGGACCGCCCGGCTGCTGCTCTTCACGCCCACTTCCGGGGGCGCCTTCGCCGCCTACGCGTCGATGATCGACCGGACGACGAACGACCCGCGGACCCTCCTGCCGGCCGCGGTCGACCAGACGGGCCCGTGGATCCTCCCGTCGAGTGCGCGGGCAGCCGGGCAGGGGGGCTCCTTCTACACGACCGACCTGACGGTCGCGAATCGGGGCGGCGCCGACGCGACCGCCACGCTGAAGTTCCTCGGCCATGACGCCGACGGGCGGGGAGGCGCCGAACAGACCTTCAGCCTCGGCGCTGGGCGGACGGCCACATACTCCGACGTCCTCGGGAGCGTCTTCGGGGTCTCCTCCGGGTACGGGGCGATCCGGATCAGCTCGTCGTCGGCCTCGCTCGACGTCCTGGGGCAGACCTCCACGCCCGGCCCGTCGGGCGGCACCTTCGGCCAGAGCGTCCCGGCCGCGAACCCGGGCACGCTCGTGACACAGTCGTTGCCCCGGTCGATCGCCGCGGTCCGGGAGGATGGAAGCTTCCGGACGAACCTGGTACTGGCGAATGCCACGGAGGCGTCGCTGGTCGTCGACGCCATGCTCGTGTCAGGCACCGGAGTGACGCTCGCTTCGGGGAGCTACTCGCTGCCGCCGCTCGGGATGACGCAGGTGACACAGGTGGTCCGCGACCTGGGCGTTGCGGCGAATCTCGAGAACGGCCAGCTCCTCCTGTCGACGGCGACGCCCGGCGGGGCGTTTGCGGCGTACGCGTCCGTCATCGACCGGACGACGAACGACCCGAGGACGCTCCTGCCGCGCTGAAGAAAAGAGCCCGCGCGCTGGCGCCGAGACCTCATCGATCGCGGAGGGTCAGAATAGACGAAACAGCGTCCGTTCAGGAGCGGGGAGGCGCCACCCGGTCGATGCCGGCACCCCGGGGCGTTAGCCCTGGGATCGTCACGGGGAGGCGTCCCCCGATCGGCTGCTCACCGAGGAGCGCGGCCGCGACAGCGCTCTGGACCACCTCCTGGCTTCCCCAGGCCGCGAGGTAGGTTTGAAAGGCGGGGAAGTCGCGGAGGAGGTACGGGCTCCCGAATGAAACCGCGACCACCTTCTTCCCGGAGGCCTTTCCAGCAGCGAGGATCCCCATGATCGCCTCGGCCCCCGTCCGCGGGACGGCCACCGTGCCCGAGCCGGACCGGGCCCGGACGAATAGCGCGAGGAGGACCTGCTCGGCCTTCCGCGCCGTCGCCACGGCATCCGCGATCTCGGCGTCGGTCGCCCTCGGGTCGACGCGGGCAGTCAGGAGCTCCCGGCCGGTCCGCTGGCGGAGCTCGGCGACCAGCGGTTCCTCGAGCCCAGGGCTCCACTCGTCCAGGACGGACACGACGGCCAGCGCCTTCATCCGGTCGAGCGGCAGCGCGCCCCTCTCCTCGCGGACCAGCGTGAGGGAACGGCGGGCGATCTCCTCCTCGATGGCGGCGTGGGCGCGCGTGCCGACCGTCGAGGGGAGCGAGTCGAGGGGCGGCGCAGTCTCGCAGAAGAGACCGAGGCGCTTCTTCTCCTGGAGGATTCTCCGCACCGAAGCGTCGATCCGGCCCTCCTCGATCCGGC
>CABECI010000293.1_pt1 | contig 12190 bp, 7 predicted proteins | sample 3132851 | NCBI WGS metagenome assembly CABECI01 (sample SAMEA5534348, study PRJEB31848) | metagenome | biome: tundra; feature: field; material: soil | place: USA | collected 2013-05 | depth 0.45 m | reverse complement strand
CCGCGCCGTCGGCCTCGGAGCCCGCGAGCGGCTCGCCGAGTGGGAGTGGCGGAAGGTGATCCGGCGGCCCTCCGAGGAGCGGTGAGGAATCGTCCCGCTCGCTCAGAGGCTCCACGCCGCCGGCGGTCTACGTCGAGGCGTGGTGCAGGATCCGCCACCCGGCGGACCGTTTCACTCGGCCAGTCTAATCAGCCTCGATCGCCGCCGCCTTCTTCCCGGACCCGGCGAGCAGGACCGCTGCGACGATCGCGGCTCCGCCCAGGATCTCCCGCCCCCCCAGCGGCTCCGAGAACGCGATCCACCCGAGCAGCGCCCCGAACACGATCGTCAGCGGATTGGCCAGCGTCGCCCGGCCTGCCGGGACGCGGGTGAGGCCGCGTGTCAGGAGGAACTGTCCGACCTGCCCCGCGGCTGCCACGAGGAGAAGCCACAGCCACTCGACCGGCGCGGGCCAGACCGGTCCCGCCACCCACGTCCCGACCGCGGCCAGCGGAACGGACGTGAGGGGGAACCAGAGGACGATCGTCTCCTCTCGTTCCGTCCGCGACGCGTGGCGGACCGTGACGTACGCCCCGGCCGCCAGGATCGCCCCGAGGAGCCCAACGAGGAGGGGAAGCAGGTCCGACGGCGTTCCGGGAGCCGTCCCCCCGGACGCCGGATGGGGCGCGACAAGCCAGACGCCGAGCGCGGCGAGGAGAAAGGCCGGAGCGAACCGGGGCCCCGGCCGCTCGCGGAGGAACCAGACGGCCAGGATCGCCGTGAAGACCGGGTGGACCTGTTGGAGAAGGACGGCCGTGGCGAGCGGCTGTCGGGAGACCGACCAGAAGTAGCACGACAGGGCGGTGTAGCCAAGGGCCCCGCGAAGGACGAGAAGCCACGTCTGGTTCCCCCGCCACGGCAGGCGGAGGCGCCTCAGCCACCAGGCCATGAACGCGACGTTCAGGACCCCGCGGACGAAGATGATCTCTTGGGCGGAGATCCTCTTCCCGAGGAGCTTCGCGATGGCGGCCATCACCGCAAAAAAGAAGGCGGAGAGGGCCATGTCCCGCACGAGGGCGGATTATCAGGGGCACCCAAGGAAAGCGGCGGCCGGAGGCAGGCCGCCGCTCGAACTGATCAGGGTCGTCCAGTCCAGATCGCTATTTTCTTCCCTTTTTCGCAGGCATCTTCGCGGATTTGGCCGCGGGCTTCGCCGCCTTCTCCTTCAGCGCCGCCTGCGCCGCCGCGAGGCGGGCGATCGGGATTCGGAAGGGCGAGCAGGAGACGTAGTTGAGGCCGGTGCGGTGGCAGAACTCGACGCTGGACGGCTCGCCGCCATGCTCGCCGCAGATGCCGACCTTCAGGTCCGGGCGGGTGGACCGGCCGCGATCGACGCCCATCTTCACGAGCTGGCCGACGCCCCCCTGGTCCAGCTTCTCGAACGGGTCGGCCGCGAAGATCTCGCGCCGGACGTATTCGGGGAGGAACTTTCCCGCGTCGTCGCGCGACAAGCCGAACGTCGTCTGGGTCAGGTCGTTCGTGCCAAAGCTGAAGAACTCGGCTACTTCCGCTATCTCGTTCGCCGTGACCGCCGCGCGGGGGAGCTCGATCATCGTCCCGACAAGGTAGTCGACCTTCACCTTCTCGGCCTTGAAGACCTCGGCGGCGACTGCGCGGACGACCTTCTCCTGGTTGGCCAGCTCGTTCACGTGGCCGACGAGCGGGATCATGATCTCCGGCTTGACGGCAATCTTCTCCTTCTTGACGATGCAGGCCGCCTCGAGGATCGCCTGGGCCTGCATCTTCGTGATCTCGGGGAAAGTGATGCCGAGGCGGCAGCCGCGGTGGCCGAGCATCGGGTTCATCTCGTGCAGCTCGTTCACCTTTCGCGACACGGTCGCCGCGTCGACACCCAGCTCCTTGGCGACCGCTTCCTGCTCGGCCAGCGTGTGCGGGAGGAACTCGTGGAGCGGCGGGTCGAGCGTCCGGATCGTGACCGGCCGCGGCCCCATCGCCCGGAAGACGCCGACGAAGTCCTCGCGCTGCATGGGGAGCAGCTTGGCGATCGCCTTCTCCCGCGCCTCCACCGTCTCGGCCAGGATCATCTCCCGGACCGCCGTGATCCGGTCGCCGCCGAAGAACATGTGCTCGGTCCGGCAGAGGCCGATCCCCTCGGCGCCGAAGGCCACTGCGTTCGACGCCTGGTCCGGCTGGTCGGCGTTCGCGCGGACCTTCATCCGGCGGGCCTTGTCGGCCCACCCCATCAGCGTCGCGTAGAGGCCGTAGACCTTGCTGTCTGCCGGCTTGAGGCTCTTCTCGAGGAGGACCTGGAGGACCTCGGATGGCCTCGTGGCAATCTTCCCTTCGATCACCTCGCCGGTCGTCCCGTCGATGGAGATCCAGTCCCCCTCGCGGACGACCCGCCCGTCCTTCGCGCCCTTCACGACGAACGACCCCTTGGCATAGTCGATCTGGAGCGATTCGCAGCCGACGACGCAGACCTTCCCCATCTGGCGGCCGACCAGCGCCGCATGCGAGGTCATACCGCCGCGGGCGGTCAGGATCCCCTCCGCTGCGTTCATCCCCTTGATGTCCTCGGGGCTCGTCTCCTCGCGCACCAGGAGGACCTTCTCGCCGCGCCCGGCCCATTCGAATGCCTCCTGCGCCGAGAACACGACACGGCCGGACGCCGCGCCCGGCCCCGCGTTCAGGCCCTTCACCATCAGCCGCCCGCCCTCGACCGCCTCCTTTTTGGCCTTCGGGTCGAAGACGGGCCGGAGGAGCTGGTTGAGCGAATCGGGGTTGACGCGGAGAACCGCCTCGTCCGGCGTGATCCGCTTCTGCCGCTGCAGCTCGACCGCGATCCGGACCTCGGCGAACCCGGTCCGCTTGCCGGTCCGCGTCTGGAGCATCCAGAGCTTCCCGCGCTCGACCGTGAACTCGATGTCCTGCATGTCGCGGTAGTGCTTCTCCAAGGTCTCGCGGACGCCGAGCAGCTCCTTATAGATCTTCGGCATGGCCTGCGCGAGCGTCGCGATCTTCTGGGGAGTCCGGATGCCGGCGACGACGTCCTCGCCCTGCGCGTTGATCAGGTACTCGCCGTAGAAGACGTTCTCGCCGGTGGAGGGATCGCGGGTGAAGGCCACGCCGGTGCCACAGTCGTCGCCCAGGTTCCCGAACACCATCGACTGGACGCTGACCGCCGTTCCCCAGCTCGCCGGGATCGAATTGAGCTGGCGGTAGACGATCGCCCGCTCGTTCATCCACGACCCGAAGACCGCCCCGATGGCGCCCCACAGCTGCTGCTGCGGGTCCTCGGGGAAGGTCTTCCCGGTCTTCGCCTTGATCTCGGCCTTGAACTCGGCGACCAGCTCCTTGAGCGCTTCGACGGAGAGGTCCGTGTCGAGCGTCGCGTGGTGCTTGTGCTTCTTCCTCTCGAGGATCACCTCGAACGGGTCGCGCTCCTTCTTGTCGACCGGCTTGAGGTCCAGGACCACGTCGCCGTACATCGCCACGAAGCGCCGGTAGCAGTCCCACGCGAACCGGGGGTTGTTCGACGAGGCCGCGAGCCCCTCGACGGTCTGGTCGTTCAGGCCGAGGTTCAGGATGGTGTCCATCATCCCGGGCATCGAGGCGCGGGCCCCCGAGCGCACGGAGACGAGGAGCGGGTTCTTCGGGTCGCCGAAGCTCCGGCCGAGGCTCTTCTCGACCTTCTTCAGATGGACCGCGACCTCGTCTGCCAGCACCTTCGGGTACTTTTTTCCGTTCGCATAGAAGTAGGTGCAGACCTCGGTCGTGATCGTGAATCCCGGAGGGACCGGCAGGCCGATCCGGGACATCTCCGCCAGGTTCGCCCCTTTGCCGCCGAGAAGGTTCTTCTGGCTGCCGTCTCCCTCTGCCTTTCCGGCACCGAAGGAATAGACATATTTCGTCGCGGAACGGCCCTTGGTCGCCGACTTCGCCATGGGATTGCTCCTCCTTAAGACCGTGACTTCCTGCCCCGGGGTAGCCGGATTCTAGCCGACCGATCCGGCCCGGAGGAGAGCGGTTTCGATGCGCGGGAGCCGGGCGAGGGCGGCCAGATACTGCCGCTCCGACGCTCCGCCTTCGCCCGGACGACGCCGAGAACGTGCGATTTCTCCTCCGCGCTCCACCCCTCCAGTCCCTGGACGAGGTCCAGGGCGGGTGCCAGGCCCGAGAAGGCCCGCCTGACCGGCGGTCGCGCTTCGCCGAGGTTCAGCCCGATCGCCCGGGCCACCCGGCTCTCCATTTCCTGGCGCCAAGCCTCCGGCTCGAGGCCCGACGCGGCCATCTTCCGAGCCGCCGCCAGGCCAAGGTTCCTGACGTGGAATCGGTCGTCGGACGTCTTCCCGCCGTGGAACAAAGGCGCCTCCGCGAGGCGTTCGAGGGTCTTCCGGCCAGTCCTGTACCCAGGCTTCGACGCGGCCCTCGCCTCCTCGCGGGTCGCGAGCGCCTCGAGCTCCAAGTGGGCCGACCGGAACCCGAGCTTCCGGTAGAACCAGAACGCGCCGGTCTCGATCCCTTCGTCGTTTCCCAGCCCGATCTGGAACGGGTCGACGGTAAACGTCGTCACGCAGAGGAAGTGGCGAAAGAGCCTCAGGAGCCGGACGTAGACGAAGGCCGACTCGCCGTCCCGGAAGGCCGGGAAGACGTTGAAGCTGACGCCGAGACGGCCTAGGAGACCGTAGGCGTCGCCGTACCCGATCGGCACGCCGTTCCGAAAGAAGGCCAAGCCGTAACCGGCCTGGAGCGGCAGCCTCCGCTCGGGCACGATCCCCACGAGGAGGAGCTCGATGCCTCGTCCGGCCTCGGCCGACACGATGCTCGCGGGATCGCCGTGCGTGAAGGCGTAGAGCTCCCGGTAATGGGTCCCCATCGCCGCCCGGCAGAGGTCGAGGGCGGCCGCGCCCTCCGAACGCGACAGCGTCCGCTCGGGGAGCGGCGGCGAGGCGAGCTCCTTCTCCAGGGAGACGTCCCGCCGCGAGAGGAGCGGCCCGTCGTCGACGAACGGCTTCCGGGACTCCCGGCACATCCGGCGCATCCGAGTCCGCGTGGCCCAGCTCTCCCTCAGATCCCAGGTCGCCCAGATGCCGAGAGCGTCGAACCGCTCGGCTTTCTCGGTTGGCGAGCCCGGGAGCGCCTCGAACCGTGCCACCAGCCATTCGAGGGCGCCCGTCCGCCGGCCGCGGGCCGCGTCGACCCACCGCTCGTACTCAACGTTCGCCTCCACGAGCATCTCGTCCCCGGCCAAAGGGGCGAACCGGGCGAGCGCCGCCCCGAGGCGTTCCCCTCCCTCGGTGTCGTCCCACGAGACGCGGAGCCTTCCCGGAAAGCGCCCAATGAGCCATCGGGCCTGGTCGAACGAGAAGGGCATCTCGATCGTCGTCCGAACGATCCCCGAGACTTCCCGTTCGAAGAGCGGCGCGACGTCGGCGCCGGCGGCCTCCAGCCGCTTCACCCGGCCGCCGAACGACTTCAGCAGTTGTTCGCTAGCCTTCAGGACTCCCCTCGAGTGCGGATAGGCCCGGAGGAAGAGGAGCGTCTCGTGCAACCGGACCAGCTCCGCCGCGTCGCGGAACGGCGTCCGTTCGAGGGAACTCAGGAGCGCCTCGACACGCGCTGCCGCGGGGCGGCTCCGCCGCGCCTCCTCCAGCGCCGTGAGGAGCCTGTCAGCGCGGGCCATCTCGCCTCGAATACTTCGTGGCGACGTAGTCGTCGACCAGGGCCCGGAACGCGGCGGAGAGTTCCTCATAAGTCCCCTTCAGCGTCGTGAACAGTTTGCCGTCCACGTAGACCGGACACGAGGGAGCCTCGCCCGTCCCGGGCAGGCTGATTCCGATGCTGGCCGCCTTCGACTCTCCCGGTCCGTTCACGATGCACCCCATCACGGCGAGGGTCATCGTCTCGACCCCCTCCCGCTCCGCCTTCCACTCCGCCATCTTCTCGCGGACATAGCCTTGAACCCGCTCAGCCAGCTCCTGGAACGTCGTCGACGTCGTCCGCCCGCACCCGGGGCACGCGGTGATCGACGGCGCGAACGACCGGATGCCAAGCGACTGGAGAAGCTCGCACGACGCGTAGACCTCCTCGCGGCGGTCCCCGCCCCGGCGCGGCGTCAGAGAGACGCGGATCGTGTCGCCGATCCCTTCGTTGAGGAGGATCCCCATCGCCGCCGACGACCAGACCAGCCCCTTCGTCCCCATCCCGGCCTCCGTCAGGCCGAGGTGGAGGGGCTGGTCGGTCTTCGCGGCCAGGTCCCGGTAGAGAGCGACGAGGTCCGTCGGCCGAGAGACCTTGCACGAGATGACGATCTGGTCCTTTCGAAGCCCGCACTCGAGAGCGAGCTCGGTCGACTCGAGCGCCGAGAGGACCATGCACTCGTTCAGGATCTCCTCGGAGGTCTTCCCGAGGTCGCGGTCGGTGTTCTCCTGCATCTTCCGCTGCACCAGCTCCTGGTTCAACGACCCGCCGTTCACGCCGATCCGGATCGCCTTCCCGAGGTCCCGCGCCACCGCGCAGATCGCGGCGAACTGCTCGTCCCGCCGCTTCCCGGTGCCGACGTTGCCGGGATTGATCCGGTACTTGTCGAGGGCGTTCGCCATCTCTGGGAACTGATTCAGAAGGAGGTGCCCGTTGTAGTGAAAGTCGCCGATCAGCGGGACGTCGCAGCCCTCCGCCCGGAGTCGCCGCGCGATTTCCGGTACGGCCGCCGCGGCATCCGGGACGTTGACCGTGACCCGGACCAGCTCCGACCCGGCCTCCGCGAGCTCGAGCGTCTGCTTGACGGTCGCGGCGACATCCGCCGTGTCGGTCGACGTCATCGACTGGACGACGACCGGTGCGCCTCCCCCGATCCGGACCTTCCCGACGGGGACCCCAACCGTTTCGTGACGCCGTCTCACGAGCCGAATCTACACCGGCGGGGGGTAGAACCGATGTCCGGCCCCGGCATCTGCCCTTCCGCCCCGGCATCCTGCATGGCCGCGAGGATGCGTCGCATCAGCCCTGCGCGTGGGCCGCTCAATACACGATTTCAGGACCGTCTTCGGAGACCCTGTGGATTCGAAAACCGGTCTATGCCACGGGCTGGCTAGCAGTGGCGCGCCGACAGGAACCATTCGACGGCGCGGCCCCGGGACCCCTCGACCTGCGGTGTCCGAATTTCGGACGCTGACCGAATTTCTGACACCTCGCCCGCTGCCTCGGCCATCTCTCCGTCGAGGCTAACTGACTGTTCCCGTGCCGTTTCCGCCGGATCGGGACCCGACCGGGCGCCACGTCCCTCCCCTGGCACCGGTCGTGCTCATCAGGGTTCATCGTTCCCTGCCCAAGGTCGGCGCCAAGCACAAACGGCGAGGCTGTTTATGACCTCGAAAGGACAGTTGCTCGTATCGATGATTCTCGCGGTCGCGACGTTCGCTTTCCCGGGTGCGGTCCTCTGGTGGACTAAGGCGCATCCTCCGGCGACCTGGAGGGCCTTTCCGCAATCAGGTGGTGCATCCGCTGGTGTGTCGATTCTCGTCGACGTCTTCAGTACCGTAGAAGCAATCACGAAATCCGAATAGTAGAGGGTGACATGCCTTACTCCTCCCCACGCCTAGGTTGCCGACGGCTCGAGACGCCGATCTTCCTTCCGCCGGGCGATGCCATTTCCGCCATGGTCAATGGATTCTGGGCCGACACCCGCACCTCGTCTCGACCAGCGCCCCCTTCCAAGAGGCGGTTTCGCCTCTGCGCATACTCTCTTCTATTCCTGCTCCCGTGGTTCTTTACCAACCCGCTGAGCGCGGTGCCGTGCGCTTACACATTGACACCCCTTAACGCAACCACTGCCTACACCGCGGGTACGGGCAGCGTGATCGTGAGCGGGTCCCCCTCGGGCTGCACAGGGTCTTGGAGCGCGGTCAGCTGGAGCTCATTATTCACGTCTAGTCCAACGCCTGGCTCCGGTTCGGGTAGCGCTTCCGTGCAGGTCAATTTCTCCTACGGAGCCAATCCAAACGCGACCAGTCGTGTCGGTAGCATCACCTTCTCGGCCTCCGGAGGAGCATCGTTCCCCTCTGGAAACACCTACACCCTGACGCAGGACGCCGCGCCAGGACAATCCACGACTTTTATTATTCCCTCAACAGCACACTCCCCAGGAGCTAACGGCGCCTTCTATACGTCCAATGTCACGGTCACTAATCTGGCCTCAACGGGGGCGACCTTCTCTTTCAAATTCCTGAATCACGACATCGATGGCCGCAGCGGTCCAACGCTGTTTTTCTCCCTCGGTTCTGGTGCTTCGATTCGGTATATGGACGTGCTGGGGACCGTGTTCTCTCAGGTCAACGCCTATGGCGCGATACAGGTCCAGTCAAGCTCCCAGTCGCTTGTCGTCCAAGTGGAGACGACCACGCCGGCCGCTTGCTCCGGTGGCGCCTTTGGCGACGCTATGGCGGCACTAGGCCAGCTTGATTACGTTTCGTTCGGCACTTCGAGGTCGATTCCTGGTATCGAGGAGGATGATGCCTTTCGAAGCAATCTCATTCTGACGAACGCTACCGAGTCCAGTCTCGATATTCAACTTAGGCTTTATGGAGCCAACGGAACACTTCTTGGAGTTCTGACACCGCCCACATTTCAGCCGCTCGAAATGCGCCAGATTTCCCGTATCGCTGGAGCAATCACGGGTAACTCCTTGACACTCGGTACGCTCGTAATTCAAGTCGATACACCGGGTGGTTCCGTCGCGAGCTTCCTCTCCCGCGTCGATAATCTGACAAATGATCCGCGCACCCTCCTGCCCAGATGACACCGCGCTTCGGATATAGACCAGCACGGGCCGGGATCCGTCCGGACCGGCGCGGAGCGGAGGCGGACCAGGCGCTCGCGCTGTCTCAGGCCGAAGGGGAACACGGCCCGGGTGCCCCTCATTCACCGCAGCAATCCCTGGCCAGGCGCGAAGCGTCCTGGGTGGCCCGCGCGCAGGGCCAACGCGACGCGTCCTCGCGGCGGCCTCTTTGCCCCGAGGCTCCGCTCGACGCGAGATGTCGGCGCTAAACCCTGGGCGGGTTGCAGAACGCCGAGAGCGCCCGCGAGGCCCGGTCGATCTTCCGGAACACCGGGATGCCGCCCCGCTGGAGGACGTGGACGAGGTCGTCGTATAGGTCTCCGGAGTCGATGTTCGCGACGACCGGCTTTGTCGACTCGCGGAAGAGGCGCAGCACCTCCTGGGGCAGCGACCCCGGCGAGTAGATATTCTCCGAGTGGACCCCCGCGAGGTTCGGGGCGAGGTCGTCCAGGGCGGGCGTCACCGGGATCGGGGAGACGATGACGTTGTCGACCCCCGGGTCGTCGAGCAGGGCGGCAACCGCATCGGTGAACTGCTTCGTCCCGGCCATCGGCGTCGCGTCGACCGGGTTGTCGGCGTGCGCGATGGCGGGGAGGCAGGCCGCGAGGCGCTTCCGGGTTGGCTCCGAGAGGACGGCGAGCTCCAGCCCGAAGAGCCGGTCGAGGACCGACGAGCACTCGAACCCCGCGTTCGAGATGATCGCGGTCCGCCGGCCGGTCAGCGTCCGGTCCCCCAGCATCGTGATCGCCTTCACGAAGTCCTCGAACTCGTCGAGCGATTCGGCGACCTGCACGCCGGCCTGCTCCATCAACGCGCGGGCCACGGCGTAGTCGCCTGCAAGCGAGGCGGTGTGGCTCTGGGCCGCCTTCGCGCCGAGGGCCGTCTTTCCCGCCTTGAACGCGATCACCCTCCGCCCCTGTCCCCGCAGCTTCCGGGCGAGGCGGACGAACCGCTCGCCGTCGAGCGGCTGGAACCCCTCGATGTAGCAGGCGACGACCTTCACCCCGGGAACGTCCGCGTAATACTCGAGGAAGTCCGAGACGGTCAGGTCCATCTGGTTCCCATACGAGATCGACGCGAGCGGAAAGATCAGCCCATCCATATTGCTGGTGAGAGAAACAAGGTAGGCGCCGCTTTGGCTCACCGCGACCAACGTCTCGCCCGGCGCGTCGTGGAACGGCAGCTTGTACTGCGGCAGAAAGAACGTGTTGTAGTGCCATTTGGAGACGAGCCCGAGGCAGTTGCCACCGACGAGGACCGGGCCGCCGCCGGGCGCCTTCCGCGACTCGGCCAGAGCCGTCCGGATCTCGTCTTCCAGCCCCTTCCGGCCCGTCTCGGCGAAACCGCCGGGGATCAGGATGATCGCCTCGGCCTTCCCGCTCCTGGCCAGGGAGACGATCGTGTCACGCGCCGCCTCGGCCTGAATGGCGACGACGGCGAGGTCCACCGTCTCGGGGAGCTGCTCCGGCCCCGGCACGCACGGGACGCCGTCGATCGTCCTCTCCTTGGGGTGGACGGCGAAGAGGTGGCCATACGAGAGGCCCTGAGAGGACTTCAGGTTCCTCAGGATGATCCGGCCGGGGTTCATCGAGGAGGCCGAGGCTCCGAAAACCGCCGCGCTCCTCGGCTTCAGAAGACTGCCGATCTTCCGGATCGGACGAGAGGGAGGGACCAGCGGCAGCGAACCCACGCACGCCTTCCCGTCCACGGCGAGAAGCCCTCCGTCCACGGTGACGAAGGCGGGGTTGATCTCGATCTCCGTGAGGGCGCGCCGCCCCTCTCCATCTTCGATCGACACCGAGGCAAGCTGGGCGAGGCGCTCGAGGCAATCCGCCGTCCGGTCGAGGTCGAGCGGAGGCGACGGGTGGACCCGGCTCTTCCGGAGGAGGAGGGAGAGGGCGGGCAACCGATCCGCCGCCGCCTCGAGCCCCTTCGCCACGAATCCCGGCTGGAGGACTGCGGTGGATCCCCCGTTGGTCGCGGCTCCGAACCACTCGGTCAGCATCCCGCCGATTCCCAGGAAGAGGACCGGGCCGAAAGCCGGGTCGAAGCGGTACGAGACGAGGACCTCGCCTGCGGGAGACGAGACCGGACGAGCGACCCTCTCGACCAGGAGGAGGCCGAGGCGGCGGGCGCCCGGCTCGCGGCGCCCGGTCTCGTCCCAGACCTTCCGGCTGGTCGCGAGAAGGGCTTCAGGGCCGGGAGGCGAGAAGGCGACGCCTCCGGCCTCGCTCTTGTGGAAAATGTCGGGGGAGACGATCTTGACGACGATTCCCCCGGCGCTCTCCGCCGCGACCTCCGACGCCAGCGAGAGCGCCCCGGCAGGGAGCACGTCGCCGGGGGCCCCCTCCCAGAATTGGAACCGCGGCGTCTCCAGCCCGGAGAGCCGGGCCAGGGCATAGACCTCGTGCTCGAGGAGGGATTCCCGGGCGGCGGCGTGGGCGGCCCGAAGGATGCTGGAGGTGGCCTCCTGGATCTCGGTGATCTCGTTCATCGGACTTGGCGAGGATAGCGGCTCCGTCCCTTCTGGGCCACGGGTGAGGGGACCCTGGCGGGTGCTTTTTCGGGTCCCTTGGGCCCGGCCGGTCTATGCTTGACCGCCATTCAGGACGACGAGAAATTCGACCGCTTCCGGGCACGTTTCTTCGAGGGAACCTCCCGCTACCGGTGGCTGGCGACGCTCGGCCAGGGCGGAGTCGGGACCGTCTTCAAGGCGCTCGACGCGGAGCTGGACGAGGTGGTCGCCATCAAGGTCCTGTCCCCGAACATCGAGCGTGACGAGCAGGCGCTCCTGGCCCGGTTCAAGCGCGAGATCCAGCTGAACCGGAAGATCAAGCACCCGAACGTGGCGCGGATGTACGACTACGGCGTGAGCGGCGACTACCCGTTCATCACGATGGAGTACATCGACGGCAAGGACCTCTGGGACCTGATCGACGAGAGGAAGCGGATTCCCCCCGTGGAGGCCGTGCCGATCCTGCGTCAGATCGTCCGGGGAACCGGCGCGATCCACCGGCTGGGGATCCTTCATCGCGACCTGAAGTCGCAGAACGTCATTGTCGACGCCACCGGCGCCGTCGCGATCCTCGACTTCGGCCTCGCCCGGGGGGAGTTCGACCAGAGCCTGACGCTCGCCTCGATGCTCCTCGGGACGCCGGAGTACATGTCGCCGGAGCAGGCGCTGGGGCAGGAGCTGGACGAGCGGACGGACATCTATTCGATCGGGATCATCGCCTTCGAGATGCTGACCGGCGCCGTTCCCTTCTGGGCCGAGTCGCCCGTCGCCCTCGCGATGAAGCACGTGACCGAACCCGTCCCGGACCATCTGACGAAGTTCCTCGACGTGTCGCCGGC
>CABECI010000291.1_pt1 | contig 12292 bp, 10 predicted proteins | sample 3132851 | NCBI WGS metagenome assembly CABECI01 (sample SAMEA5534348, study PRJEB31848) | metagenome | biome: tundra; feature: field; material: soil | place: USA | collected 2013-05 | depth 0.45 m | reverse complement strand
CTTCCGCTGCTTCACCCTGAGGCCGAACGCCACGTTCTCGAAGACCGTCATCCGGCCGAAGAGCGCGTAGTGCTGGAAGACGAAGCCGACCTGCCGGTCCTTCGGGTCGCGCGCCGTGGCGTCCTCGCCGTGGAAGTGGACCGTCCCCGCGTCCGGCCGCTCGAGCCCGGCGATGATCCGGAGGAGGCTCGTCTTCCCCGAGCCGGAGGGGCCCAGGAGGGCCACCAGCTCTCCCGGTATGACCTCCAGGCTGACGCCGTCGAGCGCCGTGTAGGACCCGAATCTCTTGACGATCCCTTTGACCTCGATGCTCATCGGTTCTCCGTTCCTGCCGCGTCGCTCCGTGAGAAGCGGCGCGCCACCGACTTGACCACCAGCGTCACGAGGGCGAGGCCGGTCAGAAGCGACGCGACCGCGAAGGCGGCCTGCGTCTGGTACTCGTTGTAGAGGATCTCGACCTCGAGGGGGAGGGTTGTCGTCCTACCCCGGATGTGGCCCGAGACGACCGACACCGCCCCGAACTCGCCTACCGCGCGGGCCGAGCAGAGGACGAGGCCGTAGAGAAGCGCCCACTTCACGTTCGGGAGGGTGACCCGGAAGAACGTCTGGAAGAAGCCGGCGCCCAGCACACGCGCCGCCTCCTCTTCCTCGCTCCCGGCGGCCCGCATCAGGGGGATCAGCTCGCGCGCCACGAAGGGGAACGTGACGAAGAGAGTGGCCAGGACGATGCCGGGGGGGGCGAAGATCACCGCCAGCCCGTGACCCGCGAGCCATTCCCCGAAGAGGCCCGTCCGCCCGAAGAGGAGGACCAAGACGAGGCCCGCCACGACGGGCGAGACCGCGAACGGCAGGTCGATCAGCGTGACGAGGAGGCTCCGACCGGGGAAGTCGAACTTCCCGAGCGCCCAGCCGGCGGCCAGGCCGAAGAGGGCGTTCACGGGGACCGCGATCGCCGCGACCAGGAGCGTCAGCCTCAGCGCCGCCAGGGCGTCGGGCTGGCTCACGGCGGCGGCCCACACGGCAGCGCCTCCTCGAAACGCCTCGATGAACACCACCGTGAGCGGCACGACGAGGAACAGGGCGACGAGCGACAGGGCTGCCGCGGTCAGGAGCCACCGGACGGAAGGAGAGACGGCGCGCGCCCTCGTTGTAACGGTGGTCACTTTCATCACCGTGCGCTCCCGCGCGGTACCGCGCTCCAGGCTTCGAGCCGGTTGATGCCGAAGAGGAGGAGGAACGAGGCGCCGAGAAGGACCGTGGCGATCGCGGCGGCGCCGGCCGTGTCGTACTGCTCCATCTTCGTCATGATGAGGAGAGGCGCCACCTCGGTCCTCATCGGCATGTTCCCCGAGATGAAGACGACCGACCCGTACTCGCCGAGCCCGCGGGCGAAGGCGAGGGCGAAGCCGGTGAGCCAGGCGGGGACCAGCTGCGGGAGGAGGATGCGGATGAACGTCTGTCCCCTCGTCGCCCCGAGGCTCGCGGCAGCGTCCTCGACCTCGGGGTCGAGCGCCGCGAGAACCGGCTGGAGTGTTCGGACCGAGAAGGGAAGGCCGAGGAAGACGAGGGCGAGGACGATCCCGAGGGGTGTATAGGAGGCCTTCACGCCCAGGATGGCGAGCGGTCTGCCGAGCCATCCCGTCGGGGCGTAGAGAGTGGTCAGCGTGATCCCGGCGACCGCGGTCGGGAGAGCGAACGGAAGGTCGATCAGGCTGTCGACCAGGTTCCTCCCGGGGAAAGGAAGCCGGACCAGGACCCAGGCGATCAGGAGGCCCGCCGCCGAGGCGGCCGCGGCAGCGCCCAGGGCGGTGCCGAGGCTCAGCCTGAGCGATGCCACCACACGCGGAGCCGTCACCGTGGCGCGGAAGGCCTCGCCCGACATCGCGGTTGCGGTCCATACGAGCGTCGAGAGGGGGAGAAGGACGACGAGAGAGACCCCGGCCATGGTGATCCCGAACGAGATGGGGAATCCGGGAAGGGTCCGGCCGGCCTTCACTTCTGCTTTACTTCTGGTAGATCCGGTCGAAGGAGGCGCCGTCGGCGAAGTGGGCGGCGTGCGCCTTTTCCCAGCCGCCGAAGAGCTCGTCGACCGTGAAGAGCTGGAGGGACGGGAACGGAGGTTTCCTCAGGCTCGCCGCTTCGTTCGACCGGGGGCGGTAGCCATGCCGCGCAGCGATCGCCTGGCCCTCGGGGAAGAAGAGGAACCGGAGGTAGGCCTCGGCGACGGTCCGCGACCCCTTCTTGTCGACGACTCGGTCCACGACAGCCACGGGAGGCTCGGCCAGGATGCTGGACGGCGGGACGACTATCTCGAGGCCCTCGCCACCGGGCGATCGGAGCGCGAGGAGTGCCTCGTTCTCCCATGCGAGGAGGACGTCGCCCATGCGGCGCTGGACGAAGGTCGTGGTCGCGCCGCGAGCTCCCGAGTCGAGGACCGGGACGTTCCGGAAGAGCGCTTCGACGAAGACACGCGCCCCGGTCTCGCCCTTCTTCTTCCGGAGGGCGTCCCCCCACGCCGCGAGGTAGTTCCATCGTGCTCCGCCGGACGTCTTCGGGTTCGGGGTGATGACCGAGACTCCGGGTCTTGCCAGGTCGTCCCAGTCGCGGATCTTCCGGGGGTTTCCCTTCCGCACGAGGAAGACGATCGTGGAGGTGTACGGGGCGCTCGCGTTCGGGAGCCGGTCCCGCCAGCCCGGCGCGATCAGCCCCTGTCTCGCGATGGCGTCGACGTCGTGGGCGAGGGCGAGCGTGACGACGTCTGCCGGAAGGCCGTCGAGGACGGCGCGGGCCTGCTTGCCCGAACCGCCATGCGACTGCTGGACCGTCACCTCCTGTCCGGTCACTTTCATCCAGTACCGGGCGAACGCGGCGTTCACGTCTTGATAGAGCTCCCGGGTCGGGTCGTATGAGACGTTCAGGAGCGTGACTGGAGGGGGGGGCGGCGCAGCGGCCGAGGGAGCCGCCATGGCGCCGATCAGAAGCGATATTATCCCTATTGACAAACTAGACAAACATCGGTGCTCGGCACCGAAGGGCCGGGATGTCATGAGTGGTTCCGCGCTTTCTTCCGCCGCGCGGCGAGGATCCGACGATCCCGCTCCAGCAGGTCGGACAGGGTTGTGTGGTCGAGGATGGCGGAGGCGGCGTTTCTCACGTCGAGGAACAGCTCGAAGAGGCCGGCGTGGCGCTCTTCGGTCCGGATCCGCTCCGCGAGCTGGGCGGCATCGCCGAACGGGGCGAGCGGCCCGTCCAGGAGGCGAATCACGTCGGCGACGATCACCTCGCCGGGCGGGCGGCGGAGACGGTAGCCCCCCTGGGGACCCCGCTCGCTCGAGACGATCCGGGAGTTCTTGAGCGTGACGAGGATCCCCTCGAGGAACTTTTCTGGGATCCCCTCTGCCTCCGCGATCTCCCGGATCTTCAGGAGGCCTTTCTCCCACGCCTGCGCGAGATGAAGGAGTGCCTCGAGGGCGTAAAGACCGCGCTGGGAGATCCGCATTCATCTAATTCCTACAGGAGAAGTAGAGTACGGGACTTGGCCTTCCCGGTCAACTCCCCGGCGAGGCCCGGCCGGCAGGAGGCGGAGAAACCCCTTGACACCTTGTCTCGGAATCCCTATGGTCCTGGATTCAAGATGAAGCCGCGCGGCGAGAGCCTACCCATTCTCCCCCTTGGTCTGCTCCTCGTACTTAGCGGGGTCCTTATTGGACCTCCCGGGGGCGTTGCGGACTGAAGGCAAGGGACAGCCTGAGACCACAGCAGACCCCCGGGGCAACCCGGGGGTCTTCGTCTATCTGGGCAACCTCCACAACGAAGCGAAGGACAGGGGGAGCGATGAGGTCGGACCGAATCAAGAAGGGGATCGAGAGGGCGCCGCACAGGAGCCTCCTGAAGGCGACGGGGATAACCGACGCCGACATGGAGAAGCCCTTCGTCGCGGTGGTCAACTCCTACGTCGACATCGTTCCTGGGCACGTCCACCTCCAGGAGTTCGGCCGGATCGTCAAGGAGGCGGTGCGGGCGGCGGGCGCCGTTCCGTTCGAGTTCAACACGATCGGCGTGGACGACGGGATCGCGATGGGCCACGCCGGAATGAATTTCAGCCTCCCGTCCCGCGAGCTGATCGCCGACTGCGTGGAGACGATGATCGAAGCCCACGCCTTCGACGGCATGGTCTGCATCCCGAACTGCGACAAGATCACACCGGGGATGATCATGGCGGCGGTTCGCGTCGACGTCCCGACGATCTTCGTCTCGGGCGGGCCGATGGCGACCGGCCGCTCGCGCTCCGGCGAGGCGATCGACCTGATCAGCGTGTTCGAGGGGGTCGGGGCGCTCCATGCCGGGAAGATCGGACCCGACCGGCTGAAGGAGCTGGAGGACCTGGCCTGCCCGTCGTGCGGGTCGTGCTCCGGCATGTTCACCGCTAACTCGATGAACTGCCTGATGGAGGCGCTCGGGCTGGCCCTGCCATTCAACGGGACCGCGCTGGCGAAGACCCCGGAGCGGGAGGCACTGGCCCGCCGGGCCGGCGGGCGGATCATCGACCTGATCCGGACCGAACTGACCCCCCGGAAGATCGTGACGCAGGATGCTCTCGACGACGCGTTCGCGCTCGACATGGCGATGGGCGGATCGACGAACACGATCCTTCACACCCTTGCGATCGCACAGGAGGCCGGGATCGACTATCCGCTCAGTCGGATCAACGAGGTAGCCAACCGGGTGCCGCACCTCTGCAAGGTCTCGCCCTCCGGACCATGGCACATGGACGACGTGCACCGGGCGGGGGGAGTCCCTGCGATCCTGGCGGCCCTCGCCGAGAAGGGTGTCCTGCACCTGGACCGGCCGACGGTCGCGGGGACATTCGGCGAGTCGATCCGTGGGGCGTCCTCGCGCGACGCCGAGGTGATCCGGCCCCTGTCGAATCCACACAGCGAGAAGGGCGGGCTGGCTGTTCTCTTCGGAAACCTGGCGCCGGAAGGGGCGGTCATCAAGACCGGGGGGGTGGTCCCCGCGATGCGGCGCCACCGCGGCCCCGCGGTCGTGTTCGACAGCCAGGAAGAGGCGATGGAAGGGATCACGGCCGGCAAGGTCAAGAAGGGGGACGTGGTGGTCCTCCGGTACGAGGGGCCGCGCGGAGGACCGGGGATGCAGGAGATGCTCTCCCCGACATCGGCCATCATGGGGATGGGGCTGGGCGAAACCGTCGCCCTGATCACCGACGGGCGGTTCTCCGGAGGGACCCGCGGCGCCTGCATCGGGCACGTCAGCCCCGAGGCGGCCGAAGGGGGCCCGATCGCCTACGTGAGGAACGGCGACGAGATCGTGATCGACATCGAGGCCCGGACGCTCGACCTGAACCTGTCCGGCGCGGAGTTTGGGCGGCGGGCGGCGGAGGCCCTTCCTCCGCTGAAACCAGCCCCCGGACGGTGGCTGAAGCGCTACCGGGCGATGGTGACGAACGCCGCGCACGGCGCGGTCCTGGCAGATCCGGAAACGAAACCCGGGAGGACCAAATGAAGAAGATGACCGGAGCCCAAATCCTTTGGGAATGTCTCGTGCGGGAAGGGGTGACGACGGTGTTCGGCTATCCCGGCGGGACGATCCTCCCGGCCTACGACGCCCTCCTCGACTTCCCCTCGATTCACCACGTCCTGGTTCGCCACGAGCAGGGTGCGGCACACATGGCCGACGGCTACGCCCGGGTGAGCGGGAAGGTCGGCGTGGCTGTGGCCACGTCGGGCCCCGGGGCAACGAACCTGGTCACCGGGATCGCGACGGCGATGATGGACTCGGTCCCGACGGTCTTCATCACGGGGCAGGTCGGCTCGAAGCTCCTCGGGTCGGATGCCTTCCAGGAGGCGGACATCACGGGCATCACGGTCCCGATCACGAAGCACAACGCGCTCGTGACCGACGTGAAGGACCTGGCCCTCACGCTCCGCGAGGCATTTTTCATCGCGAGGTCGGGGCGCCCCGGCCCGGTCCTCGTCGACATCTGCAAGGACGTGCAACAGGCGAAGACCGACTTCGAGTGGCCCGAGACGGTCTTCCTTCCGGGCCGGAAGGTGCTTCCTCCGGTCAAGCCGGAGAAGTTGAAGGCCGTCGCGGAGCTGATCGCCGAGGCGGAGCGGCCGTTGATCCTGGCCGGGCACGGCGTGATCGAGTCCGGGGCCTCCGCCGCGCTCATGGCGCTGGCCGAAAGGACCGGGACGCCCGTGGCGCTGACGCTCCTCGGTCTCGGGGGCTTCCCACGCAGCCACCCGCTCTGCCTCGGGATGATGGGGATGCACGGTGAGGCGTTCGCCAACAAAGCGATCCAGGAGGCCGACCTCCTCCTCGCCTTTGGCATGCGCTTCGACGACCGGGTGACTGGGAACCTGAAGACCTACGCGCCGAAGTCGAAGAAAGTCCACGTGGAGATCGACGGCTCCGAGGTGGGGAAGAACGTCGCTGTCGACGTCGCGATCATCAACGACCTCCGGACCGTCCTGGAGGCGCTGCTACCGCTCGTCTCCGACAAGAAGCACGAGGCGTGGCTGGAGGAGATCGGGCACGGTCAGGGGGAGACGCGCTCTCGCGACATCCAGCACGAGCCCCACGAGGACCGGCTCCTGGCGCCGCACGTCATCAATGACATCTGGCGTGCCACGTCGGGCGGGGCCGTCGTCGTGAGCGACGTCGGCCAGCACCAGATGTTCGAGGCGCAGTACTACCCGCACGAGAAACCGCGGACGCTCCTGACGTCCGGCGGCCTCGGAACGATGGGGTTCGCGCTGCCGGCCGCCATCGGGGCGAAGATGGCCCGCCCCGACGCGGAGGTCTGGGTGATCGCCGGCGACGGTGGCTTCCAGATGACCCAGGCCGAGCTCTCCACGCTGATGCAGGAGAAGCTCGACATCAAGATCGCCGTCATCAACAACGGCTTCCTCGGGATGGTCCGGCAGTGGCAGGAGTTCTTCTACGACAAGCGCTACGCCGCCACGCCGATCCTCTCGCCCGACTTCACGATGATCGCCGCCGCGCATGGGATGGACGCGCACCGCGTCACGAAGCGCGAGGAGGTGATCCCGACCGTGCAGAAGGTCCGGGGAAGCGGACGGCCGGCGCTGATCGACTTCCGGGTGGTGGCGGAAGAATCCGTCTACCCGATGGTGCCGGCCGGCGCCGACCTGCACGAGATGATCCGGCGCCCGAAGCGGCGCCACCCTTCGGAGGTGCCCGCGTGAGACACACCCTCGTCGCTCGCGTCCGGGACCAGCCCGGCGTCCTGCACCGCGTCATCAGCATGTTCCGCCGCCGCGCGTTCAACGTCGACAGCCTGACGGTCGGCGGGAGCGAGGAGCCGGGGATCTCCCGGATGACGATCGTCGTCGAGACGGAGCGGGTTCCCGCCTACCTCGTAGAGGCGAACCTGAGAAAGCTGGTTCCGGTCATCGAGGTCCGCGACGTGACCCATATCTCGACCGTTTCCCGCGATCTCGCTTTGATCCGGGTGAAGTGTGGGGCCACCGAGCGGTCGGAGGTCAACGACCTGATCTCGATCTTCCGCGGGAGGATCGTCGACGTGGCGGCGGACTCCGTCATCGTCGAGGTGACCGGCGACGTGAAGAAAGTGGATGGACTGGTCGACCTGCTGCGGCCCAGGGGCGTTCTGGAGATTGTGCGGACCGGCAAGGTCGCCATGGTGCGGGGCGCGGAGGCGCCGGAAGAATCAGAAGAAGAGCTGGCCGTCGGCTGGCGTCACTAAAACATAGGACAGAAGGGACAGGAGAGACGACATGGCGAAGATGTACTACGACGGCGACGCGAACCTCGACGAGCTCCGCGGAAAGACGGTGGCGATCCTCGGCTACGGGAGCCAGGGGCACGCGCACGCCCTGAACCTCAAGGACAGCGGCGTGAAAGTGGTCGTCGGCCTCCCGGAGGGGAGCCGGTCGCGCGCGAAGGCCGAGGCCGACGGCGTGACGGTGATGACCCCGGCGCAGGCGAGCAAGCTGGCTGACGTAATCATGTTCTGCACGCCCGACACTGGCCAGGCGAAGCTCTACCGCGAGGACGTCGCCCCGAACCTCGCGAAGGGGAACATGGTGATGTTCTGCCACGGCTTCAACATCCACTTCGGGACGATCGACGTTCCGGCCGGCGTGGACGTGACGATGGTGGCCCCGAAGGCCCCGGGACATCGGGTACGCGAGGTCTTCAAGGAAGGACAGGGGACCCCGGGCCTTCTCGCCGTCCACCAGAACGCCACGGGCGGCGCAAAGGAGCTGGCCCTGGCGTATGCGAAGGGGATCGGCTGCACCCGCGCGGGCGTCATCGAGACGACCTTCGCCGAGGAGACCGAGACCGACCTCTTCGGTGAGCAGGCGGTGCTGTGCGGCGGCGTCTCGGCCCTGATCAAGGCGGGCTTCGAGACCTTGACGAACGCCGGCTACCAGCCGGAGATCGCCTACTTCGAGTGCCTCCACGAGCTGAAGCTGATCGTCGACCTGATCTACCAGGGCGGCCTCTCTTACATGCGCTACTCGATCTCGGACACGGCCGAGTGGGGCGACTACACGGCCGGCCCGCGGATCATCACGGACGCGACGAAGAAGGAGATGGAGAAGCTGCTGGGTGAGATCAAGGACGGGTCCTTCGCCAAGCGGTGGATCGCCGAGAACGAGACGGGCCGGAAGACCTTCGAGGCCCTGAAGAAGACCGACCTGACCCACCCGGTCGAGGAGGTCGGCCGCAAGCTCCGGCCAATGATGACTTTCCTGAACGCGATGGCCGTGACGCCCGAGGGCGAGGTCGTCCGGGCGAAGCAGGAGCCGGCGGCCGCCGGAGTACGAAAGTGAAGCCCCGCGTCGCCATCTTCGACACGACGCTCAGAGACGGCGAGCAGTCGCCCGGGTGCAGCATGAACCGGGTCGAGAAGATCCGGCTGGCCCACCAGCTCCAGCGGCTGGGCGTCGACGTGATCGAGGCCGGCTTCCCGATCGCCTCCCCCGGGGAATGGGAGGCAGTCCACGCCATCGCGTCCGAGGTCCGGGATTGCTCGGTCGCAGGCCTCTGCCGGACCCGCGAGGCGGACATCACGGCCGCCGCCAAGGCCCTCGAGGGCGCGGCCCGGCCGCGGATCCACGTCTTCATCGCCACGTCGGACATTCACCTCGAGCACAAGCTTCGCCTCTCCCGCGCCGAGGCGCTGAAGCAGGCGGTCGAGGGGGTGAAGCTCGCGAAGAGCCTCGCGCCCGAGGTGGAGTTCTCAGCCGAGGACGCGTCCCGCTCGGACTACGGCTTCCTTCGGGACGTGGTGGCGGCGGTCCACGAGGCCGGTGCGGACGTCGTCAACATTCCCGACACCGTCGGGTACGCAGTCCCCGAGGAGTTCGGCGCGATCTTTGCGACTCTCGTCCGGGAGGTCCCCGGCGTCTTCCTCTCGGCCCACTGCCACAACGACCTGGGGCTCGCGGTGGCGAACTCGCTCGCCGCGATCCGGAACGGCGCGCGGCAGGTGGAGGCGACGATCAACGGCGTCGGGGAGCGGGCGGGAAACACCTCGCTCGAGGAGTTCGTGATGGCGCTTCACGTCCGCGGGGAGAGCATCGGCTTCTCCACCGGCGTGAAGACCGAGGAGATCACCCGCACGAGCCATCTCCTCGCCTCCATCACCGGGATCTGGCCTCAGCCGAACAAGGCGATCGTCGGGCGGAACGCCTTCGCTCACGAAGCGGGGATCCACCAGCACGGCGTCATCAAGAACCCGCTGACCTACGAAATCATGACGCCGGAGAGCGTCGGGGCGGGAGAGAGCCATCTGGTCCTGGGCAAGCACTCGGGCAAGCACGCGATCGAATCGCGGCTCGTGGCGCTGGGCGTCGACCTCGGTCCCGAGGAGATCGAGGCGGTCACCGCCAGCTTCAAGGAGCTGGCGGACCGGAAGAAGTTCATCTACGACGAGGACCTCTTGGCGCTCGTCTCGATCGCTCCGGAGCGGAGAGCGCGGCTGATCCGGTACCAGGTCGTCTCCGGGAACTTGCTGCTCCCGACGGCGTCCGTCGAGCTGGAGATCGACGGCGAAACGCGATCCGCTTCGGCAGTGGGGAACGGACCGCTCGACGCGGCGCTCCGCGCGACGGACACGGCGCTCGGGCTGGACCTCGAGCTGGTCGATTATCACACCCGGGCCGTGACCGTCGGGAAGGACGCCCAGGCCGAGGTCGTGGTCCGGGTCCGGTACGGCGAGACGGAAGTGACGGGACACGCGGCATCGACCGACTCGATCGAGGCGGCCCTGAAGGCGTATCTTTCGGCCGTGGGATCGGCACGGGCCCGCAGTGAAGGAGTCGCCGCGTGACATGGCGGATCGCCGTCGTATCGTGGGGGTAGAGCCGTGTTCGAAGCACTCCGCTAGCTGAGGCGCTGCGGACGGGCCGAGGTACCCTATGGGCGAAATACGATATCCTCAAGCGGTATTGTCGGAGTTTCCCGAAAACCGCGCGAAGCGAAGGTGACGATGCGCCGATTCACCGTCTTGGTCCTTTTATTGCTCCTCGGGGCCTGCCGGCCCGGTCCTGGAGGACGCCAGGGCGCCTCTCCGGAGGCGTCGACCTCGCTTCCGGCGACCCCGCCGATCCCCGCGGGGCCCGACGACCTTTTCGAGGACGTCACCGCGAAAGCGGGCATCACCTTCGTCCACCAGCTCGGAAGCGGAAAGCTGACGAACATCATCGAGTCGACCGGAGCGGGTGGAACATTTCTCGACTTCGACGGGGACGGGAAGCTCGACGTCTTCTTCGTCAATTCCGGCCCGCTCGCCGGCGTCTCGGAGGCCCCAGCAGGGACGCCCCGGCTACCGAACCGTCTCTACCGTAACCGGGGCGACGGGACCTTCGAGGACGTCACGCGGAAGGCGGGGCTTGCGGGGTCGGGATACGGCGTAGCGGCCGCGGCGGCCGACTTCGACAACGACGGGCACGTGGACCTCTTCGTCGCCAACGTCGGACGGAGCGTTCTCTACCGGAACCGCGGCGACGGCACGTTCGAGGACGTGACCGAGAAGGCCGGTGTGGGCGGCCCCGGGACGGCCGTGGGCGCGGTCTGGCTCGACTACGACAACGACGGTCTGCTCGACCTGTTCGTCGTCCGCTATCTCACCTTCGACCCGAACTACAAGCTCCATTACAGCCCAGATGCCTATCCCGGGCCGCTCGCCTACAAGGCCGAGTTCAACGCCCTTTACCGGAACCGTGGCGACGGGACCTTCGAGGACGTGAGCGAGAAGGCGGGGGTCCGGGCCCCCGAGAGCCGCGGGATGGCGGCGGCGGTCCTGGACGTGAACGGCGACGGCTTCCCCGACATCTACATCACGAACGACGGCACCCCGAACACGCTCCTCCTCAACGACGGAAAGGGACATTTCACCAACGTTGCCGTGGAGATGGGCGTGGCGTTCAGCCAGGACGGCGAGGCGGCCGGCTCGATGGGGGCGGCCGTGGCCGACGTGAACGGCGACGGATACTCCGACATCCTGGTCACTTCGACGAGCTTCGGCTCCCTTTTCCTCGGGTCGAAGGAGGGCCTCTTCGAGGACAAAATCATGTCGTCCGGAATCGGGCGGATGAAAGCGCAATACACCTCGTGGGGCGGGAGCTTCCTCGACTTCGACAACGACGGGAAGCCCGACGTCTTCATCGCCAACGGGGACCTCCACTACATGGTCGGGTGGCAGAGCCTTCTGCTCGAGAACCAGGGCGACGGGACCTTCGCCGATGCCGCCCGGAAGGGGGGCGCCTTCTTCGCGACCCGCCTGCGGGGACGGGGAAGCGCCGTGGCCGACTTCGACAACGACGGACGGATGGACATCCTGATGACGATGCTGGCCGATCGGCCAGTCCTCCTCAGAAATCGCGACAGGTCGGGAAACGGGTGGATCACTCTCGATCTCGAGGGGACGAAGAGCAACCGGGACGGGTTCGGGGCGAAGGTGACCGTCCACGCCGGAGGGAAGGCTTTGTTCGTGGAGGCTCGGTGTCCGAGCGGCTACCTGTTCCAGGGGGACCGGCGCCTTCACTTCGGACTCGGAAAGAGTCAGGACGTCGACCGGATCGAGATTCGCTGGCCGAGCGGACAGGTCCAGACATTGACAGGCGTGAAGCCCAACCAGGTGCTGAAGGTCCGGGAGCCGGGAGAGCGGAAATGAAGCCCCTTCACGTCCGCACCGCCGCCACCTTCGTCGTCGCTGCCGGGCTCGCGGCAATCATCTCGCTCGCGGCGTGCCGTTCGAAGAGTCCCGCCGGAC
>CABECI010000286.1_pt1 | contig 12385 bp, 10 predicted proteins | sample 3132851 | NCBI WGS metagenome assembly CABECI01 (sample SAMEA5534348, study PRJEB31848) | metagenome | biome: tundra; feature: field; material: soil | place: USA | collected 2013-05 | depth 0.45 m | reverse complement strand
CGCATAGGGGTTCATCGGCAGATCGAGCTGCCCTGAGAACACGTCCAGGTCGAAGAGCGCCTCATGGTCATCGACGTGGGGCAGCGCTTCGAGGGCATCGCGGACGCTCGGTGCCATCCCATCCTTGGGTGCGACGGGGTACGACGGGGCCGGCTGATCCTCTCGGTAGCCGAGGACGAAGGTTCGCACGCGGTCCTGCGGCACGCCGAAGTCCGCTGCGTTCAGCGTCCGTATCGGCTCCACGATCCGGTAGCCTGCGCGTCGCACACGTCGCCGGAAGGAGCCGAGGATGTCCTGCGCGTGATCGGAGAGGAGACCACGAACGTTCTCCATCACGAAGTAGCGGGGGTTCAGATCACGGACCAGGCGGCAGAAGTCGTAGACGAGCAGGTTGCGCTCGTCCTCACCATCCCGCGATCCTCCCAGAGAGAACCCTTGGCACGGGGGGCCGCCGATCACGATGTCGATGGCGCGATCCCCCAACTCCGCGAGTGTGCGGAGCGCGTCGCCATCCTGCTCCGACAGGTCGACGGTGTGGCAAGCTGCCCCTGGGAAGTTCCGCTGGTGCGTGGCGACGTTCCACGCCTCGATGTCGAAGGCCGCCAAGACATCGTAGCCGCCCTGCTCGAAGCCGAGGGTCATGCCACCCGCCCCGCAGAAAAGCTCGACGGCGGTCGGTCGGGCCTTCTCGCTCATCCGGCCTTCGTCGCCGCCACCTTGATCGCCGAGTCCGCACCCTGCTCGGCGCGGACCTTCTTGACCTCGGCTTGGTCCGCCTTCGAGAGCTTTCGGAGCACCGATATGTACTTCCCCTGAAGGGCGAGCCTTGCCTTCGTTCCTTTGGCCCTCCTCGCGGGCTTGCGGGCGGGCTTCGTCGGAGCCGTAGGAGCCGGGGCCTTCACAGGAGTCGTCGCCGGCACGCTCTTCCTGGATGCTGCTCTTTCCTTCCCTGGCCCGCGCCGCCCCTTCAAGGGGAACGTCTGATCACCGCCCGAAGCCTTGAAGCCAGCGCTGAGGGCCTGGAGGGGGTTCAGGGCGTCTCGAAGTTCGGCGAGGGTCGATTGCAGCGCGGCGAGGAGCGCGAAGATCGGACGCGGCATTGGGCCTCCTGGCAGAGATTGTAGTCCGAGCCGTGCGCGATCACCTCCGCGCCTTCGCCCGCGACGGCTTCCGTTCTGCCGGCCGCGGCGTCGTCGTGACCTTCGATGACCAGGACGACATGCGGTACTCGACGATCGAGGACCTACGGGGGACTCTCGATGCAGCTCCGGAGCTGGCCGGGCTGATCCAGGTCGCGGCCGACGCGGTGGAGACATACGACCCGGAGCGGGAGGCCGTGGTCCTGGAGAGCCGGTACGAGGCCGTGAGCGTAATCCTCGTCCGCGAGACCGAGGTCGTCACGCTCGGGACTCTCGCCTTCGTTACGCCGACGTGATCGGCCTCCCTGGTCCCGGAGACTGGAACAACACATTCCGACGAAGATGTGTCCGCTTTTGTGCTATTTGACACGCGGCTCGGCCCCGATCTAGTCTCCTCGGGACAACTCCAGCGGGGATCGGGCGGCCACCAAGGCGCGTGTCGGGAACTAGGTAAGTCGAAGAGGAATATGGCCGTACCTGCTTTCGTCGAGGGTTCGACGGGGTGGTTTCGGATGGCCACCCAAGGGGGCGGAGCTTGCGCATCCTTTGCTTCGGCCTACTTAATGGCACGTACGAATACGACGTTCCAGCCCCGTCCCGCTGAGCCAGCAGTCGGTCCCCGCAGCAAGACGAACCGTGATGAAGTGCGCACCGGTAACTCTCGTCACCGATCCCCGAATCCCTCGCTCCGGCGGACTCGCTTGCCGCTGAACTCGATTTCGTTAGACGGCGGAAAGGAACAACATGTCACAGCCTGTCCGCGGCCACGGAAATCTGAGGGAATCTGACCAGTTGTCGGGATTTATACGATCAGCATCATCCGCGCCGAAGGCGCGTCAAGATCGCCGTCCATGAGAAATCTGAAGCTCCCCGCACCCTTCGAGATGTGTCGGACGAGGGATTGCAGGGGTGTGGGGTGCGGCGTCAGGTTCTTCGTCTGCGCCAGTTGCGATCGGGGGCAGGCCTACTGCTCGCCCCTGTGTAGGGCCGTCGCCAGGACGCAGCAGCGCCGCTCAGCGGGGCGTCGGTACCAGCGGACGGCAGAAGGGAGGCTTGGTCACCAGAACCGCCAGCGGCGGTATCGAAGGAGAGCCCGGTCGGCGCCGGTGACGCATCCTGCTCCGACTGAGGTCATGCCGTGCGCTGCCTGGGGCCCGTTGGGCGTCGCCGTTCCGGTCCCAGGGGTCGTTCGACCGGGCGCGAAGGTGATCTGTCGGCTATGCCGACGGCAAAATCGATGGCTCCAGATGCAATGGTGAACCCGGCACATGGTCAAAAACACTCAGATCCTCGTGGCCGCCAACACAGCCCGACGGTCCAACTGCGAAGGGCGCAGTAGTTGACGGCGGGACTTCTCTTCTCACGTCACCCGTCCCGGCTGACCAACCTGCCTCAAATCAGTTCGTAGCGGGAAAGGAATTCCATCTCAAGGAATACGACTCTTTGAAGAAGGAAATAGGCGACCTTGTCGAACATTCACGGAAACTCGAGATCTACGCGCTGGGTGGTATCGCAGCCTTCTATGCATGGTTTCTTCAGGTATGCCCGCGCCCGTCACGACTTTCGCTACTCGTCCCGATCCTCCTGGCGGCGCTCGGAGCCTTCCGGTCATGGTCCGTGCTCACCCGGATAGGAGAAGTCGCCGAGTACCTCCTCAAGGTCGAAAGCGTCTTCGCGCTCAGCGAACGAGGCCTAGGGGGGTGGGAGACACATCGCAGCGCAAAGAACACCAGTCCGGTCGCATCCAGCGCGGCAGTGTTCTGGCTCGTGTTGCTGGCGGTCTCCTTCGCGGCGGCCTGTGTTCTCAAGACACCGTAACGCCATCTAACCCCTCATCATTCCAGGGGACTCGCTGCGTTCGCTGCTGAAAGCAATCACGATTCAGATGCAGAAACAGCCGGTACCAGACTATTCATGGCGAATTCCTGCTAGCACATCGAACGAAGACCGCATTGACTCGGAAAGCGATTTGCTATCGTTTCTGCTTTGTCTTGGAACTGCCCCTTCGGGCAGAGACTTAACCTAAGGAGCTCGGCGCGATGGACACACTTTGGACGGCCGTCATTGGGGCAGGTGGAACAATAGCCGCAGCGTTAGTCACGAGGCTTTTCGGCAGAGAAACATCCGTCCGCAACAGGTCCTACGATAAGGTCACAGGGAGCATCAGCGACCCGGGACCGAACGAGGCGGTCCCACGAACCTTCACTTGCTCCGGAGTAGTGACGGGCCTGCAATCAGGTTTAGGTCTCTGGCTGGCGATTGAGGTCGGCGATCTCGTGTGGCCAAGAGAAGGCAAGGTTGTTCCGGACCCAGATAACAAGTGGAGCGCTCCCGTGTTTCACGATCCTGTGGTTCAGGACGGTGCTATCGACCGTTTCGCAGTATCTCTCTTCGTCGCCGACTCCAAGGTCGATAGACGCATCGGAAAGTGGCTGGAAGCTGGCCGCAGTACCGGACTGTACGCCGGTCTAAGGGGCCTTCCGGGAGCCCGACGCATCGCCAGAGTTGACGGTCTGCACCTCAATTCAGGGACCCCCTAAAAGGCCCAACACTCTTTCACGCCACCCGGACCGCCCCTATCATGATCGGCTGTCCACCAAGATCAGACGTCGGAGCCGGCCGATAGACCGGCCGTCATCTTCTATTTCGCTAAGCGCGGCGGTTACCCGAAGGATCTGAAGGCTCATGTCCCCCTGAGACGGTGCCTCCCCCGACCACGACGGCGTGGCCGTCGATAAGCCGACCGGAAGCAACGGGGTCGTCAAGGACGCGGCGTACGTCGAGCAGTTCCGGCTGCGGCGGCAGGCCGCAGTGCGGCATGCCGCGCAGCTGTTCTCTGGCTGGAATCGCGAGCTACGGCAGTAATAGAAAGCGCCGAGACCCCGTCAAGGGTTCGGCTCAGGTCAGACGAGTATCCTTCGTGAAGACGGTCCACAGAAATGAGGGTCCTTTAGCCGAAAGGAAGCAGGGAGACGACATGAAGATACGTGGTATCAAGGCATGGAGCACTGGCGACATTTCTGCCGAACTTAAGCGCGCTGCTTTGCTTTGCGACGAACTCGTTATTATGCATGTCCATTCGGAAGCCTATTGCGATGACTTTCCAGACGTCAAAGCCAATATCGAGTACCTTATGGAAAAGGGCATCGCCGTCGCAGCGCCAAGCGTTTCATACGATGTTGGCGCCCATCCCTGGTTAGCCGACTACGATCGCGCCATCCTGGAGGATCCATCACGCCTTGTTCGCCGCTATGCCGCGGACCATCTGTTCGACCCACCGCATCTCTACCATGCTGAGGAGTACAAGCAGCAAGTCTACCGATCCGCTGGTGACGCTTATGCTAGGGTCGCTGCTTCCATCTTGACAGAGCCGGACGTCGCGGACGCCGTGCCTTTCCTTGCGCTTCCCTTTGCGACTTTCGCCGGAATCCCCACAAGACGCGCTTCGGTGATTCGGGCAATTTATGACGGCATCCCGTTCCCCGGGGCGGACACGTCCTGGGAAGCGATCCTGGACTGGAGAGACGATCCCGCCGCCGTTTCTGCGTTCAAGAAACTACGGGCCTGGGTTAGCAAGAGCAGTCACAGCGAATCAAGTATTGCAGAACTGGCCGAAGAACTTGAGGTTGCCATGGATGAGTACTCCCGGTACATGAAGGCCCGGCACGCGAAGATCGCGTCTGGCCGCTTCGAGGCGATCTGCATCGGGGCTGCAAAGGTGCTTGAGGAGCTACCTCGGATAAAGTTGTCCCCGCTACTCGAGGCCGTATTCAGACCGGAGGCGCTCGAGGCGGAGCTTACCCTGCAGGAACTCTCCGCGCCGGGTCGTGAGGCAGCGTACCTCGTACGTACACGCGAGAAGTTCTCATAGGAATGCGGCCCGGCCGAAAGGAGACGAAGCTTGAGAATGCAGGCAGCTGTGCCTCGCCAGAATCCCATACGGTGTCCGAATGGAGGCATAGGTGTCTCAGCTGATTGAGGTTCCCGCGGTCCCCGGGCCGGCGCTTTTGACTCATTCTCGGCCGGTGTCCTTTCAGCATGCTTGGCTTGAGCCGCCCGAGATGGGCGAGGTCATCTCGCAGCCTCGCCTTGGCGGTCTTCACCACCGGTACTCCCGCCGCGCAGCCTGAAGTCGGGTCATCTTCGCAGCGGCTCGACGTCGGCTTTGCGATGCCGTCGGACTACGTCCGGATCCCGACGGCTCGCTCCTCCTTCACGAGGACGACTTAATGCAACCCGTCGCAGAGCCTTCGGTCGACATCGTTGACGCGTCTTCTCAGCCGCGTCGAGGCCCGTGCGTACCCGACCGTCGCGGGCGATGCGATTCTGGCGATCCACAGGGAGTGAGATGGCCGGTAGGCTACGCTTGAGGACAAAGTCCATCAAGAAGAACATGGCCGTACCTGCTTTCGTCGAGGGTCGACGGGGTGGTTTCGGATATCCACCCAAGGGGGCAGAGCCTGCGATTTCGTCGTCCCGGCCCCTCGACCGATCGGACACGAGCGGCACCCGGGACGAAGATCCGGGAGGCTCTTAAGTTAAGGACAGCGGAAAGCGGCAGCTTCTCAGTAGGAGCTAAGGAGGTCAACATTTATGGCGACAAGCAAGACTGCGACACCAGTAAAGACAAAGAAACCGAAGGCAGCCGAGGCGCTCCCGACCAGCCACGATTCCCTTCTTCAGCGGCTTCTGGACGCCTTTCCGAACGGCGTCTACCTTGTTGCGAGGTGCGCCGACAAGGACCTCGGCCTCCTCGACGACACGACGCTCCGCGTCTTCTTTCCCGATTTTCACTGGATGAGCCGCGAATGTTTGGCGCGGTATAGCGGCGGATACCACTTCAACGGCAACGATCCTTCAAGTCGACCTCTTATGGCTACCCTTCTCTCCCTCCTTCGCGATGCACAGTCCCAAGGCGGAGCGATCGAGGTCTATCATCTCGGGGACCGATTCGACCTTTGGAGGGAAGTGACACGTGCGGACGCGAGTATTCTGGCGGCTTTCGAGCGCGTAAGCGGTGATCCTCTCGTTAGCGGCCTCTCTGAAAGGCTCGATCAGCTCGGGACTCGATATATCAGAGGAAACCACGACGCCTGGATTCGAGAAGTCGAGAACAGCCGTCCCACGCTCAAGAAGAGTCAAGACCAGATCGTCACGGGCAGCGGCAAGATCCGCCTCCTCCACGGGCATCAGTTTGACATCGTCGAGAGTCTTCTCCCCAACTCGCTTAAGGCGGATTTTGTCGGCCTCGCGCCGAAGATCAAGCCCGGCACCTACGCCATCGGTCCCTTCCCAAACTCTACCGTTCAGGAGATTCAGAACTACCTTGACTACCGCAACCGTGCACATCGGCCCGATCTTCATCCCGCATTCGCGCCGGGCGGAGCCAGGCTACTCACGGCCATCGGGGGTATTGAGGCGATCGAGACCGATTCTAAGGCCTATCTCGACGTTTCCGTCTTCTCTCACGGATCAGGTGGTGCCAATGACGTCTCCAATGACTTCCGGTACATCGGCTACCTCGAGTTTGGGGACGAGACCCTCACGTTCGAACAAAACGATCCTGCGAACCACTCTGTTCATGTTATCGGGCACACGCATCACGCGAGGATCCTCGTCGACCGCATCCCCGGTACGAATTTCCCGCATGTGACGCTGGACTGCGGTGGCTGGATCGAGAAGTGTACGGTCCGATCGGGTCCGAACGGCCATGCCTCGGTGGCGCCGTCCGCTCAGTTCGCCGTTCAATTCGGGAACGACATTCGAATCTATCAGCTGACGGCCTCATCACCTGCTCCCGCGTCATGAGCTTTCAACGGCCGGTCCACGGATAGACAGACATGTGGCACACGGATCAAATACGGAGTCTTCTACGTCGTGTCCCTCCGCTACGCGGGCCGGCGGCGCTTGCCCTTGGCCTCCTCGGTGCCACGGGATGCGCGGTCCTGCCGAGTCCGCCGTCAATGATTTGCGGATACACGGTGGCCACGCCGTCCGATCAAGACACCGGTGTCTTCCGGGCCGGCGTGGCTCGCGTCGAGATAACACCGCCTCCCGGATATCCGACCGGAGGTCACGGGATGGCCGGGGGTGTCGCGCGTGGCTACTCGACCCGCCTGTGGGTCCGCGCGTTCTATCTCTCAGATGGCCAGGGGCATCAGCTGGTTCTTGGCTCCGCGGATTTGTTCGTGCTCCCAGGATCGCTCCATGATCGCGTGGCGAAAAACGTCGCACGGCTGGGAGTCGCTCCGGGTGAGATCCTGCTCGCGGCTACGCATACTCATCAGAGCCCCGGAAACTTCGCCTCCGCGAGCGTCTACAACGAGTTCGGCTCTCGTGAATCGGGGTACGCCCCCGAGCTCTTTGAGTTTCTTGTGAGTCGAGTGACCGAGGCAGTGGAGATCGCTATTGCGGACGCGAATCGGACGCAAGGAGCGAAGGTGGACCTAGTACGCTACGAGGGACGTCTCGACGACCTGCTTCTGAACCGCGCTCCGCGCGAGTTCCTTCTGAATCCGGACGCTCAGCGCGTGATGAATTCCCTGGATCCGCGGGATCCTACCGACTGGGACTGTAAGCGGAAGGAGCTCGAACCGGAGGAGTTCTGGGGTCTTCCAGGATGTCCTCGACTCAGGGCAGTCGATCGATCGATGTCTCTCCTTGAGATTCGCCGCGACGGAAATCGCGTCGGACTGCTGATCTTCGCGTCTGTTCATCCCACCGTCCTTCACCATAACGCCGCTCTCTACAGTTCAGACTTTACGGGACAGGCCGTCAGTGCACTCGAGAGAGTCTGGCACTCTAGCCGCAATTACCCGGTCGTAGCCTTCTTCAACGGAGCGGAGGGGGACGTCGTCGCTCGTCGCACATCTCGCGACCTTTTGGATGTCGCGCGGCTGAGTCGGAGGTTCGCCGCGGCAGTCGAGGACACTCTCAATCACTTGCCGCCGCACTCTGAGGCCCTTCAGCTCGAAGCGAAGTACGACGAGGGAAGAGAGGCGCGCGGCTCATCGTGCGTCTCCGGAGAAAGGGCGTATACCCTTGCAACGGACCCGGCGTTCGGAGTTGCAACACTGGGCGGCGCGGAGGGTGACCGGACGGTTCTCTATGACCTGGGGTGGAGAACTGGTGTCGTGGGCCGAGCAAAGCACGGCCAAGGACCTAAGCTGCCAGGCCTCGACTCCGCCGTGCTCCGCGGCTTCAACCTGACGAACCTCCTCGCCGGTTCATGGAAGTACCCTGCCTTTCTCCCGGTCTCCTACGTAAGAATCGGTAGTCTTGTCCTCGCGGGCGTTCCAGTCGAGATGACGACTAGAGCCTCCTTCATCGTTCGTTCGGAGCTACAGGACCCCGACATACGGGTTGCCGTTGGAGCTTTGAACTCGGCACCGGGCGGTGTCTCGCGAGTGCGGATCGTCGGTCTCGCGAACGACTACGCGTCCTATGTGACCACGACCGAGGAGTACATGGCCCAAGAATACATAGGGGCCTCGACCATCTGGGGACCGGACGAGGCTCAATTCCTGGCCTGCACCCTGAAGTGCCTCGCCGAGAAGCCTGCCGAGATCGTCAGGAAGATCACCTCAAAGGCCTACCGGCCTGGCTGGCCCACCACAACTCCGTTTGGGCCCGCCTTCTGCGGCGATGCACGCCGGCTGCCGGACGAAGAGAACGAACTCCTATTTACCGAAACGAATGGGGCTCCCGTCAAGTCGTTGCCGTGGTTTCGCTGGACTGAGGGTGCCGTTTCGCCGATCACGTCCCCTCCGTCAAAGATGTTGAGGCGCATTCGAATCCTGGAGAGGCTGCAGGGACGTTGGCAGCCTAGGCGGATCTCTCCGCCTGTTCCCGGCACGAACTTCGACGAGTTTCAAGAATACGATCGCGGCGATGACGACGATCTCGGGTTCAACCTCGTCGTCACTCTCATGGACGGCTCGCAGCCCGGCCGAAACGACTACGCAGCGATTTGGACCCGATCCCTTCGCGGACCGATCGATGGAGAGTTCATGTTCGAAGTCTTGCAAGAGAATGCGAGCGCACCTTCGCACGAGGATCAGAGGGTCTGCTCGGCTGCCTTTCGACTTCCGACATTTCAGGGCGGAGCTGTCGGCACAGGCTCATGTCCATCCGTAGCCCCTCCGATCTCTACAACGACCCCATAGGAACCCGGGCCCGAAGGAGACGCCCGCCCGATAAGGGGTCCGTCGACCCGGGCCGCGCACCGAAATGAAGCTCGAAACGTTGCAGACCTACTCGATGAGGAGCGACGTGAGGACCCGTTTCCTGGGGCAATACGCCCGTTCTCTGGGCGCGAGTGCGTCCGTAGCCGGCATGACGCAATTCGTACCTGTGGTGGCAGGCCTTCGCTAAGTCGTCGTGGTTAGCATCGCGCCTTTCGCGTTCGCGGGGAGGCCGATCCCTACGCTCTATGGAGGAATCGATGGAGGAATCAAGGCGTCCCGACAGATGTGACATCATTATGAAAGGCGGCATTAGTAGCGGCGTCGTCTACCCGTCCGCGGTAGTCGCGCTCTCGGAGAGGTTTCACTTCGTGAATGTCGGCGGGGCCTCCGCGGGTGCCATCGCGGCTGCCCTTACCGCGGCTGCCGAATACGCTAGGTCCCAGGGGAGCGGCGCCGGGTTCGAGCGACTGGCGGCCTTACCCGAATGGTTTCGCAAGACTGGAAGTGACGGCCGATCGAATCTCCTCGGCCTCTTCCAGCCGACCACCGAAAGCCGTCGCCTATTCACCATTCTCATCCGCGCGCTGAACCGCGACAGCAGCCTGAAGCGGGGGGCTTCTGCGGTCCTCGCCGCGTTGGCTCAATACCCTTTTCTGACGATCGCTGGGACTCTACCGGGCCTCGCCGTTCTTGCCGGCGGCGTGAATCTCTCGGCGCAAGCACCAGCAGTACTCGCGTGGTGTGTAGCGGCGATCGGTCTTCTCCTGGCTGCCGCTGGCGGTATGATTGGGGCTGGCTTCGGTGCTTCGCGCGACGCCCTCAAGGCGTTGCCTGTCCAAGGGTTCGGACTTTGCACCGGCACGAGTCTGCCGGAGACGCATCCCGCCTTAGCGGAATGGCTCGCCAACGAGATCAATATTGTCGCTGGAAGGAACGTCGCCGATGACCCCTTGACGCTTGGTGACCTGAGGACCAAGGGGCTGCAGCTAGTCGTCTTGACGACGAACCTTACCCATGGACGGCCCTACACGATCCCGTTCACTGACCAGGCGTTTGCCTTCGATCCTGCCGAGCTTGAGCGTTACCTTCCGAAACGAATCGTCCAGTGGCTCGTGGAGCACGCACGAACGCAACACGAAGACGATCTCGCGGCGGCGCTCAAGAAGCGAGGGCTCTTTCTGCTCCCCTCCAACGACGATCTGCCAGTGGTGTTCGCGGCACGCTTGAGCCTGAGTTTTCCAGTCCTCATCAGCGCCGTACCGCTCTGGACCTTTGACTTCACGCGCACGATGAACATAAAGCGGAGCGGAGGCCGCCCGAACCCGACCCCAGAGCGGTGCTGGTTCTCGGACGGCGGCATCGGCAGCAACTTCCCAGTTCACTTCTTCGACGGACCGATTCCCCGGTGGCCCACCTTCGCGCTCAATCTTCGTGCCTTCCATCCTGACCACCCGCGAGATCCCGACGACGAGTCGAACAATGTCTGGCGTGCCAGCACAAACTTTGCTGGACTGGCCGAAGCATGGAACCGCTTCACCGACGGAGAGTCACCGTACACAAATATCGCTGGGTTCTTCGGTGCGATTATCGGAACAATGCACAACTGGCACGACAATGCCCTCCTGCATGTTCCGGGATATCGGGACCGCATCGTGCACGTCTCTCTCGCCGATGATGAGGGCGGGCTGAACCTCGACATGCCCGTCGACGTTCTTCATCGACTCGAGCTTCGCGGCGCGGCAGCGGGACGCCTTCTTGCGGTCGCGTTCGGCGCGCCCAGCACTACGGCAGGAACCACCCCGTCAGCCTGGGACAACCACCGCTGGGTCCGTCTTCGCACGACGATGAACCTCCTCGAGGAGCTTCACGGCAAGTTGTGCCTGGCTTATAGCTACGGACCGCCACCTACTTACGAAGACCTTCTGAAGACCCTCGGAATGACCGATCCATACCCCTGGGATGCCGGTCAGCAGGCCGTAGCCCAGGCCGCCGTCAAGGCATTTTATGATCTGTGGCAGCCTACATCGTCAACCCTCTTCGGCGGACATGTACCCAGGCCTGTCCCGTACCTGACATTGACGCCTCCCACGGCCCTGCCGCCTCGTGAGCCCGTCTAGCCTTTCACTACTGTCCAAGAACGGATTTTCGTTGAATGGATGATCTGGGAGCGGGAGTTGAGCGCCGACGAAAGTGCCCTCCGACTGGGCGGGGTAATCTCGACCGTGTCTGTAGCAGAACAGAACGGAGGACGTCGCGATGGTACTGGCAGCCTGTTCGGTCAACTTCTCAGCCAGATCTCCCGCGGAGACTTCGAGTCCCTGGTCGCCCGTTACGGGGTGGAGCGCTACTCGAAAGCGTTCTCCTGCTGGACTCAACTCGTCGCGATGCTTTTCTCGCAGCTGGCTCGGGCGGACTCGTTACGTGAGATCGGTAACGGCCTGGCCTGCTCCCTGGGGAAGCTAGTCCACCTTGGCGTGGACGGCTCTTCGTACGAGGAAGACGAGAGGTCACGAAGAAGGTCCAGTCGTATGTCGCCGCCGGACACCTGAGCGTCATCCTGAACTCGCTGCTCGGAATCGGAACGCCTCGGGGTCTGCAGAGCCGACTCCGGGAGGCCCTCACAGCGGCCATTCTTACTCTCTGTCGTTTCCTTATCGTTCAAGGCCACAGGCACTGCCAGTACGTGTCCGACAGGGTGGAAGCCTGTCCGCATTCGTAAACTTTGACGCCGGGCGCGCCACGTCCTAACGTTCATCCGGCAACACGCACGAGATTGAAGAGACGACCAGTCACCACTTCAACCGTAACAGGCCACTAGGGTCCGAAAGGAAGAAATGCGCACGCTCTCGGGTCGCCTCAAGCCGGCATCGCTCCTCTTCATGCTGGGGATGATGACCCTGGCGGCATCCTCGCCATCTGCTGCTCAGGATGTCTGCCGGGGGTTCGACCGGAGGCACACCATCACCCGGCTGGGCGAGCGCAACGCCTTCGCTCCGGGCGGTACGCAGGCCCGGACGCGGGCGGAGCTCCAGGAGTTCTTCGCCGCGAACGCCGAGGAGA
>CABECI010000284.1_pt1 | contig 12421 bp, 11 predicted proteins | sample 3132851 | NCBI WGS metagenome assembly CABECI01 (sample SAMEA5534348, study PRJEB31848) | metagenome | biome: tundra; feature: field; material: soil | place: USA | collected 2013-05 | depth 0.45 m | reverse complement strand
GGGTTGCGGCGGCACGGCGCCATGTTCTGCGTTGCCGCTCCTCGGAGATGGCACCGCATCGCCTGCGTCGCGGCGCCTTGAATCTGGCGCCGTGGCGCTCGCAACGCGACCCCTCCCAGATTGATTCACACCCTCTAAGCGCTCGACAGGTCATTCCCCCGGGAATCCGGTGACCATGTTCCGGTCGAGGGAGCGTTCCGAGTCAGCGCCTGTCGATCGTCAATCTCAGCGAGTGGGTGGCGCACGAGATGCAGGGGTCGTAGTTCCGGACGGCCTGCTCGCACTGCCACCCGAGCTGCTCGGCTGGAAGGTCGAGGTGCCTCTCTACGAAGTTTTTCAGGTCGTCCTCGATCGTCGCCAGGTTCTGCGAGGTTGGAGGAACGATCTTGGCGTCCTCGATCGTCCCGTCCGGGGCGATGCGGTAGCGGTGGTAGAGGATCCCGCGGGGGGCCTCCGTGCACCCGCTCCCGGTCGCCGCGCGCGGGGTGACCGGCATGAACGACGGCTCCGGCGGCTCGTAGGAGACCAGGATCCGGAGCGCCTCGTCGATCGCCCAGAGCGTCTCGACCATTCGAACGACGATGCTCCGGAACGGATTCCGGCAGACCGGTCCTAAGCCCGCTCTCCTCGCCGCGTCCTGAATCGTCCCTGGCAGGCGGTCGAAGTTCAGGCTATACCGGGCCAGAGGCCCGACGAAGTAGTGCCCCCGGTCCTTCAGGCGCGAGTGGAGCGCGTTCGAATGTTTGACCTGCTCCTCGACGAAGTGGGCCTCGTAGTCCGACACGGGGATGTCGAGGCCACGGCTCGAGACGATTCGTCCTTCGTTCAGCGGGTAGTCCGTGGGGTGGCGGAGCGCGACGAACTCATAGTCGACCTCGTAATCTGGGAACGTGAGGCCGGCCGCCAGGTCGAGAAGCTCCTCCGCGATGCGCCGCCCCTCCTGGAGCTCGGGCACGAGGGGGGCCAGCTCGGCCTTCGATGGAGCCCGGTAGAAGCCGCCGACCCGGACGTTGACGGGGTGAATCTCCCGTCCCCCCACGCGGGTGACGATCGCGTTCCCGGTCCTCTTCAGCGCGAGGCTCTTGGTCACCACTTCGGGATGGTCCTTCGCCATGTGGAGGGCGCTCTCGTACCCGAGGAAGTCGGGGGCGTGGAGCATCGCCACGTGGAGGACATGGCTCTCGATCCACTCGCCGCAGTAGAGGAGGCGGCGAAGCGAGCGGATCGCCGGCGTGACGTCCGTCCCGCAGGCCGCCTCGAGGGCGTGCACTGCGCTCATTTGGTACGCGACCGGGCAGATCCCACAGATCCGCGCCGTGATGTCCGGGGCTTCGGTGTACCCGCGGCCGCGCAGGAACGCCTCGAAGAAGCGCGGGGGCTCGTAGATCCGGAGGAGGGCTTCGATGACCTTGTTCCCTCGAATCTTGATCGAGAGGCCGCCCTCGCCTTCGACCCTGGCGAGCGCCTCCACACGGATGGTCCTCGCCTTGTGGGCGGGCTCCTTACCGTTGCTCATGGACTTCGCTCTCCCTGCGGAACGGCTCCGCACCGGCGTTGAAGGAGCGGAACGCCCGGACGAGGTCCGGCCCGGTCGCGCCGATCGACTGCCAGACCGCCGCCATCGACGCGGTGTTGGCGCTCTCCATCGGCCCGAAGCACCCATAGCAGCCTCGCCGGAACGAAGGGCAGATCGCGCCGCAGCCCGCATGCGTCACCGGCCCGAGACAGGGCGTGCCGCTGGCAACCATCACGCAGGGCGTTTCTCGGCGCTTGCACTCCAGGCAGACGCTCGCCGCGCTCACCTCCAGAGAGCGGCCGTTCAGCCACGCGCTCAGCACCCCAACGAGCTGTTTCTTGCTAACCGGACACCCACGGAGCTCGAAGTCGACGAAGACGTGGTCCACGATCGGCGTCGACTTCCCCAGCGCTTCGATGGTCTCGGGGGACGCGTAGACGATCTTTGCGAAGTCCGACACATCCTTGAAGTTCCGGAGCGCCTGGATGCCGCCCGCCGTCGCGCAGGCTCCGATGGTCACGAGAGTCCTCGAGACCCTGCGGATCTGGTGGATCCTCTCGGCATCGTGAGGCGTCGTGATCGACCCCTCCACCAGGGTGAGGTCGTATGGTCCCTTCGCCACCGCCCGGGAGGCTTCGAGGAAGCTCGCGATCTCCATCTCGGAGGCCACGGCCAGGAGCTCGTCCTCGCAGTCGAGGAGGCTGAGCTGGCAGCCGTCGCAGGAGGCGAACTTAAAGACGGCGAGCGTCGGCTTCTTCCGCTCGCCCATGTCAGACCTCCCGCTGGCTGAGGAGGACGGCGACCTTCTCGTAGGGGAAGATCGGGCCGTCCTTGCAGACGAAGAGAGGCCCGAGCTGGCAGTGGCCGCAGAGGCCGACCGCGCACTTCATGTTCCGCTCGAGAGAGACGTAGGCCCGGTCCGGAGTGACGCCGCGGCGCTCCAGCTCCATCACCGTGTACCGGATCATCACCTCGGGGCCGCAGATCATCGCGACGGTGTGGCCGGGCTCGAACGGAACCCGTGGGATCAGCGCCGTCACGACGCCGACGTTCCCCCTCCAATCGTGTGTGGCCCGGTCGACGGTCACATGGATCTCCAGGTCGAAGTCGGCGCGCCACTCGCGGAGCTGCTTGCGGAAGAGGATGTCGTCCGGCGTCCGCGCACCGTAGAGGAGGACGACGCGGCCGTACCGTTCCCGGCAGGAGAGGACCTGTATCAGGGCCGGCCGCAAGGGAGCGAGGCCGATCCCGCCCGCGATGAAGACGACGTCGTTGCCTTCGGAATCCTCAACGGGCCACGCTGTTCCGAAGGGCCCGCGGACTCCGATCGCATCGCCTCGCCGGATCGCCGCCATCTTCTTGGTGACGGCCCCGACGGCCCGGGTCGTGTGGACGAGTGTGTGCGGATAGGCCGGGTCCCCGCTGATCGAGATCGGCACCTCGCCGATCCCCGGGAGGTAGAGCATGTTGAACTGGCCGGCCGCGAACGGCTGGACCGGCTGCCCCGGCTCGGGGATCAGCTCCAGGGTGAAGGTGTCGTCCGTCTCCCGGACCGAACGGCAGACCCGCCATGGCCTCGGGAGCATCGGGTCGGAGGGCGGGCCGGTTCGGCCAGCCGCGGCTGGCGCCTCCGCGACGGCGAGCGTCACCGGCGCCGTCCCTTCGACGCCGAGGCGTACATGTCGATCAGCTGAAGGCGGGCGGAGTCGAGGCGGCCCGCCAGGATGTCCGCGAACCTCTTGAGGAGCTCGTAGCCGAGGTCGTGGTCCTTCTCGCACTTTCCCCGGAGGCACTTCCCGTCGAGCATCAGGACGCGGGTGAGCTCGAGGGCCTTCCCGGAGAAGCGCCAGCGGTAGGGGGGGACGAGCCACGACCATCCCAGGATCTCGCCGTCGCCGTAGGTGTGGATCAGGATCGGGTCGCCGGTCGGCGGTGCCGCCTCGATCGCGATCCGCCCCTTTCGGATGATGTAGAACTGGTTCGCCTCCTCCCCGTCCTTGTAGAGGTACTGGCCAGTCTCGAAACGCGCGTTGCTCGCGCACCCGGCGATCGTCTCGATCTGCGACGAGGTCATCCCCCGCACGAACGGGTGCTCGGCCAGAAGAGGTTCGAGTGTCTCCATCGCGCTCTCCTTCTCAGCTCCGCGGTGCCGGCACGGCCTCGGCCGCCTGGCGGAACAGACGCGCCTCCTCCGTGATGTCGATTCCCGCCGGGCACCAGGTGATGCATCGGCCGCAGCCGACGCAGCCGGTCTCCCCGAACTGCGCGTGCCACGTCGCGAGCTTGTGGGTCATCCACTGTCGGTAGCGTGCCGAGATTGTCCGCCGGACGCTTCCGCCGTGGATGTACGAGAAGCCCAAGGTGAAGCAGGAGTCCCAGCGCCGCCACCGCTCCGCGGTCGACCCGGTCAGGTCGGAGGTGTCCTCCACCGTCGTGCAGAAGCAGGTCGGGCACGCCATCGTGCAGTTGCCACAGGCCAGGCACCGCACCGCGATCTCCTCCCAACGGGGGCTGTCGACTTGTCGGGACAACAGCTCGGCGAGACCTTCCACGTCGAGCGAACGTCCCATCGACGTCTCCGCCTGGCCCAGTCTCCGTTCCCCTTCGGCGATCTCCTCGGGCCCAGCCCGGGCCTTGGGAACCAGGGCCAGGATCTCTTCCCCTGTTGGCGTCCCGGCCTCGACGAGGAACCGGGGAGCTCCGTTCCCGATCTCAGTGAGCGCGAGGTCGAATCCGTGGCCGGCGCGGGGCCCGGTCCCCATCGAGAGACAAAAGCACGTGCCCGCGGGTGCGGTGCATTGGACGGCCACGATGAGGACACGTTCCCGGATCGCCCGGTACGCAGAGTCGGCCCATGCTCCGTCCTGAAAAACCTTGTCCCACAGACGAATCGCCGCGAGGTCGCAAGGCCGGACGCCGATGAAGGCCCATTTTCCATCGTCGATCGCGCCAGGCTCGAACCGGAAACCGCGGTCGTCCTTCTTCGCCGTGAAGAGCCGCTGCTCCGGGGGCGAGAGGAACCGCTTCCACGAGTGGGGTCCGACGGCTTGGCTAAAGAGGGCGGCGTCGCCGCCTGTCCTCAGCCGGTACCGCCCGGCCCCCTGTTCGTCCCGGACCCCCTGAGGCAGCGTCTCGTCAGGGTCCAGCTCCTCGTAACAGAGGGCTCCGTCCCGTACCTTCGGACCCGCGACGCGATACCCGGCCCCCCGGACGGCTTCGATCAGCCGGTTGAGAGCGGTAAGGTCGAGGACGTAGCGGTCGGCACCGGGGGCGGTCTCCATCAGGCCTTCCTCCGAGGAAAACCTCAGCTTTTCAGGCGCTTCCGTTCCCGGAGCTCGAGTTCCTGCATCTGGGCCTCGTCGCGCGCCTGACAGGGGAGGCAGTGCGTGCCGGGAATCGGGCAAACGTGGTCCCACCGGGCGTCCCGGTCGTAGAGCTCCCCCTCGATCGCGCATTCATCGCAGAGGAGGCCTGACTCTTCCCACGACTCGGTGACGACATGGGGGCATCCCGGAGTGACGCACTGCTTCGGCGCCTTCCTTGTCCCCTTCTCAGTGAGAGGTGATTCTAGGTGGAGAAGCGTGGTCATCAGACACCTATCCTTTCCGGGGTCAGAGATTCCCGGCCGGGTCCCCGGTTCCCCAGCCCAGACGTCAACTCTCCCTCGACCGGCACCGCAACCAACGGGCGGCGGGCCGCCGCGAGGAGAGATTCGAACGCGGTCCGGGCCCTGGCTCTCGCCTTCGGGTCCCTCAGTAACCGGGCCGCGTGGTGGAACGCTAGCATGACCCCATAGACGTCGTGGGCGAACTGCTCGCCGTCGATCTCGGGCCGGAACTCCCCTTCGGCCACTGCCTGCCGGGCCGACTCGGCGAGGACGCCGAGCCAGCGGACCTGGAGCTCGACCAGGCGGTCCCGGAGCGACCCCGGACGGTCATCGAGCTCGGTCGCGGCGGCGACGAAGAAGCAGCCTCCCGGCAACGCTTCCGGCTTCGGCCAGGCGAGCCAGTTCTCGAACATCGCCCTGATCCGATTCTCTCCCGCTGGAAACGCCATGGCCGGCCGGATCACTATTTCGAAGAACCGGAGCGCGGCGAAATCGAGAAGCTGCAGCTGCAGGGCCTCCTTCGACTGAAAGTGGGCAAAAAGCCCGCTCTTAGAGAGGTTTAGGTCGGTGGCGAGATGGCCGATCGTGACCCCTTCCAAACCCAGCTCGCTCGCGAGGGAAAGCGCCCTCTCGAGGATCATCTGGCGGGTGACATCACCTCTGCTCACACCCATAAAATAGTACGATCGTTCGTGTTTTTCAATGAGCCATAAGAGCCATGAAATTCACCGAATGAAGGATCTGGGCTCGGAGACCCGTTTCCCCGGTTCACGAGCCGATCCCATGCTTCATAATCCGGCCCCCTTATCCGAGTCGACCGGGGCACGCCGGGGGTTCCCTCCCGAAGTCCTCCGGAGGATTCCATCTGAAACATTTGAATCATGGTATGGGGCGGGGACGGATCTCAAACTTCGGGTTTCTTTCCGCGGCAAGCGGTGTGAAAGGGAGACGATGCCAACAAAAGACCTGACAATCGGCATGATCGGCTCCGGCGGCGACGGAGTCGTGACGATGGGGGAGATGCTCGCGCAGGCCGCGGCCCGCGATGGCCTCAACGTCATCAAGACCGAAGCCTACGGGCCTCAGATTCGCGGCGGAGAGACGTCGTGCGTGGTCCGCATCTCCACGGACAAGATCTACGCGCAAGGCGACGCGGTCGACATCCTCGCGGTCTTCAACTGGGCCGACTTCGGACGCTTCCAGGGCGAAGTCGCCCTCCACCCGAACGCGGCCGTCCTCTTCGAGGAAGCGGACGCGGGCGCCCCGTCTCCGGCCGACCTCGGCCTCGGCGCCGGGCACTCCTGGGTCCCCGTCCCCTTCATCAAGCTCGCGACGGAGAGCACGGGAACGAAAGCGTCGAAGAACATCGTCTCGCTCGGCCTCTTCGCCGAGCTGTTTGGGCTCCCGTCGAGCTCGATCCGCGCCGCGGTCGAAAAGAAGTTCACGAAGAAGAAGGCGGCCGTCCTGGAAGCCAACCTCAAGGGCTTCGACGCCGGCGCTGCCTATGCGAGAAGCCTTCCGGGCGATCTCGCTGCCCGGAGGCTCGTCTATACGAAGGCGGCGCCGAAGCTCCTGATGTCCGGGAACGAGGCAACTTCGGTCGCGGCGATTCACTCCGGATGCCGGTTTTTCGGCGGCTACCCGATCACGCCGTCGTCCGAGGTGCTCCACTTCCTCTCCGAGTGGATGCCCAAGGTCGGCGGGTCGGTCATCCAGACCGAGGATGAGCTCGCCGCGCTCGGCTCGGTCGTCGGCGCGTCGTTCGCCGGGGTGAAGGCGATGACATCGACCTCCGGTCCCGGCCTCTCCCTGATGACCGAGATGCTCGGGCTCGCCGCGATGGCGGAGATCCCCGCCGTCGTCCTCGACGTCCAGCGGGGCGGCCCCTCCACCGGCCTCCCGACGAAGAGCGAGCAGTCGGACCTCTGGCAGGCCGTCTTCGCCGGGCACGGCGACCAGCTGCGCGCCGTCGTCGCCCCGTCCGACGTGGAGGACTGCTTCCACGCCACGGTCGACGCCTTCAACATCGCCGAGGAGTTCCAGCTCCCGGTCATCATTCTGTCGGACCAGGGGATCGGGCAGAGCCGTTCGACGCTTGATGCCGCGGGGCTCGAGCACGCAGTCGTCGACCGCGCTGTGCCGCCGCCCGAGGTCGCCGGAAAATACCTCCGGTACCTCGACACCGAGTCCGGCGTGGCGCCGATGAGCTCGCCGGGCATGAAGGGCCTCATGTACCAGACCAACGGGCTCGAGCACAGCGAGTCGGGCAGCCCGTCCTCGATGTTCCTCACCCACGAGAAGATGAACCACAAGCGGTACCGGAAGCTCCGTCCGATCCGCGATAAGTACCAGCGGTACCTTCAATTCGGCCCGGAGAAGGCCAACGTCGGCATCCTCTGCTGGGGCTCGTCTTCCGGTCCGGTCCGGGAGGCCGTGGCGGCAGCGAACGCGCGGGGAGAGAGCGTCTCGGCCTTCGTGCCGCAGCTCATCTACCCGTTTCCGAAGCATCCGTTCCTCAAGTTTCTCTCCGGAGTCGACAAGCTGCTCGTCCTGGAGATCAGCTTCGCGGCCCAGTTCTATAAGTACCTCCGGACGTTCCTGACCCTCCCGGACGACCGGACGATCCTCTTCAAGCGGTCCGGAGGGAAGAACCTCACCGTTGGCGAGGTGAACGACGAGATCCGGAAGGCTCTGGCCGCCAAGCTCCCCGTGGAGGTGAAGAAGTGAGCGCGACCGTCGAGACCCCCGCCTTCCAGCCCGCTGACTACAAGACCGAGCTCAAGCCGGTCTGGTGCGCCGGGTGCGGCGACTTCGGCGTCCTCACAGGCGTCTATCGCGCCATGGCAGAGCTCCAGCTCAAGCCGTGGGAGACGGTCGTCGTCTCCGGCATCGGATGCTCCTCGCGACTCCCCGGCTACGTCGCCACCTATGGATTCAACAGCGTCCACGGGCGTGCTCTCCCCATTGCGACCGGCGTGAAGGTGGCCCGCCCCGAGCTGAACGTCGTCGCGGTGGGCGGGGATGGGGACGGCCTCGCCATCGGCGGGAACCACTTCATGCACGCCTGTCGCCGAAACCTCGACATCTTCTACATCCTGATGGACAACGAGATCTATGGGCTGACGAAGGGGCAGGCCGCCCCGACCACCCCCTCCGGCGACAAGACGAAGTCGACGTATTACGGAAACCCCGAGCCATCCGTCGACCCCTGCGAGCTGGCGATCTCGATGGGGGCGACCTGGGTCGCCCGGGGTTTCTCCGGCGACCTGAAGGGGACGGTCGACCTGATGGTCAAGGGGATGTCCCATAAGGGATTCGCCTTCCTGAACATGATGTCCCCCTGCGTGACATGGAGAGGCGACGACCAGTTCAAGACCCTCAAGGCCAAGCTGAAGACGATCCCAGAGGGACACGACGTCACCTCGCGTTCCGAGGCGATGAAGTACACCCGCGAGACGGACATCATGACGGTCGGCCTCCTCTACGAGGTGAAGCAGCCCTCGCTCATCCAGCGGCTCTCCGACGTGAAGGAGACCGCCAAGAAGGCCGGGCCGATGCCGACGACCAAGGACATTATCAAGACCTTCTACCCGGCCTTCTAGCAATCACACGATGTCGGCAACCCGGGAGGGCCTCCCGCCAGCCCGCCGCCCCGGAACCGGGGTCTGGCCGCTGGCCGTGGCGGTCCTCCTGGGGCTCCTCGCCGGACAGTGGTTCTTCGGGCGCGGACGACGGCGACCTCCTCCTCGGCGACGTCATCCAGTCGTTCGGGGGACGCGCCGTGACCTCGAGCAGCGACCTCCTGACTTCGTTGGAGGAAAGAAAGGCTGGAGAGACGGTCTCGATCCGGTATCTCCGCGATGGACGGACGGGTGAGTCGCAGGTTACCCTTCTGGGAAACCCGTGAAGAGCTTGGTCCGCTTGCGAAAACGCCCTAGACGGCTGAAAGCCGTCGATCCGGTCCCTGACAAGACCGCCCTCTATTTCGCGCCGTCGCCCGCTCACGCCGAGCGGTTCCTCGCGACGCTGCGCCAGCTGGAGGGGTGTACCGTACGGACCGTTCCGCACGGCGTGACCTTCGAATGCCCGGAAGGCAGTCTTCACTTCGAGGTTCACCATTCCCCCGCGAGGGCGCACGCGGCCCTGAGGCACCGGTTCTTCAACCTCGTCCTCCTCGACCTTCGCGACGCCGGCCATCCCATCTCCCGCCTCCAGACCGATTACAAGAAGACCCTGCGGCTCCTCGACCTGATGGACGAGGAGCACGACGTGGAGCTGCGCTATGGCTTCCACCGGGTCCTCACAATGATCTCCGGCTCCGACCCCGTCGAGGTCGACCGGATCATCGCCGCGCTGGGCGCCCGGGGCGTCGGTCGCGTCATTCGGGACATCTCCGCGTGCCACCTCGACGGCGAGTGCCCCAAGCTCCCGCGCGCGACGAAGTTCTGCCGCCTCGTCCTCGACGAGCTCGTCCGGATGACCGCCTCCCGGCGAACCGGAAAAGTGGCCCTCTGCGCGTCGGGAGGCGGGATCACCGGGATCTATTTCGAGATGGGCGCCCTCAAGTGCCTGGACGACTGTCTCCCTCCCGGGGCCCTGAACTCGTTCGACATGTACTTCGGCATCAGCGCGGGCTCCGTGGTCTCGGGCATCCTGGCCAACGGATACACGATCGACGAGTTCATGGCGTCGATCGCCGGGACGCCCGAGAAGGGGGTACCGCCCGTTAGCCTCAGCCTGCTGCGGCTCTCCCACATGAATCTCCGAACGCTCACCTTCCCGCTGGAGCGGCTCGCAAAGGCGCTCGGGAGCTCGATCTTCGACCTCTTCAAGGGGAAGAGTCCGATCTCCCTCGAGAGCCTGTTCTTCGAGTACAACAACTTTCTGACCGCCCCGTTCCAGGCCGAGGGCTTCGAGAAGATCCTCCGGCGCCTCTTCACCGCCTCGGGCTCGACGAACGACTTCCGGAAACTGCGCCGCCGCCTCTACATCGGGACGACCGACCAGGACTCCCGTCAGCACGTCCTCTTCGGCGAGGCACCCTTCGACCACGTCCCGATCAGCAAGGCGATCCAGGCCTCCATCAGCATCAACCCGGCCTTCACCGCGACGAAGATCGGCGAGAGGTACTACATGGACGGTGCCGTGACACGGACCTCCAACTTCGTCGAGGCGATCCGGAAGGGGAGCACCCTGATCTTCGCGATCGACCCGTTCGTCCCGTACGTGTCGAAAAGCCCCGGCTTCGCGCAGGAGCGGGGAATCCTCTTCAACGCCGACCAGGACATCCGAACCCTCTCCTTCACTCGCTTCGAGAAGAACCGCTCCTGGGTCCTGCGGCACCACCCCGAGGTGAGCCTCTTCACCTTCCTTCCCGCGAACCGACTTCGGAAGGTGATGTCGGTCAATCCGATGGACCACCGCCGTTATCTCCAGATCTGGAAAGGGGCCTACCTGTCGACCCTCCAGAGGATCCGCCTCCTCAAGCATCGGATGGCGGGCGACCTGGCCGCCCACGGTCTTTCGCTCAACACAGCCCGGGCGGAGGCGGTGGCCCGGCAGCTCGAGTCGGTGGAATCTCCGGTCCTGGCCGACTTTTTCCCGAATGGGAAACTGACGATCCGGCGACGGATGAAGAAGCCGGAGAGGGCGGCGGCCGCCCCCCGGAAGGCGCCCCGCAGGCGCCCGAAGCACGCCACCGTCCACGCCGCCTGACGTCCCGCGGCGGACGCGGTCGGGAGAAGAGACCTCATCTCGATCCGGCTCCCAGCCGCATCGAGACGGTCCCGGCTTCCCGGCCGAGCGGGTCGAACGTCCGCTCGAAGAACTCCGTCACGCCGTCCGTCCGGAACACCGCGATGGTCGACGAGCGGGTCCCATACTCCGGTCCGACAATGAACGGAGCCGAGAGGAACCGCTCGAGGGCGAGCCCGACGCCGGTGTCGGGGAGGTCGCGATCCGGTGCGATCGTCCGGTCCGAGAGAATCTCGAAGAGACCCTCCACGTCGAAGGGACGCGAGGAGACGGCCAGACGCGCGAGCGCCTCCTTCGTCCGAGTCACTTTCGGCCATGGCGTGTCGAGGTCGTGGTTCGAGAGCGCGTGAACCCCAGGTGGAATCGCGTCGTGCCTGCCCGTGCGGCTCGAGAAGAGACGGAGCGTCCCGGGCCTGCCCGCGATCAGATTGAAACCGCCATAGCTCGCGAGACGGTCCGGCAGCCCGGCGAAGAAGCCATCGAGCCGCTCGTCCCGGAGGCACTCCACCACGAGCTCACCTCGGGAGCGGTCGGCCTTCGGGGCCTTCCCGTCGCGGAAGTTCGTCAGCGCCGCGAAGCGTCCGTCCTCGGTCACCCCCAGCCACGTCCCTCCGGCAGTGAGGTCCTTTCCGGCCACGAGACAAGGGAGATCCGGCCACCGGGCGGCGGGCGCGGTGGGGCGCGCGTGGAACTCGTCGCGGTTCGCGCCGACCACGAGCCGGATGCCGGGACGAGGATCGGAGGCGATCAGGACGAGGCACACATCTGGTGATTATTCCAGCCCCGCCGCAATAATCGGACGGCGCAGATATTCCTGTCGGGCCGCGAGGACCTCGCGGTTCGCGCTTTTCCGCGGTGGTAGCATCGCGTTTCGCATGATTGAGATCGTGCTCACCGAGGGAGATCGTGAGCAGATTGAAAGCCTCGGCATCTCGGTCGAAGAGATCCGGCGGCAGCTCGACCTCTTTCGGACCCCTCCTCCCGGAGCCCGTCTCGTCCGGTGCTGCCGCGTCGACGATGGCGTGCGGGTGCTGCAGGAGGACGAGCTCCCCCTTCTGCTCGACGCCTGGAACGAGGCCGCGCGGGCGGGCCGGTTCACGAAGTTCGTGCCGGCGTCCGGCGCGGCGAGCCGGATGTTCCAGTCGCTCTCGGCGTTCCTCGACGGCCCTCTCGGCTCGCTCGAGGAGCTGGCCGCTGCAGGGAGCGCCGAGGCACGCGACGTCGCCCTTTTTCGCGATCAGCTTCTACGGTTCGCTTTCAGCGTCCCCGGATCGGTCGATGCCTCGTCGGACCCTTCCGCCGTGCGCGCGCTCGTCCGCGCGGTCCTGGGGCCGGAAGGGCTCGGCTTCGCCGAGAAGCCAAAGGGGCTGATTCCATTCCACCGGACGCCGGACGGGGGCCGAACCCCGTTCGAGGAGCACCTGATCGAGGGAGCCATGACCGTTCGGGACGGGGACGGGCGCTGCCGCATCCACTTCACCGTCTCCCCCGAGTTCGACCGGGATTTCCGGGCCCTGCTCGAGAGCCGGCGCGCGCCTCTCGAA
>CABECI010000272.1_pt1 | contig 12721 bp, 7 predicted proteins | sample 3132851 | NCBI WGS metagenome assembly CABECI01 (sample SAMEA5534348, study PRJEB31848) | metagenome | biome: tundra; feature: field; material: soil | place: USA | collected 2013-05 | depth 0.45 m | reverse complement strand
GCCTCGGAGGCGTTCGTGAAGGCGAACGGCTCCCGGCCGATCGGGCGCGTCGTGTCATGGGGGTTCGCGGGGCTCGAGCCCGAGCGGATGGGGCTTGGCCCGTCGCGGTCGACGCCAATCGCGCTCAGGATTGCGGGGCTCGCCATGAAGGACATCGGCCTCGTCGAGATGAACGAGGCGTTCGCGGTGCAGGTCCTCGCCAACCTCCAGGCATTCGAGAAGGATCCGGCGCTCGGGCCGATTTCCGAGGAGATCCTAAACGTGAACGGGGGCGCGATCGCACTCGGCCACCCGGTGGGGTCGTCCGGGACCAGGCTGATCCTGACTCTCCTTTACGAGATGAGGCGAAGGAAGGTCCGGTACGGCCTCGCCACCCTCTGCGTCGGCGGCGGCCAGGGGGCCAGCATCGTCGTGGAGGCCGCATGAGCTCCACGGGCGCGGCATTCCGCCTCGAGGTCGGGCCGGACGGCCTCGCGGTCGTCACCTTCGACCTCCCCGGCGAGAAGGTGAACAAGTACTCGGCCTCGGTGGTGAAGGAGCTCGACGCCCTCCTCGACCGTCTCGCGGCGTCGAAAGAGATCAAGGCGCTGGTCCTCTTCTCTGGCAAGCCCAACATTTTTATCGCGGGCGCCGACGTTAAAGAGTTCTCGGACGCGAGCGAGGAGACGGTCCGGGCGATCGTCGAGCGGGGACAGGCACTCCTCGGGAAGATGGCGAACCTCCCGTTTCCGACGGTGGCGGCGATCCACGGTGCCTGCCTCGGGGGCGGCTGCGAGACGGTCCTCGCGATGGACTGGCGCCTCGCCTCCGACTCGAAGAAGACCCAGGTGGGGCTGCCGGAGGTGAAGCTCGGGATCATCCCCGCCTGGGGCGGGACGACCCGTCTGCCGCGGACGATCGGTCTCGCGGGGGCGCTCGACATCATCCTGAACGGGAAAGCGCTGGACGGAAAGCGGGCGAAGAAGGCCGGCCTCGTCGACGAGGTGGTCCCCGAGCCGTCGCTTCGCGACTTCGCTCTCACGTTCGCGCGCGGGAAGGTCGGGACGAAGAAGCGGTCGAACGCCGGTCCCGGCGGAGGGCCGCAGCGGGCTCGTCCGGCGACGGTGCAGGAGAAGCTCCTCGAAGGGATTGGTAGGAAGATCGTCTTCTCGAAGGCCCGCCAGGCCATCATGAAGCAGACGCGCGGGCACTACCCGGCCCCGCTCGAGGCAATCGCCGCGATCGAAAAGGGCTTCGGCGCTCCGCTGCCGAAGGCTCTCGCGCTAGAGGTCGAGGCGGTCTTGCGACTCGTGAAGAGCCCCGTCGTCCGCCACCTCGTCGGCCTCTTCTTCCAGATGGAGGAGGTCAAGAAGGAGACTGGAGCTGCGCCCGCTGTCAAGCCGCGGAAAGTCTCTCGAATCGGCGTCCTCGGGGCGGGGGTGATGGGCGGCGGGATCGCCCAGCTGGCCGCCGACAAGGGCTACCCGGTCCGGATGAAGGACATCAAGGCCGAGATGCTGGCCGGCGGGTACGCCGCCGCCGCGAGGATCTGGCGCGAGAAGCTGAAGCAGCGCCGGATGACGAAGGCTGAGTTCGCCGGGAAGATGTCGCTCCTCTCCGGTTCGGTCGACTGGGCCGGTTTCGCCACCTGTGACGTCACGATCGAGGCGGTCCTCGAGAAGCTGGCGGTCAAGCAGGCCGTCCTGAAGGAGTGGGAGGCGGTCTCGAACGACACGGCGATCTTCGCGTCGAACACGTCGACGCTCCCGATCACCGACATCGCCGCCAGGGCTCGCATCCCGGAGCGGGTCGTGGGGATGCACTTCTTCAACCCGGTCCACAAGATGCCGCTGGTGGAGGTGATCTGGGGCGCCAAGACCGCCCCCGAGGTCACGGCGACGATCTTCGACCTGGCCCGAAGGATGGGGAAGACACCGGTGGTCGTGAAGGACGCCCCCGGATTCCTCGTGAACCGGATCCTCGCCCCCTACCTCGGGGAAGCCGTGAGACTTCTCATGGAAGGCAATCCGATGGAGGCGATCGACCGGGCCATGCGCGCGTTCGGGATGCCGGTCGGGCCGATCGAGCTGCTCGACGACGTCGGGATCGACGTGGCGACGAAAGGAGCCGAGATCCTCTCCGCCGCCTGGCCGTCGCGTATGCCGATCGACCCCTCGTTCGGAAAGCTGGTGACGACGGGGCGCTGTGGCCGGAAGACGAAGAAGGGCTTCTACTTCTACGAGGGCGAGAAGCGGACCGGTCCCGACCCGTCGGTCTACGCCGAGCTGGGGCTGCCCGTGCCGGCAAAGGGGCCCGCGACGCAGCAGCAGATCGAGGACCGGCTGATCCTCCCGATGGTGAATGAGGCGGCTTGGTGCCTCGCCGACGGCATCGTCGAGAGCCCGGCCAAGCTGGACCTCGCCATGATCTTCGGCACCGGGTTCCCTCCGTTCCGCGGCGGCCTCGTTCGTTACGCCGACGCCCGCGGCATCGCCGCGGTCGTCGCGACCCTCGACACCCTCTCGTCCGAGAAGGGAGCCAGGTTCGAGCCGGCCCCGCTTCTGGTCGAGTGCGCGAAATCGAACCGGACCCTTTACGGGAAGGAGTGAACCATGTCGACAGTGAAGCCCGAGGTCGAAGTCCAGTCGTTCCTGAAGGCCCTCTACGAGGGGCATATCGAGGAATCGCTGATCTTCCCGTTCCCCGAGGTCTCCGAGGAGACGAAGGAGACGGTCGCAGCGTTCAGTGAGGCGTACCGTGATTTCGACGCCCAGTTCATCGACTCGGAGAAGATCGATGCCGAGCACCACTTCCCGCGGGACGTCGTGAAGGGGCTGGGCGACCTCGGGGCTATGGGCATGACCATCCCCGAGGAGTACGGCGGGAGTGCCTTCTCGGCCGCGGCCTACTGCAAGATGATGGAGCTGATCGGGCCCCTCGATGCCTCTGCGGCGATCGTCGTCGGGGCCCACCAGTCGATCGGCCTCAAGCCGCTCCAGCTCTTCGGCAACGAGGCACAGAAGAAGAAGTGGCTCCCGGACCTCGCGGCCGGGAAGCTAGTCGCGGCGTTCTGCCTCACCGAACCGGAGGCCGGCTCCGACGCCGGGTCGCTGAAGACGACGGCCGTCCTCGACCCGGCCACGAACGAGTACGTTCTCAACGGGACGAAGCAGTGGATCAGCAACGGCGGGTTCTCCAGCTTCCTGACCGTGTTCGCCCGCATCCCGTCCGACCTCCCCGACCACCAGAAGCACAAGGAGATCGTCTGCTTCGCGGTGGTGACGAACCCCGATGGGACGCTCCCCGGCCTGATCAGGATGCCTGAAGAAAAGAAGCTGGGCCTTTGCGCCTCCTCGACGTGCCAGATCATCTTCGAAAACTGCCACGTGCCGGCATTCAACATCATCGGCGCCCCAGGCCAGGGCTTCAAGGTGGCGGTCGAGACGCTGAACACCGGGCGGACGTCGCTGGGCGCCGGCTCGGTCGGCGGGTCGAAGATGATGATCAAGCTGGCCGCCGAGCAGGCGACGCAGCGCAAGCAGTTCAAGACGCGGATCGCCGACTTCGAGATCATCCGCCACAAGTTCGCCCGTATGACGGCCACGACCTACGCGCTGGAGTCGATGGTCTACCTGACCACCGGGCTGATCGACCGGAAGATCGAGGACTACTCGCTCGAAGGGGCATGCTGCAAGGTCTTCGGGACCGAGGTCCTCTGGCAGAACATCAACGATGCCCTCCAGATCGCCGGTGGCAACGGCTTCATGAACGAGTACCCATACGGCCGGGCGCTTCGCGACAGCCGGATCAACATGATCTTCGAGGGGACGAACGAGATCCTGCGCCTCTTCCTCGCGCTCTCGGGGATCAAGGAGCTGGGTGAGAGCCTCAAGGAGGTCCAGCACGCCCTCAAGAGCCCGCTCCGCGAGCGCGGCGTGCTGACCAGCTACGCCCAGAAGCGGATGAAGGGGACGCTGACGCAGGACCGGTTGACGAAGGTCGCCCCGGTCCTCGCGCCCGAGGCCGACATGGTCGCCAAGTACGCCGGCGTCTTCTCGAATGCGGTCGAGACGATCGTCCGGAAGCACGGCAAGAAGGTGATCGAGAAGGAGTACCAGCACGAGCGGATCGCCAACGTCCTGATCGACCTCTTCGCCCAGATCGCGACGCTTTCGCGGGTCACCGCGTCGATCGCGAAGAAGGGTGAAGAGAAAGCGGCGGGGGAGATCGCGATTGCTCGCTGGTTCTGCCACCAGGCCCGGCACCGGATGGTCGGGAACCTGAAGGCGCTCGATAGGAACCGGGACACCGATGCGACGGCGATCTCGAACGCCGTCTACGAGGCGGTCGACTACCCGTACGACCTCTGGAGCTGAGAAGGCGTTGAAGCCTGGACGGGGCCGGGGCGTCCGGACGCAGATCCGGACGATCCCGGTCCCGACCCCGTTCCCCGTCGGCCCCGTCAACGTCTATCTGGTCGCCGCCGACCCGGTCACCCTGATCGACACCGGGCCCCTCACGGAGAAGGCGTGGAACGCAGTCGTCGCGGGTCTCAAGGCCGAAGGGCTATCGCTTCGCGACGTGAAGCGGATTCTCCTGACGCACGGACACCAGGACCATTTCGGCCTCGCCGTCCGGCTGGCCGAAGCCTCTGGTGCCGCGCTCCTCGGCGGGCGCCTCGACAGGATCCGCTTTCGGGGCGAATGGAACACGAAGCGCTGCCTCGACGAGATGGCGCGTGGCGGCTTCGGCCTGGCCGACCGCTTCGGCGTCATGGCCACCATGGCGGCGTTGGACCGGTTCGCGAGGCCGCTCGAGACATGGGGCGAGCTTTCCGGCGGCGAGGTCCTCGAGGGAGACGGCTGGTCGGTGATGGTCCGGTCCACGCCCGGCCACACGCCGGGCTGCCTCACCTTCGAGGTCCCGGAAGCGGATGTCGTATTCACGGGCGATACCGTGCTACGCGACATCACGCCAAACGCCATCGTCGACGAGGACCCGGAGAGGCCGGGCGAGGATTTCCGGAGTCTCTCCCGGTACTTCGAGACCTTGAGCGAACTTCGCGAGAAGCTTGCCGGCGCCCTGCTCCTTACCGGCCACGGGGAGCCGATCCTCGACTTTCCTACCCACCTCGACCAGGTCAGCGCCCGTTATGACAAACGGATCGAAAAGATCGAGGCGGCCCTCTCCCGAGGTCCGATGAATGCCCGGGAGCTCGTCGTCGAGCTCTTCCCCAGAATCTCGACGCCGAACCTCTTTCTCGCCTGGTCCGAGGTCGTCGGCTTCCTGATGTACCTGGAGGACCAGGGACGCGTCGAGAAGATCGAGGGACAGCTGCGCGATCGGTACCGACTCGTGGTCTGAGAAGGCACAACGACTGCATCGGCGCGACCGTGGGTCTCGCGTCCGGCCTCTGCCCGGCCGTCCGCGCCTCCCACCTCGACCCGATCGAGGCGCTCAGGTGCTTGCGATCCCGGACCCCAACGCCTACTCTTGCCTCGCGATGAAGACCGTCACGCGTCGGCGGGGCCCGGCCGACCCGCTCCGGGATTCCGCGATCCTGCAGCGGACGATGAACAGGCTCCGGGGAACCGGGCTGGTCCCGAGGGGGGTCTACCGCTTCGCGACGCACGAGGAGGCCGACGAGTGGATGACGCGCCAGATCGTGGCGACTCACGCGCGCCGGAGTTCGAAGACCTCGTAGCCCTCTGCCGGTCGCTCGAACGTGAGGGCGTTCGCTACATCCTGATCGGCGGCTTCGCGGTCATCCTCCACGGTCTGGTCCGAACGACGAAGGACATCGACCTGCTCGTCGATCCGTCCGAAGAAAACGTCCGCGCCATCAAGCGAGCACTCGGGACGCTTCCCGACAACGCGGCCGCGCTGGTCGCCGACGGGGACGTAGCATCATATCGGGTAGTTCGGGTCGCCGACGAGATCGTCGTGGATCTTCTCGCCGAGGCCTGCGGGATTTCCTGGGCCGAAGCGATCGCCTCGGGCACCGAGACAATGAGGATCGGGGACGTCGCGGTGCCCGTCGCCGGAAAGGAACTCCTCGTCCGGATGAAGCAGACGGTTCGGGAGTCCGACAAGGCAGACGTCCATTTCCTCAGGATGAGCATCGAGGAAGACCGGCGACGACCTTGAACTAGCGCCCTTCGCCCGGCTTCTTCCCGTCCTCGGCCTCTCCTCCGGCCTCTGCCCGGCCGTCCGCGCCTCCCACCTCGACCCGATCGAGGCGCTCAGGTACGAGTAGGGGAAAGTAGAGGGGCTGCGGCTTCCAGTGCCTCTCCTGATACGAGATGTCAACGTCCCGGCTGGTTCCAGGAAATCATCGGACAAACATCCAGTTAAGGCGCTAGACTCCTGTACTGATTCGGGCAGGACCTCGGCGGGGAATGTCGACCCGATCGGAGGAGCGATGAGCAAGCGACCGTTCGGAAGAAGCCGGGCCGCGGCCTCTTGCAGGGCGTTCAGACACGGTTGCTGGTCGATTGGATTGACCTTCCCCGGAAGACTTCGGTTCTCGCGAGTTGCCTTCAACGCCACGGCGAAGAAGGGAATCGGCGATGAATCGACTCCTGCACTGCACGCGGCAGCAGTGCTCGCAGGACTGCCCTTGGCGATCCCGACGGCAGCCAGGGCACAGGGGAGACCAAAGATGACCACGCGCCGTCTTTGTTTTCCACAGAATCGTAACGACCTTGTCCTGCGCGAGCAACTGGGAGGCGACATCTTCTTCTGTCTTCCTTCGCCGCTGTACCGCCCACTGCGCCGGCGCTCAGGGATGTGGGTTACACGTTTTCTCCATAGAGGTTCCGAGTGAAACACCGCGTGCATTGGGGTTGTAGTCCATTCAGCGAATCGGTGAACACTGTGCGTGACATCGCGGTTGCCCAGGGGTTGGCTAGGATCAGAAACGTAGACTTGGCCAGTAAGGGAACTCGTCAGCGTGCTCTCCGCTGTAGGCTTGCAAGTCTTGCGAACGCCTCGTCAAGGATACTGGGGATGTCGGCACTGGTCTCACGCCTTCTCGTACCCACGGTCTGCGCAGCTGCTGCGCCTGCGGTGCCAACGCTAAGCTCGCCGGCGAACGGGTACAGCTTCGCGGCGGGCACGACGTTCGTGGATCTAGCGTGGGGAGCCGTCATCGGAGCGATGAACTACGACCTGCAAGTTGGCTCGAGTTGCGGAAGCACGTCGGTTGCCGTGTGGAACCAAGCTGCAGCAACCTCCCGGGTGCCGGGGCTGAGCAACGGACTGACCTACTATTGGCGGGTTCGAAGTGTCGGTTCCGGGGGAAGCTCGGCGTACTCGGCCTGCCGCACCTTCAATGTCACTGCGCCGGTACCTAACGCGCCCACCCTGATCAAGACGAGCGCGAGTGGGCCTAGCGGGCCGAATGTGACGACGAACCAGCTGTACACCATCGTGTTGAGCGCGGCGGATGTGGACGGGAACCTGAGGAACGTGGATGTGAACTGGAACGACAACACGCCGGTGGAGAGCAAGAACGTAAGCGGGAGCGCACAGAGCGTGACGTTTACGCGGTCGTTCGCCACGGCGCGAATGATCAGTTGGTCGGCGAACGCCTACGACACAACGGCCTTGGCCAGTACCATGGTGACCGGCAGTTTCAATGTGATAACCGCCGCGTCGACCGTTATTCCAGCGCCGACGCCGTACGGGCCGGCTGGCGGCGGTGTATCGAAGTCGCCAACGTTCACCTGGTCGGGCGTGAGCGGAGCGACGACGTATCGCCTCATGGTTGCGACCGCGGCCGCAGCATTGCCAACGGATCCGGCGTCGTCGAGCTGTAGCGGCTGCGTGATCAACGCCACGCCGCCGACAAATTACTACATTCCGTCGACGCCGTTGGCGGCGGCGACGACCTACTACTGGCAGGTCCTGGGACGGAGCGAAACAAGAACCGGGACATGGTCCACGCGGACGTCCTTCACAACGGCAGCGACGGGAGCCGTGACGATCACCGGAGTAAGTCCGAGCCCCATCACGGGCTCCGACTCCCCTCAGACTCTGAGGATCCTCGGCACCGGATTCCAGGCCGGAATGACGGCTACATTGAACGATACGACAACCGGCGGAGGACCCTGGCAGAAAGCCACGTCGTCGGTCACGTCAACGCAGGCGTCGATCAGCGCGACATTCACCACCGCCGCTGCGAATTGGACCGTCATGGTGACGAACCCGGACGGCAGCAGCTCGGGTGTGTTCTCCTTCCGCGTGATTCCGCCAGCCTCCCCAGGCGGTGATCTACATGCGAGCCGGATCACAATCGAAACGATCGCCTCACCGCAGACGGCCGGTGTCCCCTTTGACATCACGGTCAAGGCTGTCGACGCCAGCGGAAATGTGATGCTCATCGACGCGGAGATTCAGCTCCGGACGAGCGTGGGGACCGTGAATCCAACCTTCGTGCGCATCACGAACGGCATTGCCACCGCGCAGGTGAAGCTCGACAGTCCCGCCTGTAACGTGTACCTGGAAGTGACCGGCGCAGGCGCGAACGGCACGAGCAACACGTTCTCGGTTGTGGGCACCGGCCAGGGATCCCTGACCGGAAGAGTCACCAACCCATCCGGCACCACGTTTCTGCTCGCGGACGTGACCCTGACCGGTTGCGGCAGTCCAATCACGGTAACGGCGGACCTTTCGGGGTACACGACACCGCAGATCCCTCCGGGCTCGTATGACGTGTTCGCAACACACAACGGCACACAAAGCACCCCCGTTACTGTGAATATTGCTGCGAACAGTGCCTCGGTGCACAACATCATTATTGGATCAATCTGCAATCAAAGCGGCTTGACGCCGATCCTCTTCGTTCCCGGGGCCATGGGTTCGACAATCGGTTCCTCGTTCGGTTCTCTGGCCTTTCCTTGGTTGCCCCCGATTCTTCCAACGCTACCTGCCGAGCATCCCACTCAGGGATCCGCATGGCCCTATGCGATGGATCCCCGCTGGGCAAACGGGCCAGCGCCATACCTCGACGGTCTGTACTTTTCAGATGTTCTTGGAATCACCAAGTGGGACATTCTACGGGATGAGATCGGCCTTCGAAACCCGGCGTACGTCGGAACAGCATCCAACCCTAACCCGTGCCTGGTAATTTCGGTGCCTTATGACTGGCGCATGCAGCCCGACGAAGCCGCCAGGACGTACCTCATTCCCCGAATCAGATACGCAAAGCAGGCGGCCGGAGTTTCCAAGGTGCACATCGTGGCACACAGCATGGGCGGCCTAGTGGCGCGATCATATATAGAGTCGGGAATCGAGTGGGGGGACAACAAGTACGCAGACGACGTCGCCAGGTTCGCCATGGTCGGAACCCCAAATGAAGGAGCAGAACTGGCGTATCTCCTCACAGAGGGAGGGAACCCGCTGAGAGCCGACATGGTCGTCCTTGCGAACTCTGGCGGCCTTGTTCACCTTAACCTATACAAGCTTGTTATCGAGGACTTGTACAAGAAGGCCGGAGGGAATGTAGAAGCTCTCTTACCGACGGCCTGCCGTTCTTGGAGCCTCAAGTTTGGTGATTGCTTGGGGCTTATGCAGTCCCCTGAGGCTAAGGAGTGGAACGAGTACAGAAAGGAGATGAAACGCTTCTTGAAGGAGGATGTGCCGTCGATGAAGGCGCTCATGCCATACAGTCGTCGCGCTTTCCTCAGTGATGGAACTGGACAGCCGCTCCGCAGCGTCGCCGGTAATGGTTTCGAGAACGGCTACCTCGACGCCCTCAACGATCCAGTGCTGTGCCCCCACATCGATCGCATTGGAGGTGGCGTGGTGAGCACGAAGATCTTCGCCGGGGGATCCCAGAAGACGGTCGACACGTTCACCGTGTCATCGCCTCCCTGTTCCCCAGACGCGCTGTCCCCTGATGGCGAGTATCAAGGATTCGCCTCCACGACTGAAGGGGACGGCACGGTTCGGCGCCCGAGTGTGGTGGGTGACGTCGTCGGAGGAGGGGTGCTCTGGAAGAATGAGGTTCTGGAGGTCGACGACAGGCCAGGCGAGCATACCAAGCTGATCTCGGTCTACAGCTCTGATATCGCGGATTTTCTCTTCGGTATTCCGCCGTCGAAGGCATGGGCAGGCGAACAGCAAAGGCCGGCGGCGCGGCGAACTGCGGTCCCCGGCGCTTCGGTATCGGCCCCGAATGTCGAACTTCGCGTCTCCGGACGCGCACGGCCATACCTTGTCAACGGCTCCGGCCAGGGATGCGGACTGAAGCCGGGGACAAGCGAAAGGGATCAGACGTTCCCCGGCTGTTCGTCCCTCGTGGCGCAACCCATGGAATCGGTGCTGAGCCTGGTAGAGATCCCGAACGGCAGTTACACATTGACACTCACCTCCGCATGGGCGGAGGACTCTGCTCTGTCGGGAATCGTGGATGACGGCTCCAATGTGACGAACGCCTACACGACGCTCTTCTGCGAAGCGGAATCAAGGAACGTGACGGTCACGGTCGCCGCCGGGATGGCGACGCCGATCCGGATCGACGGTGCGGCAGCGCCCGCAACGGGAGTGATTGCGGATGCGACGGGGTCGCCGCGAACGACCGGGCTGAGCTGGAACGCGTCGACTGATCCGAGTGTCATCGGCTACAACGTTTACTCCAGGCGAGCCGACGAGCCGAAGCTCGCTCTGCTCGCGCAGGTGACCGGCACCTCATTTGCGACTTCCGATCCTTGGGTCGATGCCGCGGGCGTTCCGGTTCGGAAATACGCCGTCGCGGCGCGGGTCGCGTCGGGACAGACCAGCGTCCTGACCGGGTTCGTTGCGAACGATGACCGCGATCATGACGGCCTGAGCGACATCGATGAGGCGCGGTATCACACGGACCCCGACAATCCCGACACCGATGGCGACGGCTTGAAGGATGGAGACGAGGTTGCCATCGGAACAGATCCACTCAATCCCGACACCGATGGCGACGGCTTCGCCGACGGCCTCGAAGTTGCCTGCGGGTCGGACCCTCTCGCGCCTGGATCAACGCCCGCCGCCTCGTGCATATTAGCTCTCACGGTGACGAAGTCGGGAACTGGAACGGGAACGGTAACGAGCAGCCCTTCCGGAATCAGCTGCGGCCCAACCTGCTCGGCGAGCTTCGCGAACGGCACCGTCGTGACCTTGTCTGCGGTACCGGACGCAGGGGCGACGTTCACCAGCTGGAGCGGCGAGGGTTGTAGCGGGACCGGGACCTGCATCGTCACGATGACACAGGCGCGGGGTGCCACGGCGACGTTCGCCGCCGTGACGTCGCTTCCCGGCGACTGCGACGGCGACGGGGTCATCACGATCGCCGAGCTTCAGAAGGTGATCTGCATGTACCTCGGCACGTGTCCGACGACGCCCGGTATGTGTGGCGCGGATTGCAGCGGTGACGGAGTTCTCTCGATCGCCGAACTACAACGGGCGATCGCAGCCTATCTCGGCCAGGTCAATTCCTGCTCGTGATGAAGGGCTTCTGTTGAGGAGGACAATGATGAAGCGGCATCTGGCATTGTCGGTGGCGGTGGCGGTGGTCGCCGCATTCTTCGTTGCGGCGACGGGATCAGGAGCGACGATCCAGGTTGGCAACGTGAGCAACGCAGCCCCGGGATCGACGATTACGGTCCCGATCACCCTCGCCGACGGAGGGTCGGGTTCCTGTGCCGTGGAGTACAGCCTGACGTGGGATGCCGAGGCGCTCACGTACGAGAGTGTGAGCACCGGGGGGGCGGCATCTGCCGCAGGAAAACAGGCGTACGACAGCCAGAAGACCGCCGGGGCGGTGAAGATCAGCGTCTTCGGGATCAACAGCACCGACATCGCCAGCGGGGTGATCGCGAACGCGACGTTCAAGCTCAATTCCGCGGCGTCCGGGGCGATTGCGGTTGGTGGCCAGTGCAGCGTGTCGGATTGCCTCGGCAACCTGACCGAGAGCACCTGTACCGCCGGCGCGGTAGTGGTAAATCCGAGAACGCGCCCGCGCAGCGTGAGGCCGAAGTAGGTGGAGGGCAGGATGGGAAAGCTACCGGTCGCGAGGAAGCGGATCGTCACCAGAAGGCATGACGGAAGGGAACAGACGCCATCACGCGGGTTCAGGTATCTCTGGATGATGGTTGGGGTGCTACTTATGGTAGCGGCCCCGTTGTCAGCGACCACTTTGCAGATCGGTAGCGTGAGCAATGCGTCGCCCGGATCGACGGTAACACTCCCGATCATCATTACCGGAGCCGGGACGAGTTCGTGCGCGATGGAGTACAACCTCACCTGGGACTCGAGCGCGCTCACGTACCAGGGCGTGAGCACTGGCCCGGCGGCGACTGCGGCCGGAAAGCTGGCCTACGAGAGCAGCAAGACCGCTGGCGGCGTCAAGATCAGTGTCTTCGGCGTCAACAGCAACGTGGTGTCCGACGGTGTGATCGCGAATGTCGTGTTTCTGGTCGCTCCGTCGGCAACGGGGATGATTTCGCTGAACGGCCAGTGTAGTGTGAGCGACTGCCTTGGGAACCTCGTGACCAGCACTTGCGCTTCCGGAGCGGTCACCGTGGCCGCATCCTGCCAGACTCCGGGGACTCCGGTGCTGACGGTTCCTTCAAGCGCCTCTTCCGGCGCGAACTACAGTGTGACCTGGCCGGCCGCCACCAACGCCACCGAATACCGCGTCGAAGAATCGGTCAACGCCGACTTCTCCGGGGCAACGGCGAGCACCGTGAGCGCCGGTCCGTCGACG
>CABECI010000269.1_pt1 | contig 12767 bp, 11 predicted proteins | sample 3132851 | NCBI WGS metagenome assembly CABECI01 (sample SAMEA5534348, study PRJEB31848) | metagenome | biome: tundra; feature: field; material: soil | place: USA | collected 2013-05 | depth 0.45 m | reverse complement strand
GCTCTTGGCGGCCAGCGACATGGCGAGGACGTTCGCGAGGGAGGCCTGCCCGGCCTCGTCCACGAACAGCACGTCGGCGGCGCCTTCGGCATCCGGACGTGACCAGAGCCAGGCCGTTCCGGACACGACCTGAGCCTTGCCGCTACGAAGCGCCCCGAATACGTCGTCGTTCTCGCTGACTTCGTTGATTCCCAGGCCGATCGGTTCGTTCTTGCCACCCTTGTGGACGCATCGGATCGCGATCCGCTGCTCCGTGCCCGCCTTCACCGCGTCTTCGAGGAGCTTCTTGATGACCTTGTGGCTCACGGCCGAGACGCCGACCTTCAAGCCACGCCGGACGCATTCGACGATCATCCGCGCCCCGGTGAAGGTCTTGCCGGAACCGGGCGGGCCCTGGATGGCGAGGACCGATTGGTCGAGATCGACGACGATCCTCTTTGCGAAGTCGAGCACGTCTTCGCCATCGCGTGCCTCGAACTTCCCGCTCTTCAGGCGGGGCGGGTGCCCGAGCAGGAGCTCCCGGGCGGCCGACTTCCAGCTCGGGTCGTCGATTCCGTGTTCGATGACGTCCCTCGCAAGCCGCATGAGCGCCGAGGGAATCGGCTCCGGCGGGACGCGGGTGTGGACGAAAGCGATACGCGGGTGCTCGTCCGCCTTCGTCGACCGTTTCTTCACCTCGACCCACCGGGCTCCGAGGTCGATGTCGCTGATCGTGCCGAAAGGGAGCCTGTCCATCGTGTGAAGCTCATCGCCCTCTCGTGCCTGGAACTCCTGGAATGGGAAGGAATAACGGTCGATGGGGCACTTCTTCGTCCCGCCCTCGGCTCGCCTCACCCGCCGCAGCCCCGTGACGACCGCCCGCTCGTCGAGAAGATCGTCCTCGTCCACCAGGTCGCAGAGCCGGAAGAACTCCCACCAGACGACGTTGTCCTCGCGCTTGTGGAACTCGAGCATGTGGGCCAGCAGCCAGCACGCCTGCTGCTGGGGCGTTCGTTCGGCCTTGTCCTCAGGAACGCCTCTGAGAAGCGCGTCCATGGCCGCCTGGATCCCGGCCTTGCGCTCCTGAGCCTTCTCGGAGGCTTCGCCTTCTCCGGGGACCGGGCGTGGGAGCTCGTGACCGGATTCCTCCAGCTCCTTCCGGAGCCCTTCGAGCCAGTCCCGGAGCCAGAGAGCCGAGACGCAGTCTTCCTGGTTGTAGTCCTCGACGAGCGTGCGGACCTCGGGCGGGATGGCGTCGGGCGCGTCCACCTCGAGCGCCTGCTCGATGAATCGCCGGGCGGCGCCGGCGTCGGCGAGCCGGGCCTGACGCTCGAATCCGTAGAACTTCTCGAGGTCCTTGATGGAGTAGCTCTCGACGCTGGCCCTCAGCCCCTGCCGCACGACGGAGTAGAGGTCGACGAAGAGCCCCCCGCGGAGCATCCGGTCGATGTCCGATTCCCGCGTGACGTGCCGGCACATGAGCCGTTTGAACGCCGACGGCTCGTAGGGCGCGTAGTGGTAGACGTGCATGCCGGGGTTGGAATCCCACGAGGCGAGGATCTCGTCGACGGACTTCTCGAAGGCGGTCTTCTCTTCGGCGTCCGTGTGGGCCCAGAGCTTGACGTGCCGTGTCCTGTCCGGCGCATCTTCTGGCGTTTCAATGATCGTCAGGCCGAAGAGGTATTCGCGCCCCCCCTCGCGGGCGAAATGGTCGCCTTCGAGGTCGAGGAAGACGTCTCCCGGTGCGGGCGGCGGCAGTTTCGCCAGGCCGCGGCCTTCCTCCACCGGCTGGAGCAGCTCCCTCACGGGCTTGCCCGTGCGGCGGCCCTCGAGCTGGACGCGCGCCTGGTTGCAGACCCGCTCGATCGATTCCTTCGAGCCCCTGTCAGGCCTGAACGGAAGCGGGAGGGCCAGCTGGCCCAGCGCTTCGAGGGTGGTGATCCCCTGGGCCTCGAGCTCGCGGGTGTGGAGTCGCGTGAGCCCTGCCACGAGGGAGAGGTGGTCGTCGTTGCGGCGCCGCCTGTCACAATGGCTGAACCAGCGGCAGACCTCGCAGTGATCGACCGGCTCGGGATAGTGAGCGAGGGCGAGGGCTGCCGGGTCCTGTGCGACCGCGCCCTTCAGATCCTCGCGTACGAACCGATAGAAGGCCGCGAAGTCGGCGAAACGGAACGACTGAACCGGCTTCACGGGGGTCGGGGTGACGACGTGGAACTTATCGGGCGGCCTTCCCTGGGCAGCCGCCAGAAGGTCGGAGTAGAGCGAGAGCTGAAGGACGGCCGTGCCGCGCGTCTCCCGCGCGAGCTTCGTGTCGTAGACCTCGTAGGACCACGGGCCGAAGTCGCTGGGAGTTTCGACGCGGCGGAGAACGTCGGGTATTCCGAACCACTTCCCGCCGCGCAACGCACCCTGCGCGATGGCAGGCCGGCCGTTGCGCATGGCCTCCAGGCAACGGTCCGCCGCTTCGGAGGGCGGAATCCCGGCCAAATCGAGGACCTCGTCGCCCCCGGCCTCGATAGACTTGACGTACTCCTTCTCGTGCACCTCCCCGCGCGCCCTGAGCATCTCCAGGAACGGGTCGGAGAAATACGGCGCTTTCCGGAGGCCCTGTGCCACCTCCATATCCAGCGAGGTGCAATGCCGGCAGGAGAGGAAGCGGCTGAGGTCGGATGCGGAGAGGCGGAGGGCGGCGTCCGTGGTGTACATGGGGCGGATCGCACCGCATGATAGCATGATGGCAGGAAAGGGAACGCAATGCCGCAGATTCGAGGAGCGGACATCAAGGTCGTCGGGAAGAGCGGTCAGATATCGCTGGGGAAGAACTATGCCGGAAAGGCCCTACGGGTCGAGCACCGCCGAGACGGCGCGATCGTCCTCACCGCCGTGGCCGTCATTCCGGAGAGCCAGCTGTGGACCTTGGAGGAGCCTCACCGTTCGAGGATCAAACGCGGTCTCACCTGGGCCTCGGCCACGAAGCCGGCCGAGTCCGACGTCGACGCCCTCGTCGCCCAGAGCTCCAAGGCTGTGAGCCGCTCGCGTGGCCGCCAGAGCTAGTCGGGTCCGGCTCGACCTGAACAGCCCCGAGTTCCAGGACGTCTTCCTCCGCCTCGAGACCGTCGAGCTGAAGCAGGTCGTCGCGTCGCTGCGCCGGCTGAGCGAGCTGGATTGGGCAGAGATATACCGGCACACGGGATACAAGTGGGAGGCGATCCAGCACCTCAAGGCCCCTAACAGTGCCAGCGTCTACTCGCTGCGCCTGAGCCAGAAAGTCCGGGCGCTCGCCTTTCGAGACGGCGACTTCCTTCGTTTCGTCTCAATGCATCCCGATCACGATTCAGCCTACCGGCGCTGACTTGCCGTGCTCGCGACGCTCTGAAGGCTTTTTGCCGAGTGGGGCATCTCCCTCGCCCTGCCCAAGCAGGGCCGGACGCTGGTCGTCATCACGAACGACATGACGCTCGCACGCCGCGCGGGACGCATCGTCGAGATCCGCGACGGGAAGATCATCCGCGACGGCCCGGCGGCGGAAGCGGCGCAGGGAAGGGCGAGCAACGGACGGGAACGAATTCGGCCCGGACCGAACGGCTTGCATTTTGAGACTCAGTCTGATAATGTCTCCGGCGTGAGACGCACCCAGCCTTTCCTTCTTCTCCTTCTCCTCGTCCTCGTCAGCCCGGTCGTCCTCGCTGGGGCAATACCCGCCGTCGGCGACAAGGCTCCCGGCTTCTCTCTTCCGAGCCAGGAAGGCCCCCCCGTCACGCTCGACCAGAACAAGGGGAAGTGGGTCGTCCTCTACTTCTACCCGAAGGACATGACGCCCGGGTGCACGATCGAGGCCCATAACTTCCAGCGGGACCTCGAGAAGTACACGAAGGCGAATGCCGTCGTCCTCGGCGTTAGCCTCGACTCGGTCGACTCGCACAAGGAGTTCTGCACGAAGGAGTCTCTCTCCTTCAAGCTCCTCTCCGACGCCGACCGGAAGGTGACGACGACCTACGGCTCGCTCACGTCGTACCTCGGTAAGGAGGTCGCGGCGCGGAACACCTTCCTGATCGACCCGGCCGGCGTGATCCGGAAGGTCTACGTTAAGGTGAACCCGTCGGCGCACAGCGAGGACGTCCTCGCCGATCTCGGGAAGCTCCATGCCTCCAAGTAGAGCCTGGAACGGACCGTTCGGCGGGCAATCGGCGTTTTCGGACGAAGTGTGATAGGCTCCCTTTATTGATGTAGTACTCGTCCAAATTCCTGCACGCCTTCCTCGAGACGGACGGCGCGGAACAGCACCCATGCTGGCCCCGTCTGGCCTCGGCTGATCTCACCACTCTCTACCAGCCCAGCTCGTCCCCCCGGACGATGCTTTTCAGAAGGACCTCGAGATGAAGCTCTACGTCGGAAACCTCTCCTATTCCACCACGGACTCCTCGCTCAACGAACTGTTCGCGCCGTTCGGCACCGTCGAATCGGCCCGCGTCATCTCTGACCGCGACACCGGCACCTCGAAGGGCTTCGGCTTCGTCGAGATGTCGAACGCCGACGCCCAGAAGGCGATGGGCGCTCTCAACGGCCGCGAGATCGACGGCCGCGCGATCAAGGTGAACGAAGCCAAGCCCCAGGAAAACCGGGGCGGCGGCGGCGGTTACGGCGGCGGCGGCGGCGGTCGCGGCCGCTACTAGTAGCGCCGACGGCCGATAAGGCCTGTCCTGACCAGCGCGCGGTGCCGAGCAACCGGCCCGCGCGCTTCTCTTTTGGGCGGGCGGTAGACTTTCCCCCTGACGAGAAGGCACCACGTTCACCCCTCTGACGTCCGGGGCATCACGCGGCTGGCTGCCGACGCGACGGCCGGCCTGATCGACCTCGTGGACGCCCTGCATCGCTCGATCGCGCGGGGACCGGGTCCGCCGGGTAGGCCGAACGAGGAGCAGAGCCGGGGCATCACGGGCCTCGTCTATAGGAGCGTCCGCTCCGTCAGCCGCCTGATGGGCGGAAGCCTCGACACAGTCCTTGAATCGCTGGTGCCGATGCTCGGGCCGCGAGAGTCGTCACCGGAGCGAGAGGCGGTCCTCGCGGCACTGAACGGCGTCCTGGGGGACCATCTCGCGAAGACAGGGAACCCGCTGGCCATTCGGGCCTGCTTCCGGTACGCCGGACGCCCTCTCATCCTGGAACGGTCGGTGCTGAACACGGCGTTTCCCGGCGCCGGCGGCAGGCTGGCCGTGTTCATGCACGGGCTCTGCATGAACGACCTGGGGTGGAACCGCGAGGGACACGATCACGCAGCCGCCCTGGCAAGGGATCTCGGCATCCGGCCGATCCATCTCTACTACAACAGCGGCCTCCACACGTCGGTGAACGGCCGCGCGTTCGCCGGTCTGCTCGAAACGCTCGTCGAGTCCTGGCCCCGGCCGGTCGAGGAGCTGGTCCTCGTCGGTCACAGCATGGGGGGCCTCGTGTCCCGCAGCGCCTGTCACTACGGGAAGGTCGCGGGGCATCTCTGGCCGCAAGCCCTTCGGGCTCTCGTGACTCTCGGGACGCCCCACCACGGCGCGCCGCTGGAACGAATCGGAAATTGGGTCGGCCTCGCGCTACAGGCCACCCCTTATGCCTCGCACTTCGCCCGCCTGGGACGGGTCCGGAGCGCCGGCATCACGGACCTGCGGTATGGGAACCTCCTGGACGAGGACTGGGAAGGGCGGGATCGCTTCGCCCACGGAGGCGACACTCGGCACTTTGTTCCTCTGCCGGAAGGTGTGCCCCTCTTTGCGATCGCTGGCATGGTCGCGACGGCCGCGAAAGAAGAGGGCGGAGCTGCCGATCGACTGGTCGGAGATGGACTGGTGCCGTTGGAAAGCGCCCTGGGACACCACCGGAACCCGGACCGGGACCTGTGCCTTCCGCCCTCCAGGCAGTGGGTGGCGTATGGAACGTCCCACCTCGACCTGCTGCGTAGCCCCGAGGTCTACGAGCGCCTTCGCGGCTGGCTGGCGCCGCCAGGAAACTGAGAAAAGGCCCGGGGACCCAACGCCCCCGGGCCATACCTTACCTACTCGGTGATCCTGGTCAGCTCTTGGGAGCCGCGGGGGCCTTCGGGGCCTCCGGCCTTGAGTCCTTGGCCGCGGCGCACTTCGCTTTCTCTTCGGCCGTGCACTTGTCGCTCTTCTTGCAGTCCGCGGGGTTGCACTTCTTCCCGTCGGCGGTCTGAGCGCACTTCTTGGCGCACGATGCCTTGTCTGCCTTGTCTTCGCCCGCCATCACGACCGGGGCGGCGAGGAGGGCGAGCATGACGGCGAGGGTGGAAATCTTTCGCATTGGTTTCTCCTTGGTCTTCATTTCCTGATCTTCGGTTGTCGTTCTTCGCTTGCTTCTCTTCGCTGGGGGCGGCCTACGCTGCCCGGAGCGGCTTCTGTTCATCCCTGCTGACGGGGGAGGACGATCCGCTCTCGCGGCCTGAAGGTGGCCCCGACGCCGCCTTCCAGGCGAACCCTATCAGAGCAGGAAGGTGCAGGCCAGAATGCGGGCCGGCGGGGAGGCCGACAGGACGATGGCCCTGAGGGCCTCGGAAGCGCCGATCACCGGCGAAGCGTTCGCAAGCTCTTGGCCTCCCGTCTTCTGGTTCGCCCGTTCTACGGGAACCTCGCGAGGCTCAAGTGACGATCCGCGAAGGAGCGCCTCAGACGAGCGGCACGCGGCGGGCGAAGACGGAGCTCCGGGGCACGACGATCGCCCTTCCCTCGGACATGACGGACATGCCGGCGCCGACCGCGGGCAACACCCGCCCTCTGGCGCTTCGCTCTCGGCGCATGCGGAACGCAGCGAAGCGGTCCCGACGGCCGACAGAAGCCCGATCGCCAGAGCGAATGTCAGGCCCGCACGTGCCAAAGCCGCGCTGCGATGCCGCATATGCCACCTGTCATGGAAGAGCCGTGCCAGCGAGTCCATGAAGGCTGAGGCCGACGGCGACGATGACGCTGGATTGGAGATTTTAGTCTCGATGGAGCAACTGGCTCCGTCCCCCGGGTCAGGGCGCGAGACTAGAATCGAAGGCCAGCGCACGTGGAATGCCGCTCCGCGAGGAGTGGTGGGAAAGAGGAGTCTGATGTGGTCCGATCTCGACTACGTCGTCCCGTCGACGATCGAAGAAGCGGTGGCTCTCCAGGCCGGATCCTCAGGGGCGGCATATCTCCTCGGCGGCACGGATCTCCTCCCCCAGATGCGCGCTGGCAGGAAAGCTCCCGGGCGGCTCGTCGACCTGAAGCGGATCCCGCTCCTCCGGGAGATCCGCGAGACTGAAAGCGGTGCCCTCTCGATCGGCGCCGCAGTCCCGATGGCGGACGTGGAAATTCACCCCGCCGTCCTCGCTCGCTACCCGCTGCTGGCCGAGTGCGTCAAGACGATCGGCGCCTGGCCGCTGCGGCAGCGGGCGACGCTGGCAGGGAACGTCTGCAACGCCTCTCCCGCGGCGGACACCGCGGTCGCGCTTCTCGCTCTCGACGCCATCCTGAACCTCGTTTCGGCCCAGGGACGCCGGTCGATTCCGGTCAGCGCCTTCTTTCGCGGACCGGGGCAGACGGCGCTCCAGCCGGGCGAGCTGATGACCGATGTCGTCCTCCCGGCCGCGTCAGCCGGTTTCACCGGCTCGTACCTCCGGCTCTCGCGGCGGAAGGGGATGGACCTGGCGACGGTGGGCGTCCTGGTGGGGAAGTGCAACGGGACGCTGACACTAGCGGCCCGCTGGCGCATCGCGCTGGCGGCCGTCGCCCCGACACCGCTCCGCGTTCTGGAAGCCGAGGCGCTGCTCGAGGCGAAGGGCGCGGCCGCCGCCCGGGAGGCCGCGGAGCTGGCAGTCGCGGCGTGCCGCCCGATCACCGACCTGCGCGGGAGCGCCGAATACCGTCGCGACATGGTCGGGGTCCTCGTCCGGCGGGGCGTCGGGATGGCGGGGTGAGGACGCGCCGATGAAGAAGACCATCACTCTCGAGGTCAACGGCGTTCCGGAAAAGCAGGAGGTCGAGGTCGGGACGACGCTCCTCCGCTTCCTCCGCGACACCCTCGACCTGACCGGGACGAAGGAGGGGTGCAACGAGGGAGAGTGCGGCTCTTGCGTGGTCCTCCTCGACGGCCGCCCGGTGAACAGCTGCCTCGTGCTGGCCGTGGAGGCCGACGGAGCGAAGGTGACGACGATCGAGGGGCTCTCCCCGGATGGCGTTCTCCACCCGATTCAGAAGGCGTTCCTCGCGCACACCTCCATTCAGTGCGGCTTCTGCACGCCGGGGATGGTCGTGACGGCTGCTGCACTCCTGAAAGAGTGCCCCGACCCGTCGGAGGACGAGATCCGGAAGGCGCTGGCCGGGAACCTCTGCCGCTGCACCGGCTACCGCCAGATCGTCGACGCCATCCGCGACGCGGCGGCCGCGATGAGGACGAAGGAAGCCGTTCGCGAGAAAGTGAGCGCATGAGCGCCGCCCGCGTGGTTGGCCAGGACGTGCCGCGCGTCGACGGTCTCGAGAAGGTGACCGGCGCAGCGAAATACACCGCCGACCTGAAGTTCCCGCGTCTCCTCCACATCGCCGTCGTCCGTTCACCTCACCCGCACGCGCGGGTCCGGGACGTCAGGACCGACAAGGCGGCCCGTCTGCTGGGAGTGAGGGCCGTGACGTCGGGCCGCGACTTCCCGCTGCACACCGGGATCTACCTGAAGGACCAGACGGTCTTCGCCACCGACCGGGTCCGCTTCGTCGGCGACCCGGTGGCCGCCGTGGCGGCCGAGACGCCCGAGGCAGCCGCCGAGGGCGCTCTCCAGGTCGAGGTCGACTACGAACTGCTACCGCCGATCTTCGACGTCGAGGAGGGGATGGCCGAAGGGGCGCCGCTCGTCCACCCCGACCTCGGCCGGTACGAGGTCGTCTCCTGGATCCAGCCGAAGGCCGGGACGAATGTCTGCAACCACCTGAAGATCAGGAAGGGGGACTACGAGAAGGCGTTGAAGGGATCGTGGCGCGTCTTCGAGAACGTCTTCAAAGTTCCGCAGGTGCAGCACGTCCCGCTCGAGCCGCACGTCTCGGTAGCCCGCGTCGACCTCGCCGGGAAGGTGGAGGTCCACACCTCGGCGCAAAGCCCGTTCACCGTCCGCCATCTTCTCTCCGTCTGCTTCGGCCTCCCGCACGGCGACGTCCGCGTCCACGTCCCATACGTCGGCGGTGGCTTCGGCGGGAAGGCGGGGATCAACCTGGAGCCGATCGCGGTGGCCCTCGCGATGCGCTGTCGCGGCCGCTGGGTCCGGCTGATGGTCGACCGGCATGAGGAGTTCTACGCCACGGTCGTCCGCCAGGGGCTGACCGCGACGCTCGTGACGGGGGTCGACCGGAGCGGCAAGGTCCAGGCTCAGAAGATGCACTACCTCTGGAACTGCGGGGCGTACGGGGGCTACGGCGTCAACATCGTCCGGGCAGCCGGCTACACCTGCGGCGGCGCCTACGAGTTCCCCAACGTCTGGGGCGACAGCATCGGTGTCTACACCAACAGACCGGTCGGCAGCGCCTACCGCGGCTTCGGGATGCAGGAGATCCACTGGGCGCTCGAGCAGCAGATGGACGAGGTCGCGCTCGAGCTCGGGATGGACCCGGTCGAGTTCCGCCTCCTGAACTGCCTTGGCGCCGGGAAGGCGACCGTCACCGGACAGGTCCTCGACGAGCAGTCGGGACGGGTCGACCTCTGCATCCGGAAGGTGGCCGGCGAGATCGGCCTCGAGGCTGCCCGCGAGAAACGGCCTTACCACGGGAAGGGGATCGCGTGTGCCGTCAAGGCGCCAGCGATGCCGAACGACGCCGCGTCGTCGGTCGTCCTGAAGTTTGCCGAGGACGCCACGCTGGAGGTCCTGATCTCCGGCATCGACTACGGCCAGGGCCTGATGACGGTCGCGGCTCAGTTTGCCGCCGAAGCCCTCGACATACCCGTAGAGACGATCCGCGTGAAGGGGTGTCCCGACACCGACCTCTCGCCCTACGACTGGCAGACCGTCGCGTCGCGACAGACGTGGGCGACCGGCAATGCCGTCCTGAGGGCCGCATCGGAGATCCGGCGGAAGCTGACCGAGACGTCCGCCGAGGTCCTCGGGGTCCCGGCGGCGGAGCTGACGCTTCGCTCGGGCCATGTCGTCCACGAGGCGACCGGCCGCTCGATCCCGCTGACGCGTCTCGTCATGGGCTACCAGTTCCCCGACGGCCACGCCATAGGCGGGCCGGTCGTCGCGGCCTCGTCGTACCTCCCCGAGGGGCTCCTCTTCCTCGACCCGGAGACGAGCCAGAGCGCCAAGCCGGTCGCGAAGTGGACCTTCGGCGCGCAGGCCGTCGAGATCGCAGTCGACTCCGAGACAGGACAGGTGACGGTCGAGAAGGTCGCGGCCTGCTACGACGTCGGGCGCGTCGTGAACCCCGGCCTCATCCGGGGCCAGACCTACGGCGGCATCGTCCAGGGGATCGGGACGGGAATGATGGAAGAGCTGGTCATCGACACGAAGACCGGGCGCGCCCTGAACGCGTCGCTGATGGACTACAAGATCCCGTCGACGGAGGACGTCCCGGCCGTCATGACGGTCGACTTCATCGAGACGCCCCAGAAGGACGGGCCGATGGGGGCCCGCGGCATCGGGGAGCACACGATGATCCCGACGCCCGCGGCCATCGCGAACGCGCTCTACGACGCATGCGGGATTCGGATCCACGAGCTGCCCATCACCGCTGAGAAGGTCTGGAGGGCGCTGCGAGAACGAGAGAAGGCCAGGGAGGAGGCCGCGCGGGAAGCCGGCGCAGCCATAGCAGGAGCCGGAGTGGGAGCCTAAGCGCATGGAGGCCGCGCTCGAAACGCAGGTTTCCCCGCGGCTCGCCGCGCGCGAGCCGCTCCCGTGCCGGGGTCTCCTTCTCGGACGCCTCTGGCCGGACCGCTTCCGAGACGACCTCGCCAGCCTCCACCTTCCCGCGCGGACGCTCGCCCTCCTCAGCGGCGAGGCGGAGGGGTGGAGTCCCATCGAGGCCGCGGCGGTGAAGATCGCTCACTCTCTGGCCACGGTTCTCGCCGGCCGGCTGCGGGCCGGGGAGGCGTTCGTCGAGGCGTACCGCCCGGACGTCGCGGGGCTGACGGGGCTCGGCCCCGGTCTGACGCCGACCGGCGACGACCTCCTCGTCGGCCTCGCCGCGATGGCGTGCCGGCTGGCGGCGGCTGGTCTGGTGGAGAGGCGCGCGGCGGCCGCCTACCACGCGGTGCTCGCGGACGTCCCGCTGGTTCACACCACTCCGGCGGCCCTCGCGCTCCGAGCGAACGCGTCGAAGGGTCTCTACCCGTCCGTCCTCGCGGCGTTCGCCGAGGCGCTCGGGAGCGCGGAGCCTCCGCTCCCCTCCCTCGCGGAGAGAGTCCGCCTCCTCGCGGCCACGGGAGCGCACTCGGGGGCTGATCTCCTCGCCGGGGCGCTCGCGCTCGCCCTCGGGATCGCCTTCCCGCTGGAGGCCGGATGAAGGTGCTCGTCCTCGTCCGTGAAGGGTGCTACCAGGACTCCGCGCGGCTCATGCAGGTGAGCCGCGAGCTCTCGATGCTCCCGGGCGTCGCCGAGGCGGTGGCGATGATGGGAACCGACACGAACCGCCGGCTCCTCGTCGGCGCGGGGTTCGCCGATCCGGCGCTCGACCGCGCGACGCCGCTCGACATAGTGGTGGCCCTCCGGGCTGCGAATACCGGCGCGCTCGACGCGGCGCGGGAGGCTCTCGACCGGCTTCTTGCGGGGAGGCGGCCGGCCTCCGGAGAGACCGGCGTAGCGCGCCGGCCCGGGACCGTCGCCGAGGCGGTCGAAGCCCACCCGGAGGCAAACCTGGTCGCCGTCGCCGTGCCAGGGTCCTACGCGGCATTTGTCGCTCACCGGGCACTCGACGTGGGGCGGAGCGTTTTCCTCTTCTCCGACAACGTCCCTATCGAGGACGAGGTGGCGCTCAAGAGGCGCGCGGTCCGCCTTGGCCTCCTCGTCATGGGCCCCGACTGCGGGACGTCGATCATTGCCGGGACCGGCCTCGGCTTTGCGAACCGGGTGGAGCGCGGCCCAGTCGGGATCGTCGGGGCGTCAGGCACGGGTATCCAGGAGCTCTCGTGCGCTCTCGACCGGGCCGGCGTCGGCGTCTCACACGCCATCGGGACCGGCAGCCGCGACCTTTCCGAAGCGGTCGGCGGAGCGATGACCGAGATGGGCCTTGCCCTCCTGGCCGATGACACGGCCACCCGCTGCGTGGCCCTCGTCGCCAAACACCCGGCGGAAAGCGTTGCGAGGCGTCTCCATGGCGTGCTTGCGAAGCTCGGGAAGCCTGTGGTGGTTCGATACCTCGGCGAGATCCCGCACCCGTCGGCCGACGACGTCTTTTACGCCAGGTCCCTTGACGAGGCCGCGGCGGCCGCCGCCGTCTGGGCGCGCGGAGAAGGCAGGGTCAGGGACGAAAGGAGCCTGAGCGGAACGGCATTCCGTCCGCTGACTCCGCAGGGCGCACCGGGCGACGGGCGCCTCGTCGGCCTCTTTGGCGGCGGGTCTCTTGCGGCCGAAGCCGCTTTCGTTCTGGCGGCGCACGGCATTCCCACGACCGTACCCGAGGAGAAGCTCTCGGCGGGCGCGCCGTTCCCGCCCGGAAACCTCGTCGTCGACACCGGCGACGACGCATACACGATCGGCCGTCCGCACCCGATGGTCGACCAGACGGTCCGGTGCGAGTTGATCCGGGCGGCTGGCGTCGACCCCTCGGTTCGGGTCCTCCTCCTCGACC
>CABECI010000265.1_pt1 | contig 12819 bp, 11 predicted proteins | sample 3132851 | NCBI WGS metagenome assembly CABECI01 (sample SAMEA5534348, study PRJEB31848) | metagenome | biome: tundra; feature: field; material: soil | place: USA | collected 2013-05 | depth 0.45 m | reverse complement strand
CCTCGTCACCTGCGGCTCGCACACCGTCGTGGAGTACCTCCGGCAGGGGAAGAGCCCCGAGGAGGCGTGCCTCCTGGCCCTTCGGCGAATCGCCGAGAAGACGCATCTCGTTCCGCGTCACAGGGATGCGAAGGGGCGGCCCAAGTTCAACGTCCAGTTCTATTGCGTGGATGCCAGAGGACGCGCCGCCGGGGCGGCGATTTGGAGCGGGGCCAAGTACGTCTTCGGCGATAATGACGGGGTGAAGACGCTCGACTCGGCCTACCTCTACAAACGGGACGGCTGAAGCGCGATGGAGGAATCATGTCGAAGACGATCGACTACTCGAAGCTGACCCTCAAGGACGCCCTCGACCTCGCGATCCTCGTCGAGGACGAGGCTAAGGAGCGCTACGAAGAGTTCGCGGAACAGATGGAAGCTCACCACACGACCGAGGCGGCCCACTTCTACCGCTTCATGGCCCAGAATGAGACGAGGCACGGCCGCGACCTGCTGGAACGTCGGCAGACGCTGTTCGGCGGGGCGCCATCCCGGATCGATCGGTCGATGCTCTGGGAGGTCGAAGCCCCCGAGTACGAGAAGGCCCACTCGTTCATGTCGCCCCGCGCCGCCCTGGAAGTGGCGCTGGAATCCGAGGCGAAGGCCTGGCTCTTCTTCGACAACGTCCTGAAATACGTCCACGACCCCGCGGTCAAGCGCCTCTTCGAGGAGCTGCGGAATGAAGAGATCGAGCACCAGGCGCTGGTGAAGAAGGAGATCGCGAAACTCCCGCCCGACTCGGGCATGGCCGACGAGGACTTCGTAGACGAGCCGGTGGCTCAATAGCGCAGCGCCGGGCGCTGCGCTATCCAGCCCTGGGGCTGGCATTTCTGGATAAGGGGCACCCGGGCCGGGTGCCCCTTCGGGCCTTCGGCCCTACCCCACCGCGCCCCTCACTTCCCTGCCGGGTCGCTGCCCGAGACGTCGAAGTATCGGGCGGCCGATAGAAGCCGCTTGTCGTTCGAGAACACCCTGGCGATCCCGTTCACGCGGGCCGTCGCCAGGTGTAGTGCGTCGCCCGCCCGAAGCGCGACGCTCTTCGGAAGCCTGCGGTACGTCGTACCCGCGAGCTGGATGACGGCCGGACTCGTGGGAAGCCAGGACCAGAGCCCGGCCTCGCTGTCCGCCTCGAGCTGGTTGCACAGCTCCCGAAGGTCCGCCGGCCGGAAGATCCCCTCGCGCATCTTCCGATGGAAGACGGAGACCGTCTCGAGATAGCCGAACCGCGAGCAGCTCGCCTCGCCCTCGGCCTCCGCGAGCGCGCGGACCCGGTCGCTTTCCGGCTCGTCCAGGTAGAACTTCGCGATGTACGCGGCGTCCCAGTAGCTCACGAGCGATCCCGGTCCTCGGAGACGATCGTGGCGCTGTCCGTGCCGCCCCGGAGACGTCCCAGGAGAGCCGCGTAACCAGGCCTCAGCTTCCGCGTCTTGAACGGATTGCCGCTCGGTGGCTCGCGATACGGGACGATCGTGGCGATGGGACGGCCGCGTTCGGTCACGACCAGCTCGTCGAACCGCGCGGCCTCACGTACCCACTTCCCCGTTTCACCGTGCAGGTCGCGAATAGAGATCTTTCGCATGAGACACATTGTGTCACACGTAGGATCGCTCGGACATCCTGCGGCTTGGAGACGCGCTGTCCGGGGGGATTCCGCCGCGTGAGATCATGACACCGCCGTCCCGACGGGGATTCCGGCTTACGCACCGCAGTTACAAGGGAGCCTCATGACACGCACGAAAAGCCTTGGAGCCCGTCCTCTGCTGGTGGTTGCAGGGGTCCTGGCATTCATCCTCGCGCCGCAGCTGGCGTCGTTCTACGTCGACTGGCTCTGGTTCGAGAGCGTCGATCTCGCACGGGTCTTCGTCACGAGCTTCAAGGCGCAGGCATTCTGGTCGCTGGCGGGCGGTCTGCTCGGCTTTCTCCTCGTCTATGCCAGCCACCTGGCCATGGTGCGGGCCACCCGGGGACGCGTCCTTACCGTCCATTTCACGGACGACGTTGCCCTTCGACTGAACCTACCGGGGCGCCTCGACCGGCTCGCCCTCGTGGCGCCGGCGCTGGCGGCCCTCGTCGTCGGATCCCTGTTCGCCAGCAACTGGCGCAATTTCCTTTTCCAGGCCAATGCCACGACGTTCGGGTCCGCCGACCCGGTTTTCGGCCGGGACATCTCGTTCTACGTCTTTTCCCTGCCGGTGCTCGAGGTGGTCGGCAGTGCCCTCCTGCTGACGACCGGGATCGCGCTGCTCGCGGCATCGGCGATGTATTTCCTCAAGGGGTCGCTGCTCTTCACCGGCCGGAGAATCGCTGTGGAAAGGTCCGCCTCGGTGCACCTGGCCATCCTCGGCAGTCTGTTCTTTCTCGTGCTGGCGCTCAATACCTTCGTCTCCATGCACGCCGTCCTGTACTCGACGCAGGGGCTGGTCGCCGGCGCGACCTACATCGACGTCAACGCGCGCCTGCCCGTGATGAATCCACAGATCCTGCTCGCCATCGTCGCGGCGGCCCTGATCCTGGCGAACATCTTCGTGCGGCGCACGCTGCTCGTCGTCGGGGGGATCGGCGCCTACCTCGTCGTTGCCGTCCTCGGCGGCTCCGTCTACCCGGCGCTGCTGCACAAGTTCGTGGTGGCGCCCAACGAGCTGGTCAAGGAAACGCCCTACATCCAGCGGAACATCGCCGCGACCCGGAAGGCCTTCGGCCTGGCCGCCGTCGAGGAACGCAGCATCTCGGGACAGACCGGCCTGAGCCGGGAGGACGTGAAGAAGAACGGCGCGACCATCAGCAATATCCGTCTCTGGGATCACCGGCCCCTGCTGGACACGTTCAGCCAAGTGCAGGAGATCCGCACCTACTACCACTTCACCACGGTCAGCAGCGACCGCTACCTGATCAACGGGGAGTACCGGCAGACCATGCTCTCCCCGCGCGAGCTCTCCAGCGAGAGCATCCCGACGAAGAACTGGATCAACGAGACGCTGACCTTCACCCACGGCTACGGGTTGACGCTCGGGCAGGTCACGCAGGTGACGCCCGAAGGGCTCCCACAGCTGCTCGTGAAGGACATCCCGCCGGTCTCCACCGCCCCTGAAATCAAGATCACCCGACCCGAGATCTACTACGGGAAGCTCTCGAGCAGCCACGTCATCGTCAATACGAAGTCGAAGGAGTTCGACTACCCCGCGGGCGAGGACAGCGTTTTCACGGAGTACGCTGGGACCGGCGGGGTGAAGATCGACTCGCTGCTCAGGAAGCTGGTGTTCTCGGCGCACTTCGGCTCGATGAAGCTGCTGCTCTCGAACGACATCACCTCCCGGAGCCGGGTTCTCTATCACCGGAACATCACCGAGCGGGTCGGGAGGGTTTTCCCGTTCCTGCGGCTCGACAGCGATCCGTACATGGTGGTCTCGGACGACGGGCGTCTGGTCTGGATGTACGACGCCTACACGGTGAGCGACAGGTATCCGTACTCGCAGCCGGCCGGCAGCGGCGATGTCAACTACATCAGGAACTCGGTGAAGATCACCGTCGACGCCTACGACGGGAGCCTGAAGTTCTACCTCGCTGACCCCGCGGACCCGATCGCGCAGACCATCGCGAAGGCCTTCCCCGGTGTGCTGCGCCCCCTCGCGGAGATGCCCGCGGACCTGCGCCGGCACATCCGCTACCCGCTCGACATCTTCGGGGTACAGACGGCCGTCTACTCGATCTACCACATGGAGGACCCGCAGAGCTTCTACAACCGCGAGGACCAGTGGGAGATTCCCGTCATGGGCGTGGAGAGCAAGCGCGAGGCGATGGAGCCCTACTACACGATCATGAAGCTGCCGGGAGAGAAGAAGGAGGAGTTCATCCTGCTGATCCCCTTCAACCCGAAGAAGAAGGACAACCTCTCGGCCTGGATGGCGGCGCGTAACGACGGGGAGCACTACGGGAAGATCGTCGTCTACCGCTTCCCGAAAGACCGGCTCGTCTATGGGCCCAAGCAGATCGTGGCGCGGATCAACCAGGACACCGAGATCTCGCGGCAGGTGTCGCTGTGGGACCAGCGCGGGTCGCAGGTCATCCAGGGGACGCTCCTCGTGATCCCGGTCGAGAGCTCTCTGATCTACGTGCAGCCGCTCTACCTGCGTGCCGAGACCGGCAAGATCCCGGAGCTCAAGCGGGTGATTGTGGCGTACGAGAACAAGATCGCGATGGAGGAGACGCTGGAGCGCGCGCTCGCGAGGATCTTCGGCGAGGGGGCCGGTGCAACCCAGGCCGCGGCGGCGGGTGAGGCGAGCGCGGCGAGTACGGTGGCCGCGATCCGGCAGCCGGCGGCGGATGGCGACCTGGCAGCCCGCGCTCGGGAGCACTTCGAGCGGGCGATCAAGGCCCAGCGCGAGGGCAATTGGGCGCTCTACGGCGAGGAGATCAAGACGCTAGGGGAGATCATCGGGAAGATGCGGTGACCGCGTCGGAACTTTCGCGTCGGCACTGCGATCGGGTAGACAGCTGGACTCGTGGGCAGCCAGGGCCAGAGCCCGGCCTCAGCCGGAAAATCGCTGTTCCGGGGCAGTGGAAGCCGATAACCTCCATTGGGCCTCCCTTGGTTCCCTACTCTGCAAGCGCCTTCAAGAGAGCTTCCGTGGAATCCCCATAGAACTGGATGTCCACCTTCGTCGCCCGGTCGTCTGGCAGGTCGATGAGCTGCCGTCGGGCAGAGACGGGCATTAAGAGGACCTTCGCCCCCTTCTCGATGGCGAGCTCGGCGATGTCGACAGGGTTGTAGACGGGGTCGATGGAACCGCCGAGGTTCAGGCTTCCGACGGCCACGAGACCGCCCTTCAGACTCTTCTTCAGGAGGGTGCCGCAGAGGCCCAGCAGCGTCGCCATGCCCAGGCCCGCACCACTCTTGACCGAGTCGAACGCCCGAAGCTGGACGGAGAACTCGTGCGTTCGCGGATCGCGGTCGCCGACTAGCTGCCTGGCCCTCGCATAGAGATTCTGCTCGGCGAATCGCAGCGATTCCTTGAACGCCTGTGGGGCCGGCTGGTTGAGGATCTTCACGCCCGAGCCCGGACCCTCGTTGACCTCGATGCGGTAGAGGCCAACACCCTCCTCGGTCCCGCCGGGACTGATCGACCAGATCTGTCCAGGGGGTAGTGGGTCAGAGCCCACGGTGTCCTCGCTCTGGAGCTCTGGGGTCGAGACGAATTTCTCGACGCCGCCCTCCCCCAGCACATAGCTGAACTGCGTCGTCCGGAACTCAGCGGAACCGATCCGCTTCTGTTGCTCCTTGACCCGGCGCCGGCATTCCAGTGCAAGCCGCAGTGCCCACTCCAGGTCGTCATCAGTGACGGGGACATCGGGATCGGGAGAGATCAACTTGATCAGCCCGCTCACCGTCTTCTGGATGGCTGTCAGATCCCGGCCGCTGAATGCCCCTCCCCACCGAACGCGATCCGAAAGGACCTGGGCCCGACTCTCCATCCGCATCCGATGCCAGCACTCGGTGAGAAAGTCGCTGACCAGGCCGAAGTGCTCGGTGAAGTGGACTAGGTGATTGAGCTTCGGGATGTCCCAGCCGGCCACGTAGGAGTGAATCCGGTCCATGAACGCCGTGTCGTCCCGCATCTCCGGCGGCAACGGTCCCAGGAGGTGCCCGATCTTCTGCTGGTGGACGACATCGACGTCGAAGTTCCCCACCATGACGATCCCGCCGTCGGCGCGGATGCTCTCCTTACCTCGAGCGAACTCACCCGACTCCATGTAGCCCTTCATGATCTGGACGCCGTCCTTCTGGTCGAACGAGACGCCCGAGATCTCGTCGTAGCAGACGACGTCGTACTGGCAGACGAGGCCGCGCTGGCCCGAAGCTAGGTTCACGAACATCTGCGCGACGGTCGTCTTTCCCCCCGAGACGAGCCGCGCATAAGGCGACACCTGCTGGAAGAGGTGGCTCTTCCCGGTTCCCCTCGGTCCCAGCTCCACCTGGTTGTAGTTCTTCTCGACGAACGGGACCATCCGGAGGAGCAGCATGTCGCGAGCCCGCTCCGTCAACTTCTCCGGCTCGAATCCAACGCTCCTCAGGAGGAAGTCCTTCCACTCCGCGGAAGTGAACAGCGACCGCCCCCGTCTGAGCGCCGGGAGGACGTCGACCGTGGAGAGCTGGATCTCCCGGAGAGCGTTGACGCCGAACGGCCGCCCGCCTTGCTCCTGGGCAACCACCGCGTCGTAACCCAGCGTCACCTCGGCGTAGAAGCCGCCAGTCAGCATCCGATCGTTCTTCCCCACGAGGTCGTCGGCGATCCGGACGTCCTTCAGCTGGAGGCTCGGCAGCTCGGCGAGGTAGCAGTCGTTACGAGCGTCGAGGCGGGCCCGGATGACGTCGATGATCTTGACCGAGCCCTTCTCCCGCGCCCTGGCCTTGAACAGCTCCTCCTCGCCGGCTCGAACGCTCCGATTCCCGAGCTGCTCCTGTACTAGCTTCAGCCCTTCCTCGATCTCTTCGGCGTCGGTGCTCGAGCAGTAGCGCCCCAGGAGGAACTCGACAACGTACGTCGGCACGGGGTAGAGGCGTCCGAGCTTGCGGACCAAGTCCTTGCGGACGACATACCCCTCGAAGGCCCTGGCGCCCAGTTCGTCGATCCGATCCAGGATCATTTCTTCTCCCCGTAGGGGGCCGGGGGCTCGGTGACCTGTTGTGGAGCCAGCCGGTCGAATTCGTCGACGAACGACACCGTCGGCAAAACGAACGGACCGGCCGGGAAACGATTCGTCAGTAGTAGCACCGTCTCGCGTGCCGACGAATAGAGGATCGACAGGCCGTTCACGAACGCCAGGCGGCGCGCGTCGGCGGCCTCCATGGGAGAGATCACCCGGAATAGTCCGGAGACGGCGATGGAGACTTCATAGGGTGGGGCGGGATGCCCTTCCGCTGGGACGACGTCGATCACCAGGTCGACCCGCCATCGGCCCTGGTCCTGGAGCTCCGCTAGGCCGGTCTGCACATTCAGTGTCACTGGCGGTACCGGTTCGGTTCGCGGACCGTTCAGCAACCGTATCTCGAGCTTGGTGATGAAAGTCTGTTCGGCCTGAAGAGCGGCGGTCTGCACGTCAGGCCGCCTCGATGAGCCGGGAAGGCTTTGCGCCCGGTTCCCCCGTCCCGGTCGTCGCCGCTGCGGAAGAAACCGAAGAGATGGCGACCGCGGGCAACTGGTCGAACCACCTGGTCATCGCACCTTTCGGCGCCATGTGAAGGTGAACCTCATGGCCCAACGCGTTCGCCGCACGCACCATCGTCTCGAGCGTGAAGTTCGAGGTTCCGCGGAGGATCTTCGTGACATAGGCCGGGCTCGTGTCGAGCCGGCGCGCGAGCTCGGCCCGAGAGACTCCCTGGGATTCCATCAGTCGGCAGAGCTCCTCGGTGAACTCGAGGATCGCCCCTTCCACCTGGTAGGCCAGGCTCTTCTCGGCTTCCGCGTACAGGTCTCGGAAAGTCCGGTCCTTCATCTTCCTTCCTCCTCGATCACGAGCGCTCCAACTTGGCGAGCCCTCGCGACTTCCTCCCGGAGCCTCTCGGCCTTCCGGGCCTCCCCGAGCACCTGTTTGTTCTTCGGCTTCAGGACCCCATGGGAGCAGATGACGATGCTCTCTCGATCGAAGAAGTAGAAGACCCTCACCGCGCCGCCCTTCAGCTCGAAAACACGGTCCGCACCTTCGATGCGGCGCGACTGCTCCTCGTTCCGGATACTCCCCTTCTCGGCCAGGTATTGGAGCCGGCGCAGGACCTTGTCTCGATCCCGAGCCAGCTCACCCTGGAGCCCGTCCAAGAACTCCAGCAACTCACAGCGTCCATCCTCTTCGACCTTCGTCACGACCTTCCATCGGGCCCGGATGACGACCCGCAGCCTCATGTTAACCTATGAGTTAACGCTGTCAAGCGGGTCACGGTGGCTCGCCTCCGGTGGTCGTCGACACCTTCGCCACGGCGTTTCCATCCGGCCCCAGAAGCACGACGACCGCGGCCTCACCTTCGTATTCGTCGTTCGCGAAGAGCGCCACCTCGGCGTCCCCTTCCACCGGCTTCGCTCCCCCATTCAGGAGAATTGAGCTGGCCGGGTCGGCCACCTTCCTTCTCAGGTCGACGCGCGATCCGAGGGCGGCTCCTTCCACTGCCACCCGACAGCGGAGCCCCGTCCATTTGACCGACGCGATCGTCGCCGCCCCGGGCGCCGCCGCGCTCGCACGGACCGTGAGGACCGGGACGACGCACTCCTGCGGGCTGATGCCGCCATGGGCGTAGTCCATCCCCTTGTAGAAGGTCGACACTCCCGGCGCTACAGCCACCCAGACGGCGCTGTCCCACCGCCACGGCACGAGCGGAAGCTTCGATGTCGCCGGTTCCTTCAGCGCGGCACAGCGCCCCCACCGGCTCTCGGCCAGGAACTTAGGAAGGTCAACTTTGGGAAGGTCACCCGGCAGGAGAAGCCATCCGTGGTCCGTCACGATCCGGATCTCGCGCCAGCCCGCCTCCAGGAGAGCCCGCGTCCGGGCCGACAGCTCGCGCACTTCTTCCGGCACGCGCCGGGAGAGCTTCCACCCCTGGTCGTGGCCGTATCGGTCGAGCGACCCCGCCTCGGTCCAGGCCCGGCCCGAGGGGTCGCCCGTCGCGTCGGCCGAGAGAACCGAGATGCCCTCCGCCTCGAGAAGCTTCCTGAACCGGTCGGGGGTCAGGGCCTTCCCGTCTCCCCCGGAAGCCTGAAACTCTGCTGGCGGGCCGGCACCTAGCTGCCCAGCCACAGGAGAGACCGCCGGCTTGGCGGTCGACGTCACCGTCGGCAGTGCGGCCCACCTCCACGTCAGCTCCACGGGAGTCCCTTCGCCCACCAGGCGCGATTCCAGCTTGCGCGCCACGTCTAGCCGCAAGCCGTCCGCGAAGAGGACGCAGGTCCCCGCCTCCGGAACCGGAAGGAGGTCCGAGACGGGAAGGCCCCCGGTGGCCAGTTGCTGAAGGCGCAGAGCCCCAGCCTCCAGCCAGGGGGCATAGACCGCTCGAAGTGCCGCATGAACTGCCTTGACGTCAGCCGGCTTGTCGACCACGGCGAGGGCCGCCAGGGCCGCGCCGTCGACCTTCCACCCCTCGCCGGCCCACGCCTCCGCGAGGTCCGCGGCACTCGAGGCGGACAGCGGCGTCGAGGCGGCCTCCGCCACCTTCGCGAGATCCCCGAGGGCACGCGCCAGCGGCGCGCGACCAAGCCGCGTGAAGATCCACGACCGCCGGATCCCTTCCTTCGTCTCGAGGTCGGCAATCCTCTTCGCCGCCAGGCTCGGCGGGACATCAGCGAGGGCCAGCAGCTCCGCGCGAAGCACTTCCTCGGCCCGATCCGTGGCGCCGGGCCACGACTCGGACCGGTAGTAAAGCGAACCGGCCTCCTTCTTCGGCTCGGCCTTCTCGAGCAGCGGCACGATCCCCGGCCATGCCTCCGGGGCCTCCTCGAACCTCTGCCACACCGTCTCCCACCCGTGCTCGCGCCCGCCGAGGAGTTCGGCTGCCGTCAGCTCCCCAGCGGCCGCCGGGTCGAAGCGAAGGTTCGCGCGGCACTCCGAGACGAACGCGTTCCATCTCTCGGCAGGCCACGAGGCCCTGGTCCCCTTCGGGTCGCTCATCCACGCCAGCAGGCTCTTCACCATGTCCGGGGCGACCAGCTCGTTGAAGTCGATGGCCTCGAGCCGCTGTTTTGACAGGCGTTGGACCGGACAGACGGCCAGCTGCCTCACCGCCGACAGGAGCGCCCGGCTCGTCGCCTCATCCCGCGCCACGTCCAGTCCCAGCCCCCCCTCCGCCTCGAGGAAGGCGCGGACGGTCCAGTCCTTCCCGTTCTTCTGGCCAAAGAGGACGCTTCGGTACTGAAGCTCCGCGAGTGGCTGGAGGAGGCGCGGGCACTCCTCCACGGCGCGCAAGTCCGCACGGCCGACGCCCGGAAGGTAGAGGACCGGGACGAGGCCGTCGGCGAGCCGCACCTCGGGGATCGTCCCGCCAAGGACGCACCGGAGCCAGATGGCCGGCCCGGTCCGCTCCTCCGGCTTCCACTCCCCGAGGGTGAGCAGCTCCGGGAGGCGGGACCGCAGCATCGGGACGATGGGCGCCCACTGGCTCTCGCGATCGGTCCAGAGGACTGCCGCCGGTCGCCCTCCGTCGGCGAAATCCGCGGCCGCCTGTGCCACCCCTTCGACAAGGGCGCCGAGAACGGTCACTGACTTCGTCACGGCCGGCGCACCGCCGGTCCACGAAGGTCCAGCGAGCCCAGGTCGATCACCGCCCCCATCGCGCGCAAGACGTCTGTTCCTACGATTCCATCCAGCTCGAAACCGTAGCTCATGCTCCCGATCTGGACCGGAGTGTCGTGGACGACCAGCTCCCCGAGCCTGATCTCTGAGGCTTGCTTCCGAACGACGAATTCCACCCCACCGATGCCCCGAACGCTCACGATCCTGTCCATCGGATCGGCCTCGACCCCGACTTCCAGGAGACGGTCAGCCGAGACCAGCGTGCCTCCGGATCCAGTATCCAAGAGCGCGTGGGTCAGCTCGACGGTCTTTCCGGAGATCGAGATCGAGCCCGAAACGATGGGCAGGCCGTCCTCGAGGCGGATCTTCATCCGGCTCTCCGGATTCCTGCCCAGAGGATCTCTTCGATCTCCAGCCGCTCCCAGCCAGTGAATGCCATCAAGACCTCGCGCGAGGGCTCGGCTCGATGGATCTCCAGTTGCTTCCGCATCGCGTCGGCGGACCCGGGGAACGCCGCCAGGACGGCGAGGTCTTCCACGACCCTTCGGTGCTCCTCGCTATGCGCCTTCAGCGCCTCGGCCACGACCCACTGCTTTGGAAAGCTCGTCCGGACCTCGTCCCATCTCATCGTCGGGCCTCCTTGCGTCCATTGTGGTCCCGCCGCGCCGCCCGCTTCTTCTCGAGCGAAAGGTGGAGGTCGTTCAGGCGCTCCTCTCCCCACGGCGCCCCCGGTGGGTTCTTCCCTCGGTCCTTCTCCCACTTCACGTTCGGCTTCTTCCTAAGGACCTCGGCCGTGGCGAACGGGCGGATGTTGAGCCGGACGCCGTCGTTCAGGTCCGGCTCCCACCCGATCGGCTGCTCCTCGGGCAGCTTCCAGCGGACGAAGATGTCGTACGGGTTCTCCCCCTCGAGGATCGCTTCCAGCCGGGTCTGGAGGTCGACCGCCGCCGCGATCCTCGCTTCCGCCGTGGCCTCGCCCTTCTTCTCCGCCTGCCGCAGCTGCTGGATCCAGCTTCCGAGCGTCGTGAAGGTCAGCTTCTCGAGGAGCCGGTGGTCGAGCCGGTGGTAGTTGACAAGGGCGTGGAAACCGTCCTTCTTCCGGCCGTCCCAGATGTGCCAGATGAACGGCCGATGGTGGAACAGCTTGCAGTGCTGCTCGAAGAAGCCGTCGCGGAGCCACTCATCCAGGCTCTTTCCCTCGTAACCGACCGATCCGAGAAGCTCGCCCTCGATCGAGGCCTTCCACTTCCTTCCGTACGCCTTCGCGAGGACGGCACGGAGCCGATCGGCGGCGGGAGGCTCGCCGCCTACGGGTGGGATGCAGACGATTCCGTCCCGGTCGGCGAGGGCGTCGAGGTCGTCCTTCTCCTGATCGGGCCAGCGGTAGCCGAGGAGCCGGGCGATGGCAACCAGGAGGGGATCGGTGGAGGGGACGACTGTGCCCTTGAAGATCCACTGGGTTGGGTCTTCGGAGTAGGGGAGGGGAAGGCCGTGGGGGTACTGCTTGTGGGCGATCGGCTCCCAAGTCTTCTTCGAGAAGCGCACCCGAAGGAATGAAGAATTAGTGACTTTGAGAGATTGATCGACTTCTCTAACATCCTCCCGAAACGCTGGCGTGCTGCAGTAAGCCCATAGAGCCGGCAAGTCTCTCTCGTCATGCGGTACGAGTACCGATACGTTGCTGTCGAATGGTGTTCCACAGTAGAGGGCTACGGGGAGGCTCCCCATCTGAGACACCGCAATTCCGCGCCTCCCCCACGCCTTTAGACCTTGAAGCCTCGCTATCGCCCTCTGCTTGCCCGGAATGTGGACCAGTCCTTCCATCCCTCCGTAGTCCGTGGTTGTCGAAACCGTCGACTGGAGCGGGCTCCACTCCCCCTTCGGAGACGTGAGTTCCCAGAATTTTCGACAAAGCGCTCCATCGTCGCCTGACTTGATTCCCTGGAACGAACCGGCGAGGCGCTCCAGAAATTCACCTTCGCTCTCTACTGGGGGTTGCAGTTCACATCCTGGGGACGCGGTTATGGCCTTTAGTAAGTGCTTCGTTGTGGGAACGACTATTAGCCGCCTTCCCTTCTCGGCGGAGGTGGGCTCTTCCGCTACATCACCGAAGAGCACGCCAGCTGCTCCATTGGGTTTGCTGCGGGTAACGACAGTCATCGCGATGTTCAGATCCCACATCGGAGTGCTGAAGGCCTTGACGCCAAGCCGGATGATCGCGTTCGGAGTCGCTATCAGTGTCAGCTTCCGCCTAAGGGCCGTGTAGCTTCCGAGGAAGAGCCAGTTCTGCGCAGTCACTACTGCTGACGTCCCACCCGATTCGCAAAACGATAGCGTCCTGGTCACGAAGACGGTAGCGAGGTTCTCCTTGGCTTCGGGAAAGTGGGTATCGCAGAAGGAGACCAGGAGCTGATCGCACTTCGTGCGCGCCAAGTAGGGCACATTGGTCGCCACCAGCGAGTACCGCCCGGCCAGGATCTCCGCCGCCACAGCAATTCCACGCGCCGCCAC
>CABECI010000249.1_pt1 | contig 13285 bp, 11 predicted proteins | sample 3132851 | NCBI WGS metagenome assembly CABECI01 (sample SAMEA5534348, study PRJEB31848) | metagenome | biome: tundra; feature: field; material: soil | place: USA | collected 2013-05 | depth 0.45 m | reverse complement strand
CATCACAGCACCTCACGCTCTCTACCGCGGAGCTGCTCGGCAGCGGCCGGGCCCGGCCGCTGCCGAGCAGCTCCGCGGTAGAGAGCGTGAGGTGCTGTGATGCGCGGCCCGCGAGGAGCGCGCCGAGGAACGCCATGAAGAGCGTCGCCTGCCTCACCCACTCGCCCGAACCCGGGACGTGGATTCCTCCGAACGGGCGGCCGAGCGTCTCGATGAGCGGCACCACCGTGGCCGCCGCCAGGGCCGTCAGGAAGAGTCCCCCTTCGAGCCGATCGAGAGGCGTGCCGGGCTTCAACGCGCTCCCGCAGCCCTCTTCTGCTTCCGGAAGTCGGCCAGGAGGCGCCGGGCTTCGTCGAACGCCTCGGCGGGGATGATCTTCCCGCGGATCCGGTCGTAGGCGCCTTCCGCCGTGGCGCGCCACGCCGCCTCGGCCTTCGCGTCCACGAGGACGACGTTGAGGCCGCGTTTCTGCATCGCCGCAACGTCCCGCTCCCCTGACTTCCGCGTCGCCTCGCGCATGCGGGCCCCCGCCTCCTTCGCCGCGGCGAGGAGGGCCGGGCGGGAGGCGGCCGGGACCTTCTCCCAGCTCGCCTTCGTCACCACGGTCGCTCCCAGGAGAAGCGCCCACTTCACGTCGGTCATGTTCTTCGCGTGCGTGTACCACTGGAGGATGACGGCGGCCTGGGGCGTCGTCGGTAGGGCCGAGACCAAGCCGGTCTGCAGGGCGGTAGAGATCTCCGTCGAGGGGAGCGGCACGGGGCTGAACCCCGCCCCCTTCCAGATCTCGGTCGCCTCCGCGTCGCCCGCCCAGGAGAAGAGCTTCAGCGGCTTCATCTGGTCCGGTGTCGTTACCGGGCTCTTCGTGAAGAAGTGGATCCAGCCGGCATCGACCCAGTTCAGGACGACGAACCCCTTCGCGTCGAGCGCCGCCTCGAGCTTCGGCGCCATCTTCCCGAGGACGTAGTCGACCTCCTCGTACGACCGGTAGAGCATCGGGATCTCGAGCGCGTAAACCGCCTTGTCGATGGCCGCGACGCCGGCTCCCGTGAGGAGGGCGCCGTTCAGCGTGCCGAGGCGCATCTTCCGGACGACGTCGACGTCGTCACCGGCGACGCTGCCCGGGTAGAGTCGGAGCTCGACGGCGCCGCCCGACGCGGCTTTCCATTTCTCGGCCATCTCCCTGAGGATCAGGTGGTATTGCGATCCCTCGGGGACGACGGTCGCCATCTTCACGACGACCGGCTGTGACGACGCCGTGAAGGGGGAGAGAAGGAAGGGAAGGACGAGCGGGAGGGCGGAGACGGCCCGGGACGATCTGGTTCTCACCGGATGATTCTCCTTCGGGATTGAGTCAGTCGAGGAAGAGGTCTCCGACTCGCGAGAGGAGCCAGCGGGCCCTCTTCTGGGCGACGAGGTTGGCCAGGCGGAAACCGGGTGCGGCGTCGGGGTCAATCGCGAGGGCCTTCTTCAGCGTCTCCTCGAAGGCCGGCCGGGACTGCGCAGCGACAAGGACCGACTCGGCGTAGGAGACGAGCGGCGCCGCCCGGTGGCTGTCGGAGAGTGCCATGGCCCGGTCCATGTGCTCCTTGGCCCGCTGAGGCGAGCCGCCAGCCGACGCGGGCCGGCCCCCGTCCCACGCGATGAAGAAGTCGTGAAGCGTCCCTGCCGAGAACCCCTCGTCGAGGACGAGCGCCCGACGGGCCAGCGCCTCGACGAGCCCCTGGTCGGCCGTCAGCTCCGGGTCTTCCTTCGACAGGGAGATCGCCGCCCCCCAGGAAGCCGCCGTCCAGTACGCGAGCGGGACGTCTTTCTTGCCGAGCTCGGTGACCGCCGAGGCGGCGTCGGCCCGCAGGCGAACCTGGAAGCCCGGGTGCCGCACCTCCAGGCCGCGCAGCCCGTACCCGAGGGCCCGGCGGTAGAGCTTCTTCGCCCGGGCCCTCAGTTCCGTGGCGCGGGAGAGGTCCTTCGCCTCGGCGTAATCTGCCTCGCACTGCACGAAAGCGTACGCGTACTGAGTGAAACTGCTGGCCGCCGAGAGGAGCAGCCCCTCGTTCCGCTCGGAGACGTCGAGAAGGCCCTCTACCGTCTTCAGGCCGAAGGGCGCTGCGGCCGCGGCCAGCTCCGGGTCCTCCTCCCGCGCGTAGCTCGTTCCCCCGCCCGCGATCGCCGAACCGGCCGCGTCGACCGCGGCCTTCCGGAAAGAACATCCGGACAGGACAACGATGAGGCCCGATAGCACGAAGAAGATGGGCGCCCTCGTGGGGCGGGCGGCAAGAAGGGAATTCACCGCCCCGAAGGATAGCCCGCTCCGGTCGAAAGGCGCGAGAATCCCCGAGGCTCGCCGCCCTTCGGTCAGCGTTTCCCGATCGCCTGAAGGGCGGCGTCCGCGAGCCGGTCCCACGGCTCGCCCTTGAACGGCCCGCGGTCGACCTTCAGGGGACCCGACGGCCGAGCGTCCGACGCATCGGCGACCTGCCAGAGCACCGTCGCCGGGTAGAAGACGTCTCCGAGGACCTGCTCACCCGCCCATGACTTTAGGAGGCGCAGGGTCGCCGCGATCTCGACGAGCTTTGGCTCAACCTTCGACACCAGCGCCCCGATCCAGCAACGGACCGTGGGGAGTCCGAGGTCGGCCTCGTAGAACCGGAGGGAGAGGCCGCCCAACTCGAGGAAGATTCCCTCGCCCCCGCCGCGCGTGAATGCGACGACCGGCGGAGAGCCGAGCCACATTTCGTGGAGGACGGTGCCGGACGGGGTCCGCGACCGCCTCAGAAAGAGCCTCCCGCCGCGCGGCCCCTCGATGAGGGTCACGATGGTCGCAGCGGCCCCCGTTCCTTCCGACGCCTGGACGACGGAGACCTGCACGGCGCCACCGTCCGATAGGCGGGTCATAACGACTTCTGGATTGGCCACAGCAGCCAGGGAGATGCCGAGAAAGGAGAGAGCAAGGGGGACGAGGAGGCTTCGCGTCATCGTCCGGTCCTTAGTAGAGCGGCGCACCCGGAAGCATCTCCGGCGCGTTGGTCACGGTCCGCCAGGACCCTTCCGCAGGGTTGAGGGGCGCGCCGGCCGCCACTCGAAACGACAGACTCTGGGCGGATACGACAAACTTCCGGCCCGGGAAGAGGAGCTCGAGGACCTCGAGCGGTCCCGCCGGAATCCCCTGCGTCTGAGCTGCGAGGAGGACCGGGACGGTCTCGGCGATCATTCCCAGCGCGAGTGGCGAGAGCGTCCGCTCCACGAACTTCGCCATCGCGTCCCGGACCGTCAGCGACGATAGATCCGCCTTCGCGAGGGGGATCTCCTGGTTCCCCGACCGGAGGAGGGTGTCGAGCGAGTCGCAGAGGCTTCGAGCGCCAGCCCCTCCAGCCGGACCGCCGCTTCCGGAGCGGGAGAAGAGTTCGATCGCCGTGCCCCCTTCGAGGCCGATGCGGCCCCTGGGCTGGAGATCCTGCGGGTCCTTCGGAGCCGGCAGCTTCCCGAGGCGCTCGAAGACGAGGTTGCCGCCCGATGCTAGCTGGACCATCACCATTTGGCGCTCCGGCCAAAAGTCGGTGACGACGTCCCGCCGCCCTGGGTCGAGGACGAGCCGCACGTAGCGGATCGTCGCGATCACCGCGCGCGCTCCGTCCTGGGCACTTAGGACGTCGAGGGAGACGTCGTCCCGGATGTACCCCTTCCGTGGCAGGTCGTCGAAGAAGGCCCCAACCGCATGGGCAGCCCGGACCGGAAGGAACAGTATGAGGAGTGCCGAGAGCAGCGCGGCGGAGACCGGAAGCCCGAGAAGCGTTCGCGTCGACCGCATGACTGATTCTAGGGGCGCCTCTTCAGGTTCTGATCTAATCTTTCCCGTCCTGTTCCGGGTTCCGTCGAACCGGCCCCGGCCCTAAGTCATTCTCGAAAAGGAGAGACGACGAAATGAAGTCAGCCATCCGGATCGCCTGCCTGCTCCTCGCGGTGTGCGTCCTCCCGGCCGGACCCGCGGCCGCCTCGGACGCCTTTGGCCTGGACCTCGGGGTCCACGGCGGCGTCATGAACAGCAGGGACGGGAAGACGGACCTCTTCCTCGGCGGGGCCCAGATCCGCGTCCACCTCGTCTGGATCCTCGCCGCCGAGGTCCGGGGGTCGTACTACTCGGATTCCTACAACGTCTCCTCGCTCGGAGGCGTCGACGTCAAGAACATTCCGATTCAGGCCTCGGCGATGCTCTACCTCGTGAAGCTTCCGGGTTTCGGCCTCCACGTCCTCGGGGGAGGGACCTACAACTCCCTGAAGCTGGAAGGAACCGGAAACGTCACCGGCTCGGTCAACACGAGCAAGTGGTGCACGCATGCGGGCGCGGGCATCGACGTGCACCTCAGCAAGCACGTGATCCTCAACGCCGATGGCCGTTACGTATTCCTGAACATCGACCCGCAGAACCTGCCATCCGCCACGTCCGGGGCCTACAAGGGCGACTACTGGACCGCGACGGCCGGACTCCTCTGGAAGATCTTCTGACGGAGCGCCGGGGGGCATGAGCAGGACCCGTTCGGGGGCGTGGCTGGTCCGGTACGCCCTCGAGAAGTTGCCTGTCTCCTTCACGTTCGGGGTTCCGGGCGTCCACAACACCGAGATCTACGATGAGCTGAGCCGCTCCGAGCGGATTCGGCCGATCCTCGTGACGCACGAGGCCGGCGCCGCCTTCATGGCTGACGCGGTCAGCCGGACGTCCGGGGGGCGGATCGGCGTCCTGGTGATCGTCCCCGCCGCCGGGCTGACCCATGCAATGAGCGGGATTGGCGAAGCGTTCCTGGACGGCATCCCGATGCTCGTGATTTCCGGCGGGATACGGACCGACGTCCCGTTCTCGTACCAGCTTCACGAGCTGGACCAACACCGGATCCTGGCGGGCCTGACGAAGAAGTCCTGGAAGGTGACTGAGCACCGCGACATCGTCCCGACGATCTTCGAGGCCTACCGAACCGCCGTATCCGGATGTCCCGGGCCGGTCTTCGTCGAGGTCCCCGTCAACGTCCAGCTTTTTCATGGAGAGACCGGCCTGCTCCCGCCGTTCGAGGAGCCAGCTCCCACATCCCTTTCCGCCCCCTCCCTCGTCGACGAGGCGGTCGGCCTGCTCGCGTCGGCGAGCTCCCCCGGCCTCTTCGTCGGCTGGGGGGCGGTCGATGCCGTGGCGGAGACGGCCCGCATCGCGGAGTTCCTCGGGGCGCCAGTCTCGACGACATTGCAGGGGCTGAGCGCGTTTCCTGGAAACCACCCGCTCTTTGCCGGAATGGGCTTCTCCCGCGCGGCGGTACCGGCCGCCGAGCACGCTTTCCGCTCCTGCGACTGCCTCCTGGCGGTCGGGACGCGGTTCGGCGAGATCCCCACAGGCAGCTTCGGGGCGAGGGTCCCCGAAAACCTCGTCCACGTCGACATCGACGGCACCGTCCTTGGCAGGAACTATCCGGCGAAGGTTGCCATCCAGGGCGACGCGGGCTCGGTGCTCCGGGCGATCCGCGAGCGCCTCGAGGCGACCGGTCAGCCGAACTCGGACCGCGCCACGAACGTCGCCGTTCAGCTGGCGACCGATCGGGCGGCCTACCATGCCGAGTGGCTGAATCACAAGACCGACCGGGTGAATCCCGCCCTCTTCTTCGACGAGCTTCGCCGCCAGCTCGCCGACGACGGCCTCCTGGTCGTCGATGACGGAAACCACACGTTCCTGGCCGCGGAGCTGTGGGAGACGCGCCGGGCGAGGACGTTCATCTCGCCGACCGATTTCAACTGCATGGGGTACTGCGTGCCGGCCACGGTCGGGGCGAAGCTAGCCACTCCCGGCCGCCAGGTGGCAGGGATCGTGGGGGACGGGGCGTTCCTGATGACCGGCCTAGAGCTGCTGACGGCCACCGCCGAGAATGCCGGCGTCGCGATCTTCGTCTTCCACGACGGAGAGCTGTCGCAGATCTCTCAGGGGCAGGAGATCCCCTACAACCGCAAGACGTGCACGATCCTCGGCGAGGTCCGCCTCGACGGGATCGCCCTCGCTACCGGGTCCCGCTTCCTCTCCATCCAGACGAACGGGGAGATCCACGACGGCATTTGTGAGGCGCTCGCCACGGCCGCTCGAGGTCAGCCGGTCGTCATCGACGTCCGGATCGACTACTCGAAGAGGACTCGCTTCACCGCCGGCGTGGTGCAAACCGTCCTGAAGCGGTTCCCGCTCGGCGACAAGGTCCGTTTCGTGGGGCGGGCGCTGGTCCGGAAGCTGACCGGGTAGGGATCAAACCTTCGAGGATTCGTCGGCACCGCTGACCCTGCGCCGCGGCCGGACGACCGTGACGGTACAGGGGGCCTTGGCGGCCACCTCGGCCGAGATGCTCCCGAGAATCGTCCGGAGCATCGAGTTCGTCCGGGCGCCGAGGACGATTTGGTCCACGGCATTCGTCTCCGCGTAGTCGATGATCGCCGCGGCCGGGTCAGGCGACTCGAGGACGTGGAAGCTGATTCGATGAGCAGCCACGTCGAGCTTCTGGGCCCAGTGGCGCAGCTCTACCAGCCTCATCAGATGCTTGTTCTGTCCGTCCTGGTCGAGCTTCTGATCGAGCGCGATGCGGTGCTGCTTCAGGACGTTCAGGATGGCGAATCGGGCGTCGGGCAGCCGCTCCAGGCCCCGCTGGACCGTTTCCCGGAGGGCCTCCGCCAGCGCCTCCGACCCCTCGGACAGGTCAAGGGCGATGGCCACGATCGGCGCCGTCGAGACATGGGTCGCCGTCGCCGCGCTCTTGACGACCAGCTCCTCGGTGTGGGGGTTGAACCGTCGCCTGATGGCGACGGTCCAGGGATCCCGTTTCAGCCGTTCGGACCGTACGGTCAGCTTCACCTGCCCCGGATGCGACAGGTCGAACGCGAGCTGGCCCGCGGACGGGTGGCGCCGGGCCGGGTCAATCTCCAGGCAGCGCAGGACGATCTCCTGGAGCCAAAGCGGGTAGTCGGGCCGTAGCTTTCGCGGTGGGACCGGGTCTCGCCAGAGGCGCTTGTGGAGCTGACGCTTGCTCTTCGGATCGCCGAACGGCCTCGTCCCCGTCGAGAAAAAGTAGAGGAGGACGCCGAGGGCGAACAGGTCGCTGCGCGGGTCCTTCCTCACGCCCAGGATCTGCTCGGGCGCCAGGTACGGACCGGTCCCATACGGGATGCGGAACTCCTCGGCCATGAGGTCGGGAAGCTGCTCGTGCCGGGAGAGGCCGAAGTCGATCAGCACCGCCTCTCCCGTCGCGCGGAAGAGAATGTTCGAGGGCTTCACGTCGAAGTGGATGACACGCTGACGGTGGAGGTCGTGAATCGCGGTCGCGACCTTCGTCCCGATCGCCGCGACCTCCTCGTAAGGGAGCGGGAGGTCGTCCAGCTTGTGGAGGAGCGTCTTCCCCGGGACGTGCTCCATCACGATGTACGGCTGGACGGCGAAGTCGCCGGCCGCGAAGAACTTCGGGACGTGCACCCCCGAGACGCGCGGCAGGATCATCTGCTCCATCTCGAAGCTTACGATGGCGGCCGGGTCCATCCCCTCCAGAATCTTCGGCACCTTCATCAGGATCGGGGTGTCGATATCGGGGCGCGTCACCGCCCGGAGGGTCGACATGCCTCCCTGGTGGATCAGCTCCCCGATGAGGAAGCCGTCGACCGTCTGTCCTGTGTGAACCCGCCCGTGCATCATGGTCACTGCCCTATTCGGAGGCGTTCCGCGAGCATCCAGGGAAGTCCTGCCGCGCGGATCTTCTCCCCGGTGGCGTCGAAGTCGTACGGGACCCGGTAGTACGTCAGCTCCTTCCGGTCGGAGTCGAAAATCGCGTAGGTCGCCGACGGGTCGCCGTCCCGAGGCTGCCCGACCGAGCCGATCACCGCCAGCCAGCGCCGCTGCGGCAGGAGGGGCACGGGGACGCCGGCCACCGGGCGAAACGCGGTCGTCTTCCACATCTCCGACACGCTGCTCCACATCTCGGTCATGCTGTAGATTGCCGGCTTGTGGACGTGGCCGCAGAAGGTGACGCGGCAGCTCGTCGACCGGATGCTCCGCACGGCGTCCTTCGCGTCGGTCACATAGGTCCACTTCCGCGGCGCCGCCGCCTCGGAGTGCAGGAAAAGGCGCCCCGCCTCTTCCCACGTGAGCGGGAGGCCGGCCAGGTAGGCCCGGTGCTCGGCACCGAGCTGTCCCCGGGTCCACTCGATGACGGTCCGGGCGAGAGAATCCATAGTGGCGCCGCCTGTCTTCACCGCCGCGTCGTGATTCCCGAGAACGGCGACGGCGCCTCTTTCGACCAGGTCCATGACGGTCCCGACGACCCACTCCGGGTCCGCGCCGTACCCGACGTAATCCCCGAGGAAGAGGAACCGCTCTGCCCCGCGCTCGTTTGCGTGGGCCAGGACTGCCTCCAACGCCTCGCGGTTCGAGTGGATGTCGGCGAGGAGAGCGAGCTTCACGCGGAGACCCTCATTCGCCGCTCATGCTAGCGGAACGGGACACCGGGCGGCCGGAGCGGCGAGCCGGAATCTCCGTTACATGACTACATGACGACGGGCTTGTCGGCCACGATCCGAGAGAGGACCGTCGACAAGAGGTCGACGTGCTCGCGCTCCTCGGCCTCGAGCTCGCGGTAGAGCTTCCACTCCGGCGACCCGGTCGGGAATCTCATGCCGGCGTCGAGGAAGAAGGCCCGGGCGCGCTTCTCGAGGTGGACGGCCAGCCGCAGGAGCGCCGCGCCCGAAAGGTCCTTCAGCTCGGTGCCGGCGAAGACGGCGACCTGCGCCGGAGAGAGGTTCGGGGTCAGGTCGCGGGGCGCCTCGATGTGGTAGCGCCGCGCGAGGATCTCCATGTGCCCCTTCTCCATCCCCGACAGTTCCCGGAAGAGGTGGGCGAGGTCCGGGTCCTTCCCTTCGACCTCCTGTGCCCCCCGCTCGTAGAAGGAGAGCCCGCCCAGCTCGATCTCGAACGCCTCGCGGATCGCCTCGACGGCAGCCTCGGACTCGATGCTCGTGTCATGGCCGTGCGTCAGCTGGCCGCCGCAGGCCGGACAGAGGCCGTAGGGGAACGCGAACCCTTCCGAGACCTTCTGGCAGGAGGCGCAGGTCCAGGTGAGCCGCTCCCCGGCGCAGCAGATGTGCTCGTCGTCGCCCGCCTCGAAGGGGCGGTGGCACTTGGAGCAGGCGGCGGCCGCGACGACGGTCGCCGGGCTTCCCACGACCACGGCTTCGTCCTCGAGGACGACCGGCCACTCTTTCGTCTGGAGGTACTTCTCGATCGCGCGGGCCGCCCGCCGCCCGGCACCGAGCGCGAGGATGACCGTCGCGCCGCCGGTGACGATGTCGCCGCCAGCGAAGACCCCCTTGAGGTTCGCCGCCTGGGTCTTCGGGTCGGCGTTGATGTACCCCTCGCCGCGGACGGAGAGCTCGGGCGCCGAGCGGGAGATGACCGGGTTGGCCCGCGTCCCGAGCGCGTAGATGACCGTCTCGCACTCGAACGTCTCGAACGCGTCCTTGATCGGGACGGGGCGCCGGCGACCCGACTTGTCGGGCTCCCCCAGCTCCATCTTCTGGACGACGATCGCCAGGACGTTTCCCTTCTCGTCCACCTTGATCTCGGTCGGACTCATCAGCCAGTTGAAGTGGATCCCTTCTTCCTTGGCGTGGCGAAGCTCCTCGATCCGGCAGGGAGCCTCGGCCTCGGTCCGCCGGTAGACGCAGTGGACCTCCTCGGCGCCCAGCCGGCGCGAGACGCGGAGGCAGTCCATGGCGGTGTTTCCGGCGCCGAGAACGACGACCTTCTTCCCGATGGCGACGGGCGTGTCCTCGAACGGGAAGTGGTCGCCCCCCATCAGGTTGATCCGGGTCAGGAACTCGTTGGCGCTGTAGACCTGCTTCGCCTGCTCGCCCGGGATGCCGAGAAACGACGGGAACCCGGCGCCGGTCCCGATGAAGACCGCGTCGTAGCCCATCTCGCCCTGCAGCTGCTGGATCGTGAAGGTCTTGCCGATGACCTTGTTCGTCTCGAACTTCACGCCGAGCTTCTGGAGGGCGCTCACCTCGCGGTCGATCGTGGTCCGCGGCAGGCGGAACGACGGGATGCCGTACTTCAGGACGCCGCCGACGACGTGGAGCGCCTCGTAGACCGTGACATCGGCCCCCTTGCGGGCCAGGTCGCCCGCGCAGGAGAGGCCGGCCGGGCCGGCGCCGACGACAGCCACCCTCCCGAGCTGTCCGGCGTTGGCCGGCGGGCGAACGTCCGGGAGCGGCGCGTGGTCCCCGACGAAGCGCTCGAGCCGCCCGATGGCGACCGGCTCCATCTTCTTCTCCAGGATGCACTGGATCTCGCACTGCGACTCCTGCGGGCAGACGCGTCCGCAGATCGACGGGAAGAGGTTGGTCTCGTGGATGACCGCGAGGGCTCCCGGGAGGTCGCGGATGAGGAGGTGCCGGAGGAAGCGCGGGATGTCGATGGCGACCGGGCAGCCAGCGATGCAGGTGGGCCGCGCGCACTGGATGCACCGCTCGGCCTCGACAAGAGCGTCAGCCATCGTGTAGCCGAGGTTGACCTCCTCGAAATTGCGGGAGCGCTCTTTCGCGTCGCGCTCGGGCATCTTCATCGCGTGCTCCGGCAGCTCCTTGAATTTCTTGTAGTTCCGCTTGTTCAGCTGGAACAGCTGCTCCTCGATCGAGCAGACCTTGGCGAAGTCGTCCTTCGCCGTCGCCTCCTGCGAACGGAAGCGCTCCTGCCTAAGCTGGAGCTCGGGGAAGTTGACCAGGTGGCCGTCGAAGTCGGGCCCGTCGACGCAGGCGAACTTCGTCTCCTTACCGACCGTTACGCGGCACGACCCGCACATCCCGGTGCCGTCGACCATGATTGCGTTCAGCGACACCATCGTCTTCACGCCGAAGGGGCGCGAGGTTTCGGCGGAGGCCCGCATCATCGGGAGGGGCCCGATGGCGATCACGAGGTCGGGCTTCTCCTTCTCGAGGACCTCCTTCAGCGCGCCGGTCACGAAGCCCGGCTTGCCGTAGCTGCCGTCGTCAGTGCAGACGATCAGGTCGTCGCAGTAATGCTTGAACCGGTCCTCCCAGAAGACCAGGTCCTTCGTCCGGAAGCCGATGATTCCGGTGATCCGGTTCCCCGCCTCCTTGAAGGCGCGGAGCTGCGGGAAGACGGGGGCCACCCCGAGGCCGCCGCCCACCAGGACGACGTGCCCCACCTTCCCGACGTGGCTCGCCAGGCCGAGCGGCCCGACGAAGTCGGAGAAGGAGTCGCCCTCCTTGAAGTCCCGCATCATCTCCTTCGTCGTCTTCCCGAGGGCCTGGACGACAATGGTGACGGTCCCCCAGTCCCGGTCGTAGTCCGCGACGGTGAGAGGGATCCGCTCCCCTCCCTCCTTCAGGCGGACCATGACGAAGTGACCCGGCTGGGCCGCCTTCGCCACATCCGGTGCATGGACGTCCCAGAGGAAGGTCACATCGGAAAACTGCTCGCGCTTGACGATCTGGTACATGCGTTCCCCCGTTACCTTTGAAGCGGCGGGACTATACCGGCTAAAGAGGCTCCTTCGCTACCCTACCGCATGTAGCACGCAAGCGGCTCCATTCCAGCTCCGTCCTCTGACTCGTCACTCGTCACTCCCGCATCAAACGCACACAGCTTTCAATCCGGCGCCACCTCGGCGCCACCTGCCACCCGTCCTTCGAGGCGGGAGAAAGAGGTTCGCCATGACTCCTTCGAGAGAACGCACCATCGGCCGCAAGATCCTCGCCGATCCGATCCTGAGGGAAGCCCTTGAGAGGTACGCGGAGGCCGACTGCCGCACGGTGCCAGACGCGGCATGCACGATCGTTCGACGCGCCCTCGTCGCCGCGGGATGGCTCGCGCGCCTTCCTGGTCGCGGGCTCGCCGCCGGAGTCCTCCTCGAAGAGCACCGTAGGGCGTCGGTTCCTGACTCCGCGGACCTCGCGGTCGTCGTCCCGATGGTTCGCCCGACCCGCGCGGGAGTCCGGTCCTGAACCTCTCCTCTAGACTTCTGCCGGGTGAGATAGGGACGATTGATCCTCGTCCCGACAAGGCCAGCGTCTCGGCTTTCTCGCCCGGCTTTTCTACCGTGAGACGAGATCGGAGACGCGATGACGAAGAGAGATCCTGTCCGGAAGCAATTCGACGAGATGTTCCTCCTGCTCGCGGAGGGAGTCTGGAGGTTCGAGGACTGGCGCCAATCCTTGAGAGACGCGCTCTTTCATGCAACGGGCGCCCCCGAAGTCCTTCCGGTGTTCGCCCGTTACCTCGACAACGTGTCAGCCGAGAAGATCGCCGCCCAGAAGCCACGGCGCCGAGGGCGACCGGGACCAACGAAAGACGAACGCGCGGTCGAACGTCTCACGATGGAAGTCGTAGCGAGGGCTCTCTACTTTCGCGGTGGCCCCTTAGAGGACCCCTTCTTTACTTCCGATCTTTACCCCGTCCTGAAGCCGATGGTGGAGAAGCGACTCCCTCCGCGCGATGTCCTCATGTTGGCCGTGCAGGAATACGCCGGCAGGGAGTCGAAGGTCAGCCTCCGGATACTTGCGTGCCGCGTGCTCAAGAGCGACGGCGGCCGGCTGGGCAATCGCCGCCTGGCGAAGCTCTACGCGGACCGCCTCCGGAAGAGCCCCGAGTCGAAGCGGGAATAATTCGCCCCGAAAATAGTCAATTTCTTTCCGCGATCGCCCGGCTAGCTTGTCTCTATCGCGCAAAAGCGCGGAGAAGGGGACAAGAGAATGCCGAAGCCTCAGAACACCTCCACACCGCTCAGGAAGACTCGCCGCACACCGCCTCCCGTCAACATCGCTGGTCGTCTCGGAGTCAGCCAGGTAGAGCTGGCCGCACTCACCGGGAAGTCGGCGAGCTACTGGAGACGCCTCGCAAAGCTGGGGCTGGGTCCCCGCGCGATTCGGGCGGGTGGACGCGGCCTAATTTTCCCTGTTTCCGCCGTCCGCGAGTGGCTGGACCGCAACGCGATCGACCCGGCCGACGTCGCCGGGCGATGAAGGAGTCGACATGAGGCACGCTCAGAAATGCCAAGAGCCGCCCTGCCAGGCGGCCCCAAGCGATCGCAAAAAACCAACGGTCCTACATGTTACCCCAGAAGGACACCCCCAGGCACCCGGCATCGCCCGCCACCTGGCCGATGCCCAGGCCAGGGGCCGACAGGCCGAACTCGCCGGGTGCTACCTCGCGGCCCGGGAAGCCCGCCGCGTCGCGCACCGGCTCCGCCGGAAGCTCACATCGACACCCGAC
>CABECI010000243.1_pt1 | contig 13448 bp, 13 predicted proteins | sample 3132851 | NCBI WGS metagenome assembly CABECI01 (sample SAMEA5534348, study PRJEB31848) | metagenome | biome: tundra; feature: field; material: soil | place: USA | collected 2013-05 | depth 0.45 m | reverse complement strand
CCGCGAGCCGCTCTTCGTAAACTCACGGGGAGCCCGTCTGACCGACCGGAGCGTCCGGAGGATCCTCGACCGGGCACTCTTCTCCGCCGAGGTGGAGCGCCACGCCTCGCCGCACGCGCTCCGCCACTCGTTCGCCACGCACCTGCTCGCGGCCGGCGCCGACCTCCGGACGATCCAGGAGCTGCTCGGCCACGCGTCGTTGTCGACCACGCAGAAGTACACGCACCTCGACGTCGAGCGCCTCATCGAGGTCTACCGGAAGAGTCACCCGAAAGCGAAGCCGTAGAGATGAGGGCTAGACTCTTTTCGTGAGCCGACACGAATTCCGGCATACGACGATCCTCTCCGTCCGGCGGGACGACGTCGTCGCCCTGGGGGGCGATGGTCAGGTGACGCTCGGAACCACGGTCTTGAAGCACGGGGCGTCGAAGATCCGGCGGCTCCTCGATGGCAAGGTCCTGGCCGGCTTCGCGGGATCCACCGCCGATGCGATGACCCTCTTCACCCGTTTCGAACGGAAGCTGGAAGAGTTTCACGGACAGCTCGAGCGGGCGGCGGTCGAGCTGGCCACCGACTGGAGGACCGAGAAGACCCTCCGGTCCCTCGAGGCGCTCCTCGTCGTGGCCGACCGGGACCACTCGCTCCTCCTCTCGGGGACGGGGGACGTCATCGCGCCGGACGACGGGATCCTGGCGGTCGGCTCCGGAGGCCCTTATGCGATGGCGGCCGCACGGGCGCTCCTTCATCACACGGCGCTCCCGGCCGACGCGATCGTCCGCGAGGCGCTGAAGATCGCCGCCGGAATCGACATCTACACCAACGATTCGATCCGGGTGGAGACCCTGTCATGAGCGTCGCAACCTCCCTTCCCGCGGGGCCGCGGGAGCACCGCTTGGCGGACCTCTCGCCGCGGAAGATCGTCGCCGAGCTGGACCGTCACGTCGTCGGGCAGGGTCGAGCGAAGCGGGCCGTCGCCATCGCGCTCCGCGACCGCTGGCGGCGGCAGCGCCTCCCCCGGGAGCTGGCCCGCGAGATCACCCCGAAAAACATCCTGATGATCGGCCCGACCGGCGTCGGCAAGACCGAGATCGCGCGCCGGCTGGCGCGTCTCACCGACGCCCCGTTCATCAAGGTGGAGGCTTCGAAGTTCACCGAGGTCGGCTACGTTGGGCGGGACGTCGACTCGATCGCCCGGGACCTGGTCGAGGCCGCGATCCGGCTCGTCAAGGAAGAGCGGCGCGCCCGCGTGATGGATCGGGCCGCGACAGCGGCCGAGGAGAAGCTCGTCGACCTCCTAGTGAAGGCGACTGCCCTCGACCCGGTCACCGGAACGGCTGGCATCACGGAGGGGCGTGACCGAATCCGGCGGGACCTTCGGGAGGGGCGCTACGAGACGAGGGACGTCGAGCTCGAGGTCACCGACGACCGGACGCCGCAGATCTCGGTGATGACGCCGCAGGGGGTCGAGGAGATGGGAATCGACCTCCCCGGAATGCTCCCGGGCCTTTTTGGTGGCCCGAAAAAGAAGAAGGCCAAGCTCCCGGTCTCCGACGCACGGCCGCTCCTCCTCGAGGCGGAGGCGGACGCGCTGACCGACGAGGCGACCGTCCCACAGGAGGCCATCCGGCGCGTGGAGGAGACGGGGATCGTCTTCCTCGACGAGATCGACAAGATCGCCGGGCGGGAGGGCTCCCGCGGCGGACCGGACGTCTCTCGCGAGGGAGTCCAGCGCGACCTTCTGCCGCTCGTCGAGGGGACGACCGTGAAGACGAAGCATGGCCTGGTCCGGACCGATCACGTGCTCTTCGTGGCGGCCGGGGCGTTTCACGTCGCCCGGCCCTCGGACCTGATCCCGGAGCTTCAGGGGCGGTTCCCGATCCGTGTGGAGCTGGACGCGCTCAGCGAGGACGATTTGGTGAGGATCCTGACCGAGCCGGAGCATGCACTTCCGAAGCAGGCCGCCTCGCTCCTGTCAGCGGACGGGATCGACGTGGTTTTCGAACGGGAGGGACTGTCGGCCATCGCGGCCGCGGCGGCGGAGCTGAACCGGAACCTCGAGAACATCGGCGCCCGCCGGCTCCACACAATCCTCGAGAAGGTCCTCGAGGAGGTTTCGTTCGCCGGACCGGACGCTGCTGGGGCGCGGGTCGTCATCGATGCGGCGTATGTCGGGCGCGCCCTGTCGGACCTCGTGAAGAACCGCGACCTCTCGCGCTTCGTCCTGTGAGCCGTCGCGGCACCTTCCTGGTCCTGTGGGTGGCGGCCTTGACCGGGGCAGCCGGCTGCGGCCGGAAGCTTCCGCCCGAAGCGCCGCTGCAGGTCCTTCCCGCGAAGGTCGAGCCGGTCCGCCTCTCCCAGGAAGGGTCCGACGCCGTCCTCCGCTTTCCGTACCCGTCGAGGACATCGACCGGAACTGCGCTCGAGGGCCTGACGAAGGTGACGGTCTACCGTGAGCTGCTCCCGGCGCCCCAGGGGGCGATGGTGCCGCCGTCCCCCGCCGGTGCGTTGCGGGAACGGGAAGAACGCCTGTTTCTAACGCGGGCCGAGAAGGTTCGGGAGCTGACCCGGTTGGACCTCGACGCGGTGACGTCGGGCGGCGACGTAATCGTCCGCGACTCCCTCTCGACGCTGTTCGCGGGGAAGCGGCTCGGGAGGGTCTTCCTCCGCTACGGTGTCACGGCCACCCGCGACCAGCGGAAAGTGTCCGAGATCTCCCCCCTCGTCACGATCCGCCCGCTCGTCCCGCCCGGCGAGCCGACGGGGCTGACGGCCCTGGTCGAAGAGGGGCTCGTCTGCCTCGAGTGGGAGCGGCCGGCAGCGATGCTGGACGGGACGAAGCCGGTGACTGTCGAGGCATACGCGATCTTTCGCCGGGAATGCGTCCCCGGCGCGGAGCCGGTCTACGAGGAGCCGATCGCATTCGAGAAGCTCGAGTGGTTCGTGGACCGGACGGTGCAGCCCGACCGGAAGTACTGCTACACGGTCCGCGGGACCCCGCCCGGAGCTTCCCGGCCAATCGCGCTCGGGCCGCCGGCCGACGAGGTGACGGCTGACACTCGCGACGTCTTCCCTCCTCCGCGGCCGGAGGAGTTCCAGATCCTCCCCGAAGTGGATGGAAACCGGCTGGTCTGGAACCCGGTCCTCGCGCCGGATCTCGATCATTACCAGATCTACCGGCGAAGCGGACCCTCAGCCCCCTGGGAGCGACTCCCCTTCGCCACGTCCGACACGACCTGGTTCGACGCCGGGCGGGACCTTCACGCTATCTACGCCGTCTCAGCTGTCGACCGGTCAGGGAACGAGAGCCGCAAGAGCGAGGCCGCGTCCGACTCTTCTGAAGGGCCGCGGTGACGGGCACGGGCGAGCGGGGTGTCGGCGGGCTCCCCCGCCGGTTCACGAAGATGAGCGGAGCCGGAAACGACTTCCTGGTCTTCGACGAGCGGGTCGATGTCGGGCCGCAGGAGACGGCGACGATCCGGCGCCTGTGCGAACGGGGAAGGGGTGTCGGCGCAGACGGGGTCCTGTTCCTGGTCGCCGTTCCGGGAGGTGGGGTCCCGATCGTTGTCGCCGACTACTACAACGCCGACGGCGGACCGGCGCGGTTCTGCGCCAACGGTACCCGGTGCGCGGCCCGCTTCGGAAGCCTCCGCCTGGGAACGGGCATCGAGCTGACTGTTCGGACGGGCTGGGGGGACATCGGCGCGACCGTCCATCCCGACGCGCAGGTCACGCTCCGGCTGCCCGAACCGGTCGCCGTGGGCGAAGAGCTGCCCACGTTCGACCCGGACGAGGTCCTGGTCGAAAGGACGGGCGTGGCCGTCTCGGTCGGTGTTCCACACATCGTCGTCTTCACTAGTGGCCGGACCGGGCTCGACCAGATCGACCTGGCGCCGGTCGCTCCCCGGATGCGGCATCACCCGGCGCTTCCGGATGGAGCCAACGTCCACTTCGTCGCGCCCGCCTCCCGGGCGAGGCTCGCGATCAGGAGCTGGGAGCGCGGGGTGGAAGGAGAGACGCTCGCGTGCGGCTCCGGGGTCGTGGCGGCGGCTGTCGTGGCCGCCAGCCGCGGCGGGATCGCTCCCCCCGTTACAGTCGAGACGCGTTCCGGTGAGAATCTGGTCGTCGACTTCCGGCTCGACGGGGGCGTCGCCCGGGACGTGACGCTCACCGGCGATGCGCGCGTCGTCTTCGAAGGCACGCTGAACGAGGAGATCCTATGAGAATCGTCCGTTCGGCGCCCGAAGGCCTTCGAGGAGCTTCCCACAGAGCCCTCCGAAGCTCCCCGACGACATCACGAGGACGACGTCGCCCGGAAGGAGGCGTGAAAAGAGACCTTCGGCGATCGATTCCGCGCTGTCCGCGTCGAAAGCGAGGGTGCCGGTCCGGGTGAGCTCGGCGGCGAGCCAGCCGGTGTCGAGCGCGCCGGGACCGGAGGGGCTCCCGAGCCGGGCCGCGTGAAATGGCCGGGCGACGGCGACCGCATCGGCCGCCGAGAGCGCCGAGAGGTAGGCCGAAGCGAAATCGGCCCGTCCCCCGGTGATCGAGCGGGGCTCGAAGACGGCCCAGAGGCGCCGACCGGGAAATCGACCACGCGCCCCGCGGATCGTCTCGCCGACCGCGGTCGGATGGTGGGCGAAATCGTCAACGATCGTCACGCCACCCTCGGTCCCGCGGACCTCGAGCCGGCGCCGGACGCCACCGAAAGAGGCGAGCCCGGCCGACAGCTCACGGGGGGCCGGCCCGAAGGGGCGTGCGGCTCCGATCGCGCCGAGGGCGTTCGCCACGTTGTGTCGCCCGGCGAGCGGGATTAGTGCCTCGAAGAGAGGCTCGCCGTTCTCGACAACGGTGAATCGGCTCCCTTCCGGGCCGAACGACACATGTCGGGCGACGAGACCTTCGTCGCCGGTCCGCTCGCCCGCGGTCTCGACGCGGTAGCGGAGGACAGGGGCGCTGGCCGAGGAGAGGACGTCGAGGACGTTCGGGTCGTCTCCATGCACGACGATCAGCCCGTCGGGCGGAACGAGGGCCACGGCTTTGCGAAACGCGTCCTTGACGGCATCGAGGTCGCGGTAGAGGTCGGCGTGATCGAACTCGATCGAGGTGAGGATTAGCGTCCTGGGGGCGTAGTGAAGGAACTTCGGGCCCTTGTCGCGCCACGACGTCGAGTACTCATCCCCCTCGACCACGAATGCCGCACCCGTTCCGATCCTGGAAGGGGCCGGAAGGTTCATTGGTTCGCCGCCGACGAGGTAGCCGGGGGACCGGCCGGACGAGGCGAGGAGCCAGGCGGTGAGGGCCGTCGTCGTCGTCTTTCCGTGGGTTCCCGCGACAACGACCGGGTGGCGCCCCGCCAGGAATTCGTCGTGGAGGGTCTCGGGCATAGACGAAACGGGGAGCCCCCGCCGGAGGGCCTCCACGAGCTCCGGGTTGTCCTTCCCGGCCAGGTTGCCGACGACGACACGATCCACCGCCTCTGGGAGATTCCGCGCGTCGAATCCAGGACGAACCTGGATGCCGAGGGCGGCGATCCGGTCCGACATCGGAGGGTAGAGGGCCAGGTCAGATCCGAGGACCGTGTCGCCCCGTTCCACCAGGAGCCCGGCAAGCGGGGCCATGGCCGTTCCCCCGAGGGCGATCAGATAGAACGTCCGGGGCGATGACACGGGCGCGGAGTTTGCGTGATAGGTCGAGGCCCGTCAACGCGACCGCCAAACTGGCGCGACGAGCAGACTCTCTATAATCAGTGTTTCGCCCGGCTGGCGAAGTGGCCCGGCCGGAGACGACAGGAGGATCCCGTGAAGGATGGATTGACCAGAAAGTGGAACGATAGCAAGGGGTTTGGCTGGGCGGCCGGAGTGCTGGCCATGGTGTCGGTGTCGGCCCTCGTCTCCCCCATGGCTTTCTCGGAGGCGCCTGGCGCGGCCCCCGCTCTACAGGCCTCCCCGGCGGCGCCGGGGGTGAATGCCACCCCCGCCGCCAAGCCGGAGGGCCTCCAGCCGAAGGCCGTGCCGGTCGAAGAAGCGAAGAACTTTGGGACCGTGGCCAAGGGAGAGGCCATCGAGTACAGCTTCAAGGTCCGCAACAACGGAAAGAGCGACCTGGTCATCAACGACGTGAAACCTTCGTGCGGCTGCACGATCGGGAAGTTCGACAAGGTGATCAAGCCCGGGGAAGAGGGGAAGATCACCCTGACGATCGACACCAAGGCGTTTAGCGGACCGATCTCGAAGTCGGCGGTCGTCCTGACGAACGACCCCGCGAAGCCACAGTTCTCCCTGACTCTCTCCGCGTATGTGAAGCCGTACGTCGAGGTCGCGCCGTGGGGCTTTTTCCGGATCCAGGGATTGGTGGGTGAGGAGCTCACCTCCGACCTGATCCTCGGCTCCGACGAGCCGGCCTTCAAGCCGGTGAAGGTCGAGGTGCCCCATTCCTATCTATCGGCCACGTTGGCGCCGGCCACGGAGAAGGAGCGGGTCGAGGGCAAGGGGAAGACCCAGTGGAAGGTGACGCTGAAGGCGGACAAGACGTCACCGGTGGGGATTCCCAGCGGTGAGGTCAAGGTGATCACCGGGATCGCCAAGCAACCCGAACTCGTGATCAAGGTGAGCGGGGTTATCAACGAAAGCGTCGGCATTCTCCCGAGCCAGGTGACGTTTGGGACGTTCGACCCGAAGGACGGCGGGATCACGAGGGAGATCGACGTCGTCAATAGGAACCCGAAAAACAGCGCGTTCAAGGTGACGTCTGCCGAGTCCGGCGTCCCGGGCGTCGTCACGGAAGTGAAGTCTTCGGACAACACGAAGGTGAAGGTCGTCGTCTCGATCGACCCGAAGGTCATCAAGAAGGGTCCGTTCGACAGCTGGATCACGATCAGGACCAACGACGCCGTCAAGAGCGAGATCAAAGTCCCTCTCCGCGGCGTCTCCCTCTGATCTCGCGTTTTAGACCCCAGAATGTCCGGCCCGGGAGGAATTGCCCCTCCCGGGCCATCGTGTTCTCAGGAGTCGTGAATGGGCTCGCGTCTCGCCGCGTTCTTCATCCTCGTCACGCTGAACGGCGCGGTCTCCCCTCCGTGCCGTGCCGCGGATGCTCCGCTTTCAGGCTGCCGCTGGGAGGCGATGGCAAGGCGAAGTCCCGGGTTCGTCGTCGCGACGGCGCGGTGGCGCGCCGGGACGCTCGCGGTCAGGGACGAGAAAGTGCTCTGGGTGGACTCCCAAGACCCGGGCCGGAACCTCATCGTCCCCCTTTCCCGAGTGACCGGGCACTCCCTCACATGCAGCGACGGTCCGACGGCGCCCGTCTGCACGGAATGGCGCCTCCGGACCCGACGGGAGGAGTACCGGTTCCGCGACCTCGTCTCCGGGGCGAAAGGTAGCCCCAGACTGATCGAGATCCACGACTTCGTCCGGTCGGTCCTCGTCGACCTACCGGCCGTTTCCCCGACCGACGGGAGGTAGCCAGATGAAGAGCTCGCGCCTGATCGTACCGATCCTCCTCGCCCTCCTCGCCGGGCCGGCCGCCGCCGCCTCGCACCTCGTCGTGCCGGAAGCGACATGGAGTGCGGGAGTCGTCACCAAGGGAGAGGTCGTCCGGCACGTCTTCGTCGTCCGCAACGACGGCACGACCGATCTCCATCTCACGGAGGTCCGCCCGTCGTGCGGATGCACCGCCGCCGAGTACGACCGCGTGATCGGTCCGGGCCAGCAGGGCCGGATCACCCTGGTCGTCGAGACGAAGGGATTCCAGGGTTCGATCTCCAAGAGGGCGCTCGTCCTGAGCGACGACCCGGCGGCTCCCCAGACCTCTCTCCTGGTGAGCGCGACCGTCAAGACGGTGGTGGACATACTCCCATCCGGTTTCCTGAGGGTCCAGGCCTTCGGTGGCGAAAAGGCGTCGGCCGAAGTGACGGTCGTCTCGGATGATCCAGGGTTCTCCCCGGCCGTGGCGGAAGCTCCACAGCCCTGGGCGAGCGTGGCGGTGGCACCGGTGCCGGAGAGGGAGCACCTGCCGAACCGGGGCCCGAGGCAATTTCGTGTCCGTCTCACCGTCGGCGAGGGAGCGCCCGAAGGGCTAATCGGGGGCGCGCTGAAGCTGTCGACGGGAATCGAGAAGCTCCCGTTTCTCGAGATCCCACTCTCGGGATTCATCCGGCCGACGATCAGCGTGAGCGCCGGCCGGGTCAGCTTTCAGAACTTCGTTCTCGAGGGCGAACCGATCCGCCGGACGGTTCTCCTCACGAACCAGAACCCCAAGAACGAACGGTTTACGGTGACCGACGCGATCTCGAGCGTGGCCGGAATCGTCACCGAGGTCATCCCATTGGACCGCCAGAAAGTCCAGATCGTGATGACGGTCGATGCGAGGATCCGGAAGGGACCGTTCGATGGGACCCTGACCGTGAAGACGAACGACCCGCTCAAATCCGAGATCCGCCTACCGATCTCCGGGACCGTGCTCATCCGCGCGGCCGAGAACCCGCCGAAGGGCTAGCCCTTCTTCTCGGACTTGGCCGGGAGGACCTCCAGCCAGTCGAACGCCACGGAAAGTGCCCGCTGATCGGAGCTGCCGGGCACCCGGTCCTTCGGGGCCTCGGCGTAGGCGAACTCGAACCGGATCTCGTTTGGTCCAGACTTCCAGAGCGCCTCGGGCGTCGCGAAGCTGTAGACCCGGGCTCCGTCTGCGAGCGTGACGGAGTCGATCCTGCTCCCGTTCACGAAGACGGCCGCCACCTGGGCGGGCGCGCCGGTGTAGCGGAACGGCCAGCAGCGAAACCGGAGAAGCTGATCCCCTTTCGCCCGGCTCAACACGGTCACGGTCGCGGCTCGCGCCTGCGCCCACACGAAGCTGTCGTTCTCATCGGTCTTTTCGAAGCCGGACCAGCCGGAGGTCAGGGCACCTGCCGATGTCTCGGCGTCGAAGTTCAGGGAACGGGTCTCGTCGATCGGACGGCACCCAGACAGGGCGAAGACCAGGCTGGCGACCGCCAACGGGGCGAGAAAGGCTCTGGAATTCAACGTGCTACCTCCACACCGTCCGCCAGGAAGCGGACTGGATTTCTCTTTTCCTCGGCGCCGATGCGGCCCTCCGCTGCGATCTGGGCACCGACCGCGTTTTCGGGAACGGCGAAACCGATGGCCTCGAGGGCGATCACGGCCTCGGCGTCTCGGACCGTCAGGGCACCCTCCGAGGTCCGCTCGCACCTCCCGCCGATACGAAACGCCCGGGCGCCAAGAGCCTTCGGGTCGCGAAGAATCTCGGCAACCCGAACCAGCGTCAGCCCGCGGAGCGGCCGGCCATAGATCTCTGCCGGGCCAGCCAGCGCAACAGACGCCAGGAGCACAGCTACCGCCGAGACCCGAATGAGCGGGGAGGTCGGCGTCCTCATCCGCGGGTCAAGGGTTCGGCGGGAACGCCATGGCTCGGGCTCCGCTGAATGTGAACGTCTTGGTCACGCCTGGGCAGGTGGTTCCGGTGACGCCGGAGGCTCGAACATACGTCATCGTGCCGGAGAGGGTTCCGTCGACGTAGCCCCAGATCGTCCCGGTCCACGTCGCTCCCGAGCTGCCACCACTGACGGTGATCGAGCCATCCGGATTCCGGGCGGCCGTCGAGTTCTTCTGGTTCGTCGAGAACCAGGCCTGGACCGGAAAGGACTGCGCCGAGGGGTTCGGGGAAGGGCAGCCGTCCAGGACGAGGCTGGCCGCCAGGTAGTCGGGCGTCCCCGAGATGAGGTCGAGCCGGCCGGTGGAGAAGTCGTAGGGGCCGTCGCTGAATACCAGCCCGAAAGCCCCGTTATTCGGCGCGAAGACCTTGAAGGGGGGCGAGTAGCTGATCGAGCCGATGGCGTTATCGACCACCGACGCTCCGGTCACGACTGGTCCGCCGCTCTTCACGGTGACCCAGGCCGTCAGGTTCGTGTCGGAAGCCGAGTATCCGAAGACGGAGGCGACCCGGTTGATCTGCGTCTGAGAGCTCTTTCCCAGCGTGAAGTCGAACTGGTCGATGGTTGTCCCGTCAGCCCTGGCCAAGCGGACGTTCACGACGGTCTGGGCCGCGGAGTTGGCGCTGAGGAGGAAGAGGTTCGTCCGATATCCGGTAGTGGCGCCGTCCGGAGCCGAGGAGATGTAAGGGACGTACGCCGTGTCGCCGACAGAGACGGCCTGATCGAGAGTTTGAGCGGGGATCGCGAAGCCGTAAGTCCCGGCTATGCCGGAAGCGCTGCGGGCGTTCGCGTTAAGGGTCTGGGAGAGGACAGAGACGGGCAGCCGGGACTCGATCCGGACCCCCCCGGCCCCCGCGACGCCGAACCGGGACACCAGGAGATCGTCGATGGCGAGCGTCTGACCGGCCGTGACCGTGACCGTCGCGCGTGCGGGGTTGCTGTTGTCGCCCAAAGCGGCATTGTTCGCGTCGAGAGGGGACGCCGGGAGGAAATAGAGATCGACGGCGGTGGCCGCGGTATTGGGATTGACGATCCGGAGGGATGTCACGAACTGCTCCCCGAGCGCACCCGTCGCTTTCGCGGAGGTAACGAGCCACTGGGTCGTGGCGGGGGTATCGGCGAAGGCGGCCGCGCCGGCGATCGCGGAGGCCGCGAGGGCAGAGGCAAGAAGCTTCGCGAAACACATCTGGTGCGAGAGTATCTCACCGAGCGGAGCGGCGCAGCCACTCCAGGACCTGCTCCTCCGCCCTCATCCGTTCGAGCGAATGGTATCCCGCCGGGGCCGTCTCACAAACGGGCGGGACGACGCAGGATGCGATCCGGGCTAGACTCTTGATGTTATGCACGTCGAAGTCCGCAAGAACGAGGAGGTCGTCATCGTCGACATGACCGGTCGCCTGGTCGGCGGAATCGGCGACGAGATCCTCCGCAACGTCGTCAACGAGCTCCTCGCGGAAGACTGGAAGAAGATCCTCCTCAACCTCTCCGGGGTCACGGCGATCGATAGCGCCGGAATCGGCGAGCTGGTCGCCAGCCTGAAGACGGCGAGCCACCTCGGAGCGAGCCTTCGGATCCTCAACCTCAACGAGAGGGTGCGGACGGCGCTCCATCTCGGCCGCCTGCTCCCCCTCTTCGAGGTCTACGGCGACGAGAAAGCCGCCGTCCAGAGCTTCCTCGCCGCCTGACGGTGGGGCGGACGTCCGGCCGCTCAGCGCTCGCGGAAAGTCTTAACGTCGAGATCCTGCGTCATGAGCCGGCGAAACTCGTCCGCCGGAATCGACGCGATCTGGCGGCCGGTACGTAGCTCGATCCGGTCGATCACTTTCTCCCAGATCGCCTCCCGGCGAGCGATCTCCTCCTCATCGCGGATCTGGCCGAACTCCTGGACGAACCGGTTGTGCCGGCAGAGCATCCGGAACGCGAACTCCGTCGACGGCCGGTGGAGAGCGAGGCCGAGGACGCGGACGTCGTTTCCGACGTCGTGGACCGGCTGTCCCCACTCGCCATAGCCGCCGAAGATCGTCCCGAGCTTCGAGAGGGCGTTCGCGAGCTTCGGCTGGTTCATCCGCTCCAGAGCGGCCTTCACCACCGGGAGCGTGACGTTGCGGAAGAGCGTCGGGTCGGCGAGCCGGATATCGATTCCGATCTCCTCCTTGCAGATCCGGACGATGTCCTCCGCGCGGAGCCGATTGTCGGTCGCGAGGTGGACGCGCTCCCCAATCGACGCGGGAGCGGTGAGAGCGGCCAGGATGCCGGCCACCACGCGGTCGACCGGGACGAGGTTCAGCTCGGCCGACCGATCGCTCGGGAAAGCGAGCGCGAAGGCCATCACGGCCCATGCCTTCGCCCGCCCGACCGGGTCCGTTCGCATTCGGTCGATGATCTCCTTCGCGCGGCCGAACGCGTTGATCGGGGCGTTCACCACCTTCGTGTCGCCCCGGTTGTTCCCGGTGCGGGAGTGGCCGATGACGATGGAGGGGAGGAGCTGCGAGACGCGGAGGCCGCGCTCGACGAGAAACCGGTCGGTCTCGATCGACGCCATCGCCTTCGTCAGCTCGTAGAAGTTGTTGTAGAAGTTCCGCGGGAACGTGAGAGCACTCTCTTGGACGATGGACCTCTTCTTCCGGCCGTGAATGTACGACGTCTCGATCGCGATGTGCTGGATGAACCGCGAGCCCTTGGCGCTCTGGAGGGACAGGGCGAACTCGAGCGCGTTACGGCTCCCGAGCACGTTCGCGCGGTAGGAGTTCTCGTAGGTGTCGTCGAAAGCGACGCTCGCAGCGCAGTGGATGACGTGGGTCACCGTCTTCTGCAGGCGCACGATCTCAGCCGGCGCGATCCCGAGGTCCGGGGCCTCGATGTCGCCCCCGATGAACCGGAATTTGGCGGCTTTCTGGCCCGTCATACCGAGCCGGCGGAGGAGGGCCGCCCCGCGCTGCGCCGGCGTCAGGACCTTCATGACCTCCTTCGTCTTCGGGTCGCGGATCGTCTTCGGGCGCACCACCGAGACGACGTGGGCGATCCGGCGGTCCGAGGCCGCCTGGACAAGGATTTCTTTCCCCAAGAAGCCGGTGGCTCCGGTGAGGAGGATGACGAGCTTCGGGTTCCGGCCCCGCGCGCGGAGGAGGGTGGCCGCGTCTTTCTGGAGCTTCTCGATCCGCTCGCGCAGCTCCTTTTCGCTCAGGCGCGTCAGCTCCCGGAACCGGTAGAAGTGGTCCCGCTCGCCGACCCCGAGGAGCTTCTTCGCCTGCGTCTCGACGGTCTCGCTGCCCGTCGCGACCCCGAGCGTCTCGGCGACGGCCGTCCCGGCGGCGTTGATCCGCCGGAGCCCCTTCCGGACGAAGCTCTCATTCCCGGTGAGCTGGATAGCGCGGCTCGCGAAGAACTGCGCCGCCACTTCTATCGGGTTCTTGTCGCGGTGCGCGTGGACGAGCAGGTCCTCGGGATCGATCGGCCGAAGCACCTCCTTCCCGGTCTCCATGTGGATCTTCGCGATGTAGCGGGAAGGCGAGCTCCGCCACATCATCTCCCCTTCGGGGTTCGGCGTCGGCTCGAAACCGGGGCTCTGCGGAGGGTCAGTCAGCGCGTCGGGCGCGTCCGCCGTTCTCGGAGGTTTCATGGCATGTCGACTCCGCCCCTAGGTTCGCATTTCCGGCGCGTCCGGTAAACCGGGAAGTCCCACGTTACCGCACGGGGACGCGCCGCACCTTCGAGGCGATCGCGGCCCGGATGGCGGGGAGCGCGGCCCGCGCCGCTGCCTCACCCGTCTCGATCAGACGTTTCTTTTGGGTGAAGTCGTCGTACGCCACGTCGCCGACCGCCGGCTCGACTAGGACATCGGCGTCGCGTGCTCGGAGCCGCCCAATCTCGGCGGACATCAGCGTCATGGCGTGGTAGGCGACCTCGATCGGGGTCTTCGGGGTGAACGAGGGGACGGCGGCGGGGACCGAGACGGCGATCACGACATCGCAGCCGGCCCGCCGGGCCACATCGACCGGAACCGGGT
>CABECI010000234.1_pt1 | contig 13786 bp, 9 predicted proteins | sample 3132851 | NCBI WGS metagenome assembly CABECI01 (sample SAMEA5534348, study PRJEB31848) | metagenome | biome: tundra; feature: field; material: soil | place: USA | collected 2013-05 | depth 0.45 m | reverse complement strand
TGCGTTCGCGCGAGCGTTCGGATTCGACCGCGTCGTCGACCCGGGTGCCGAGGACGTGATCGAGGCGACCCGCGAAGCGAGCGGAGGAACGGGTGCCGACGCGGTCTTCGTCATCCCGACTGGCGAGGAGGTGGTCCGCGCGGCGCTGGGTGCCGCGGGAGGCGCCGCGCACGTCGTCTTCTATTCTCCGATCGCCCCGGCGAAGGTATGGTCCCTCGAGCCGTCCGTCCCCTACTTCCGCGACCTGACGCTCCGGTTCAGCTACTCCTCGGGGCCTAAGGAAACGCGTCGCGCGCTAACTTTGCTGGAGGAGGGGCTCGTCGACCTCCCGCGATTCATCACTCACCGCCTCCCGCTCGCGAGGGCCGCCGAGGGGTTCGAGCTGGCGGCGGCTGGCGGCAAGGCTCTGAAGGTCCTGATCGAGATTTGAAGAAGGAGATCAGGGTCCGGCTCGACAGGCTGCTGGTGGACCGGGGTCTGGCCGAGAGCCGCGCGCGGGCCGAGGCGCTGATCCTCGCGGGCCGGGTCGAGCTGGAAGGCGTGGAGCGGCCGAAGCCCGGGATGAGCGTCGCGCCCGGCACCGCGGTCCGGGTCAGCGAGCCGCTTTTCCCGTGGGTCTCGCGCGGTGGGGTGAAGCTGGCGGCGGCGCTCGACGCGTTCGGCATCGACCCGAAGGGCCGGCTCTGCCTCGACGTGGGCGCCTCGACCGGCGGCTTCACCGACGTGCTTCTCTCCCGCTCCGCCGAGCGTGTCTACGCGGTCGACGTGGGGTACGGTCAGCTGCACGCCCGCCTCCGGAGCGATCCTCGCGTCGTGATGCGCGAGAAGGTGAATGCCCGATTCCTCTCCCTCACCGAGGTGCCGGAGGAGGTCTCGCTCGTCGTGGCGGACCTCTCCTTCATCTCGCTCGCGCTGGTCCTCCCGGCCGTCGTCCCGCTGGCCGCTCGGGGTTCCGACTTCGTCCTCCTGGTCAAGCCGCAGTTCGAGTCGGAGCGGGGCGAGGTGGGGCGTGGAGGGATCGTCCGCGACGAGGCGGTCCGGGCGCGGGCCGTCGACCGCGTCGTGGCCGCGGCGAAGAGCCTTGGCCTCCGCCCGAGCGGCGTGATCGAATCGCCCATCACGGGGGCAGACGGGAACGTGGAGTTCCTCGCCTGGTTCCGGGCGGAACCCGCTAAAATTCAAGAGTGAAGCCAGGAAACAGAAAGAAGACGCCGGTGCGACGCGTCGGCGTCGTGACCCGTACGACCAGCGTCCAGGCGCTCGCCCTCTCCCGGCAGCTCGACAAGGTCCTCAAGCAGCGGGGCCTGGTTGTCCTCCACGACATCGAGTCCGCGGCCGTCCGGCGCCTGGTCGGCGGCGTCCCGCGAAGCCAAATGTGCTCGCAGGTCGACCTCGTGATCACGCTCGGCGGGGACGGGACGCTCTTGTCGGTCGCGCGCTACCCGGCCCCCGGCGTCCCGATCCTCGGGATCGACATCGGAACGCTCGGCTTCCTCACCTCCTGCGCCCCCACTGAGTACGAGCCCCTCCTCGACCTGGCGCTCGCCGGGGACGCGCCGATCGAGCGCCGCCGCCTCCTGGCGGTGACGATCACGCGGCCGGGGCAACCTTCTCGCCGCTTCCGTGTGGTCAACGACGCGGTCCTATCGAAGTCGGCCATCTCGCGGATCGCGACCATCCGGGTGGAGATCGAGGGGCGAACCGTCTCACGCTACCGGGGGGACGGCCTCATCGTCTCGACGCCGACCGGCTCCACCGCCTACAACCTATCGGCCGGCGGACCGATCCTCGAGCCGACGATGCCCGCCCTCGTCCTCACACCGATCTGCCCGCACACGCTCTCGCTGCGTCCTCTCGTTCTCCCCGACACGGTGAAGCTCGGCCTCGTGGTGGAAGGAGACCCCACCGACATCTACGTGACGCTGGACGGCCAGGAAGGGTTCCTCGTCAGCGCCGACACGAGGATCTGGATCGCGCGGGCACGGGAGACCGTCCCGCTCATCCGGATGCCGGGCCGGGCCTTCTTCGACGTCCTCGCTGCGAAGCTCTCGTTCGGCGGGGAGCGCGAGACCCCCTCCTCCTGACCTTCCGCCCGATGGTTCGGATCCCGCACCCGCACATCCCTCACCTCACGCTGAAGCAGGTGAAGGTGGTGCGGCTCTACACCCTGTTGGTGCTGATGTCGGTGCTGGTGCTCTACGCTGTCTTCCGCTCGCACCGGTTCCAGGAGCTGATGCGGAGGAAGTCCGAGAAGATCCTGACGCAGGCCGCCGGGCGGGCGGTGACGATCGGAGGGTTCGACCTGTCGCTGGTCCCGCCAGCCTTCATCGTCCGGGATGTCGCGGTCGCGAACGACCCTCGCGGGCTGCCGGGAAACGCCTTCTCGGCCGCCGAGATCGAGCTGCAAGGCATCCCGCGGGTCACGTCGGGCTCGGTCGACCTTCCGAAGCTCCGGGTCGTCGGGCCGCGGCTCGTCTTCGAGGTCTTCCCCGACGGGACGACGAACTTCTCGTCGCTCTTCCCGAAGCTGGTCTCGCCGGACGGGAGCGGCTTCGATATCCGGCTCCGCGAGGCGGTGATCCAGAAGGGGACGTACCGGTTCCGGGATTGGCGGGGGAAGCTGGACGTCCTCCTGAAGGACTCGGCCCTCATCGCCCGATCGGAGCTCTTCTCGCGCGTGACGAGGGCCACGTTCCTCTGTCGCTCTGTCCGGTTCAAGCTGGACGACGGCGAGGAGCTCGCCTTCGCGCTCCGGACCGACGCGGTTCTCTCGCCAGGGCGGGTCCACTTCAGCCGCATCACGATCAGGGGCCGGGCCCTCTCGGTCGACGCGACCGGCGGGATCGAGGACGTGAAGAACCCGGTCCTCACCCTCCTTGCGAAGACGAGCTTCACCGGCGAGACGCTCCGGAAGCATTTCGGCGTGGACCTCCCGCTGGACGGAGCCATCAAGGCCAGGGCCTCCGTCCGGATCCCTTCGGGGAAGCCGTTCCAGGTGCGGGGAGTCTTCGAGGTCCCCTCGGCGCGGTTCGGCCCGTTCCCCATGAGCGGGACCGGGCTCATCAGGGTCGACCGTGACGGACTGCTCGTCGACCTTCCGGGACTCGAGTACGGAGGCGGGACTCTGGAGGCGTCTGTCCACCTGTCGCGGCTCGACCATCCGCCGGTCCCGGTCCAGATCACAGTGAAGGGGCGGAACGTCGACTTTGAAAGGTTCTTCGCCGACATCGACCTCCCGGGCACCGGGCTGATGGCGCGCGCCGACGTCGATACGACCCTGACGTTCGGCCCCGGCGGGATCGAGCACGCGAATGGCGTGGGGACGCTCCTTCTCCGGCCCGATCCGGGCCGGCCGTCGGCAGTGAAGGGGCGACACGCGATTCCGGTCGCGGGAGGCGGGCCCCTGACCGTACGGGACGGGAAGATCGTCTTCGACTCCACGCCGCTCGTCACCGCTGGAGGGGTGGAGATGACGTTCGACGGGACGCTCGCGTTCGGGTCGTGGACCCCCGACTTCCGGATGGAGATCGACGCGGTCGACCTGAAGGAGGTCGAGCGGCTGGCCGACAACCTCTACCCGGCGATCCAGAAGTCTCCGCTCACGCCGCCGCTCCTCCTCGGCGGGAGGGGCCGGATGACGGGGAGCCTTACGCGGACGTTCTCCGACCCCCTCGTGACCGGGACGATCTCGGCGAAGGGCTTCGTCCTCCGGGGCGCCGAGTTCGGCGACACCGAGGCCAGCTTCACCGTCGACCACAACGTCCTGACCCTCTCCCCGTTCCGGGCCGAGAGCGCCGGCGGCACGCTCTTGGCGACGGGGAAGTTCGGCTGGGGCGGCAAGCTGGGGGACCACTATCAGCTCGACGACCTCGCGCTAGACCTGGAGCGGTGGCCGCTCGAGCGGGTCCTGAAGTTCCTCTCGATCGATCTCCCGATGGCAGGCCCGATCACCAGCAAGATTCCGCTGTCGGGAATCACGCCGGCGATCGTCGGCGCGGGAGACGTGGTCTGGACGTCGGCGAAGGCGTGGGATCAGCCCTTCGACCGGGTCGAGGGACGGCTGTCGTTCGAGGGGGACCGGCTCCGGCTCGCGGGGCTCACCGGAACGCTCGGCGCGGGGACCGCGAAGGGGGACGGCTGGTACGGCTGGGACGGTGGCTACGGGTTCCACCTCGACGCGGAGGGGTTCCCGCTGGAGGGGGTGGTCGCGGTCGCCTCCGGGCTCCCGGGGCTCGCCGCCTCGGTCTCCGGCCAGCTTCGAGGCGAGGGGACGCTCGATCGGCCGGGGCTCGGGGCCTCTCTGCGCCTCTCTCGGGCGACGTACAAGGGGAAGCCGGTCGGGCGAGAAAGCGTGAACGCCGTCGACGTCACGCTCGCGGACGGGGTCCTCGATGGGTCGATCCAGATCCCGGGAGGCGGCGCGTTCCACTTCCACCGCGCCCAGAACGGTTCCCGGATCAACCTGGACGTTTCGGCGCTGGAGATGTTCGCGCCCCTCCTCGGCGTCCCCGCCGAGGCCGGGCTCGCGGGGAGCGTGAAGGTGGTCGCCGACCTCGAGACCGGCGAAGGAGGCGGTGTCCGCGCCCTCAGCGGGACGGTCGACCAGGGCGATGTGGTCCTGTATGGGAAGCGGCTGGAAGTCCCACGGGGGGTGCTCACCTGGGAGGATGGGAAGCTGACCCTCGCCGGGCTGGCCCTGCGGGAAAAGGGGGGGCCGTCGACTCCCTCCCGGAATGGCCTCATGGTCAGCGGGACGGTGGGTACGGCGACCGGCGATCTCGACCTCGGCCTGGAGGGGACCTTCGACGCGTCGTTCCTCGCCGCCTACCTGCCGAAGGGAGAGCTGAGCGGGCCGGTCTCCGTAAACCTCCGTCTCGGCGGCACCTCCGACGCCCCGACCCTGGTGGGGAAGGCGGTCCTCAACGGGATCGACTACGCCCCGGCCGGCGGCGGCACGCCGGTCGAGGCGCTGACGGGGACGCTTCTCTTCGCACCGGGGAAGGTCTCGACGTCGGAGCTGACGCTCCGCTACGGCGGCGGCGTCGAGATGTCCGGGACGATCGGACTGGCCGGCGTCGCCCTGAATGGGATCCGCGTCAACGCGCACCTCGCGGGCGTGAAGAGCCAGCCGTTCGCCGGCTTCCGCTCGACCATCTCGGGCGATCTCGTTTTTCTCGGCGACACGGCGCTGCGAACTGTCCGGGGCGACCTGACGCAGCTAAGCGGGGTCTACGACCAGGACGCCAACCTCGGGCTGTCGGCGCTGTTTGGGAAGTTCGGGGGGACGTCGGCGGTCCTCGCCCCGGCGTCGACGCCGTTCGACTCGGTCGCGCTGGAGGTCCGGGTCGAAATTCCGCAGTCGTCGATCGAGATCCGGAACAACGTGGCCCGGATGCGGGCGGGCGGCAATCTCGTCGTCAGGGGGACATGGGGCCGGCCGCTTCTCTTCGGCCAGGTGGAGGTGGAGGATGGCGGGCGGTTGACCCTCCGCGGCCTCAAGTACGACGTCCTCTTTGGAAAGCTTCTCTTCTCGAACGCCTACCGGATCGACCCGTTCTTCGAGGTCGAGGCCCGGACGGACGTCAAGGACTACCGGGTCACGGTCTCGCTCTCCGGGACGATGAGCCGGATCGTCCCGCGCTTCTCGTCCGACCCGCCTCTTTCCGAGGCGCAGATCATCTCACTCCTGACCACGGGGGATGTGCCGACCTCCGCCGCGACGGGTGCCCCGGTCACCACGCCGATCTCGACCGAGGAGTCGATCGCCCGGGCGACGCGCGAGCTTCTCGCCGGCCTCGCCACGGACGCCGCGGCCTCCCGCACCAAGGAGTTCCTCAAGCTCGACCGCCTCCAGATCGACCCGATCTTCATCGGCTCGACGTTCGACGCGCCCCGGCTGACGGTGGGGAAGAACCTCTCTTCGGACCTGTCGGTCACCTACTCGTACAAGGCCTCGACGAACCAGGAGCAGGTCATCCAGGTCGAGTACCAGGTCTCGAAGAACGTCTTCCTCCAGTTCGTCCGGGACGAGCAGGGGGTCTACTCTGTCGACCTCCGGATCCGGCAGAGGTTTCGATGAAGGTCCGCCACGTCCGTCTGGCGGTGTTCGTCCTTCTCCTCGTGGGAGCCTCGGTGGCCCGTGCGGAGACCCCGCTCAGACGATGGTATGGGACGCGGATCGCCAGCCTCTCGTTCCGGGGGGACGGCCCAATCGACGAGCGATACGCGCGGCGGATCGTCACGCTTCGCCCCGGCGAGGCGCTGACCGAGGTTGCGGTCCGGGAGTCGATCCGGAACCTCTTTGCGACCCAGTGGTTCTCGGACCTCTGGATCGACGTCATCCCGGCCGCGGAAGGGACCGACGTCGCGATCGCCTACTCGGCCGCGCCGCGCATCGCCTCCCTCTCGGTCGAGGGACCGGGTATCCCGTCCCGGGGGAGCCTCTACGACGCGCTCGGGATCGCGCGCGGCGACTTCTGGGACCGGGAGCGGGGCCGGGCCGCGGAAGAGGCGGTCACCCGGTTCCTCCGGGAGCGTGGCTTCTTCGAGGCGACCACGAGGACCGAGGTGGAGCTCGCCCCGGACGGCGCGTCGGTGGAGGTCCGGTTCGTCGTCGCGGTGGGGCCGGAGGCGAAGACCGCGCCGCCGCTCTTCCAGGGCGACCTCGGGCCGGTGACAGTCGCCGAGCTGGTGAAGGCGGCGCGGCTGAAGCCGGGGAAACCCTACCGGCAGGTGGCGGCCAGGCGCGACGCCGAGACATTCTCGGAGCTGTACCACCGGAAGGGGTTCGCCCGGGCGGAGGTCCGCTTCGAAGCCGATCGGTACGAGCCGTCCCGGCGCCAGGTGACGACGAGCTACGCGATCTTCGTGGGTCCCCGGCTCGTCCTGAGCGTCGACGGTGCTTCCGAACGCGAGATCCGCAACCACCCGGGCGCGCCATGGGCTAAGGGGACGCCGCCCGATGAGGAGTCGATCCGGAAGTTCGCCGACCTCCTGCGAAGGGAGTACCAGGAGAAGGGCCGCGCGCGGGCGACGGTCCAGGTGTCGTTCGCGGCGTCGGAATCGGAGGAGCGGGTCTCGTTCCGGATCCGGCCGGGCGACCGGTACGCCGTCTCGGAGGTGACCGTCGAGGGGAACGTAGCGATCCCGTCGCGCGAGCTCCTGGCGCTACTGGGGACGAGCCTCCGGGGGGCCCTCTCGTCGGGCCGGTTGGTCGACTCGGTCGTGGTCTCCGACCGGGCGGCGATCGAGTCGATGTACCGGTCGCGCGGGTTTTCCAACGCGAGGGCCGGCGAGGCGGCGGTGAGAGACGACCCCGCTCCTTACACGCTGTCCGTCGCCTTCCCGATCGACGAGGGAGAGCAGCTGGTCGTCGGGAGCCGGGTGGTCGAGGGGACGGCGGCGCTCCGAACCGCCGACGTGGAGAAGCTCCTTTCCGTCCGGACGGGCCAGCCGTACCGTCCCTCCGACGTGGACGGCGACGTCGCAACGATCCGTTCTCTGCTCGCCGACCGCGGATTCATCCAGTCTCACGTCGACGCGACCGTCACGCGGCTCGAGCGGACCCCGGACGAGCCCGCACGGGTCGCCGTGAAGTACTTGGTCTTCGAGGGGAGCGAGTTCCAGTTCGGGAAGACGATCGTCCGCGGAAACCGCGTCACGCGGATCTCGGAGATCGAGCGCGAGTTCTCTTACCGGGAGGGGGACGCCCTCTCGTTCAGCCGGCTGGCGGAGACGGAGCAGCGGCTGGCCCGCCTCGGCATCTTCCAGCGCCTCAACATGACCACCCTCCCGGCCACCCCGGGGTCCTCGAAGGTCCCGCTTCTCCTGACCGTCTCCGAGACGAAGCCCTGGAGCCTCCTCTACGGCCTGGGGGCCGAGTACGACACGGCCACCGACCGGCGCGTGAACCCGCGGCTCTCCCTGGGCGTGTCGTACTACAACCTGTTCGGGGGGGCCATCACGGCCAGCTTCGAGGCCCGCTATTCCGTGCGGGAAAGCCGCATCCTGGCGACCCTGCGGAAGCGCTCGCTCTTCGGGACGCTGGGTCCCGTGTCGCTGACGACGTTCCGTGCCGACCAGACACAGCCGACCTTCCGGGTCTTCCGGCTGGGGACCTTCCTCGAGGTGGAGAAAAGGCTGAGCGAGAAGTCCCGGGCGACCTTCCGGTACCAGTACGAAGTCGTCCGGCCCACGGCGGACGATCCCTCCATCCTCAGCGTGCTCGAACGCCAGGACCAGCAGATCTCGATCTCCTCGTTGGGAGCGGCCGTCATTCGTGATACGCGCGACGATCCCGCGGCGCCCAAGACCGGGTGGTTCTTCCTCGCCGACTCGAAGTGGGCATTCGCGGCGCTCGGCGCGGAGGCGAAGTTCCTGAAGGTCCAGGGCCAGGCCGCGCGGTTCCTTCCGCTCGGGCGCTCGGTCGTGGCGATCTCGCTGAGGGCGGGGGCGATCGCGTCGTTCGGGACGTGTGACCCGGTCGCGACGCCCGGATGCCCGCCGAACCTCGAGATCCCGATCGTGGAGCGCTTCTTCGCCGGCGGCCGGACCACGCACCGCGCCTTTCCCCTCGACAACCTCGGCATCGAAGGGCAGACGCTGAAGAACGGGTCGGGCATCGGAGGGAACGCGCTTTTGATGGCGAACCTGGAGTGGCGCGTCCCGGTGTATGGCAACCTCGGGCTGACGGTGCTCTTCGATGCGGGTAACGTCTGGGCGGATCCCGGACGGGTCCGCATGGGCGACGTCCGATATGGGACAGGACTCGGGCTCAGCTTCATGACTCCGATCGGGCCGATCCGGCTGGAGTACGGCTACAAGCTCGACCGGAAGCCGGGCGAGGACGCCGGCGCCTTCAACTTCAGCATCGGCTACCCGTTCTAGCCATGGTCGTTCGGACGTAAACTGGCGGGCGGATGCCGCGCTTCACCGTCCTCGAGACGACCGCGCTTTTCTCGAACAGGATCAAGTACGACTACCTGTTCGAGATGGAGATGTGGCTGAAGGGGATCGAGCGGTTCTTCGACCTCGACTGCCTGCCGCTCTCCGCGTTCGAGCGGAGCCACGCGTCTCTGAAGAACTACATCGAGGAAGTGGCCGTGGTGCGGCAAGGGATCGGGCACCTCGCCCTGGTGACGACGCACCTGCTCGGGGAGGGGAAAGAGGACCTCGCGTCGTTCCTCCTCTACCTCGACAGCCAGGTCTCGCGGGGCACGGCACAGCCCGATTCCCCGCGCCGGAAGAGCTCGGCGGAAGCGGAGCTGGCCGGCGTCGTCGAGAAGTTCGACGACTTCTCGAAGGTCCTCGACGAGATGGCGCGAGGGCCGTTCCTTCCGCTCCAGACCTACCTATCGATTGGACGCATCCTGGTGGGCACGCTCCGCGGCGAACGGAACCTCGGGATCTTGTTCCGAGAGAACCTCCGCCCGGTCCTCGATCGCGCGTCGAAGCAGTCGCTTTCGCGGGTCCTTTCGAGCGTCCCCGACCCGTCGCAGAAGACGGCGCTCGCCGCGATCTTCGTCGAGCTGTTCAAGGGGCTCCGGTACACCGAGATGATCGCAGACGTGATCGCCTCCCCGGTCACGGCGAAACGGTCTCTCCTGGTCTTCTCGCTCGTCCAGGCGGAGGCCGGAGACCTCTGCCGGTTCGTCAAGCGGCGGCTCCTCCCGCGCTTTCCTGAGGGAACCGCGCTGTACGAGAACCTCGACCGCCTCGCCTTCTCGACCGAGATGGAGGTCAAGAAGGTGATGGAGCTCGAGCTGGTGGACGTCGCGTTGATGAAGGACCCGAAGCTCGTCTTCGGTCGATTGGAGAACGCCGGCGGGATCTTGCGGGACCTCTTCCAGCAGAACATCATCGCGCTCGCCGAGACCTACTCGTCCGAGGTCGACGGCCGAGCCCTCTTCCCTGACTATCGGACCCGCCTCGAGCAGAGCGTTCGTCTGAGGGACGACCTCTGGTCTCTCGCCCTCGCGACCGTCGCGTTCCAGAAGTCGCCGGACAAGAAGAGCCTGAAGGCGCTCGTGGATGGCCTCGACGAGTTCCGCCGCGGGTCGATGCGCCACCTCATGTTCAAGGACTGGTCACTGTTCGAGCGCTTCCACGCTGGGTTCAGCCGCGAGCGGTCGCCCCGCACCTTCCTCCCAGCCGCGCACCAGTTCGAGGTCTTCCTGCGCACGCTCGTGCGAGAGATCGGGAAGCGGTCGGTCCTATCCGGCGTGGCCTTCAAGGGGTTGCGGCCGGCGGTCCCCGAGGCAACAGCCTCGGAGTAGGGGCCTCGGAGTAGCCGACCCGCTACAATCCCCGGGCGGTCCCTCGCCAGCGTGCGGGCCGACAGGAGAGTTCCAGGTGGGATTCATCAAAGTCGCTGAAGCCGCGGTCCTCTACCGGCAAGGGAAGTTCGTGATCATCGTCGACGACGAGGACCGCGAGAATGAGGGGGACCTCTGTCTCGCGGCGGAGTTCGTCACGGCCGGGGCGGTGAACTTCATGGCCAGAGAGGGGCGGGGTCTCATCTGTGCGCCTCTCACGGAGGAGCGCTGCGACGAGCTGGACCTCCCGCCGATGGTGGAGCAGAACACCTCCAACTACGGCACCGCCTTCACGGTCTCCGTCGAGGCGCGAGGGAAGACGACGACCGGCATCTCGACCGCGGATCGCGCCGCTACGGTGAAGACCTTGGCCGACCCGAAGTCGAAGCCGCAGGACCTCCTGCGGCCGGGCCACATCTTCCCGCTCCGCGCGAAGAAGGGCGGCGTCCTCAGGCGGGCTGGGCAGACCGAGGCGTCGATCGACCTCGCGCGGATCGCCGGCCTGACGCCGGCCGCCGTCATCTGCGAGATCCTGAACGCCGATGGGACGATGGCGCGGGTCCCCGACCTGCTGAAGTTTTCCGAGCTCCACGGCATCGGTATCGTCTCGGTGGCCGACATCATCCGGTACCGGATGCGGAACGAGCGGCTCGTCCACCGGGTGGCCGCGCCGCAGCTCCCGACCCGCTTCGGCGACTTCCAGGCGGTGGCGTACCGGTCGGAGGCGACGAACGAGGAGCACCTCGCTCTCGTGAAGGGGGACCTCGCGACCGACGACCCGGTCCTGGTCCGGGTCCACTCGGCCTGCCTGACGGGCGACGTGTTCGGCTCGGCGCGGTGCGACTGCGGCGCCCAGCTGGAGAAAGCGCTCGAGATGATCGCCGCCGACGGGCGCGGCGTCCTGCTCTACCTCCTACAAGAAGGGCGCGGCATCGGACTCTTCAACAAGCTCAAGGCCTACGAGCTGCAGGAGCAGGGGCTCGACACGGTCACGGCGAACGAGAAGCTCGGCTTCGCGCCGGATGTTCGGGACTACGGCATCGGGTGCCAGATCCTGAGGGACCTCGGCGTCCGGCGGATGCGCCTGATGACAAACAATCCTTCGAAGTACGTCGCGCTGAACGGGTTCGGGCTGGAGATCGTGGAGCGGGTCCCGCTGGAGATCCCGCCGACCGACGGGACGCGCGAGTACCTGGCGACGAAAAAGGCCAAAATGGGGCATTTGCTGAAACTCGTGTAGCGAGTTCCAGCAAATGCCCCATTTTGGCTCATGTTCCGGGGCTGCCATGTTTCGGGGGAACCCGGACCGGGTTCCCCCGGTCCCTCTCCGCGTCCCGGGACGGGGACCGCCGGGAATCCCGAGAGAACCGCGCGGTCCGCTGACGAGCCGGATTCCGGTCAGCGTCCGCGGTAGTCCCTGGCTAGAGCCTCGGGCGACGCGCCGAGGCGCCACCGGAGCAGGATCGACCAGTTCTTCAGGACGGTCCGGGTGATCCCCCGCTCCTGGTAGCGGCGGGGGGAGGTGGCGACGGGGGGCTTCAGAAGGGCGATTCGTCCTTCGCGCCTCAGGCGCTGGCCGAAGTCGACATCCTCCAGGAATGGCCAGGGGGCGAAGCCGCCGAGGCTCTCGAAGAGATCGCGCCTGACGAACGGGGCCTGGTCTCCGTAGGGGACGCGGGTGACTGAGGTCCGGAGGTTGGCGACCGTGGCGATGAAGGCCATGTATGGGCTGTCGCCCGAGAACCCCAGGTGGAACGCTCCTCCGGCAGCCCCGGCGTCGACGGCCTGACGGACGGCGGCCGCCCAGCCCGACGGAAGGCGGGTATCGGTGTGGAGGAAGAGGAGAATCTCGCCGCGCGAGCAGGCGGCCGCCTCGTTCAGCCGGGCGCCGCGTGGGTGGTCCGAGACCAAGACCGAGGCTCCTGCCCCACGCCAAGCACCGAGGGTCGCTTCGGGGACCGACTCGTCGGCCGCGACCACGAGGTCGCCCACGCCCGGCTCGGCGAGAGGGCGAAGAACCTCGGGCTTCGGAGGACCTTCCCCCCGGATGGGCACGGCGATGCTGATCACGCGGACGATCGTAGCGCCGTCCGATCGGAGCGCTTCGTGAGCAATTCGGGCTAGCATGGGGGCCGTGGCCTTCGGATTCGTGCTCGTCGGGGGGCTCTCCCAGCGCATGGGAGAGGACAAGACGCGTCTCCTCTACCGCGGGAGGCCGATGGCCTTGCATCAGGCCGAGAAGCTTTCGTTCGTCTGTGGGCGGGCGGCTCTGGTCGGGAAGGGAACCCATCCGTTCCCGAGTTCGGGCTACCGGTTTGTGGACGACGGGGCAGAGACGCTTGCGCCGATCTACGGCGTCCTCGCGGCGCTTTCGTGGAGCCCGGACGACCTGAATGTGGTGGTGGCCGCCGACATCCCGCGCTGCCCCGAGTCGTTCTTCGCGGCCCTCCTCGAGATCGCGGAGGCCGTGCCGGCCGCGGTCGTCGTGCCGGTCATCGGGGGGGAGCTGCAGACGCTCTGCTCTGTCTGGCGCCGGAGCGCGATCCCGGCCCTCCGGGAGGCGATCCTGGCGGACCGGCTGTCCCTGAGAGGTCCGATCGAGCGGCTCTCCGCGGTCATCGTCCCGGAGGACGAGACGGTCCTAATGCCCGGCGGCAGGCCGGAGAACTTCCTTAACGTGAACGGGCCGGAGGACTATGAAGAGCTCACGAAGGACGACGAAGCTCTCACATCTCGACGCTGACGGGGCCGCCCGGATGGTGGACGTCTCGCGGAAAGGGGGAACGGTCCGATCGGCCACGGCGCGCGCTATGGTGACGCTCGGCCCCCGGGCGTTCGCCGCGCTGGATGCCTCGGAGAACGCGAAGGGAGACGCGCTGGCGGTCTCGCGAGTCGCCGGAATCACGGCTGCCAAGCGGACGGCCGATTGGATCCCCCTCTGCCACCCTCTCCTCTTCGACGCGGTCGACCTCTCTCTCGCGCGGCTCCCGGCCGTGCAGGCGGTGGAGGTCGTCGCCACTGTCCGCGGCACGGGGAAGACCGGTTTCGAGATGGAGGCGATGGTGGCGGTGTCGGCCGCAGCGCTGACGCTGTACGACATGTGCAAGGGGGCCGACAAAGGGATCGTGATCGGGCCGGTGGAGCTGCTGGCGAAGAGCGGCGGAAAAAGTGGCGACTGGGTCTCAAAACGGCGGAAAGGGAAGTAGACTCCGCGTATGGCCGAACTGATCGACGGCCACGGGCGCCGCGTCACCTACGTCAGGATTTCGGTTACGGACCGATGCAACCTGCGTTGCGTCTACTGCATGCCGGAGGACCAGAAGTTCCGGCCCCTCCCACACCTAATGTCGCGGGAGGAAGTTGCGCGGGCCGCGCGGCTTCTCGCCTCCTTCGGGATCGAGAAGATCCGGCTGACCGGGGGCGAGCCGACGACGCGCCCCGACCTCCCTGGGATCGTCTCCGACCTCTCGGCC
>CABECI010000233.1_pt1 | contig 13804 bp, 11 predicted proteins | sample 3132851 | NCBI WGS metagenome assembly CABECI01 (sample SAMEA5534348, study PRJEB31848) | metagenome | biome: tundra; feature: field; material: soil | place: USA | collected 2013-05 | depth 0.45 m | reverse complement strand
GACGGGGCCGGCCGCCGGGGGCTTCGATGCGCACGCCGCGACGAGAATGAGCAGCGCCGCGGCCGCGACCGTGACCCCGGACGCCGCGCGCCTCAAAAGGCCCGCCCCTTCCCTTTCACTTCCTTCCGAAAATCGGGACCGGAGACTCGGATCGTCCGGCACATCTCGAAGAGCCGGCTCCGCACCGCGCTCCCCACGCGAACCTCGAGCGTCTCGTCGCCTGGCTTCTCGGGCTCGTCGTCGAAGTTCGTCGTCAGGATCGTGATCCGGTTCCGGTTGTATCTCGTGTTCAGGAGCCCGTAGAGGACCTCGCGCGCCCACTCGGTCGGGCGCCGCGCCCCCAGCTCGTCGAGGACGAGGAGCTCCGCGTCGCGATATGGGGAGAGGATCTCGTCTGGGTTCTCGTCGGCATTCCGCCCGAAGGTCGCCTGGATCCGGCTCAGGAGGTCGGTGAAGTCGCAGAAGACGCCGCGGACGCTTTTCTGCCGGATCAGGTCGAGCAGGATCGCGACGGCGAGGTGGGTTTTCCCGCGCCCTACCGGGCCGACGATCAGGATGCCGTGATCGACGGCGGGCCACTCGCGGACGAACTTCCGGGCCATGGCGCCCGCGATGTTCAGCGAGGGCTCCAGCGCGTTCCAGTTCTGCAGCGAGCAGTTCTGGTAGCGCTCGGGGATGCCGGCGTCCTCGACCCGGGCCTCGACGATCGCCACCTCGCGGCACTTGCAGGGCAGCAGCTGGCCCGTCTTCGGGTGCTCCAGCACGCCGAAGCCGTGGCAGGTGGAGCAGGGGGGAGAGGAATCGGCCTTCTTTCGGGGGGGTGACACGCCACGGATTCTATTCGGCGAAGCGGATCAGTTGAGGTACGCCTTCAACGTCCGGCCCTTGAGGCTCCGCTTCAACCGCGAGATCGCCTGCGCCTCGATCTGCCGCACCCGCTCGCGCGAGAGCTTCAGCTCGTCGCCGATCTCCTGGAGCGTCATCGGCTCGCGCTCCCCCTCGCTCCCGTCGTCGGGGATGCCGAAGCGACGGCATAGGACCGCCCGCTCCTTCTTGGGCAGCGTCTCGAGGAGGTCGTGAGTCTGCTTCACCGACGAGCGGCGGAGAAGCTCGTCGTCCGCGGACGCCACGGAGGTCTGCTCCAGCATGTCCCCCAGTGTCCAATCCTGGTCGCTCCCGATCGACCTCGACAGCGATTCGGAGGAACGGTTCAGGGTGAGGAGCATCTCGACGTCGCCGGCCGAAAGGTCGGCCTCGACGGCGATCTCCTCGACGGTGGGATCGCGTTCCAGCTTCCTCGATAGGGCCTCCCGCACTCGGGCGACGCGGCTCGCCAGGGATGCCTGCTTGTGCGGGAGGCGGACGGCGCCGGTCTGCTCGGCGAGGGCGTGGGAGATGGCCTGACGGACCCACCAGACGGCGTAGGTGTTGAAGCGGACGCCGCGGTCGGGGTCGAAGCGCGCTGCTGCCTGGATCAGCCCGATGTTCCCCTCGCTGATCAGGTCCAGGAACGACACGTCGGGCGAGCGGACCTTGTGCATGACGTACCAGACGACGAACTTCAGGTTCGCCCGCACCAGGTCGTCGATCGCCTCGGCGCGCCGGGCCCTGTCGGTCGCCGGGTCCCGGATCACGCGACCCAGCGCCCGCTCCTGCTCCGGCGTCAGCACCGGGTAGCGGCTGATCTCCCCCAAGTACTTCTGGCGGATCTTCGACTCGTCGTCGGGAGGACGTCGTATAGCCACCGGGGTCGATTATCTCCCGGGAGCGGGGTCACTCCCCGCGCCGGACGAGCGGCCCCCGAGGGTGGACGATCATCGCCCCGGCCGACGCCGCGGCGCGGGCTGCGTGCTCCGCCGCCATCGCCCGGAACGCCTGCATCAGCCGTCCGACCTCCCCCTCCATCTGGGAGAGGCGTGAGCGGAGGTCGAGGATCACCTCGACCCCGGCCAGGTTCACCCCGAGATCCCGGGTGAGCGTCAGGATCATCTCGAGCCGCTCGACGGTCTCCCGGTCGTAGAGCCGCGTATTCCCAGTCGAGCGCGCGGGGCGGATCAGCCCCTCGCGCTCGTAGAGCCGGAGGGTCTGAGGGTGGACGCCGAACCGCTCGGCAACCGCCCCGATGAAGACGTAGGACTCGCGTCCTTCGCCCCGCGTCCGGCCTCTCCGCTTGTCCTGGTCCATCCGCCCGTGTTCCCCTGCCGTTTACTTCTTCTCCTCGACCACCTCGGCGTCGATGACGTCGTCCGCCTTGGCCGAGGACGCGTTCGACGCCCCGGGACCTCCGGCAGCCCCGGGAGCTCCCGCCGCGTCGCCTGCTGACGGAGGGGCGGTCTTGTAGAGCGCCTCGGCGATCTTGTAGCTCGCTTTCTGGACATCCTGGGCGGCCTTCTTCATCGCTTCGGTGTCGCCGGCCTTCGTCTCGAGGACCTTCTTGGCGTCGGCGATCGCCGACTCCACGGCCGCCTTCTCCGACGCGGGCACCTTGTCGCCGTTCTCCTGGACCAGCTTCTCGGTAGCGTAGATGATCGAGTCGAGCTGGTTCTTGGCCTCGACCGACTCGCGCCGCTTCTGGTCCTCGCCCCGGTGCGACTCGGCTTCCTTGACCGCGTTCGCGACCTCCCCCTTGTCGAGGCCGGAGGACGACGTGATCGTGATCTTCTGCTCCTTGCCCGTCCCTCGATCCTTCGCGTGGACGTTCAGGATGCCGTTCGCGTCGATGTCGAAAGCGACCTCGATCTGGGGCATGCCCCGAGGCGCGGGTGGGATCCCGATGAGGGAGAAAACGCCGAGCAGCTTGTTGTCCGCCGCCATCTCGCGCTCGCCCTGGAGGACCTTGATCTCCACCGACGTCTGGGCGTCGGCGGCCGTCGAGAAGGTCTCGGACTTCTTGGCCGGGATCGTCGTGTTCCGTTCGATCAGCTTCGTCATGACGCCGCCCAGCGTCTCCACGCCGAGGGAGAGCGGGGTGACGTCGAGAAGGAGGAGGTCCTTCACGTCGCCGGCCAGGACACCCCCCTGCAGCGCCGCGCCGATGGCGACGACCTCGTCCGGGTTGACCCCCTTGTGCGGCTCCTTGCCGAAGAAGTCTTTGACGATCTGCTGGATCTTCGGCATGCGGGTCTGCCCGCCCACCAGGACGACCTCGTCGATCTTCGCCGCATCGAGGCTCGCGTCCTTCAGCGCCTGCCGGCACGGGCCGACTGAGCGTTGGAGAATGTCGTCGACGAGCGATTCGAGCTTCGCCCGGGTCAGCTTAAAATTGAGGTGCTTCGGCCCGGACGCGTCGGCCGTGATGAAGGGGAGGTTGATCTCGCTCTCGAGCGTCGTCGACAGCTCGATCTTGGCCTTCTCGGCGGCCTCCTTGAGGCGCTGCACCGCCATCGGGTCCTTCGAGAGATCGATCCCCTGGTCCTTCTTGAACTCCGCGAGCAGCCAGTCGACGATCCGCTGGTCGATGTTGTCGCCGCCCAGGTGGGTGTCGCCATTCGTCGACTTCACCTCGACGACCCCTTCCCCCACCTCGAGGATCGAGATGTCGAAGGTCCCGCCGCCGAAGTCGTAGACGGCGATCGTCTCGTTCTTCTTCTTGTCGAGACCGTAGGCGAGCGCGGCCGCCGTCGGCTCGTTGACGAGGCGCTCCACCTTCAGCCCGGCGATCTGTCCGGCGTCCTTGGTCGCCTGGCGCTGGGCGTCGTTGAAGTAGGCGGGGACCGTGATGACGGCCCGGTCGACCTTCTCGCCCAGGTGGGCCTCGGCCGCTTCCTTCAGCTTCGTGAGGATCATTGCCGAGATCTCGGGTGGAGCCATCTCCTTCCCCCCGAGGGTGACGCGCGCGTCGCCGTTCGACGAGCGGACCACCTTGTAGGGCACCATCTTCATCTCGTCGTTGACCTCCTCGTACCGGCGGCCCATGAATCGCTTGATCGAGTAGATCGTGTTCTCGTGGTTCGTCACGGCCTGCCGCTTGGCGACTTGCCCGACGAGCCGCTCCCCTGACTTCGTCTGGGCCACGACCGACGGCGTGGTCCGGCCCCCTTCGGAGTTGGCGATGATCTCCGCACTTCCCCCTTCGAGGACCGCGACGACGCTGTTGGTGGTCCCGAGGTCGATTCCGATGATCTTGCTCATGTTGATTCCTCCCGAACGGCAGTACCGGAAGGAATGTAAAACCTTAGCGGCAGATTGTCAATGTTCTGTCGAGCCGAAATCTACCTTGAAAACGAAGATCTCGTAAATCATTTAATTACAAGAATTTCGTTTGGTTTTGGCACTCCCGCCGAGCCGGAGCGGGGCGAAGCGCTCGGGGCCTTGTGAGAGATGAAGAGGTCGGGATCGGTCTTCCCATCAGAGTCGAAGCCGATCAGGTAGTACTTCCCGAGGTCTCTCTGGAGGACGTACCGGTAGCTCCTGCCCCAGGGGTCCTTCGTGTCGCCCGAGCCGATCAGCCGCCAGTTTCCCACGTCCTCGAGCGTCTCGGGGAACTTCCCCGTTCCGAGGAAAAAGGTGTCGACCGCCTCGGAGAGCCGCCGGAGCCGGAGGAGGGAGAGGGACTTGCCGAAGCTGTCCACGATCGGGATCCGGCGCGCCGGGAAGGTCCAGAGGTTGATCGGGTTCCGGCTCTGGGCGCTCCACCCGGCTACCAGGAGCGTCAGGAGGGCGATTGCCCCGAGTACGTTGGGGAGGGAGAGCGGCGATTGCGTCTTGCGGATCCTCGTCAGCTGCCCGGTCACGGAGTCCAGGGAGGGGCTCTCCACGAGAACAGGCCTCACCTCGGCGATCAGTCCTCGGCTGACGAGGTCGTAGAAGGCCTTGGAGCCTTCGAAGTCAGAGAGGAACGTCCGGTCGATGATCGCCCCGACACGTCGGCGGCCGTCGACCAGCCCATAGATCGGCCACTCCTGCCGGGAGATCTTGATCGGCCCGTCCCGTTCCTCCCTCGCCCGGCGCGTGAGCGAGGCGTCGCCGATCTCCTCCGGCTCCTCGTCCTCCTCGGCCTGGACGACGGGCTGCGACACCGGCACGCGCTGGAAGACGAGGTCCGGCGTGTGAATGACCTTCTCGATGATGGGCCACTCGTCCATCATCCGGGCACCTTCCATCAGGAGGCTCTCGACCGAGATCGGCGCGACGAACTCCCGGTCGTAATCGACCCGCTCCTGCGGGTCGAACACGTAATCGCCGTCCCCCCAGCGGAACAGCCCGAAGGTGATCTTCCGGATCTGGGTGTCGAGGCCGCTACGGAGGTCCTCGGCCGTGCAGAAGCCATTCTTCAGGAGGATGAAACCGAGGCGCTGGAGCGTCTGCCCCTGGATCTCGAGGGCCTTCGAGAGCATCTCAGGGGTGAGACAGCTGGTCTTGACGAGCAACCTGCCGAGCCGCGTGTCGAGCCGCTTCGCGGACGACTCGGCGGAGATCAGCTTTCCCTCGTCGAAACCGAGGGTGACCGTGTCGCCGGGGCTCTTCAGCGTCAGGAGGCCCGTCTTCCGCTGCAGCGCGATCAGCTGGAGGATGTCCGAGAGGGAGAAGTCGCGGAGGGTCCCTTCCAGCGCCATGCCGCCCCCGTCATGCCTTTCGGGCCGGGGCCTGGGCGAGAGCCCACCCGCAGACGGCGGTCAGGAGGGGGAGAACGAACGTCAGGAAGGCGGGCGCGGGCATCCCGGGCCGGGGGGAGGCGACGACGGAGCTCCACCCGAATGCCGTGAAAAGGCCAAGAAAGAAGAGCGTGAGCGTGAGGACGGCGAATCCCGGCCGGCCGTCGAAAAAGGGCGTCGTCCCCGGGAGGAGGACGTTCATCACCACGCGGAGCCGGCCGAGCTGCACCCGGCGGCGCTTGACCTCCTCCACCTTCTGCATCTTGGTCTCGATCGAGACCCCGTCCTTCTTCAGGTAGACGTGGATGCACTGGGAGCACAGCCCCACGTTCTCCCCGCGCGGCTTGCAGCGCGCACAGTAGTTCCGGCCGCACTTCTGGCACGCCAGGGCGTATCCGCGCCCCCGGAGGCGGTAGGCATCGAGGCCGTAGGCGGCGGCGGGCGCGAGGAGAAGGGCCCAGACGAACGGCAGCTTCCACGCGCCGCCGGTCTGTCCGGCCCGGAAGTGTCCGAGCAGCCTCCGGCTCCTTGGGTCGCGCTCCATCGCGTCGACCTTCATGCGGGCGTCCTCCGGCGTGAACTCCATCGACGCCACCTTCACGACGGAGGCCCGGTCCTGGAAGCGCTGGACCAACCTGGCGTCGAGGGTGCGCGCCTCCTTCAGGGCCCGCGCCGCTTCGACGGTGCGAAAGGTCTCGGCGTAGACCAGGGAGAGGTTGTAGTGGGCCGCCACGTCCGACGGGTTCCTCCGGAGGGCCTCCTGGAAGTCCTCCTGCGCCGACCCGAAATCTCCATCGACGAACCGGATGTTCCCCCGGTTCACGAGCGCGCGGGTCTCGCCGGGCGACGAGGCCGCCGCCGCCGTGAACTCCGCGACCGCGCGGTCGTTCTGGCCGAGCGACTGGTAGAGGCAGCCGAGGAGAAAAGCGATGTCGGGGTCGCCCGGGACGACGTTCTTCACCGCCTCCAGATCGTCGAGCACCCGCTGGTCGTATCGTGACTCCTCTAGCGCCTCGGCCCCGCGGAGGATCGGCGACGCCGTAATCCCGAGCCACTCGCCGACGCGGTCCACGACGGGGAAGAGGGGGACGAGACAGACGAACGCGGCGGCGACGATCACTCGCTCTCGCCGCGACGCGTATCCGAACGCGAAGATGGCGAGGAGGAGGAGCCACCAGAACGGGTCGAAGGAGAGGAAGAGCGGCACCAAGAAGAGCCCCGTGGCCACGACGGGGGCCATCGCCCCGGTCTTCCACGAGCTCGCTATCTCCATCAGGTCGTGGAAGCATCGGCCCGCGTGAGAGACGACCGTGAAGACGAGGATCGAGGCGCCGACCGCGGAGATGGTGAACGACGCGAGTAAAAGGAGGCGGGAGAGGAGAATCCTCCTTGTCTCCCGGTCGGCGAAGTCGGCCCGGACCGCGTCCAGGACCTTCGCCGGGACCTTGCCCCAGCGCCCGGAGGCGATGGCGAGGGAGAGGTCGCCCCATCGCGCCTCGGGGAGGTTCGGGTCTAGAAGCGTGGCCGCCTCGAACGAGGCCCTCGCCTGCTCGAGACGCCCAGCGGTCAGCTCGTTCTTTCCGCCGAGGGTGGCCGCGAGCGAGAGGTCGGACAGACGCGAAATCCCAATCTTCCGGGCATGCTTGAGGATCTCCTCGAGCTTGGCCTTCGCGAACTCGGCGTCGCCGTCCTCGTGCGCGGCGGTCCACCCGAACCAGGGCCCGCGGATCTCCCGGCGGAACGCCGTCTCGGTCGACTCGCCGGGGCCGACCACGACTTGGGCGGATACTCCGAGGGCGCCGGCGAAGAGGACGGCAGCGCCCACCGCAGCGAGGCGACGACGCGGCCTCTCCGCGTCACCGGGGTGGAGCAGGACTCAGCCCCGCCTCGCCATCGGCGGCGTCGCCGGTCCCTTGGGCACCGACTGGGCAGCAAGACGCGAGTGGACGAGCTGAAGCTCCGCGGCCAGCCCTTCGAGAGCGTCCGACTCCTCGAAGGAAAGGCGGCCCCGGGTCTTCTCCCGGAGGGCGAGCAGGGAGTCGATGATCTGGCGCGCGCCGGCCAGGTCGACCTGGCGGCGTCCCGTCGCCGGATCCGCGAACTCCTGGAGCGAGAACGACGCGGTCTGCGCGAGGATGTCGAGCAGCCGGAGAAACGCCGGGTCCGTCGGCGTGGCCGGCTCGGGCGGAGCTTCGGCCGCCTTGGAAGCGGGCGCCGGCACCGGAGTCGGCTCTTCCATCGTCGCCGCCACCTCTTCCCGGATGTCCCCGTCGGGCGTGAAGAGACGCCGGTCTATGACCTTGATGTCTTTGGAATTCTCGGACATACCACCTCGCCGAAGAGATGATTCTAGCGGTCGGCAGGCGGTTTCCTCAACAATCAGGGTGGAGGCCGAGATGAGAGACGGATCGGACGGCGAAGCGAACAGGGCCCGGGATCTACCCGCCGAGGCGGGCAACGAGACGGCGCGTCTCGTCGTACTCATGGACCGGCTGCGGTCCGAGTGCCCGTGGGACCGAAAACAGACCTTCCGCGACCTCTCCGGCCACCTCCTGGAGGAGTGCTACGAGGTGCTCGAGGCGCTGGCCGACGAGGACCTCCCCGCTCTGGAGGGGGAGCTGGGCGACCTATTCTTCCAGGTCGTCTTCCTCGCCAGGCTGGGACAGGAGCAGGGAGCGTTCGACCTCGCCTCCGTGACCCGGAGGATCCACGCGAAGATGGTGTCGCGCCACCCACACGTCTTCGGCGAGTCGGCCGTCCGGGACGCCGACGCCGTGCGGGTGCAGTGGGAAACCTTGAAGCGCCGGGAGCGCGAGGAGAAGGGACGGGAGGGCACCTCGCCATTCGAAGGCGTCCCCCGCTCGCTCCCGGCTCTCCTGAAGGCGGTCCGCCTCACGTCGCGAGCCGCCGTCCTCGGGTTCGACTGGCACAAGGAGGCCGACGTCCTCGCGAAACTCGACGAGGAGGTCATGGAGTTCCGCGCCGAGGTCCTCGCCGAAAACGCGACGAAGGAAGGGATCGCGGGCGAGATCGGCGACATCCTCTTCACGGTCGTGAACGTCGCCCGCCGCCACGGGATCGACCCGGAGGCCGCGCTCCAGGCGACGAACGCCCGTTTCCGTTCCCGGTTCGAGGGGGTGGCCGACCGCCTCCGCGCCGACGGGAAAGAGGTCGCGGGAACGCCGCTTCAGGAGCTCGACCGGCTCTGGAACGAGGTGAAAGCCGAGCAGCGGAAGCCGGGCTAGTCGACGAGCTCGGAGATCTTCACCAGCCGGAGCCCCTGGGTTTCCAGACGGGGAAGCTCCCTCGCCAGGAAGTCGAGGGTCTCCGTGTGCGGGTGCGCGATCACGATCGCCGACCCCTTCCGGAGCGCCAGCTTCCGGGCCCTCTCCCACGCGGCCGCCATCCCCGCTTCTCCGTCAGCGTCGAGAAAGACGTCCCTCACTAGGAGGGGAGCTCCGAGGGACCTCGCCTCCTCCTCCGCAATGCGGGCCGGGGTCGTCCTGGAGTCGAGGAAGAAGAGGTGGCGGTCGCGGACCGTCTGGAGGAGCGTTCGGACGACCCGGCGGTCCGCCATCGCCGCCGATCCTTGATGGTTGTTGACGCCGATCGCGCCGGGGAGGCGCTCGATGGCGCGCCCAATCGCCTCGACGATCTCCTGCTCGGTGTCCGCGGACGAGATCGCGTCCGGACGGGAGGCGCCCGACTCGGCACGCAGGGGGAGATGGACGAGGAGGTCCCATCCCTTCCGGCGGGCGAGCGCGGCGGCGCTTCCCGAGGCGGGAGCGTCGGGGAGGACGGCGAGGGCGATCGGACCAGGCAGCTGCCCGGCCCTGATGATCGCCGGCTCCCCGTTCCCCAGGTCGTCCAGGACGAGGGCGATCACGCCACGTCCACCGCCGGCGGGCTCGAAATCGGCCGGGATGTCCGCAGGCACGGCCTTCGTCGGGGTCGTCCCGGGGGACTCCTCTTGTCGTCGATCTCCGGAGGGCCCGCCGATCCTCGGGCCGAGGATGTAGACCGCCGCCGCTCCGAGAAGGCCGCCGACGAGCAGGAAGGCCAGAGACCGGCGCATCCCACCGCCGGACGGGCGCCCCGCCCCGCTCCGTCGGGAGCTGCCCTTCACGAGGCGGTCTTGTACCTCGCGGCCATCTCCGCGAGCAGCTTGACTCCCCGCTGGAGGATCAGGTCTCCGGGCGAGGGCTGTCCCTCCTCAGGCGGCATGACGTAGACGCGGTCGTCCGGTTCGAGCCCCTTCGGCGAAAGCGCGCGGCCTCCCGCGGTGTGGACCTTCGCGACGGAGAGCTTCAGGGCGCCCCCGCTGGAGAGCGGCACGACCTCGAGGACCGACCCGGCGCCGAACGTCGGCTCTCCGACGAGCCGGACCTTTTTCTGGTCCTTCGCGGTCGCCTTCTCCGATTCACGGATCACGGCCGCGAAGAGCTCTGCCGGGCCACCCGTCCCGCTGTCGACCAGGACGACGACGGGACTCTCGTGGATCCTCTCCCCTTCGGCCGCTGCCCACTTCTTCCCCTCGACCTTCCGGCCCTTCAGCTCGCCGATCGGTCCCGCGGGAACGAAGAGCCCCACCGCCTTCGCGGCCTCGTCGTAGCTGCCGAACGCGTTCCCACGCAGGTCGACGATCAAAGGCTTCGTGCGGTCGAAGGGCGAGATCAGGGATTTGAGGGCTGCCGCCGTCCCGGGTGCGAAGTCGGGAATCCGGATGACCGTCTCGCCCGACGTCCGCTCGGTCTTCGGTCCCTCGGGCGTCCAGGAGTGGAGGGTGATCGTGAAGGTCCGGTGCCTCGGCTTCGCCTCACGGACGACCAGCAGCTCGACCTTCATCCCGGGCTTCCCGGAAAGAAGGGACTGGACCTCCCACATCGGCATCTGGCGGACGGTCTTCCCCCCGATCTTCTCGATCAGGTCGTCGCTCTCGAGCCCGGCGGCCGCAGCCGGTCCCCCCGCGACTGCCGAGACGACGAGCGGATAGCCGAACCGGCGGGCCAGGATGACCCCCGGATCGACCACTTCCCCCTTCTTGCGGGCCGATTCCGCGGCCCTGAAGGCGGCCATCTGGTCGGCCGGGATGTACTCGGCGAACGGGTCCATCGCCTCGGTCATCCCGCTGAAGGCCCCCGACAGGAGGGGTTTCATCTCGACCGGCTCGACGTAGTTGGACCGGACGAGCGTCAGGACCTCCGTGAAGAGGCCGAGGGGCCGGTAGAGGCCGTCCTTCCCCTCTTTCTCGGCTTTCGCTTCCTTGGACTTCGTGCCGGGCTCTTCCTCCTGCGCCCCGAGGTGCGGAAGGACCATGAAGAGACTGGTGATGAGGGTGACGGACGCGGCGACGCCGAAAAGGCGGGACTTGCTCACGATCGGATGATACGCGGCAGGGACAAAGGCTCACCGAAGCCAGAGCTGCGGGTCGACGGAGGCCCGGGAGTCCCGGACCTCGAAATAGAGACCGGCCACCTCGTCCTCGGGCGGCTCCCCGACGGTCCCGACCCGGTCCCCAAGCGCCACCCGGTCGCCTTGTTGCGCCGTGTTGGGCAGGAGACGGCCGTAGAGCGTGAAGACCCCATCGCCGTGGTCGAGGACCACCAGGTTCCCGTACCCCTTCAGCCACTGCGCGTAGACGACCTCGCCTCCGAAAACGGCCCGCGCCTCGGTCCCCGACGGCACGTCGATCGTCCAGCCGGACGAGCGGAGGAACGTCTTGGGGAACTTGGGGTTCGCGATCCGCCCGAACGGGACCGCGACCTTCCCCCGGGCGGGCCAGTCGAGCGCTCCCCGGTACTTCCGGATCGACGCGGCGCCCTGGCCGAGCGGCCTGCCACGCGACTCCAGCAGCTCCAGGAGGGCCTCCAGCCGGGCGGTCTTGCTCTCCAGCGTGGCCACCTGGCTCCGCTCGTCCTCGGCTGCCCGCGAGACCCGCCGGAGCAGCTCCGCCTGGTTGGCGCGTGCCGCAGCCAGCTCCGCCTCCTTCGCCCTCGCCTCTCGGACCAGCGCCCTCAACTCGCCCCGCCGCTTCCCCAGCTCGTCCTCTCGCCCCTTCAGCTCGGCCAGCGCCTTCTCGTACGCCTCGATGAGGAGGGCGTCTTTGCGGGCCTGGTACGAGAGGAGCTGGAGGCTCCGGAGAAAGGAGTGGCCCGACTCGATCGTCGCGAGCGTCCGGAGGTACCCGAGCCGGCCCATCCGGTAGAGCGTCGACACTCGGGCCGCCAGGTCGGCCCGGAGCTCGGCGACCTTCGCCTTGGCCTCGTCGCGGAACCGGACGGCATCCGCCTCGGCCTTCTCCGCCTCGGCCGTCCGCAGCTCCAGCTCGCGGCGCTCGGCGGTTCGAATCTGCAGGTTCAGCTCGGCGGCCTCGAGGGATTGCCGGATGTCCGCCTCCCGTTTCCTCGTGGCCGAGTACCGGTTCCGGAGAGCCGAGAGCTTGAGCCTGAGGGCGGCCAGCTCCCGCTTCCGGTCTGTGGCGGCGGTGGCGGCTGGCTCTTTCGGCACGGCTGGCGCGGCCACCTCGTCCGGGCGAGCCGGGAGGGTCGACGCCAGGAGGAGGGCGAGGGCGAGGCCGATGCGCGTAGGTCTCAGAAGAGGGGCACCCCGTCGAGCTTCTCCGGCGGCTCCACGCCAAGCGCCTTGTAGAGCGTGGCCGGGACGTCCGCCATCGCGGGAATGCGGTCCGTCGGCAGCGGCCGGTTCGCAAAAAGGATTCCCGGAACGACCGTCGGGTCGACGGAGCAGTGGTCGCCCGACCAGACCTGCTTGTTCACCTCGAACATCTCCGGCGACACGACACCGAGGCTCGACTGCCACCCGACCCGGTACCCCTCGGAGTTCGTCACGAACAGGTCGGGGATCAACCCGGCGTCGAACGACCCGTAGATCTCCTCGCGGGTGTAGGCGTTCACGACCGGCCGCTTGCCGGTGGCCGGGTCGACCAGGGTCACGATCTTCGCCTTGATCTCGCTCCTCACCGCCTCGTACTCGGCCCCGGGTGCGACGATCCCTTGGCCTTCGCGCCCCCGCACGTTCAGGTAGATCTCGCCGAGGCCCATCGAGTAGGCCTTCGTCCGCGACCAGTCGACGTTCGGCCAGAACTCGCCCTGGCCGAAAAGCATCTCCAGATCGGCCTGCTTGCCGTTCTCCGCCTTCAGGGCCATGTACCCGTTGCGGACGAGCCAGGTGTTGTAGTTGACCGACCGGCGCCATGTGGCGAAGCCGTGATCCGAGAGGACCATCATGAGATCGCCCGGGGCGAGGCGGGACATGGCGTCTCCCACGATCGCATCCATCTCCCGGTACGACGCCTCCACCGACGGGCCGTAGAGCGCCGCCTTCCTCGCGTCGTAGGCGGGGTGCTCTGGATCGAGGTAACGCCACATGACGTGTCCGACGCGGTCGGTGAACTCGAAGATCTGGACGAAGAGCCCGATTCCCTTCTCGTCCAGGAGTCCGTTCATCATCTTGCGGAACTGCTTCACCGTGAAGTTCACGTCCTCGAGGAAGACCGGCTCGTCGATCGTCTCCTCGCTCATCGACCAGGTGTCGATCGACCAGCCCATCGTCTTGTAGAGGCCGAACCGTTTCGACAGCGAGGCCGAGAGCGACGCGGGGGCCGAGATCTTGACCGCCGGGGGGAGCTTGGCCGGGTGGAAGTGGATCGGTGAGAGGTAAAGCCGGACCTCGGGGTCGACCGAGATCAGGTAGAAGCGGCCCATGCCCGTCAGCTTGACGAGATCGTTGAACGGGAATGTGAAGACGACCCAGTCCGACCACGCACCCGGCTTCAGCGTGAACGGGTCCGATCCCGCCGGCTCGACCTTCAGCCCCCCGCCGTTCGGCAGGACGGTCAGTGTCATCGGCACTTTCACGACCGGGGGCTCCTTGAAGAGCTTGTTATACGGGCCAAACACCTCGGTCCGGATCGTCCCAGTGTTCGATTCCAGGCGGACCAGCTCGACGGAGAACTCGTTCTTGTTCCGGGGCGCAAAGAACGGGTCCGAGGTGTAGTAGCTCGGCGTGCCGATCCGTCCTCTCACGTCCGGCACGCCGAGACCGGAGAGAAGCTCGCCATTTTGGTAGTCCTTCGCGGGAAAAGTGACCGGGACGTGCATCACGATGGAGCGGATTCCCTTGGCGCCCGCCGCCTCCCAGAACGGAGTCCCGAGGCGGTTGTTGGTGACCGTCGGGAGCGCCTCCGGAAG
>CABECI010000226.1_pt1 | contig 14156 bp, 11 predicted proteins | sample 3132851 | NCBI WGS metagenome assembly CABECI01 (sample SAMEA5534348, study PRJEB31848) | metagenome | biome: tundra; feature: field; material: soil | place: USA | collected 2013-05 | depth 0.45 m | reverse complement strand
CGTCCGACTCGTCCCGGTTCCATCTCATGTGAATCCTCCGAAGTCTCAGCCGAGAGGATAAACGACCGGGCACCAATTACCGAGGCGCTGCCCGCCGGAACCGCCCAGCCCCGGCGGACGCTAGGCGTCTTAGAAGCTGACGTCCAGCCCCGCCAGGAACCTTCTCCCCGGCGACGGGAAGCCGGCCACCTCGGTGTACTGCCGGCCGAGGATGTTGGTGACACGGACGAACGGCGAGAGATGTTCCAGGAGGCGGGGCGCCGTGGCCACGGCGTCGACGCGCACGTAGGACGCGTCGGTGACGCGAGCGTAGGTGACCGCGTCGACGTCGTCGCGCCGGCCGACGAAGAGGCCGGTCAGCTCGGCCGACCCTCCCTCGCCGAAGGTGGCGCCGACGCTCGCCGAGGCCCGCTGGCGCGGCCGGCGCAGCAGCTCCAAGCCGGTGTCGAGGTCGACCGTGTCGAGCCACGTCCAGGAGGCGCGCGTGAAGAGGCCAGGCCTCACCGTCCAGCGGATCGCCAGCTCGGTACCGGTCATCCGGGCCCGGCCGACGTTGACGTTCTGGTTGGTGGCGAAGTCGTAGCGGATCAGGTCGCGGACGGAGTTCCGGAAGACGGAGGCCTCGAAGTCGAAGGACGGGGCCGGAGTCCAGTCGATGCCTCCCTCGACCGAGACAGACCTCTCGGGCTGGAGGTTCCGGTTCCCCGAGAACGGGTAGTAGAGCTCGCCGGTGGTGGGCGCCCGAAAGGCGCTCCCCGCGGCCGCCCGCAGCTTCATCGAGGGTAGGACCCGCCAGGTGACCGCGAGGCGCGGGCTGGTGGCCGACCCGAAGACGCTGTGGTCGTCGCGCCTGACACCCGCGGTGACATTGAGATTCCCGTCGGCGAGCGTCAGACGGTCCTCGAGGAAGAGCGCCCAGGTGCGCGTCGAGAGGCCGTCCAGCTCGAGGCCATAGGAGTCCTCGTTCGTCACGAGGGTTCGCTCCCAGTCCGCCCCCGCGGAGATCCGGTTGGCTCCGGCAGTACTCGTCACGAGGAGCCTCCCGCCGGCTCTCCTCGCGTCAGTGTTCGAGAAGGTGAAGCCGAATGGGTCGTCCGGGTCGGTGAGCCCCGGACGGTCCGCGGCGTAATGGAAGGCCGCCTCGAGCGAGGTCGAGCCGGAGATCGCCCAGGTAACCGGGACTGACCAGGTGGTCGAGTCGTTCGTCGTTTGCCGCCGAGGAGTCACGTCGGCGCCGGAGAACGGGATGCCGCTGGCTGACACGTCGTGGCGGAAGAGCGCACCGACCCGCAGGCCGGGTACCAAGGCGAGGTCGAGGGCGGCCGAGGCGTTGGTCGCCGAGAAGGCGCTGTTCGGGAGGTCGCCGTCGATCGTCGTCCTCCGATATCCCGCTGTCAGGCCGACCGGTCCGGCTGCATACGACGCGGAGGCCGTTCCCTGGCGGGCCGAGAGGCTCCCGGCGGCGAGGGTCGCATTCCCCTCGACGTGGCCGCCCGGACCGCTCTCCGGCGCCCGCTTCGTGAAGACCTGGACGACTCCGCCCACGGCCTCGGAGCCGTAGAGGGCCGAGAACGGTCCGCGAACGATCTCGACCCGCTCGATGTTCACCGTGGAGATTGCCGCGAGGTCGGCGCCGCCGAAATAGGGGCTGTTGACCTTCACGCCGTCCACCAGCAGCAGGAACTGGTTCGAGTTCGTCCCCCGGAGGAAGAGCGACGTGACGCCGCCGGGCCCGCCGCTCTGGGCCACGTCGAGACCCGGGACAGCGCGGAGGAGCTCGAGGAGCGTCGTCGCCTTCGAGCGGGCGATCTCCTCTGGTCCGAGGACGGTGGCGGCCACGCCGAGCGACGAGGCCGGGACCGGGGCCGCCTCCGCGCTGACGACGACGTCGGCGGTGATGGGACCCGGAGCCGCCGCGGAGACTTGGGGGCCGGCAGCGGAGAGCGAGGCGGCGGACGCCGGACAGGCCAGGACGGTCAAGGCGATCAGGAGAACGGGAACCGAACGAAACGTGGGCACTGGAGACCTCCGTATCCGATGCGTCCCGCTTCCCAACGGAAGGTGGGGAGGCCGCTGATCCCGGAACGGATGGTCGGCCGCCGCACTTCCCGCGCCCCGGAGAAGACGGAACGGAATCGATGTCCCTCGGGCAGGTCTCCTGGCTTCCGGATCGTCCGCGACCGGACCCCTTCCCAACGCCGTGACCGTCCGCTCTGCGGGCCGATCGGCCGGCGTCAGTGGGTTGTTTGTCCGTCGCGTCCCCGGTCACAGTGGCGGGGGCCGCGCGGGAATCTCACCCGCTTCCCTCTTGACGGACGGCACGCGCCGCCCGCGTCCCCCCCCGGAGGCGGGGGACCCGAAGGACGATGAAAAAGAGCCGCGCGGATGTTAGCAGGAGAAGAGGAGGAGGCTCCGGACGCGGGCGCACGCTTCTCCGATGGCGGCGGCGACCGCTGGCGAGCATTCCTCCGAAAAGGTGGACGTGTCCGCGATCTGAATCCCCAGCACTCGGACGCTCGAGGGCCGGGGAAGGCCGACGGTCTCGGCCAGGGCTAGTGCCTCGCCCAGATCGAGGAAGTGGCTGCCGGCCAGAGAACTTTTCGCCCCGGACCGGATCGCCGCGGGGTCCAGCTCGACGACCGAGCCTGCCGGGAGCCCGATGTCCGCCGCGTCGACGACGATCAGCCGATCGCACTCGCCGAGCCGGTCCAGGAGCGCTGTCCAGCCTCCGGAGAGCTCCGCCATGCCGACTCCCGGCGGTAGCCCTTCCTCCCGGAGCCGGCGGATCACGTGAATGCCGACGCCGTCGTCGCACCGCAGCGGGTTCCCGATGCCGAGGACCAGGACGCGGGCGATATCGACGCCGTCCTGGTCTGGCGGGCTTTCCATCTCGGAGCCGAGGTTAACCGTCGCCTACTTCTTCCCGTCCCGCTTCGCTTCGATCTCTTTCTCCAGCTTCTCGAGGTCGCTGGACTTCGTGGCCTTTCCCTTCGCTGCCTTCTTCCGCCGTCCCAGGAAGTAGGCCTCGCCGGGGCGCCACTCCGGGCTCAGGACGCCCGCCATGTGGGCGACGCCGTCCTTCACGCCCGCGCCTGCCCTCTTCCCGAGGTAGTCGGCGAGCATCGCGAACCCGATGAAGGGGAGGAACACGACATAAGTGGCGCCCATGAGAGGAGCCACCGCGAGAAGCGCCACCGCCGGGATCCTGATGTATTCGTGGGTCGGCCCGCCCGGAAGAACGCCTCCCTTGCCCGACAGCGTCACCAGGTCCCAGGAGCCCTTGTTCCAGTAGATTCCCGCTTCTGCCTTCCGTCCGCCGGTGAGAGTGTTCTTTGTCATGGTGTGTCTCCTTCTCTCGTTCTCTTGAATGAAAGATAGGCCCCTCGCGCTCCTTTCACCATCGGGAGTCCGCCCCGTTCCCTCGGGAACCTCTTCCGCATTGGCGGGGAAAAACTCCCTAGGAGGGCCCGGGCCTTTTCCCTACCGGCGCCCCGTCGCCACAAGACCTCCTGAACCAATGACTTGCACTGGCGAGGTGGAGGCAGCAGAATCCGGCGTCTTCCGGAATACGGATTCTCCCGAGGAGGAACTGATGGATCTTGAACGTCCCCCGATCGCGATCTCCCCTGTCGCGGTCGAGTCGCGCTTCCTGTCCCGGGTCTATGCCTGGATGGCGAGCGGGCTCGCGGTCACGGCTCTCGTCTCCTGGATCACGGTATCCAGCCCGGCGGTCCTCTCCTTCGTCTTCGGGAGCAAGCTGGTCTTCTTCGGCCTCATCATCGCCGAGCTGGCCCTGGTCGTCTGGCTCTCCGGGATGGTCGGCCGGATGTCCGCGACGACGGCCGCCGCGGTCTTTGTCGTCTACTCCGCTCTGAACGGCGTGACGCTGAGCGTGGTCTTCCTCGCGTACACGACCGGGTCGATCGCGTCGACCTTCGTCGTGACGGCCGGGACGTTCGGGGCGATGAGCCTCTACGGCGTCTCCACGAAGCGCTCTCTCGACGGCCTCGGCTCGTTCGCCTTCATGGGGCTCATCGGCGTCATCCTCGCGGGGATCGTCAACATCTTCCTCAAGAGCACGATGCTCGAGTTCGTCGTCAGCTGCGTCGGTGTCATCGTCTTCGTGGGCCTGACGGCCTACGACACGCAGAAGCTGAAGACGATGGGGGCGACGCTGGACGCCAGCTCCGAGGAGGGCCGAAAGGGCGCCGTCCGCGGGGCGCTCTCCCTCTACCTTGACTTCGTGAACCTCTTCCTGATGCTACTGCGGCTCTTCGGTAGACGGCGGTAAGCCGGCCTCTACTTCTTCCCTTCCCGCTTCGTTTCGATCTCTTTCTCGAGCTTCTCGAGCTTCTTGTCCCCCTCGGCGCTGGCGCTCTCATTGCTCTTGGCCGCTTTCTTCCGCCGTCCCAGGAAGTACGCCTCGCCGGGCCTCCACTCGGGGCTGAGGACCATCGCGAGGTGCGTCACGCCGTTCTTGATCCCGGCTCCGGCCTTCTTGGCGAGGAAATCGCCGAACATCGCGAACCCGATGAAGGGGAGGAACACGACGTACGAGGCACCCATCAGGGGGGCGAAGACGATCATTGCGAGGACCGGGATCCGCACGTAGAGGGTCTCGGCGCTGCCCGGGAGGACTCCCCCTTCACCTGACAGCGTCACCAGGTCCCACGAGCCCTTGCTCCAGTAGATCCCTGCCTTGGCTTTGCTTCCGCCGGTGTTGCTGATGGTGTTGTTCATGGGGTGCCTCCTTCGCTCTTTCTGAATGTAAGGTAGGCCTCGGGACCCTCGGGCGCCATCGGAAGGAAGACCCCTATCGCCGGGAACGATTCCGGCGCCGGACGGGAAAAAGTCCCTAGATCCGGCGGGGGTTATTCCCTACGTTTCATGACCGCCAGACAACCCTTTGTATTCCAAGGAGATCGTCAGGGACGGGCGGCCGCCCTCTACGCGATCGCGCCGAGCCGCTCCCCGACGCGGACGAGGCCGTGCCCGCGGGTCAAGGCCCAACGAGGGGCCTTCTCCCCGCCGATCAGGAGGACGACCGTCGACCCCAGCTCAAAGATGCCGAGGTCGTCACCGGGAAGAGCCGGCAACCCGTTCACGTCAAGACGGCCGCGCGCGGGAAGTGTGCGGCCGCCCAGCCAGCGGCCGTCGACGACGGCGCCGCCGACGTGGGTCGCGGCAACGAGGACGGCCCCGATCCAGAGCCCCTCGTCGCTTCCCTTCCCTTCGGCGATCCAGGTGGAACGGCGATTCCGGACGTAGAGGCGCGGCGTGTGGGCCGTCGAGGCGGCGTTCACCGGCCACAGCTCCCCCTCGATCCGTGCGACCGAGCGGCAGAGCCCCTCGCATGGGACGTGGATCCGGTGGTAGTCCTTCGGCGAGAGGTAGAGCGTTGCGAAATGGCCACCAGCGAACCGGCCGGCAAGGGGGTCTTCGCCTAAGAGCTCGCCGAGCTGGTACGGCAGCCCCTTCGCCTGGATGAGCGCCCCGTCCTCGATCCGGCCGGAGGCGATCAGGTCCCCGTCGACCGGCGAGTTGATTCCCCCCACAACCGGCGGCGCCTGGGGCCTCAAACCCGGCTTCAGGCGCCTGGTGAAGAAGTCGAGGAGGGAGATGTACTCCCGGAGCGGCTTCTCCGCCTCCGAGCAGTCGGCGCCGACGGCGGCGGCAAACCGGGAGAGGACGCTCTCGCGGAGCCCTGCGGGGAGCGGCATCCGGGCCAGGGCGCCGACTCCTTCGGACCCGAGCTTTTTCGGGTAGAGGCCCAGGAGACGAAGGGAGAGCGGCGCGGTCAGACGAGACCCTTGAACTCCTCCGTCGCCTCGACGAGGGCGGAGGCGATCCCGGTCTCTCCCGCCGCGTGGCCGGCGTCGCGGATGAACTGGATCCTCGAAAGGGGCCACGCCTTGTGGAGGTCCCATGCGGAGGCGGCGGGACAGACGAGGTCGTAGCGTCCCTGGACGATGACGCCGGGGATCGCGGCGATTCGTCCCGCGTTGGCGAGTAGCTCGCCGTCGTTCCGGAAGAAGCCGGCGTTCACGAAGTAGTGAGCCTCGATCCGGGCGAGGGCGATTTCCGTGGGAACGTCCTCCTCGGCGGGAGGCTTCACGTCGGGCAGCAGGTACGAGGCCTGCTCCTCCCAGGCGTTCCAGGCGAGGGCCGCGTCCCGCCGGGTCTTTTCGCCGCCGCTCACGTCGTCGTTCATCAGGCGGGCGTGGTAGCTCCGCATCGGGTCCTTTCGCTCCGCTTCGGTCAGCGGCGCGAGGAACTCGTCCCAGGCGTCGGGGTAGATCTGCTGCAAGCCCGAGCCGAAGGTCCACGCAATCTCCGACCGCCGGCTCAGGAAGATCCCGCGGAGGATCAGCCCCTGGACCCGCGCGGGGTGCGTCTCGGCATACGCCAGGGCGAGCGTCGAGCCCCACGAGCCGCCGAAGACGAGCCACCGTTCGATCCCGAGACGCTCGCGAATCTTCTCGGTGTCGGCGACGAGGTCCCACGTCGTGTTCTCGCGCAGCTCGCCGAGGGGAGTCGACTTCCCCGACCCGCGCTGGTCGAAGAGGATCACCCTCCAAAAGGCGGGGTCGAAGAAGCGGCGGTGGATCGGGGCGATTCCGGCGCCGGGCCCTCCGTGGAAGAAGACGGCCGGCTTACCGTTGGGGTTCCCGGCCTGCTCGACGTGCAGCTCATGGAGGGGCGAGACGCGAAGGCGGAAGCTCTCGTAAGGGCTCAGATCGGGAAAGAAGTCGCGCAACACATCCGGAGTCTAGATGGTCGGCTCCGTTCCGTCAGTCGAGGGCGAAGAAGGCGCGGATCCGGCCGGCCAGCGTCGAATGTGCGGAGGCCAGCCGCAGCCTCTTCGCCTCCTCCGACAGGCCCTCCCGTACGGCGGCCAGCTCCACGTCGCGCGCCGCGAGGACGGCCGAAATTTCGTCGGCGATCTGGGGGCGGTCGGTCAGGATCCCCTGGAACCGCTCCTTCTCGAGGCGCCAGCACTCGACCTCCGTGAGTGCGACGACCGTCGCCCGCCTCGGCTCCCCCGTCAACATCCCCATCTCGCCGAAGAAGTTCGGGGCCTCCAGCGTCGCCACGACCCGCGCCGGAGCTCCTAGGACCTCCACCCGGATCTCGGCCGAGCCGCGCGTCAGGACGTAGAGGTGGTGGACCTCCTTCCCCTGCACGACAATCGCCTCTCCCCGCGCGAACGGCGCGTGGCTGAGCGCCCCCGCGAGCCGCTCGAGCTCCTCGGGGGTGAGCGAGTGGAAGAGCGAGACGCTCCGGAGCGCCGCGAGGCGGCTCGCGTGATCCCTCACCTCATGGCGCGCCCGCTTCTCGTCGCCGACGTGGTCGAGGAAGACTGCGGTCGCCGGAAGGAGGTCGGGGATCCCGGCCCGCCGGAGCGAGTAGAAGATCCGGACCCGGACGACGGAATCGGTGGAGTCGTCGGCCGCAAGGTCGGTCAGCCAGTAACGGAGGGCGTACTGGTTGTAGCTGTCCTTGAAGTCCGTCAAGAGGACATGCGGGGCCGGGTCCAGGGCGACGTTCTTGATCGGCTCCCGGAGGAGACCGTCCAGGACGGCGGCCGCCACCGCCTCAGGGGAGGTCCGCGGGTCGACGCCGAAGTAGATCCAGCGCCGCTCCATCCGCTCCTCGCTCCACTTCCGCCCCTGCACCAGCACCTGCGCCTTGGACAGGAGGCTGTTCGGGACGATTAGGGTGTCGCCGTTCCGGGTCTCGATCGTGGCGTGCCGCCAGTTGATCTCCCGGACGCTCCCGGTGTGCTCGGCGAACCGGATCTTGTCGCCGGGCTCGATGGACCGGTCGATCTGGAGGGCGATCCCCGACATGATGTTGGAGAGCGTCTCCTGGAGCGAGAAGCCGATGACGGCGGTGACGACGGCGGACGTCGCCACGAGGCCGGCCAGGTCGACCTGGTGGATCGAGAAGAGGTAGAGGAGCAGCCCGAGGTAGGCGACGGCGACCGCCAGGTCCCGGACTATTCGGGGCGGCCGGAAGCGGACGAACGACAGGAACGCGAAGAAGAGGACGGCGGTGAGGTTGACGAACGCGATCCCCTCGAGGAGGAGCGCGAGGAAGCCGATCGTCCGGCCGGTCCCGGGCATCGAGAAGCTCGGGAGGACGACCGTGCCCGCGCGGAAGACCAGCGAGGCGAGGTAGAACGCCACGAGATTCAGGGCGTGCCGCCGCTCCTCGCGGAGGAACGCCAGGACGACGACGGTCAGGAGACCGAAGACGAGGCCTTGCCGGAAGACCTCGGTCGTGAAGGCGGCTCCCGCGCTCGGAATGTTCATTTGTCGTCCGCGGCAAACGCTAGCAGGGTCCTGGAAAACCGCAAGGGGGCCCCCCAGGCCCTCGCGGGCGAACGAAAGAAGAACCGTTTCCCCCGCTCCTTTCGTAAACTCCTCGGCGATGCCGAAAGACACGAAGAAGCGCCGCAAGCTGGACGGGACCTCGCGAACCCGAGCTCCCGAGAAGTTCGCGGGGGCCGAGGAGCTGTACGGGATCGAGAACTGGGGCAAGGGGTTCTTCTCTGTCTCGGACGAAGGGGACCTGCTCGTCCACCCGACGCGGGAGGCCGCCCGGTCGATCAACCTCAAGGGGGTCGTCGACGACGTGTCCCGCCGCGGGATCACGACGCCGATGGTGATCCGCTTCCCGCAGATCCTGGCGTCGTCCGTCCGCGAGCTGAACGACGCCTTCGTCAAGGCGATCAACGAGTACGAATATGACGGCAGCTACCGGGGCGTGTTCCCGATCAAGGTCAACCAGAAGAAGGTCGTCGTCCGGGAGATCCAGGAGGCTGGACGCAAGTACGGCTACGGCCTGGAGGCGGGGAGCAAGCCCGAGCTGATCGCGGCCCTGTCGGCGGACCTCTCGCCCGAGTGCCTCATCACGACGAACGGCTACAAGGACGAGGCCTTCATCCGGATGGCCCTGAACGGGATCCGAATGGGGAAGAAGGTCATCATGATCCTGGAGAAGGTCTCGGAGCTGGACCGGATCCTGGACGTGGCCAAGAAGCGCGGCGTCAAGCCGCTGATCGGCCTCCGGGCGAAGCTTTATGCGCGCGGGTCCGGGAAATGGGCGAAGTCGGGAGGCGAGGCGGCCAAGTTCGGCCTGACGACGACCGAGATCCTCAAGGCGGTCGAGGTTCTCAAGGCCCGCCGGATGCTCGACTCGCTCGTCATGGTCCACTTTCACATTGGGTCACAGATCACCGACATCCGGAAGATCAAGGACGCGATCAAGGAGTCGGGGCGGGTGTATGCGAAGCTGGCCCGTTCGGGCGTCGAGATCCAATACCTGAACCTGGGCGGGGGGCTCGGGGTCGACTACGACGGGTCGAAGACCGCCTTCGACTCCTCGATGAACTACACGGTCCAGGAGTACGCGAACGACGTCGTCTATACGGTCAAGACCATCTGCGAGGAGGAGAAGGTCCCGGTCCCGACCCTGGTGACGGAGTCGGGCCGCGCGGTCACCGCCTTCCACTCCGTCCTGGTCACGAACGTCGTCGACGTCGCCGACCGTCTCGAGCAGGACAAGACGGTCGAGATGGACGGGGACGAGAACCACGTCGTCCGGGAGCTGTACGACGTCCTCAAGGGCGTCTCGGCAAAGAACGTCCGCGAGAGCTACCACGACGCGCTCCAGTACAAAGAGGAGCTCTTCACCCTGTTCAACCTCGGCTACGTGTCGCTGGAGGACCGGTCGAAGGGCGAGATCCTCTTCTGGAATATCTGCGACAAGATCCGCCGCCACCTGAAGAGCCTGAAGGAGATCCCGGAGGAGTTCGAGGACCTCGAGGTGATGCTCTCGGACAAATACGTCCTCAACTTCTCGGTCTTCCAGTCGATCCCGGACTCGTGGGCGATCGACCAGCTCTTCCCGATCCTGCCAATCCACCGGCTACGCGAGAGGCCCGCCGAGAGCGGCACACTGACCGACATCACCTGCGATTCCGACGGGAAGATCGAGAAGTTCATCGACCTGCGCGACATCAAGGAATCGCTCCCGCTCCATAACTTCCGGCGCCACCAGCCCTACCTGATCGGCATCTGCCTGATCGGGGCCTACCAGGACGTCCTCGGCGACCTCCACAACCTGCTGGGGGAAGCCCACGAGGTCCTCGCAATCGTCGACGAGAACGGGCGGACCCGGATCCAGGACCTCCTGCCCGGCGAAACGTGCGAGCGGGTCCTGTCGTATATGAACTGGGAGCGCCAGGAGATCCTCGAGGGGTTCTGGCGTCAGCTCCGGAGAGCGACCGAGAAGGGGAAGATCCGCGAGACCGAGGCGAAGGCGATCGCCAAGGACCTCGAGGTGACCCTCTCGCACTACACTTACCTCGAGGATTGACTGCGGACGGGAGCGACCCGACGCAGGCGACGGAAGGACGGCGATGACGACCAACGTCAGGATGGAGACGCTCCGGACACCCTACCTCCTCCTCGCGTCCCCCGAGCTCGGCGACCCGAACTTCCGCAAGGCGGTCATCCTGGTGGGTCATCACACCGACGAGGGGGCGCTCGGCTGGATCGTGAACCGCTCCATCGACGGGGGGGCGCGCGCCCTTCTCCCGGAGCAGCTGGCAGCGCCGCTCCACCCCGACACGCCGCTTCGGATCGGCGGGCCGATCGGAACGCCGGGCCTCCTGGTCCTCCATCGGACGCCGGTGGCGGGGATCGAGTCGACCGAGCTGGCGTCGGGACTCTTCGTCTCCGCTTCCCCCGACATTCTCTCGAAGCTCTTCGCGTCGATCCCCGGCAAGGGGATCCCGGCCGGGCTCTTGATCTTCGGCTACTCCGGTTGGGGGCCGGGTCAGCTCGAGCGCGAGATGGAGGACGGCTCGTGGCTCGTCCTCCCCTACGCCGAGGAGCTGGCGTTCCCAGGTGAGGAGGAGACACTCTGGGAGCGCGGCCTCGCCCGCCTGGGAGCCGACCCGGGAAACATCTCGTCCCCGCCTACGGGGATCAACTGACCAGTTGATCCCCATAGGCGGGGACTCGCCGAGGGCGGCGACGGCGCTACGCGCCTACCGGAGCTGGCTGCCGTTCATAAGGGGAACCCTGCCGGTTCCCCTTATGGCCTTCGGCCCAACCCCTCCGCACCCGACGGCACCAGGGCTCGCATCTCGCCGGTCCCAACACTCCCTCTGCGTGTATCGAAACCGAGGCGGGAGCCACGAGGGTGCGTCGCGAAGGCGGACCGCCCCGTCACGGGCTAGTGGCGAACTCCCGGACGATCCGCTTCATCCGTTCCACTCCTTCGACGAAGAGGGGCAGGTGGATTCTCTCGTCCGGATGATGGGCGTGCGCGGCGTCGAAGACGTTGATGGCGAAGGTCGACACGCCATACGACCGGTAGCCGCGGGCGCGCAGGTAGCTCGAACTGGTGTACGACGCGGTCAGGATGTAGATCCCGACGTCGCCCCGCACCGGGTCGAGCTCGAGCGACCGGATGAGCGCGTCCCACGCCGGGCCGGTCCGGGGGGAGACGACCGAGTCGTCAGTCGCGAAGCGGACCTTCAGCGTAAGGCCGCGCTCGGAAGCCCACCGCTCCATCTCCGCCCGCGCGGCCTTCACCGATCCGCCCGGGAGGAGCGTCCAGACGACCTCCAGCTCGAACCCGCCGTCCTTGGTCGGCTTCACGACGTCGGCGTAGAGGGAGTCGCGCAGAAGCGACCGGTAGACGTCGGGCATCGACTTCAGCAAGGGCTCGTCCCCAAAGAACCGCTTGGGGTTCAGGACGAGGCGCCCCCACACGTCGCCCCGGGACGGACCGATGAACTGGAGGAACTCCACCACCTCCGGGAGGAGTCGGAACGGGAGCGAGCGGTCCTTCTCCTCGACAAAGGCCTTGAAGGCGTCGAGCGGCTCCTTCCGGTGGCTTCCGGCCGTGACGCCGAGGTTCGCCTTCTGGAGAATTTCGATGCCGAACCGGTCGATGTCCGCCGTCATGACCTCGTTGACCCCTCCCTCGGTGAAGACGTCGGTCACCCCGTCCAGGAGCTTGGGGCGTTTCGCCAAGAGCCAGCCGATCCCGGCCTCCGGGGTGAACGTCTCCTCCCCCGGCTCCGCGACGAAGACGAGGTCCCGCTCCGGGACGATCCCCTCGCGCCGGAGCGCGGCGATCGCGAGGAAGTGGGAGATCCCGATGTTCTTCATGTCGATCGCGCCCCGTCCGTAGAGGTAGAAGGCGTCGCGATTCGTCCCCATCCGCCCCTCGAACGGGGGAACCGTCCAGGCCTTCAGGTCGTCCGGGGGGTGGACGTCCATGTGGTGAAGGAGCAGCAGCGCCCCTGCGTGGCTTTTCCCGAGCAGCCGCCCGACAAAGATCGGCCGCTCTGGGTCGTCGCCCGTGACGGTGAAGGGAAGGCCCTCGCACTCGAAGAGGCGCTTCCAGAATGCGGCCGCCTCGACGGTCCGGCCGGGGGGGTTGGTGGTGTCGATCCGGAGGTATTCGGTGAGGAGACGGCTCCCCTCGTCGGCCTTCGCCACCTCCAGGTCCCACCGGGCCACTTTCACGGAGGGCGCGAGCCAGGTCACGATCCGTGAGGCGGTCAGGGCCAGCAGGACTACGAGGGCGGCGCCCCCGTAGAGGCAGAGGCGGCGCTTTAGGTTGCGGTCGATTGGCATCACGTCGCTCCGTCGGTCGGGGGCCCGCTCGACGACCCCGGCCGCCTCGTCCAGAGGGCGGCGCAGACCACCGCGCCGATCGCCGCGGCTCCCAGCCCCCATCTTACCGGTCCCCCGGACGGCCGGAAGCTGAGGCGGTGTCGTCCTGAGGGGACCGCGAGCCCCGAGAAGCCGAAGGCGGCGTCTTCCACCGTGACCGGCCGGTCATCCAGGGTCGCTTCCTCGGTCGCCGCGCGGAGCCGCCAGAGCATCAGGTACCCGGCACCCGGCCCCTTCACGTCCACCTCGAGGAAGAGGCCGTCGGCCCGGTCCCGGACCGAGAGCACGCTTCCGCCGGACGCCCCTGTGGCGGCCGCCGCCCCGGGACGGACGACCCACGCGGCGAAGGGATCGACCCCCTCGTCCAGGAACCTCTTGAAGAGGTGCAGGCCGTCCGGGTCGGAGACCACCCGGGCGACGAACCGGTAGGGGGGAAGCGGGTCGCGGAGGGGGCGGAGCGCCGGGACGAACCGGCCGTCCATCCCCGGGAGGCTCTGGAGGACCGCCGTCGCGCCGGCCGCGCGGGCCATCCGGAAGGTCATCCCGCCAGAGACCGGGGCGCTTCTCGACATGAGGCGGTTCCACTCCGCAGCCTCCTGCGGCAGCGAAACGTCGTAGTCGGGCTCGAGGATGTACGCGGCCCCGAAGAGCGAGGCGTAGCCGGGGTCGAGGGATGCCCGAGCCGCCCGGTTCGCCGCGAGGAGGTCGTTCGAGTCGAAGCGCGGGACCGGAGCCCAGCTGTCGAAATGGAAGAGACGGGGCGGGAGCTCGGCCTCGCCGGGGCCCTTCAGCAATGGCCGAAGGAACGCCGGCGGCTCTGCCAGGCAGCTCCCGGCATCGGTTTCGAGCAGCCGCCGGGCCGTCCGTTCCCGATCGGCGAGGATGGCGGCGGCGAGCAGCACCGCGACGAGCGCCCCGCGCGTCCGGACCTTCCGCTCGATCGCTCCGATCCCGAGGGCCGCGAGCCAGGCCGCCCCGAACGCCGTCAGGACAAGGTGCTTCTCGGGATAGCGGAGCGATCGGAAGAACGGGACCGCCGCCGCCACTCCCTGCCAGATTGGGCTGGCAGGCCCCAGCGCCAGGCCGATCCCCGCAGCCACGAGGAACAGCGCCGCGATCCGGCCGCGTCCGCCAGCAGCCAGACCGACCATCGCCAAGAGGAGGGCGACGCGGCCCGGCGTGATCGAGGGGAGGTAGGGATACTCGGGGATCTCCTTTGTAGCAGCGACCGTCGTCCAGTCCGCGACGAGGCCATCCCCGAGAAACTCCACCAGCCGAGCCCGCGGAAGCGATTTTTCCCCGGCCGTCTTGTCGTTCATCCCGCCACCGGGGCCGCGCGTGCTCCCGAGCACCGTCGACACGCTCGGTAGGAGCTGCGGCGCGGCGAGCAGCCCCGCAAGCAGTGCAGCTGCGCCCAAGAGGCTGAGCGACCGGCCCACGTCCGTCCCCCGACTC